>Ga0265338_10009420_pt1 | contig 11647 bp, 10 predicted proteins | sample 42126metaG_FD_193579 | JGI IMG/M metagenome (GOLD analysis project Ga0265338, IMG submission 193579) | Rhizosphere microbial communities from Carex aquatilis grown in University of Washington, Seatle, WA, United States - 4-21-26 metaG | ecosystem: Host-associated > Plants > Roots > Rhizosphere... | reverse complement strand
TCACCGATGCCGGCGGGTTGGATCGCGCCGACGTAAAGCGTGGCCTGCAAATCATGGATGCCAACAACGGCGAAGTCTGGGCCAAGCTCGACGCCGGTACCGAAGACTATTTCGCGCTCATCAACCGAACGAAGATCCCCTTCCGCCGCATCCTCAAGAACATCTCCGAGACCGCGAAAGTACGGCCCGTGGTGATCCAGAGTCTGTTCCTGAAGATTCGCGGGGTCGGCCCCAGTGACGAGGAAATCACGGCCTATTGCCAGCGCCTCCGCGACATCGGTCAGATCAAGCTGGTGCAGGTCTATACGGTCGCCCGCAAAGCCATGACCATCGTCGACGGTGTCCCCGCCTGGCAATTCGTGTCCGCCTTGTCGAATGCCGAAGTGGATGCGATTACCGAGCGAGTGTGCAAGGAAGCAGGCGTTCCGTCAGAGAGTTTTTACGGGCAATCATAGGTGTGTAGCTCTTGGATGTGGATTTTTCTATTGCCTATCGGGCTGATTTCCGCCTAAATCGTACAGTCGAACGGGCGGCACGAAAACTCTGTTGGCGAGGGCAATCTCATGAGTCATTACGGTCTTGAAAATCACGGTATCACGGGCGCGGGCCAGGTGCATTGGAACCTACCGACGGCGAAGTTGGTGGAGGAGGCGATCAAACGCGGCGAGGGCATGCTGACAAGCAATGGGGCCCTGAACGCGATGACGGGCAAGCGGACGGGCCGTTCGCCCCGGGACAAGTGGACGGTGGAAGAGCCATCGACCCGCGACAAGATTTGGTGGGGCAAGGTCAATCAACCAATTTCTGAACGGGATTACCTGGGACTGCGGCAGGAAGTATTTGCGTACCTGCAGGGGCGCGAGCTGTTCGTGATGGACGGCTTTGCCGGTGCGGATCCACGGTACACGATGCCGATCCGCATCGTGACCGAGTTCGCGTGGCACAATCTTTTCGTGAAGCAGCTCTTTCGCCGGGCCACACCCGAGCAAATCCAGTCGCACGTGCCGGAGTGGACAGTCATCAACGCGTGCAAATTCCTTGCCGACCCGAAAAAGCACAAGCTCAACAGCGAAGCGTTCATCATCGTGGATTTTGCCCGGAAGACCGTGCTCATCGGTGGAACGCAGTACGCGGGCGAGATGAAGAAGAGTATTTTCGCCGTGCTGAACTTCGTCCTACCCCAACAAGGCGTGTTTCCGATGCATTGTTCGGCCAACGTGGGCAAGGACGGCGACGTGGCGATCTTTTTTGGACTGAGCGGCACCGGCAAAACGACACTGTCCGCGGATCCCAATCGCGGGCTGATTGGCGACGACGAGCATGGGTGGAGCGATCATGGCGTGTTCAATTTCGAGGGTGGGTGCTACGCCAAGTGCATCAAGCTGACGAAGGAGCGTGAACCATTGATCTGGGAGGCCATCCGCTTCGGCTCCGTGATTGAGAACGTCGTAGTGGACCCGGCCACACGAGTGCCGAATTACTTCGACGATTCGATCACCGAGAACACGCGTTGTGCGTACCCGTTGGACTACATCCCCAACGCGGTTGCCGGCGGTTTGGGCGGCCACCCGCGCGCGATCGTGTTTCTGGCCTGCGATGCCTTCGGCGTCTTGCCGCCCGTGGCGCGTTTGAATCCTGCCCAGGCGATGTACCATTTCATGTCCGGTTACACGGCATCGCTGGCCGGGACCGAAACGAATCTCGGTAAGGATCCCGTGCCAACATTCTCGGCGTGTTTCGGCGCGCCATTCCTGCCATTGCCGCCGCAAACGTATGCCCAGATTCTGGCCGAGAAGATGCGCGAACACCATGTGCAGTGCTACCTGCTCAACACCGGCTGGGTCGGCAACGCGTTTGGAAAGGGCCCACGAATTCCGCTGTGGGCCAACCGCCACAGTGTGGCACACGTCTTGAACAACCAGCTGGACCAGGCCGAGTTTTGGGTTGATCCGGTGTTCGGGTTTGAAGTGCCTAAGGCGCTGCCGGAGATGCCGGCGGAAGTGCTCGACCCGCGGCAATCAGCCAAGGATATCAAGGATTATCAGCGCCGGGCGCGCGATCTGGCGGTGAAGTTCCAGAAGAACTTCGAGCAGTTCCAGGGTGTGTCCGCCGAGATTGTGGCGGCGGGCCCGAAGGTGTGACGTTCGGCGGAGCGGGGGCTCGGTCTTGCAGCCCTGCCAGCTTGCGCCGCCGCATTCGTTCGGGTATCCTCTCTGGTCATGCCGAAAACCTCCGAGAGCGCCGAGGATTACCTGGAGCGCATCTACGAGTTGATCGAAGACAAGGGGTACGCCCGGATGGTGGACATCGCGCGCACCTTGCGTATCCGTCAGGCCTCAGTGACGCAGATGGTGCAGAAGCTGGGCGAGAACGGATTTGTGCGCTATGAGAAGTATCGCGGCCTGGTGCTGACCTCGAAAGGCAAAGGGGTGGCCCGCGCGGTCCGCCGGCGGCATCAGGTGCTCGAGGAGTTCTTCCGGTTGCTCGGGGTGAACGGCGAAACGGCGCAACGTGATCTGGAGGGCATCGAGCATCACCTCAGCACGGCGAGTGTTGGGCGGATCGAGGAGTTGGTGCGTTTCCTCCGGGAGAACCCGGGCGTTTTGCAGAAGATCGGCACGAGACGTTACGAGAGTGAATCATGAAGCGACGAGTGGTAATGATAATCGCAGCAGCGGTGCTGATGCCCGGCCTCATGTCGATGGCGGCGGACGTCATCGATGGGGTCATGGCCATTGTCAACGACAAGGTCATCACTTTTAGCCAGGTGCTGGAGCTTGTTCAGCCCGTCGACCGGGAGCTGCGCCGGAACTTTTCGGGCGCGGAACTGGAAGAGCAGCGGCGCAAAGCGCAGACAGACGCGCTCAACACCCTCATTGAGCATGCGCTGATCGTCCAGGAGTTCAACACGAAGGGCTACAAAATCCCGGATACCGTCGTCGATCAGCAGATCAACGATATCATCTCCAAGGAATATGGCGGCAACCGTGCGGCGTTCGTCAAGACCCTTGAGGCCGAGAACCTGACCCTGTCGCAGTTTCGTGAGCAGGAACTCGAGCGAATTATCCTCCAGGTCATGCGCAACCACAAAGCGCAACAAACCATTATCGTCTCGCCCTACAAGATCCAGAAGTATTACCAGGAGAATATCGACCAGTTCAAGGTGGGCGACCAGATCAAGTTGCGCATGATTTTCGTAAAACGCGGCGAGCCGGTTGCCACCGGCACGATGGCGGGAGAACAGCTTTCATCCACATCAACAAACCAGTCGGCACTGACCAACACCGAGGCCACCGCCGCCGCGACGAACACGGTAACAAGCATCACCACCACCACAAACAGTGAGGGATCCGTCGCCACGACGAATGCGGAGGCAACCGCCACGACCACAAATTCGGAAACGAGTAGCACGGCGGCGCCGTCCGCCGTCGATCTGCAACGCAGGCTGGGGGATGAAATCCTGGCGAAGCTCGACGCCGGAGACAGCTTTGAAAGCCTGGCGCGCACGTACTCGGAGGGCAAGGAAGCCAAGGAAGGCGGCGATTGGGGCTGGATCGGGCATGACGTCCTGCGCAAGGAACTCAACGAGATTGCGTTTACGTTGAAGAAGGGGCAGCACAGCCGCATCATTGAGACAGCGGAAGGTTACTATATCCTCGAAGTCGACGATGTGAAGCCGGCGCATACGACTGCCCTGGCCGACGTCCGGGACGACATCGAGAAGACCCTGCTGCAAGAGCAACGCACCAAGATGCAGGAGGACTGGGTGAAGGATCTCCGCGCCAAGGCGTACATCCGGATTTTCTAAGCACATGGCAAATCGTCCCCGCATTGGGATCACGCTGGGCGACCCCGCGGGCATCGGGCCGGAGGTCGTGCTCAAGGCGTTAAGGTCCGGGCAGCTCGATCGGCGGTTCGATTACGAAATCATCGGCAACCCGCGAACGAAACGGCGCGCGGATGCAATCGATTGGGTCGTCGAAGGAGCGACGCGGTGTCTCGCGAGCGAATTGGCGGCGATCGCCACCGCCCCCATTACCAAGGAACTTCTCCATCGTGCAGGTTACCCGTTCACAGGCCAGACAGAACTGCTGGCGCATCTTTCCCGCACGAAACGATTCGCCATGATGCTCGCAGGCGGCCCGTTGCGCGTGGCGCTTGTGACAACCCACGCGCCGTTGCGGAATGTCGCCAAACTCATTACGACGCGCAAGATTATCGAGGTCGTCGAGTTATCGGACCAGATCTGTCGTCGATTCGGCATCCGGCGACCCCGGATCGCTGTGGCGGGGCTCAATCCGCATGCGGGCGAAGGCGGTTTGCTGGGCAATGAAGAGCGGCGCATCATTGCGCCCGCGGTGAAACGCGCCGCGCGCCGTGGCATTGTCGTGAGTGGGCCGCATTCGGCGGACACGCTGTTTTACCGGGCCGCGCACGGGGAGTTTGACGCGGTCGTGGCGATGTATCACGATCAAGGACTCGCGCCCTTCAAACTGATCGCATTCGACAATGGCGTGAACCTGACGCTGGGCCTGCGTTTTGTGCGCACGTCGCCCGATCACGGCACCGCGCCCGATATCGCCGGCAAAAGCATCGCCCGCCCCGATGGAATGATCGCGGCAATCAACATGGCGGCGAGGTTGGCGGCCAGGCGATGACGCTGACGCAAGTGCGGCAATTGCTGGCGGAGCTCGATATTCGTCCGAGCAAGGCGCTCGGGCAGAACTTTCTCATCGACGGCAATATTCTCCGCAAACTCATCGAGCAAGCGGACCTTCGACCTGACGAGACAGTGCTGGAGATTGGGCCGGGGCTGGGGGCGTTGACCGTCGAACTTGTGGCGCGGGCCCGCCGGGTTGTCGCCATCGAGAAGGACCGGCGGCTTGGCCAGTACCTGCGGGAACACGTGGCCGGCGCGGAGTTGATCGAGGGTGATGCGGTGAAGGTATTGGACGGACCAGATCTTCATCTCTCATCATCGTACAAGGTGGTGTCGAATCTTCCGTACAGCATCTCGACGCCGATCCTTGAGCGGCTGGTGGAATGCACGGACAAACCCCGCGCGATGGTCCTCACAGTGCAGCGCGAAGTGGCCCAACGGCTGGCGGCCACCCCGCGTCACAAGGACTACGGCGCATTGACCGTGTTCACACAACTCCACTACCACGTCACGATTGCCCACATCGTCTCACGACTTTGCTTTTATCCCGCGCCGCGAGTGGAGAGCGCGATCGTGGTCCTCGAACGACGCGATCCGCGCGTGAAGTTGCAGGTGGACGCATTGTTTCATAACATCGTGCGCGCCGGGTTCGGTCAACGCCGCAAGATGCTCCACAAACTGCTCGTGGATTTCGGGGACGTGGACGAAGCGTTTGCCGCGGCATCGGTCGCGCCCACCGCGCGCGCCGAGGAACTGTCCCTCGACCAGTGGATTCTGTTGGCGAACGCCCTCAAGCCGACGGCCTGAGAAAGAACGAGATTACTTCTCCGGAATCGGATGGGCCACGAGCGTGGGCGTGATGACCGGGGACTGGGGCGCGAGCTTCAACTTGTTCTTGGCGGCTTTGCCTTCCTTGGCCTTCGACCAGCGTTTCGCCACGTATTCGAGGATCTTGCGGCCAAACTTCAATTCTACACTCGTGCCCTCACTGAAGTGGAACCCGATGTAGAACAGGTCAGCAGCATCGAGGGCCCGTTCCTTCCGCAGGCGATCAAACAACTTGAAGGTTTTGTCCTGCAGCAGGGCTTGAAATCCCCGCAACGCGTAGTCTTCCGCGCGAAGATGTGGCGCGAGATCTTTCACGGACTGTTTGATGTTGCAGACGCTGAGTTCGTAGCGGAGTTCGGTATCGAGCCCTTCGGAACGCGCGATCTGCTTCAGGCACTCGACCGCCTTGGCCCACTTCTTGGCTTTCTTGTACTTCAACCCAACTTCGCGATAGACGCCATCGGCCAGTTTCGGGTCGATGTTCCGCAGGAAATACAGCAACGTCTCGTGACGCGGCTCTCCTGCTTCGAGGGCGCGCGATGCCAGCGTAGCAAATTTCTTGGCGGTCTTCTTGTCCACCGACGGGCTGTGCGGCTTGAGGATCTTCGCCAGGCGCCAGGCGCGTTCGGTCTTGCGTTCACGGGCCAGCGCAGCCAACAACAGTTTCGTCGCGCCCTTGTGCCGGGCCAGCGCGCCCGCGGCAATCTCGCTGACTTGCGTGTCCGCGTGGGCCAATAGCGCCATCATCAAACGATTGCCGGCAGCGTTGTCAGTCGACGCGAGCTTGCGCGTGGCAAACGCGCGGACGCTCGGATGTTTGCTCTTCAGCAGCTTGCGCCACTGCGCATCGTAGGATTTGCCGAGCGGCAACTTCTCGATGATGTCCAACGCGTTCTGCACCACGTTCGGGTAATCCGGTTCGCCGAGGTACTTGAGCATTTGCCGGGCGATCTGGTTGACTGCCGCCCCCGTGTACACCAACCCTTTGAGGCCGATGAGCGCGTTGCGGCGAATGTAGCCGAGGTTCTTCGATGTCGTATATTTCAACAAAATCTTGCGCGCATCGGGCGCGCCGATGTAACCGATCAGCAGCAGACACGACGTCAATACGCGATCATCTTTCTTCACGCGTTTCGAGGCCATGAAGTTGACCACCTGTCGGTGCAACGCGATGCGGTCTTTCGGCTCGGCATCGGTGATGTGGCGGCGAACGGCTTGGCAGACTTCCTTCACGAGTTCAAAATCCGGATCGAACAGCACATCGAGTATCAACTGCATCGCCTCGCGATTGTGGATTCGCGCGAGAATATCGACGAGCACCCGCTTCTGTTGCGGGTTGGCCTTGACGAACTGGTCGCGGAGGCTGGCCACGTTGTCGCCACCCGCGCGGGCGATGATGGCCGCGGCGCGCAACTTCGTTTCGGTCTCCGGGGCATCCAACAACGGCAACACGTACGGGACGACCGCCCGCGTGCCGATAGCTTCAAATGCTTCCAGCACGTAACGGGTCAGCAGTTGGTTGGCGTCCTTCAAGGTATCGCCCAGCGCCTTGACGACAGCGGGCTCTTTCGGGCGCAATTCAGCGATCACCATCGCCGCCGCGCACCTCCGCATGCCGTCGGGGCTCTGTAACATGCCGCAGATTGACTGGATGATCTTATCCATTGACGGGCGGCTACGGTAGCAGAACGACCCCGGTCTTGCAATGCGGGCGCGCTTTTTGTAGCCTATTGCCGATGGCACGAACCCTAATTTTCATAAGCATCTCATTTGCAGCCTTTTGCGAGTCAAATATCGCATGAATCCGTACTCTCTCGACCGCCTCCAAAACCTCTATTCGCAACCTTTCTTCGACCTAATCCAGCAGTCCAGGGCCGTTTATCTCCAGAATTGGGCCAATAACGAAGTCCAACTCTGCACTCTCCTTAGCATCAAAACCGGCGGCTGCAGCGAGGATTGCGCCTATTGCGCCCAGAGCGCCCGCTACAAAACTGGCGTCGACGCCGAGCACCTCATGTCCACTGCCGAAGTGCTCGAAGTCGCGCACCGCGCCAAGTCGGGCGGTTCCACCCGCTTTTGCATGGGCGCGGCCTGGAAAGGCGTCAAGGAAGGCACGGAACAATTCGACTCCGTTCTCGAGATCGTGCGTGAAGTCAGCCAGTTGGGAATGGAAGTGTGCGTTACCCTCGGCCAACTCACCGACCACGCTGCCCGTCAACTCAAAGACGCGGGTGTCACCGCCTACAACCACAACCTCGACACCAGCCCCGAGTTTTACCAGCAGATCGTCACCACCCACACGTTCCAGGATCGGCTCGATACCATCCGCGCGGTCCAACACGCCGGCATGTCGGTCTGCTCCGGCGGCATCATCGGCATGGGCGAAACTGTCACCGACCGCCTTCGCATGCTCGAAGTGCTCACGAATTTCGATCCGCCGCCGGAAAGCGTGCCGATCAATTGCCTGATGGCCATGCCCGGCACCCCGCTGGAAGAACAACCGCCCGTGGATGTGTTCGAACTGGTGCGGTTGGTGGCGACCACGCGCATCGCCCTGCCTCGCGCGAAAGTGCGGCTGTCGGCCGGACGGTCGCGGTTGACCCGGGAAGCGCAGGCCCTGTGCTTCTTCGCCGGCGCCAACTCCATCTTCTACGGCAACAAACTTCTCACCGCCCAAAACCCCGAAGCCGACGCCGACCGCGAACTGCTCCAGGATCTCGGCCTCACTCCCCAACAACCGTTCTCCGAATCAGCAGTGGTGTAGCGCCGCTTCGTAGAAACCTTTTGACCCGGGACCGAACCCAAATTCAGTCTAAGAACACCCCGTTTTTCGTCTTCTCAGCAGTTTACCCCGCCTTGAATTTGGGTTCGCTTCGTCGACCGAACCCAAGTCACTTTTTGCCTAAAACCCTAATGGCAAATCAGTTGCGTGTTTTTAAGATGGGTTCGCTTTGGAGAATCGCCCTTTTTCGCCTCTCCATGCCAACCAAGCGCCCCCACGGTGTAGCGGTCGGCCTGCTCCGAATCCCTTTCGGACCTGTCTCCTCGCCCCTTGAGGGGAGAGGATCAAGGTGAGGGGTTCTGCCGAACCTCCCCCTTTGTCAAAGAACTGGCGTGAACATACCCTCCCCGGCCCACCCCGTCCACCAAATAATATCGGTTTACGATACTTACCAGGCAGCGTCCTTCAATTCGCAGAGACGGGTTGCCAAGGGCTTCTGCACCTAGTCAGGTTGGGTGTGAAGAAGTCACGAGAAGACCGTGGCCAATAAACGGAACGGTCAACGCCTCACAATTTGCAGATAGGCCTGCCTAGCGGGTCTTATACTTGGCGGGGCGTTCGCGGACGTGAAAGCCGATTTGCTTCGGCTTGGTGGGTATTGGTGGCGCGGCGAGCAGTTGTCGGATGGCTTCAATGATCTCGGTGATTTGTCCGTCGTGGCGTCCGACGCGGGTTTCGAGTTGTTCAAACCGGCGCGCGAGTTCGCGGTTGTTGTCCAGTAGGTCGCGTAGCTGGACAAAGGCGCGCATGATGGCGATGTTCACCCGCACGGCGCGTTCGCTATGGAGAACACTGGAGAGCATGGCGACGCCCTGCTCGGTGAATACGAGGACTTTGGGGGCGTGCTTGATGCCCGAACTTATCACAATTTGTGATATGTTCCTGATCTCTTGCCGGGTGAGTTCGAACATGAAATCTGCTGGGAACCGTCTGCGATTGCGCCTGACGGCTTGATTCAGAGCGCGGGTTTCCACCCCGTAGAGTTGGGCCAGGTCGCGGTCGAGCATCACGCGCTTGCCGTGCATGAAGTGGATGCGCTGGGCGATTTTCGCTGTGGGGATAAGTTTGACTTTCATGTTCTCCGGAACTGAAGGGGGAGCTTACCAAGCGCTTGGCCGGGTGGGCAAGCCTTGGTGACGCAGAAACTCCGGCTTGCCACAGGCCGTCCAAAGCATTACACTACGCTTGCTTGTCGCGCCGCAAGCGGAGGGGTGAGCGGCCCAATGACTCTCGAAGAACTACGGCTTCTGAGGGTGGTGCAGGGCATCCTGGTGCGCAACTATGTTGACACCCAGAAGCTCGACGTGGAGGTCATCGGTTCCTCCGTTTACGTCGAAGGCGAATTCGTGATGTTCGACTACAATCCCACCCGCAAGAAGGCCGAGGATCGCATCGAGCACGATTTGGGTGTCAAGCGAACCTTGTTGCATATCGAACAACAAATCCGCGGGCTGGGCGAGGTCACCCATCTGGAATTTAAGTTGAAGAACTACGAGCGCCGTGGCGCGCAGTGGACGGCCAGAGCCTAACCGGTCGTGATTTACTTGCCGCTGGCGCCGAATTTCTCGGGATTAAACATCTCCATTGGCAACACCGCGTCATACGTCCCCTCGTACACTTCGAGCCGCGATTTCTCTTCGTTGGGCAGGCTTTGGGCAGGCGGCAGGATCGATGCTTCCAACCCGCGAGGGACCCACAAATCGCCGATCTTTTTGAAGCTGGTCACGGCAAACCGACTGACGAGATTGTCATCCGTGTTGAAAGCTTCCGCCCGCAACAACGCATAGTATTCCTTGTCGATGTACAGTTTCACGCGCGCGTACGGTTCGCCGTCCGCCCGGCTCTCGATAACGAAACAATCGCGGCCCCGCACGCGATCTTCGCCGAGGAACTTCGCGTTCGGCCAGCGCAGGAACGGCAACCCGAGGTCATAGTAGGTAAATTGCGACCCCAGCAGTTTCTCCATCCGCTTGGCGCCCGTCAATTCACCCGTCCCGCGCAGATAGAACCGCGGCGCGCCGTGGATCGGCTGGATGATGAGCGCCTCCGCTTTGCCACTTCGATAAATGGTGCGCGTCTCGTCCGCGGTGTTTTTCGCGAGTATCTCGACCGGGACGGGGTCCGCGCGTCCCACAAACAACCGCGCTTTGAGCGAAAAATCCTTCGTGGGCCGGTTCGCCAACACCCGGGCCATAATCACCTGCGCATCCTGATTGGTCGGCCCCCCCTCGGCATGAACATTCAGGGCGAGGAGCGTGGCGAGGGCGATGATTAAGCCAGGACATTTCATAACACGTTTCCTGTCGGTACAGCCGTCATCAAATCGAACGCGCCGCGATGATACCATCGGGCATACAGACCGAGGCATCCGACCGCGCATAGTCCGAACGCAAGTGCCGCCACCCAGGCCACTGTCGCCGGCGCAAACAACGTGATTAGGGCCGTCGTCACGGACAAGAGGGCGACCACGAGTAATAATCCCTGCATCCACCCCCACCGTTGGCGAAGAGTGCGAGTGTCATTGGTGCGTGACGAAAAGAGGAGAGTGATCGCAATCGGTTGACCCAGCAACTCAATAGCCGACAGCCGCGCCCCGAAGCTTGCGCCCTCCATTGGGGTAAACCCCAGCCGCCATGCCGCCACCGCGCCGCAAACCACCAGGGATGGCAGCCAGGTGAGACCGCGGATCAGATTCACCTTGGTGAGTGTTCTCGTAATTTCCCAAAAGCCGCACGGCAGGAGCGCGTAGATGGGTATGCCGGGACCGTGCCGGTACGTCGCCTGCAAACCCTGCCACTCATCCAGCAGGCTTGATGTTGCCCTCAACGCCGCCATTCCGAAGGATCCGATTACCAGCCAGACACCGAGGCTGCCGGGCACGAAGGTAAGCGCCATCCCGACCAATGCAAGCTTCAACGCCCCCTGCCAATGTTTGGTCCACTGTGGCGCGCGACCGCCGAGTAGAAATTCCGTGAGCAATCGTTCGCGCACCGACAACCATCGCGCCACAAATTGCTCGATCCACGGTTGCTTTTCCCAATCAATATCGCGCAGAAACTCTTTGGCCGTAATCATCCCTGTAAGTTTGGCCAACTCGGAGGGACTGACGGCCTCGAAGTTTTCCGCGACCTCTGCCGGTGGCAGGAGCGACTCCAGCTCGGGCGCCTGATATGCCGTCTGCAACCGTTGGACGTTCCACAGCCCGACAAGGGCCAGGAGCGCCAGTGGCAGGAGCCATAGCCACTGGCTTTCGTGCATCATCAGTATCGCCCAGCCGGCCGGTGTCGCCCACAACAACCAGTGCTTCATCCCCAACAAGAACGGGGCGACCCATTCACACCCAAACGCAAATCCGAAACTCACGCGGAAGAGACGCA
>Ga0265338_10009418_pt1 | contig 11649 bp, 8 predicted proteins | sample 42126metaG_FD_193579 | JGI IMG/M metagenome (GOLD analysis project Ga0265338, IMG submission 193579) | Rhizosphere microbial communities from Carex aquatilis grown in University of Washington, Seatle, WA, United States - 4-21-26 metaG | ecosystem: Host-associated > Plants > Roots > Rhizosphere >... | reverse complement strand
CGTGGGCCTGCTGAGACAGCAAGCCCACGCACTTTCATGTCACTATCCGCTTCCTGCTTAGTGACTTGCCATGTAGGCCTTCAGCTTCGCATCAAAATCATCGAACATCTTCGTGTTGGCAAGATACTGCTTCTCATAGTAGTCCAGGTGCCATTCGAACTTGTTCGCGGCGCGGCCCTTCATGTATGCTGCCGTGTCCCAGGGTATGGCCTTGTCCACGTTGGCCTTGGTGAGGACATCCCAGGGGGTGATCTGAAGATCGGCCACGATTTTCTGACCCTGCAGATAGCGCACGATCTGCTGGATGCAGAGGTCGGCATTCAGTGAAGGAGGATTCGGAACCGTGGCAGACATCAAGCCGTCTTTCATCCACTGCCAGGCATCTTCCTTGCCATTGTTCGAAACGATGATCTTCCCTTTTACATTCTGCTCTTTGAATACCTGGATGACGCCGCCGGCCGTCTCTTCATTTGCGGCAAACATGACATCAAACGGCTTCCCGGAGGCAAGAAGGTCCTCCGTCACTGGTATTGCCTTTGTTCTCTGCCAATCCGCGCTCTTCAGCATGATCGCTTTTCCCATGTTCGCTTCATCGAGTGCGAGCTGGAATCCGACGATCTCCCCTTCCGCAGGACCCTGACCGAGGAAGCCGGGGATTTCCGCGCAGATTGCCTTCGGGTAATTCTTGGCAACCCACTGGCCGATCTTGTAGCCCATGATGACGAAGTTGTCCGTCACGTGGCCCTGGAACGCCCCGCCCGCAGGCACATCGGGTTTACCGGCGATGAAAAAGATCGGCACCTTCGCGTGGTTGGCCGCTTCCACCGATTTTGCGCTTCCCGCGGCTCCCGCAGTGATCACGGCAATGGCGTCGACGCCTTTTGCAATGAGATCCTGCACATTCGCCAGTTCCTTCTCGGGTTTGTAGTTCGAGTTGACTTCCACGACATTCATGCCGTAGGACTTCGCAATGGCCACGAGAGTCTTGCCGAACTGCGCATAGTAGTCGTCTGGACCGGCATTGACGAAGCCGATCGTCTTTCCCTTCACTGCATCCGCCGCCGTGGCTGCCGTGACGATCCCGAACAGCATTGCGAGCACCATCAGTACTGTCACCAGTCTCTTCATTTGTCGCTCTCCTTCCACAAGATGTTTGTTGCCCCGAAACCGCAACTTTTTACATGCCAGGGAACGATGCGCAACCTTTCCATAACCTCCCTTCCTGCACGGAATATTGCCTTAGGATGCCTGGCATCATTGCGCGAGCGCACTCTTGATTTCGCCGGAATCTCCCTTCCTGGAGCCAGCCTTCACCGAGGAAGAGCTCAGGCTGCTGAAATAGCTGAGCAGGACGGCGAGAATGATAATGGCTCCCGTCATGACATACTGCCAGTATGGATTGACCCCCAGGATATTGAGGGCGTTTGAAATGCAACCCAGGAGAAGCACTCCAATGAGGGTTCCCCAGACGTTGCCCTTCCCTCCGCTGAGAGCAGTGCCGCCCACGACAACGGCCGCAATGACATCGATTTCCTTGCCGTCCCCGATGAGCGGGTTGCCCGTGCCCAATCGCGACAGAAGGACCATGGTCGCGATGGCCACGAACACGCCATTCAGCCCGTACACAAGAAGCTTGAACCTCTTCACGTTGATGCCGGCAAGATATGCGGCATTTTCGTTTCCCCCGACTGCGTAGACCGATCTCCCGAACTTCGTATATTTCAGTACAAGCCACATGATGATTTCCAGGAGGATCAGCACGAACACCGGCATTCCTATTCTGAATGTATCCGTCAGGTTGAGGTATGTGCCGCCGAGAAAGGAAAACCTGCCCACGATGGTGATTTCACTGCCGTTCGTGATCAGGTACGTGAAACCCTTGTAGATGCTCATGAATCCGAGGGAGACGATGAAAGGCTCCAATTTGGTCCGTGAGATGATAAAGCCCATCAGGACCTGGAAAAGCATTGCGACGAAAACGCCGAGCACCACGACCACCCATTCATTGAGGGCCGCGATTCTCATCATGAACGCCATGCCGGTTCCGATGAAACACATCATCTGGCCGATCGACAGATCGATCCCGCCGGAGACCATGACGAAGGTCATGCTGATGGCAAGGATGCCGGTGGTGGAAACCTGCATCAGCACGTTGGCGATATTTCTGGGCTTTATGAATGCCACCTTGGAAATATTGAAGCCCCTGACGAAGATCAGCTCGACGAGGATGACGACGACGATCGTGGCCAGCAGGGCGAAGAATATCGGCCCATTTTCGCGCCGCGAAGAGTTCCGCAGGTTCATGATGCAACTCCTATGGCATGCTTCAGCACGGCTTCCTGGTTTATGTCGTCCTTCTCGAGTTCTGCGGACGCCGTCCCGTTGCGCATCACGATGATCCGATCGCTCATGGCCACGAGCTCGGGCATGTCGGAAGAAATCATGATGATCGATTTTTCCTGTTTCAGCAGCTCGATCATGATCCGGTATATTTCCTCTTTGGCCCCGACATCGATGCCCCGTGTCGGTTCGTCGAATATGAAGAACTCACCCCTGCTGGCAAACCACTTTGCCAGCACCACTTTCTGCTGATTGCCTCCTGAAAGCTGCATGACCAGCTGAAAGAGGCTCGGCGTCCTGATATGCAGCTCTCCGACGTACTGCTCGGATATCTTCATGTCGTCCGCGGGCAGGGCGAAGGGTGACCGGGTCCGTGTATAGCTTACAATGGGGATGTTCCGTACCAGGGTGTGTCGGAGAAAAAGGCCCATACTCTGCCGGTCTTCAGTGATAAAACACATCTTGTGGCGTATTGCCGACAAAGGGGTCTTCATCCTTACTTTTTTGCCCCTGATGAGAATCTCACCGGAAACCGCTCTCTTCACACCAAAAAGCAGCTCGGCAAGCTCCGTTCGTCCAGAGCCGTCCATGCCGGCGATGCCCAGGATCTCACCGCGCCGCACCGAGAAAGAAACATCGCGCACGCCGTTGCCGGTGAGATGCCTCGTCTCGAAGACGATCTCGTCTCCGATCGGCAGCCGGGACCGCTGGTAGAACAGGGAGACGTCCCTTCCCACCATGTCGCGGATGAGCTTCTGCTCCGTCAGGTCCGCGATGGCATAGGTGTTGACCTTCTTCCCGTCACGAATCACCGTCACCCTGTCCGCCAGGCGGAACACTTCTTCCAGATGGTGAGAGATGTAAATGATGCTCGTGCCGTTCTGGGCCAGCTTCCTGATTATCCCGAACAAGTGATCGATTTCCACCTGGCTGAAGGCCGCCGTCGGCTCGTCGAAGATGATCACCTTTGCTTCGTGAATCAGCGCCTTGGCAATCTCCACTATTTTGCGGGCACTGCTGCTGAGCTTCCCCACGACATCGAAAGGTGACAGGTCCGAGTGCAGGTATTCAAGGATCTCCCGGGCTTTCGCGATCATCGTGACCGTGTTGATCATCAGACCAGCGGTGATTTCAGAGCCGGCAAAGAGATTTTCCACCACGTTGAGGAGCGGAAACAGGTTGTGCTCCTGGTAAATAGTTTGAATGCCCATCTGCATGGCTGAATGAGGGCTCAGGTTTTCGACTTTTTCTCCTTCGAAGTAGAGTGTTCCCCTGTCCGGAGAGTGGGCTCCGGAAAGTATCTTGATCAGCGTCGATTTGCCGGCGCCATTTTCCCCGCAGATGCAGTGAATCTCGCCTTTGCGCAGATCAAAGTCGAATCCTTCAAATACGCTGACTCCGGGATATGACTTCCATATGCCGTTCATATCAAGAATCAGATCCTCAGGCATTCACTTTCCTCCCGTCCGCTCGGTTAGCAACACCCTTCATCAGAAGGTTTCGAAGACGTTACCTTCCCGCCCCAACGTTATTTGCGATACAGCATTTGGAATTCACGCCTGATTACGTTATTGGATCCCGGTTCGCGTAGTGTAAATCAAAACAATCGAAAGTCAAGAAGATAATATGAGAAAGGAAATAAGCCGTCCATCCATTACTGCAAATAACTCCATTCTTTTTGCTGAATCAGCCGCACCTCACTGTTTTTGCAGAGCCCTGGTAGTCAGGCCTGGTACCTGCGTCCCTCGTCTATCATCGCGAGGTAGTTCTCGAGCGGAACGTAATTTGCCACCGTATTACCCGTGCCCAGACAGTAGCCCCCGTCTTTCGTGCAGACTTCGAGGGTCTCCCGTACTCTCCGCCGGATGGATGCCTCATCGGATCTGCACAGGAAATCCATGTCGATCCCGCCGAGAATTGCAATCCTGCCGCCATACGCCCTCTTCGCTTCGGTGACGGGAAGGATGGTGTCCTCAAATGAGTGCTTTCCGGTAATGCCCACCCCGTCGATCAGATCGTCCATGATCTCGTCCAGCTTGCCGCACGAATGAAGGAGATACGGCTTGCCCTTCGACCGGGCAATCTCCGCGCAGCGCGCGTGCCACGGAAGGATTTTCCCCCGCAGAAAGTCCGGGGACATCATGGTCCCTGACCGGAATCCGAGGTCATCCGAGCCCCAGATCACCGCCACGGTCGAGAAGTCTGCGAGAGCCTTTGTGAAATCCACGTAGAAAACCCCGACCTTCTGCAGAATGGCATCGATAAGCGTCGGCTCGTCGACCACCATGTAGCAGAGCGTTTCATAGCCCAGCAGGAATGAGAGGATCTCGAAGATATGGGCGGTGAGCTCGTAGCATCCCATGTTTGGCGGCAGATTTCGCTCGAGCCATTCGAGGGAGGAGAAATCGACGTCCGCCACCGTGGGCCAGTGGTACGCTTCAAAGTCCTTCCATCCCTGGATGGGCCCAGTATGCTCCTCCTGCCAGTCCCGCGCAGACCTTTCCTGCTCGGGGAGAGCCGTCGTGTCAGGGGCGGATATGGTCGAGGTCGGGAAGATCGACTTTCCGGTCACACCGACCCGGAATATGTCGTAGCCCAGAAAAGCCTGCACCGTGACGTCCCGCTTCGTCTCGAACAGCGGGTCGGACTTTTCCAGGGCGCAGGCAAGGTCGAACTTCGCGCAGACGGCTTCCTTGATCTCTCTGTCCAGGAACAGCTCGATGTGGTGCACCCGTTGAGGGCTTTTCCGGCGGAAGAGCACATCGAGCATCTCTTTCAGATCAGGTTCGACCGGCTGTGAGAATGTGTTCATCTTTGACCTGTCCTGCGGCACGAAGCTGCCTGAAGATTGACATAGTGTACACCGCGCGTCCCAAAAGGAAAGGCCGATTCGCACGGCCTTTCCTTTCATGCATCACGACGGTCGGGCGCCCGTTGCGCCGCGGCCGCATTCTCTACTGGTAGCTCGGATTCGCCCTGAAGACAGGGTCGCTGATGTCGTACTTGAATGCCTTGGCATCCCTCTTCGCCATGTAGTCATCGAGAATCCAGGGGATCATCTTCTTCATATCCAGGTTGGACTTCTCGAAGGGCAGGAAGTTGACGAACACTGCCTTCTTGTAGGGCTTTCCGGCAAAGTTCGCCTTGATCTGCTGGTAGGCAATGTCAGCTTCGAGGGTGGGGCACTGGTTGACATCCATGGTCGTCTGTCCGGTGGCAACCCACTTCCACGACTTTTCCTTGCCGTTGCTCGCGCCAAGCCAGTACTTGCTCGTGTCGAGCCCTGCTTCCTGCATTGCCTGCAGAGCGCCGGTCATCATCTCGTCGTTCTGGACGTACGCTCCGTCGAACCCATCAGGCCCGAGGCTCGTAATGGCATCCTGCATGACTTTCTTGGCAGGATCGGCAAACCAGCCGCCGGAACCCCAGAACACGACTTTCAGATCTTTTCCGCCCGCGCCCTTCACCCCGACTGCATCGAGAAGGTTCCCGATATCTTTTCCGCCCTTCTTGTATCCTTGGAGGAAGCCCTGGGTCTGGCCCGCAGCGGTGCCCTGGCCGAGCTTGCCTTCGATCATGATGAGCCGCTTGACGTTCTTTTTGATTGCCGAGGCGGCGGCGAGCTCGCCGTCGTAGACCCAGTCGAATCCCGCAAAGCCGCCAAGTCCGGGGTTGTTCGGGGGATTGTGGGTGAGGTGAAACTCCGGAATTCCCGCGGCCTTTGCCTTTTTCAGGCACTCTGCCGTGGTCTCCGGTGAGTTCTGCACGACAACGAGGGCATCCACCTTCTGTGTAATGAAGTTCTCGACGGCAGCGATCTGCTCGGGTGCCGTTCCCTGTCCGACAACGTCCAGTACCTGCCAGCCCTCCCGTGTCGCCAGAGCCTTGAAGACCTGGAAGCCTGCTTTGTAGTAGTCATCAGAGTTGTCCATGTAATAGCCGATGACCTTCTGTTTGCCAGCGGCAAAGCCCATCGTGCCGATGAGTGCAAAACAGACGAACACCAATGCCAATCGTTTCATTCCTCTTCTCCTTTCAGTGTGTATGTGCGGACTATTTTCCATCCAATTCTTCATACCTGACCTGCAACCCGCTCTTCACCTCCTTTGTGCCGCAATGGTCTTCCGTGCAAGTGCCTGCTCCTTTCTCCGTGTCATGAGCTCGGACACCCGCGAGGAAACGTCACCCGCGGAAACAGCGATTATCACGACAAGACCCTTCGCGACGAACTGCACTTCCGAGGGCAGGCGGAGCATGTTCATGGCGTTGCCTATCGAACCCATGAAAAAAACCCCGATCAGTGTTCCCACGATGTTGCCCTTGCCGCCCCGCAATGCCGTGCCGCCGATGACGACCATGGCGATTGTGTCTATTTCCAGTCCCTGGCCGAGGGTAATGATGCCGGTGTTGACGCGCGAAAGAAGCATGACCGCGCCGGCTCCAACCAGAAAGCCCATGATCACATAGACGGAGAGCCTCATGTTCCTGACGTTGATGCCGGCGAGGTAGGCCGCGTAGGGATTGGTCCCCACGGCATAGATTCTTCGGCCGTACTTCGTGTACGTCAGGAGCAATCCGGCAAGCAGCACGATCAGGAAGAAAATCACGGCGTACGGGGGAATGATCAGGTTGAGCCCCGTGGCCGGGTCCTTGGCCCCTTCGATGAGGTTCGCCTTGAAAAAGTCAAGCTCGCCGTTCAGAATCACCTCGCGTGAATTGCTGAGCAGGAGCGCGATCCCCTGGAATGTGATCATGCCGCCCAGGGTGATGATGAACGGCTCCACTTTTGTCCGTGATATGATGAAGCCCATCAGCGTCTCCAGCACGACCGCTGCCATGACACCGGCGGCAATGGACCCCACGACCCCGAAGTGCCACTTCGATATGCCCGTGGCGGTGACGATGGAGACCAGTGATGCCAGCATGCCCACGGAGAGATCGATTCCACCGGAGATCATCACGAGCGTCATCCCGACGGCAATGATCCCCGAGACACCGACCTGCTGCAGGATGTTCAGAATGTTCACCGGGCTGATGAAGGTCGGGAACCGGGAGGTGCCCTGCGTGATCAGCTGCGTCAGGACGATGACGATGATGAATCCGACGAATATCGACAGCGGTGTCATGTTCTCGTGCCGCTTGAAAAGCGATGCTTTCGCCACCGGCGTCCGTTCGGCTGCCTGGCTCATATTGCCTTGTCTCCTATCGAGTACGTCAGGATGTTCTCCTCCGACACTTCATCCTTGGAGAGCTCCGCCATTTTCTCTCCGTTCTTCATGATGATGACTCTGTCGCTCATGGAGATCACCTCCGGCATGTCGGAGGAGACCATGATGATGGCCTTGCCCTGCTTGAGCAGATCCACCATGACCTGGTAGATCTCCTGCTTTGATCCCACGTCGATGCCGTGCGTGGGCTCGTCGAAGATGAATATCTCGCCGTTGGTGTTGAACCACTTGGCCAGGACGACCTTCTGCTGATTGCCGCCGGACAGGTCCACCACGCGCGTGCGGGAGTCATTCGTCTTGATATTCAACGTCTTGACGTAGGTGTCTCCGGTCCGCATCTCATCGACCGGCAGGGCAATGAACTCGCGCGTGTTCACCAGATTCGCCACGGCAACGTTCTGCGCGATTGTCTGCGGCAGAAACAGCCCCGTGTTCTGGCGGTCTTCGGTGATGAAGCACATCCGGTTCCTGATGGACGTTTTCGGGCTCGAATGCTTGAGGACCTTCCCGTCAATACGGATCTCGCCGCTGTCCAGGCGTGCGCTGCCGAACAGCACATTCATCAGCTCTGAACGGCCCGAGCCTGCCATGCCCGCAATGCCCAGGATCTCGCCCCGCCTGAGGACAAAAGAGACGCCGGTAACGCCTTCTCCACTCACGTTGAGGGCCTCGAAAATGACCTCACCGATCTGGACCTTTTCCCTCTGGTAGAACGTTGAAGGGTCCCTGCCGACCATATCCTTGATCAGCCTGGTCTTTGTCAGCCCGTCAAAATCGTACATGCTGACCTTGCGGCCGTCCCTCAGGACAGTGATCCGGTCCCCTATCTTGAATACCTCGTCGAGATGGTGGGAAATGTAGATGATTCCCAGTCCGTTTTTCTTGATGGTCCGGATGATCTCGAGCAGCGTCTCGATCTCAGAGGAGGAAAAGGACGCGGTGGGCTCGTCAAGGATGATCACGCGGGTCTTGAAAACGAGCCCTTTTGCGATTTCCACGATCTTCTGCTGACCGCTGCTGAGCTCGCTCATTTTCATGTCCGGATCCAGATCGCTCTTGAGGTACTTCAGCACCTCGATGGTCTGCTTCCTCATCTCGGCTTTGTTGAGGAAGCCGCCGCGCGCGATCTCCGAGCCCGTGAAAATGTTCTCGATGATGTTCAGGTTGTCGAAGACGATATGTTCCTGGTAAATCGTCTGGATGCCCATGGCGATGGCCATGTGAGGATTGAGAGTCACTTTCTTCCCGTCAAAAATGATCTCTCCACCCTCGTCCGGCTGGTACGCACCGGACAGGATCTTTATCAGCGTGGATTTCCCGGCGCCGTTTTCCCCGCACAGGCAATGCACTTCGCCTTCTTTCAAGTCGAAGGTGATGTCCTGCAGGGCTTTGACGCCGGGGAAGGTCTTCGAAATATTCTTGAGCTGAAGGATTTCGCTCATCGGTGGATCGGCGGAACAGATCCGCGCGGTGCAGGCATTACCTCTTAATACCTACAGCCTTTTCGACGGCCTGTCAAGGCGTGAGACGTCGGACGCGGCGTGCGCATTTCGACATAGAGGCTTGACAACGCCCCACCGGGGAAGTGGTATAGGCAGATGAGTTTCCTCGGCATCGACGTGGGGACAACCGGGTGCAAAGCAACGGTGTTTTCAGAGACAGGGCAGCCGCTCTCATTCGCGTATGACGAGTACGACATCCGGCGTCCGCAGCCCGGCTGGTCGGAGCTGGATCCGGCGGAAGTCTGGGCACGGGTGCGGAAGTCCGTCCGCACCGCGGTGGGCAGCGCGGATGGGGACCCGGTCAAGGCCCTCTCCGTTTCCTCCATGGGCGAGGCAATGGTCCCGGTTTCCAGGGACAGGCGCATCCTCGGCCCTTCGCTTCTCATGATCGACAGCCGAGGAGAAGAGTACCTTCCCCTGCTGGAAACCGCGATCGGCGCCCGAAAACTCTATGCCATCAACGGAAACATACTGGGAACACAATACAGCCTGCCGAAGCTCATGTGGATCAGGGACAACGTGCCGCGCATATACGCCGAGACGTGGAAGTTCCTTCTGTGGAGCGGCTTCGTCTCCTTCATGCTCGGGGCAGAGCCGAAGGTGGATTATTCGCTGGCCAACCGGACCCTCCTCTTCGACATCGACGCGTGCGCCTGGTCGAAGGACGTGGCAGGTGCGGCAGGCATCGACCTGGACAAGCTTCCGGACCCGGTGCCGGCGGGCACGCGGATCGGCGGTGTTTCAGCCAGAATAGCGTCTGAGCTGGGCCTGGCGGAAGAAACGCCCATCATCGCCGGCACGCACGACCAGTGCGCCAACGCGCTTGGCTGCGGGGTCACGGAGGCGGGGTTTGGCATGATCGGCATGGGGACCTACATGACCATCATGCCGGTCTTCGCGGGGCGCAAGGCTCCGGAAGTGATGATGCGATGGGGGCTGAACACCGAGCACCACGCGGCTCCCGGTCGGTTCGCAAGTTTCATCTACAACCAGGGCGGCCTGCTTCTGAAGTGGTATCGTGACACTTTTGCCCGGGCGGACAGGGAAGAGGCCGGGAAAACAGGCCGGGATGTGTACGCCCAGCTCATCGCGGAGGTACCAGCCGCTCCGAGCAGCGTGCTCGTCCTGCCCCATTTCACGGTCACGGGTCCCCCCTCTTTCACCGCCGAGTCCTCGGGGGTGATCGTGGGATTGAAGCTGGACACCACGCGGGGGGACGTCCTGAAAGGGATCATGGAGGGGATCGTCTTTTACCACAAAGAGCTCGTGGATTCCATCGCGGAGACCGGCATTGCCATGCGGGAGCTGCGCGCGGTGGGGGGAGGCAGCAAGTCTGATGCATGGCTGCAGATCACGGCCGACATTCTGGGCAAGCCCGTGGTGCGCGCAAAGGTTTCGGAAGCAGGCTGTCTCGGCGCCGCCATCCTTGCCGGGGCGGGAATCGGAACGTTTGCATCCCTGGCGGAGGGAGTACGCGCCATGGTGAGCCTGGGAGAGAGGTTCGAGCCGGAACCGGGCAGCCAGCGTCTCTACGGGGAGAGGCACGGCCGCTACCGGCAGCTCTGGCCACTCATGAAAGACTATCTGAAAGGCGCACATGCGCGGAGTACCGCGCCGGCGTAAATGCGCGGAGTACCGCGCCGGCGTAAATGCGCGGAGTACCGCGCCGGGCTGAACGCGGATCAGTCGAGGATGCGCGCCCTGATGCCGGTCAGCCCGAACCAGTCCCTGATAAGAGACACCGTCCGCGTGTAGACCGCATCCTGGGCTGCCTTTATGCTGCCCCCGTCCTTCAGCCCCTGCTCGTACGCCTGGCGGATCTCGGTGCCCACGTTGACCTTGGCAATGCCCTTCTTCATGGAAGCCAGCATGTCCGCCCGCTTGATCCCGCTGCCGCCGTGAAGCACCAGCGGAATGCCCGTTATCCCGGCAAGGGTCTCCAGGTGGGGCAGGGAGAGCCTGGCCTCCGGCTTCTTCTGATCCTTTGTCGCTTCCCCGACCGCGCCATGGATGTTCCCGATTGCCACGGAGAGCCAGTCACAGCCCGATTCGCGCACGAATCGCGCCGCCTCTTCTTTGCGCGTAAAGCCGCGGCCGGACTTGAAAAGCTCCTCGTAGGGGGGCAGGGGCCCGTCCTCGTGGCCAAGCACGGCACCGAGCTCGGCCTCGACGGGAATATCGGATGCGTGCGCAAGGTCGGCGATTTCACGCGTCGTCCTGATATTCTCCTCCAGGGAGAGGCGCGAGGCGTCGATCATGACGGACTGGTAGCCGAGGGAGAGCGCCTCCTCGATGATCGCGCGATAGTCGACTTTCTCGTGGTCCTCGTCGATCACCGGTACGTGGTCCAGGTGGATGCGGACATGGCGGGGGTCGTCCCAGGCGCGGAACTCCTGCATGACGGCGGCAGGGCTTTTTGCGCCGAACTTGACCCAGTCGATCCGTGACACCTCCACGAGGGCGAACGAATCCTGGTCCCGCACCGCGCGGATGACCGGCTCTGTCATGGGCAGATGCGCAATATTGAACGCGGGCAGGCCCACACCGAGCGTGCGCGCCCTGATGATGATATCCCTCGT
>Ga0265338_10009417_pt1 | contig 11649 bp, 11 predicted proteins | sample 42126metaG_FD_193579 | JGI IMG/M metagenome (GOLD analysis project Ga0265338, IMG submission 193579) | Rhizosphere microbial communities from Carex aquatilis grown in University of Washington, Seatle, WA, United States - 4-21-26 metaG | ecosystem: Host-associated > Plants > Roots > Rhizosphere... | reverse complement strand
ATCTAAACGCCAACGGCGGGGGTTTGGCCTATGGCTTCTGCCCTTGGAATGTTTTTTTGCGTAAATCCGATATCGCCCGAAACATCCTTTTCAGGGGGGATGGGGTGACGCCTTCCGGTCCGGACCGCCCCCTATCCTATTTTATCGCCCATGAAATGACCCATAACTTGACCAGCCGGTTCCTGGGTCCCCTCGCCGGGTGGAGGCTTTCAGCCTGGAAAAAAGAGGGCTACGCCGATTATGTGGGTAAGGGAGGACAATTTGATTTCCAAAAGAATTTGGACCTTTTCAAGAAAAATGACGAGGCCCTCAACCCCTCCCAGTCGGGATTATACCTCCGCTATCAACTCATGGTGGCCTATCTGCTGGACTGGAAAAAGATAACGGTGGAGGCGATGCTTCGGGGGAATTTCAACCGGGATAAGCTTGAAGCGGAAATCCGCGCGCTTCCTGATAAAGTCCGGTAAAATCATCCTGACCGCCTTGTTGGGAGCCTTGATAATTTTTCTAAAGGAAACGATGTGGCCTTTACCCACCGATCCATCGGATTAGAGGACCTGGAATACTGCGCCTCCAACCTGCGGGAAGCATTCGCCTACGACACGGCCCGGAGAAAAAGGCTGTTGGCCCTTTGGCGGGAATTAGTCTCCTCCGATTCGTGGATCACGGTTGCCATTGAGGACCGGCGACTGCCGCCCCGGCAGCGCCTGGTCGGATTTGGCATGTCGGTGTTCGTCAACGACGCATTCGCGGCCCGGGCCCGGAAGGGCCTTCCCCTGATTTCGCGGGCTTTCCTGGAGGATTGGGAGAAAGGCAACAGGCCTTTTCTCGTTAAAAAAGAAGTGGCCGCTGCGAACAGCGGCGCCGGACTCAACCTGCTGGTGCTCCACTATGGCTGGGACGAAAAAAAATTGCGCCGGAGGACATGCCCAAGGTTCAGTTGAAGCAGACGGAAAGGTTTATCGAACAGCACGCCGGTTATAACGTTAAGGAATACTTCCAGGAGGTCCATGGGGCCTATTTGAGGGATTTCGTCCTGAGGGCGGGAAGCGTCCTGAGACATGGTTATGGGGAAAAGAAATGGAAGGCCGAGCTGGCGGACGTGACGAAAAAGGATTGGCCTTATCTGACGGGGTTCCGTCCCGAAGAGGCCCTGGCCCAAGCGGGAACCGCCGCCTCCATCTTTCAATCCAAAATCCTGCCGGAACGGTTCCACTTGGCTCCCGCCGAACAGGAAATGCTGAACCTGGCCCTCTTGGGAAAGACGGACGAGGAGTTGGCCAGGACCCTGGGATTGTCCCATTGGACCGTCAAAAAAAGATGGCAATCGGTTTATCACAAGGTGAAAAAAGCGGATCCCGATCTCCTGGTATCCAGTTCCGTCAAGGAAAAAAAAGATATCGGCCGCAACCGGCAAAGACGCCGTTACCTCTTGGATTATCTCCGTAACCATCCCGAAGAGATCCGGCCTCGAAGCACCAAAACCCGGCATTGATTTCGTTTAACTTCCTGCCGAAGTAACGTTACCGAAAATTACACTAAAAGGGGTCTATTCGCCGTTCGCCAAACTTTTCATAATCGCTCCATTATTTTCCAAGGAGGACGGTGTGAAAATGTTCCGAGGAGAGGTCTTCGCCTGTTTTGGTATTTTTATTTTTTTACTCCTATGCGGATCATTCTTGTCCCAAGGCTGCGGGGATAAGGCGGCCACCGCTCCTATTACCAACAATACCAATTATTATTACCCAACCCCCGTGCCCACCTGGAACTCCTCCCTCGGGGCCAACTGGTACGAAGCCACTTCGGCGGCTGATTGGACGGCGCGCGAGGGAGAAAAAGCGGTAGTTTATAACAACAAGTTATGGATTACTGGCGGTTCCACCTCCGTTCCCACCAACGAGGTCTGGTCATCCGCCGACGGCGTTAATTGGACCCAAACCGCCGGAGGTTCCATGGGAGTCACCTTCCCCGAGCGGACCGAACATTCCTGCGTGGTTTTCAACGGCAAGATGTATGTGATGGGAGGGTTAGGGTCAATCAATCTCAACGACACCTGGTCCTCATCCGACGGCATCATCTGGACCCAATCGGCCAGCGGCGGGGCTACTTTCTCTGGGCGGTACGGGCATTCCAGCGTGGTTTACAACAACAAGATCTGGGTGATCGGGGGGTACGATGGAGCCTACAAGAACGACGTTTGGTCCTCCTCCGACGGCATCAGTTGGACCCTCGTCACGGCCAGCGCGGATTTTGGTCCGCGGAACTATTTCGCAGCGGTCACCTTCAACAATGCCATTTGGGTGATGGGGGGTTATAACGGGTCTTTTTACGGCGACGTTTGGAATTCCACGGACGGGGCGCATTGGACGCGGGTAACAGGATCGACTGAGTTCGCAGCAAGGGCCTTCTTTTCCGCCGAGGTCTACAACGGCGCCATGTGGGTCATCGGGGGACGGCCCTTCAGCGGAGGAAATAAGAACGACGTTTGGTATTCCACTGACGGCAATGTTTGGATCGAAGCCACCTCGGGGGCGGCGTTCACCGCGAGGATAGACCAGGCGAGCGCGGTCTTTAACAACCACCTATGGATCCTGGGCGGATATACCTCAGGGGTTACCCATGATGTCTGGTTTTCGCCCTGAGGAATAAAAAAACATTTTTTTATGAGACTCACAAGGTCTGCTATCTTTCCATAAACTCCATGGGCGGGACCGAGTCCGGTTCCGCCACCACGCGGGAGGATATCACGGTCCGGACCGATGCCAATAGCGCCGTGACCAAGCCAGATGGACCTAAGAGGGGAACAAGGATAGGTTGGATGTTTATTAAAATTCCCCCACTTCGCGAAGTAATTTCCGCACCTATCCCGCGCTGATGGACGTTAATTCGTCCATCATGGTTCTCGATAGCGGTGTCGCAATGCCTACCCGGGCGGCTCGGAAACCAGCTACTCCACCACGACCACTTTAGAAAATATCCACACCGCCATCGGCTCTACCACCCAATCCGCCGGGTTTTAAACCATGCCTATGTCATTTCCCAAGTAACCTTGTCTTAATTACCCCCCCAAGACTGTTTTCTTCGACAGCCAGTCCGCCTATGATAGGCGGGTTGTTTTTTATTCCTCGGGTAAGGGAGCCGTCCTTGCGGATTAGGCCGGGAACCATCAACGATGTCCCTGAAATTTCCCAGGTTTACGCCAAGTCCTGGAAAACCACCTACGAAGGGCTGGTCCCCGATCTTTTCGTGAAGGGGATGAGCCGGGAGGCGGCGGTCCACATATTCGCCGACAGCCTCCAACCCAATAGTTTCTCCTACTTTCTCCATGTGGCCGAAGGCCCCGAGGGGCGTTTGGTTGGCTTTTGCGACGGCGGCAAGGAACGAAGCCGCCCGGATAGCGGCATCGGGGAGCTCTATGCCATTTACCTGCTCAAGGAATTTCAAGGCCGGGGCATCGGACGGAAGCTGTTCAAAGCCGCGGCGGAGAATCTGGTCCAATCGGGAATGAATTCCATGGTCGTCTGGGTCATGGAAAAGAGCCCTTACCGGAAATTTTACGAGGCCATGGCCGGCCATTGGGAGCCGGGGGTCAAGAAACTTGAGGTGGCGGGAGAGGAAATCCGGCTGGTTTCCTACGGTTGGGATAATTTGCGTTCATCCATTTTAGGGGGGAAATCATGAAAGCTTTATGTGCTACGGAAAACGGCACCCGACAATATTCGGCCAAATTCCCTGAATTGGAAAAGGCCGGGCATTTTCGGGATTTTATGGGGTTAAAAGTCTCATCCATCGGGCTGGGAACTTACTTAGGCGGTCAAAACGAGCAAGATGACGCCCTCTATATAGAAGCCATCCAAACAGCGCTCCTGTCTGGCTGCAACCTCATTGATTCCGCCATCAATTACCGCTGTATGCGCAGCGAAAGGAATATCGGCGCGGCCTTGAAGGCGCTCGTCGGCCAAGGAAAAATCAGCCGGGAAGAAGTCGTGATCTGCACCAAAGGCGGCTTCATCCCCTTTGACGGGAACCAGCCGGCCAATCCCCAAAAATATTTTCAGGACGAATATTTCAACCCGGGAATCTGCGGTCCCGGGGACATCATCGCGGGATGCCATTGCATGACGCCTTCCTACCTGAGGAACCAAGTGGAAAGGTCCCTTCGAAATATGGGTGTGGATTCGATCGACCTTTACCACGTCCATAACCCGGAAACCCAGCTGGATGAGGTGGCCCGGGATGAGTTTTTGTTTCGTTTGGAAAAGGCCTTTGGTGAATTGGAAAAACTAGCGGCGGAGGGAAAAATCAAGGCCTACGGAACGGCCACTTGGAACGGCTACCGTGTTCCCTCCGGCTCCCAAGAATATTTATCCTTCCAGGATGTCTTAAAAACCGCCGAGAGGGCCGGGGGGGCTTCCCACCATTTCAAAGCCATACAGCTGCCCTTTAACCTGGGGATGGGGGAGGCGGTGGGTCTTTCCAACCAGGTCATCGGATCCCAAACCGTCTCAATTTTGGAAGCGGCCAAGGCCAACGGTATCGCCGTTTTTACCAGCGCGTCCATTCTCCAGGCCAGACTCTCCCGGAATTTGCCGCCTTTTGTGGCGGAGGCGCTGCCGGGATTTCAAACCGACGCCCAAAGGGCCCTTCAGTTTGTCCGCTCTACGCCCGGCGTGACCGCGGCTTTAGTGGGAATGAAGCGCAAGGAGCACGTGGCGGAAAACCTGAAAACCGCCGGCTTTCCCCCCGCTTCGGCGGAGCAATTGGAAAAATTCTTTTCGGAAAAATAACCGTTAAGTTGTTTTTTTCTTTCCGGAATAAATAAAAGGCAGCATCAGGATTCCCGTCAAGAAGCCTCCCACATGGGCCCAGAAAGCCACGCCGCCCGAGGAGGCGAGGGTGGAGGCCGCCATCCAATATTGCTCGAAAAACCAAAAGCCCACCACCAGGAAGGCCCGGGCTGGGATGGAAAAAATGGGAAATATGAGTAAGAAAAACTGGAGCCTCATTTTTTGCCAGGGAAACAGGATCATGTAAAGGGCGCAGACGCCTGAGATGGCGCCGGAAGCGCCGATCATGGGCAGGGGCGAAAGGGGATCGGCCAGGTATTGCAGGGTGCAGGCCCCGAAACCGCAAATAAAATAAGTGAAGAGATAAGTTAATTTCCCCAGGCGGTTTTCCACGTTATCCCCGAATACGTAAAGAAAATACATATTGCCGATCAGGTGCGCGAAGCCCCCGTGCAGGAACATGGAAGTCGCCACGTCCCGTAAATGGGGATGGGCGGGGATGAACCCATGGCGGAGGATGATTTGCTCGTAATTCGGGCTGAAGGCGGTTTTGAAGAAGACATAGACGTTCAGGACGATCAACAGGAAATTGACCAGCGGGAATTTTTTCGGCTTGGCGCCCTCCTCCACGGGAAGAAAAAAGATCATGGGTTATTTACTTTTCTTTTTTTCCGGCATGAGGAAAAAAAGAACCACGCCCATCAGAAGCGCCCCCAGGTGCGCGGACCAGGCGATCCCCGCCGTGGGATTGACGGTGAAGATGCTTCCGCTGAATTTGGTAAGAATCCTCATCGAGGAGGCCAGTTTGGCCCAGGGTAAAAAGGCCAGCGCCGCCTGGACGCCGCCCCAGAGGACCATCACATAGGCGGTTCGGGAGGGGAGTTCCAAAAGGGGCACACCGAAGAATGAGAATATCCATTTCATCTTCCCCCAGGGAAAATAAAAGAGGTACATGACGCCCAGCCCCGTGACGGCCCGGGACGCCCCGATGAGGGCCAGGGTTCCGAAAGGGTGGAAAAACCACTGGGCCGCCTCGCCGGCGAGACAACAAAGGAAATATGCGGTGAGATAGCGGGACCGGCCCACCCTCTCCTCCACGCCCTTGCCGAACATGAATAGAAAGGTCATGTTCGCCACCAATTGGGTCCAACTGCTGTGCAGGAAGGGCGCGGTCAGGATGCCAAGGCCGTAGTGGCGGAAGGGGGCCGCGGGAATGAAACCGTATTGATTGAGGATCTCCATGAAATCGGGGCGCCCCACGGTCTGCCAACAAATGAAGACGTTCAAGAACATTAGCAACGTATTGGCCCATGGTATTTTTTTGGAAGCGGGCGAATCCTCGACAAAGGTGATGAACACGAAAACCCCTTAAAAGAATTTAGCCGCATCCCATTTCCATTATTTTAAATAAATATGGCCAAAATGGGATGGTCCCGCGGCTCTTTACGCTATTTCAAAAGATATACGCGGGGCAGATTAGCGCAAATCCCCTCAAATTTTTATAAAAATAATCGGAAGGAGACGGTTAGGAAGTAATTGCCTGGGTTACAAATAGATAAACTTATTTCTCAATGGCGACAATTCGCGTTAATTCGCGGCCGAGGTTGCCTTTATGGCTTTTTCCGCCAGGGGAGTTAGTTCGATGGTTTTGATAGGGTTGGGGTCCCGGTTGGGGACGGACCAAACGCCCGGGATGGCGGTGGAGCATTTGGGGCAAAGGCCCCGCGGCCCCAGATTATTTTGGATCACCTGGAATCCCACCCTCTCAATCAAAAGTTCTCCGCAGGAGGGGCAGTCCGTGTTTTCCGTGGGTCCGACCTCTCCCGGGCGGTTGCCCGAATAAACATAGCGCAGGCCGGCGGCCTTGCCGATTTGGTAGCTGACGTTCAGCTTTTGCGGGTCCGTCCAGAGGCGGTCCGCCATTTTATAGTCCGGGTGAAAGGCGGTAACGTGCCAGGGAATATCCTTGGAAATGGAGGCGATGAACTTGGCCATCTCCCCAAGCTCCTGCTCGCTGTCGTTCAAGCCGGGAACGATCAGGGTCACGATCTCCAGCCAGAAACCCATGGCCTTGAGGCGCTCGATGGTTTCCAGGACGGGGGCCAAGGTGCCGCCCATATTCTTGCGGTAGGTCCGGTCATTGAAAGTTTTTAAATCCACTTTATACAAGTCCACCCAGGGCCTGATGAATTCCAGCACTTCCTTGGTGGCGTTGCCGTTGGAAACATAGGAAGTGAGAAGGCCTTTTGCCCTGGCCGGCTTGAAAACCTCGACGGCCCACTCGCTGGTGATGAGGGGTTCGTTATAGGTGGAAGTCACAACCTGGCATTTCCGATCCAGGGCCAAGGCCACCAATTCCCCCGCCGAAATGTCCCGGGGCCTGGCCCCCGAATCCTCCGAGGCGGGATCCCGGAGGGCTTGGCTGGTGATCCAGTTTTGGCAGTAATCGCAGTGGTAGTCGCAGCCCAGCATGCCGAAGGAGAGGGCCCTGGCCCCCGGCAGGGCGTGGAAGAAAGGTTTCTTTTCAATGGGGTCGTCTTGGAGGGCTCCTACATACCGGCCTGGGACTCGAAGTGTCCCCTTTTCATTGTAGCGGACCTTACAAACGCCTTTTTTCCCCTCGGGGATCCGGCACCGGTGGGCGCAGGCGTGGCATTGGACCCTTTGTCCCTCAAGTTTTTCATAAAGCAGGCCAGGGGCGGAGCGCTGGTTCAACAGTTGTTCTAGGGTTAAGGCGGACGTCATGGGCCCTTCTTTCACCCCTATTTTAGGAATCCCCGGCCCTTAAAAACAGGTAAGGAGGGCATAAAAAGAAGTAAAATAACCTTCAACTTTCCGGGAGACGATATGAAACCCCCAAACCCAAACACCCCAACCCAGAACGAACCCTATCCTTCGTCCCGTTTTTCGATTTTAAGGGAAATCTTCGGCGGAAAAACCGGGGAAAGATGGGATGAACTGGCGCGGGTCGACTTCGAGAAAAAAAGCGGGCAGAAGGAAGGATTGGGCCTTTTCCGGAAATTTTGGCGCGGCATCCTGGAAAGCCAGGAGTTTACCACCCATCCCCAGGTCGGCAGCGGCCTGCAGGATTATTTTTTGGAAAAATTGCTCGACGACCCCAATCTATTTCACCGAAAAGCCGAGAAGGCGGGATGGAAGGGGATCACCCCGTCCCTGGCTAGGGAATATTCCGCCGAATTGGCGGATTTTAAAGACCACGTTCTGGCCGTGGATTGGAACGGCAAATTGGATCGCTTGTTGAAGAAACACGGCCATCCCCGGTTGAGTTTTGACGAAATCAAGGGACTGGAAGTGGAAATGCCCCTGCCGGTTTGGATGGAAGAGAGGAGGAGGATCAAGACCCTGATTCTCTCCTCCCCTCCCAAGGAAATTCCGGGGCTGGTCGCCGATTATTTTTACCGGAACGGTTTAGGGCTGTTCGGCCGTTCCCGGGCCTTCCGCTGGGAAGTTTCCCCGAAAGGAAAAAACGGGCTGGTTCCCATCGAGGCGGTCGATCCTATCCGCCTGGAAAATTTGGTGGGATATGACGAAGCCAGGCGGGCCCTTTTGGATAACATCGAGGGATTTGTGGCGGGCAAGGGCGCCAACAACGTCCTGATTTATGGGGAAAGGGGGACGGGAAAATCCTCGACGGTGAAGGCCCTTCTCAACCACTACCAGGACCGGGGCTTAAGGCTGGTGGAAGTCACGCCAAGGGACCTGATGGAATTTCACCAAATCTTGCGGGTCTTGAGGAACCGCCGGGAAAAATTCATCCTGTTCGTGGATGACCTGTCTTTCGAGGAAAACGAGACGTCCTATAAGGGATTGAAGGCCTTATTGGAGGGTGGAGTCGAGTCGACGCCGGACAACGTCATCTTGATCGCCACCTCCAACCGGCGGCACTTGGTCCGGGAATTTTTCTCCGAAAGGGAAGAGGGTGTTCGGAAGGACAGTGAAGTCCATGGCCAGGACACCATCGAGGAAAAACTTTCCCTTTCGGATCGTTTTGGGCTGGTGGTTTCTTTTTACACGCCGAACCAGGAGACTTACCTTAAAATAGTCGAGAGTTGGGCCAAGGTTGAGGGAATTAAGTTGACGTCAGGGGAACTGCATTCAAGGGCCTTGCTCTGGGCCAGGCAAAACAACGGCCCCTCAGGCCGGACGGCAAGACAATTTGTAAAACAACTGAAGGGTAAAAGTTGAAGTCTGTCAAAGCGTCCGTATTTTAACCAATCATTCGTGACCGCATTCTCTTTAACTTTCCAGTTTCGGATAAAGAACCTTTTGACGGGATGAGCTTTTTTTGTCAATTGACCGTTACGGTAGCGCTAAAGATGGGCAGGCCCACACCCGTTCCCGTTCCCACTCCGTATCCCCCTTGGTAGCCGTTGGAATAAGAAAGGACGGTTTCGACGGTGCCGGCCGCTGTGGCGGATAGAACGTATTTGACCTCAAAATTTTCAGCTCCCAGGCAGAGGGGCGATCCGGAAAAACTGAACCCCAGACTCGTGGAACCGGATGGAATCATTGAGCCTAATAATGAACCATTGGCCCAAAATTGAACTTGCAGGATTTGTGTATCTAAGTTTCCGGTGAGGAAAGTGTAAAAGGCGATTTGTGTAATGTAGCTTGGAGGCGAAGAGGGGCTGCAGCTCGAACTACCCCAGCCTTGAATTCCGTGGAAATCAAAGCCCACAAGGGTAGTCCCAGCGGAGACCGAAACGGTTGGAAGCGGATCCGCGGCATACCCTATTTTTCCGCAACCGGTGGGAGTGGAGGTGACGGTTCGAGTGGCGGTCCCTACCGCAGTCGAAATGGGTGTATTAGAGGAAGTAGGGGTTGTGGTTGCGGAGTTTTCCTGGGTTGGTGAGGGCGTAGCCGTAGGCGAAAATGTGGGGCTATTCGTACCGGTTTTCGTTGGGGTAAAAATGGGCGTGAATAAAGAGGGAGTTGGCGTGTGGTAGGGAACCGGCAACTTTGGGCCCAAGGAGCTCTTAAAACCGCCGCAACCTGCCCAAAATGCCGGTAAGGTAAAAGGCAGGATGACTAATATCCAATAACGGAGGAAGGTCGGCATATTCTTTTCCTTATCAAGAGAAGAGGCATTGCTCTCAATCTCTAGACGGCCTTAACATTGTTTAATCCATTGTTTTTAAATAAAAATCACGCAAAAAAAGCTAAGATAAATAAGCTCTTTTCCAACTAATCGGAGGAGTCCAAAAGGAGTTTTCATGCCGGTGGATCTGACGGTCTTCAAGGACGCTGCCCCCTATCGGGCGTTTAAGGAACAAGATTGGAATATTCTTTCGGGTTTATTGAAAGAAAAGACCGTCAAGTCCGGAGAATTTGTTTTTAAGGAAAACGACCCCGGCGACGGGTTTTATTTCATCCGCTCGGGAAAGGTAAGGATCAGCAAACAGGTGATCCCGGAGGGGAAGAAGGCCCCGCAGGAGCATCTCCTGACCGTCTTAACAGCGGGAAACCTGTTTGGGGAAATGGCGCTGGTGGATGGGGCGCCCCGGTCCGCGGATGCTATCGCGGAGGCCGACTCGGTTGTTTTTTATCTTTCCCAATCGGAATACGAAAAACTGGAAAGGGAACAGCCCTCCACGGCCCTCCGGATCCAGGATCTGCTGGTGGCGACTCTTTGCTCCCGTATCCGCGCCGTGAACCGCAGTTTTGAGATCATCCGGTTTTGGTGCACATGAGGTTCTGTCACCGTTTTTCACCGCCAAGGCGCCAAGACACCAAGAATGACAAGTATTTCTTAAGACCGATAAACTTTTTAAAAGAATTTCTCAATCCAGTTCGTTTGGTTGAGAATTTTAAGACTTTTTTGGTGTCTTGGCGTCTTGGTGGTGAAATTGTTCTTTTATTATTTTTTGGTTCGCAACTCTGCGCCCAAGAAACACCAACCAAGAATAAAATCGCCGTGCCTCCCCTTTTGATTTGTGGAAATAATAAAAATGTCCTTTCCCACGTGAACTCCCACGGAAAGCTGGATTGGGATTACACCCTGGACGGTCCGATCCTTGACGTTCAGCCCCAAACCCCGGACCGCTTCCTGTTGACCGGCGGCGCCAGGCATGTGGCTTATCTCCGGAAAGTTTGGAAGGGCTGCCGGGTCCTGTGGGATTGGGAAAGCCTGGGGGACGTTTCCATCCAAAGCGCCGTGGCCATGGATTGGGACGAAAACGGCGATCCGGCCCTGGTGCTGGCGGCGGACGCCCAAAACCCGAGGTTGTTCCTGGCCGATCCCCAATCCAAGGCCGTCAAAATCCGCTGGGAATACAAACTGCCGGCGCCGCCCATGTCGGCGAGGGTCTGTCCGGACAGCAATAATTTTTTTGTCGTCCTTAAAAACTCCACGCTTCTGGAAATCCTCTATCAAGAGGACAAAGTCGTCTGGTCCATGGGCGCGGAAGACGGCCTCAGGGATGTCCGCGACGCGGTCCGGGGCCCCTGGGGCCAGACTTACGTCGCGGAGGGCTCGGACGGCGTCATTCTTTGTTTTGACCCCCAAAAGAAACTGGTTTGGAAGACCCATCTGCCTTTCGCGCCAAGCCTTTCCTTCCGGGACATCACCCTTTCCCTGTTCAAGAAAAAGGGCAAGCGCATGGTGATGGCGGCGGTTCATTGGCCCGGGGGCCCCGGGGCCAGGGACGTCATCTACCTCTTGAATAGCGAATCGGGCAAGGTGTTGGGATGGAGCGACCGGTTGGAAAAAGGCTCTTATCCCTCCTTCCACAAAGCCGTCCCGGACCTTCCCGGATACCATAAAAAAGACTAAAGGCCGTTTAGCCACCGATGTCCCACAAGACTATGGGATAAGAAAAAGAATTTGTGGGACTATACCGCT
>Ga0265338_10009416_pt1 | contig 11651 bp, 14 predicted proteins | sample 42126metaG_FD_193579 | JGI IMG/M metagenome (GOLD analysis project Ga0265338, IMG submission 193579) | Rhizosphere microbial communities from Carex aquatilis grown in University of Washington, Seatle, WA, United States - 4-21-26 metaG | ecosystem: Host-associated > Plants > Roots > Rhizosphere... | reverse complement strand
TTTGCGGTATGAATTTGCAACGGGTTACCTCCCCATACCCATTAGCGGTGGTAGCGGCATTACCCAACTCACCGGACTAGTTACTGCCGGTCCTGGTTCCGGTAGCCAAGCGACAACGATTAATCTGGCATCCGGCCATCTCATTGTCGGCAATGGTAGTGGCGTTGGTGCAGATGTGGCCTTGAGCGGAGATGCCGCTCTGTCAAATGCGGGGGTATTAACCCTATCCACCGTGAATAGCAATGTCGGGTCTTTCACTTCGGCAAACATCACTGTGGATGCCAAGGGACGAATCACTGCGGCGGCGAACGGTAGCGGGGGCGGCGCAGTGCCACAAGTAATTCAAGTGCAGTCCGTTAATGTGTCAGAAAATACCACGTCCTCAACTTTTCAGTCCAGCACCCATTTAACGACCTCGGCCACATTGGCGAAATCGACTAATAAATGGCAGGTGACTGTTTCGTTGATGGGTTGCTACCCTTCGTCTTTGGGATCTACTGCTTTTCAAGCGACCATCTTCAGGGATAGCACGAACCTTTCGTCCGGTAGCGGAAGCGGCGGAATTCTTTTGAGCAATGGATATGTGGCGAATAATGCGAACATGGCCTACACCCTCATAGATTCCCCTGGGGATACGAGTGCACACACGTATACTCTTAAATTCAAGAGCGCGGATAATTCGACAGAAGTTTTTCTAAATGACGGATCGCAGGTTTGCACTCTCATATTGACAGAGGTGCTTTCCTAATGAGCACTAGCGGACCAGAAGGAGCCGACGTTTATTACATTAGCGGAGTAGGACTAGCATATCCGTTCGGCGGAGGGTATATCCCTGTCGTTCTCTCCGCCCCAGCCGTGGCGCTCGCCGGAACGGGCACAGTTATACCAGATGCCTCTGTGACAAACACGTTTGATTTTGTGGTGTCCGGTGCTCTTACGATCCATGGCCCCGCTAATCCGGTGGATGGCCAACGGATTGTCCTGCGAATCCTTAATGATGCGTCACATACTGTGACTCTGGCTACCGGTCCCCGAGACTTTAGATTCGGTACCGATACGACATCTTATGTCAACTCCGTATCCCTAACGGATTATGTCGGCGCCATTTACAACGGTCCCGCGTCGCGCTGGGATGTGGTTAGTGTAGTGCACGGATATTAATGGCCAATTACTCCGTATGGCTACAGAATAAAACGCACTTCGGTGCGGTAGGTGATCTGTCCCTTTCCACTGGGCAGAACGCCATATCTATGAGCCTATGGTTTAAATGCACAGATCCGGCGGGCACCGCATTGCTGTGCGGAAACGTGGACGCCAATTTCGGTACGGGCGGCTGGGGATTTTCCATTGCCTCCGGCGGTGGCGGGGAAGGCGAAGGTCAGCTTTCGTGGGCAACGCTCAATCATAGCTTCTCGTCTCCCTACGATTCGCCGCCTAGTGTCAGCGGAGAATATGGTCTTATTGCCCACGCCAACCCAACGCTGATTGACGGGAATTGGCACAGCCTGATCGCTACATACGACGGGACAGGCGTAAATAGAAACGTCGTTTCGCTTCCAGACTCTACGCATATAGAGCTGGATAGCACCACGGGAATATCCGCCGGCGATAGGATTTCGCATCAATTTTGGTCCACCACTGTGGTACACGTCGTAGATGCAACGCACCTGCAAGTCACAGACAGCTCGCATTTCATGGACACCAACCCAGGTGACACCACTTTGTTCGCATTCACCAAAGGTACGATTTTATACATTGACGGAGTTCCGATATTCACGTATGCTGACTACCAATGGCCGGTGATGGGAGCCGATTATAATGTGGCGATACCATTTGGTATTGGGGACCCACAACAGTTATCTAGCTTTTCAAAGATCGGCAAATATGCCTACCCATTTTTGTACTACTCAGTTTTAACGCCGACACAGGTATCGTACATAGCGGCGGGGCACAATCTTAGCGGAGCAGTAGCTCAATGGCTTTTCACAGAGGGCAGCGGTTTGACGGCCGCTGATTCTAGTGGCAATGGTCATACACTTACGTTCAACGCTATAGATTCTTGGAGCACGGACGTCCCTTTCACACCCGCGCCACCGCCTCCGCCCGAATCTGTTTCGGGTAGCATGTTTTTAGCTTTTTAGGGGGCTATAATGGCCGGACCAGTTCCGACATATCTGGCCACGCAATCGGCCGCGCAGAACGCATTCAGCGTTCCGTTCGGTTTATTGTCTATGGTGACTTCAGCCATAGCCGCCGCTACGGCGGAGGGCGAATTCAATGTTACGGTGGATTGTTCATTATTCGTCGCGGCGGATGTATCCAATCTCCGCATCTACCTGGATAGCCAAGGCTACAAGGTAGACTTCGCAAAAGATTCAGATCAGAAGAGTCTTAATATCGACTGGGGTAGATTCCTTGATATCCCCGGCACGGAAGTGGTTGTTGACCAGGGAACGTCACCGTGGATTGTCGCGGGTACGGTAGGCGTCACTCAAGCCGGTCCATTTTCGGTAAGCATTATTGGTAGTTCTACTGGAAAGAATTTATTCGCGACAAATGATTCTGTTCCTTACGGCGTAGAAACGGTGATTTTGTCGTACACGACTACCGGTACCTTTTCTATCACCCAGGTAGTCGCGTGGGGGACGTATGACGGAGAATTTTTGATTCGTCAGAATGGAACAATCGTAGGCGGTGGCCGTACATCTGCCGCAGACCGAACATTAAATGTGACTTATGAATCGCCTGTTCCCACTTCTCTGGGTGATGTTATTACCGTGACGATTCTGGAATATGGACCGGGACTTCAACAATTTCGCTGTAATCTCATAGGAGAATAGTATGTCAGATAACGACCCAAATAAACGCCTCAATCGCAAACGTGTACAGATTGAAATTGGTACGCTGCAATTAAATCTTCAGCGCTTCGATCTACGCCTTATGGAAATAGAAGAAGAGAAGATCAAACTGCAAGAAAATATAGATGCATCGAACGCAAGAATTTTAGAGCTACAAACATCATTATCTCAGGAGATAAAATAAAATGGCAGACTTCGACGCACAACTACCAGTACGAACCATCGCATCAGAATTTACAACTGAAGTAGCCAACGCGGCCGGTACCACAATTAATCCTGCCGAAGACTATGGACAGGGTAGTACGACCTCCGGCGAAAACGGAGTATTGATCCAAGGCGCGACGACGACAGCCGCCCCGACGTATACCACCGCTACGACCAATCCTCTTTCACTGGATACCAGTGGAAACCTTCGCGTCACTGGAACGTTCACCCCTAGCGGATTACAGAACGTAAACGTCACCCAGTGGGATACAACCGCTCTTGGTGTACCGACGGCTTACGGAACCGCACCAGTAACAGGAAACTATATTGGCGTAAATGCTTTCGTCACGAACACCGTAGCTATTTCTGCGGCTTCTTTGCCGCTACCGACCGGTGCTTCTACATCGGCACTTCAAACGACTGGTAACACAAGCCTAGCGTCTATCGTTACCAATACAAATAGTTTGATCTTGGCCCAGGGCTCCACCACATCTGGTCAGACCGGTAATCTGGCAATGGGAGCGGTCACAACGGCGGCCCCCACGTATACGACCGGCCAAACCGATCCGCTGTCCCTAGACACGGCCGGTAATCTTCGCGTTACCCTGGCCTCCGGCACCGTCACTGTTGCTGGCAATCTCACGAATAACAACGCCGCGCCCGCCGCGAATAACATCGGTGTGCTCCCCGCTGTGGCCGCTGCTTCTGCTCCTACGTGGACGACCGGCGACCAAGTACTTCTTTCTGAAGACTTGAGCGGCAATCTCCGCGTCATCACTGGCACCGGTTCTACCACCGCTGTGACAGGGAACGTCACGGTTGTTCAACCCACTGCCGCAAGTTTACAAACAACGACCACCCCTGTAACGGCTCAAGGGTCCACGACCGCTGGCCAGACAGGTAATCTAGGACTAGCCGCCGTCACAACGGCAGCCCCTACTTATACGACGGCTACTACAAATCCGCTGTCTATGGATACGTCAGGGAACTTGCGCGTCACAGGAACTTTCGGTACTGCGCCTTCTACGCTGACATACTTTACGGATGCGGCTGTCGCTAGCGGAGCTACCGTCACGCACTCTGTTGCCGGCCCAGTCAGTTTATCGCATATTCACTCTTCGGGCTCGGGCGAATTAAAGATGAACGTGGCGACAGGAATTACGGGAAGCGAAACGGATAAATGGGTTGGGTTCACAAGTGCCGCGAATCAGAACTGCGAGTTTAACTTGTCCGACGTTGTTGTCATTCCGACAGGTTCATCTGTGAAAGTGACGCTGAAGAATAGAGATACCGTGGCCCAGGATTTGTATCTTACATTCGAGACTCACTAATAGAGAAACGGGGAATTAAATGGCTGATTTACCTATAGCGGAAGACAACGGGCAACTGCCCGTCACCATTAACGATCCGACTACTCCAACGAGTAGTGTGGCCGTCGATCCGAACGGTTCTATACACACATTGGCCGATCTCTCTGGCAGCGGGTCAATAGCGGCACTAAATGGAGTCGTTACCGCTACAACCCATGGTTGTGGCTCTTGTAATTTCAATATTACAGGGACTTGGGTCGCGACGCTCACTATCCAGGGTACGGTAGACGGCACCAATTGGTTTACAGTATACGGTATCGTTATAGGGACAGACGCCGTAACACAGTTTGTTAGCAATAATTTGGCCCTCGATGTGCCGTGTGGGGGTCTGTCACAAGTGCGGCTAATTGCGACAGCCTATACTTCTGGAACTGCCACGATAACTTGGAATGCCGGAGCGGGAATAAAAGCTATTGTGGCAATAAGCCCAGTAGCCGCTTCGTTTAATGCGACAGTACAACCCGGAAATACTCCAAATACCGTGGCATGGCTCGCGAAACCGCCGGACGCCAATCTATGGGTGACAGGAACGGCGGCAACAGGTGTGGCTTTAACGGCTACGCTCCCGGCCGTAGCAGCACAGTTTCATCACATTAATACCATAGAAATAGAAGCCTATACAACGGCGGCAAGAACCGGCGGTGTAACGCCTGTTTTGGTCACATCGACTAATCTTCCCGGTAGCCCTGTGTGGACTTTTGCGACAGCGGCGGCGATAGGTACGACGGATTCCAAAGTATTCTCGTTTCCTTCGGCCATTAATTCGTCTGTCGTAAATACCGCCACTACTATCGTATGTCCGGCGACGACCGGTATTATTTGGCGAGTAAACGTCTCATACTACACGAGTGCATAATGATTACTATAATTCAAGCAAACGGCGCAGCCCTACAAACGGACCTGTCGCTCGCAGATTTCCAGGGGCTAATGGCGTCCGTTGCTCCGTCGTCGTGGGTTAATATCACCGAAGTAACGCTAGGGTCTATTTGGTTGAACAGCTTCACAATAGCATATTATTTTGTTTCATAAAACTCAAAGGAGACGGGGATGAAAACACAAGTGGAAAAAGACGGGAATAAAAAGAGTGCCGAAGTTGTATCCTTGGCGTTTCGCGTAAAGCCGCACGGGGATAATCTGTTCTCTGCCGAGATGATTATGCTGCTCGGCGACACGATCGTGGACACTCGCCACGGCGTAGCGACGACGCTCGGCCACGCGATCGGCGCGGCGGACGATCTCATGGATGGGTGGGCGTTTAGCGAGATTGAGCAAAAGCCGGAAGACTTTTTCAAGAACGTGTATTTATGAAAGAGAACATACCGATGTACATACTAACCCTATGTTTATTGGCAGTTTCTATCTACTTGCGCTCGCCAATGACCGCAATAGCGATAGTGGGGCTATGGGCCGTCAAAGCTTCGGAGACAGTATTCACACGCAAGAATAGAGATGCAGATATCGCTGATCTTGTATCAACGATGGCATCGCATAAAGCAAAAATGGACTCACTCACACGAGATATCACGAACGTTGCAGACCGCGCTCGTCACATTCTCGGTGAAAACTTCTAGGGGAGACAAATAACATGGCCGAGAACACCGCTGCACCAGCCGCACCCGCTGCACCCGCCGTATCTAGCGACGCACCAGTAGTTGCGTCTAAAGCCGATGCCAAAGTTGCACCGAAGGCTAGTGCCTCACCAGCCGTTAAGGTTGATGAGAATGGCGTTGGAGAAGCCCCGAAGAAACTTTGGAAGCTTAACGTCAATGGCAAAGAAGTAGAGTACGACGCTTCCAACGAAGACAAGATGAAAGCCGATCTTCAAAAAGTGTTCGGTATTGAAGAGAAGGCCAGAACATCGGCACAGAAAGCCGACATGGCCGAAAAACTCATGGGTATGCTTCAGACCGATCCTATCGGATTCGAGAAGCAATGCAAACTAAACGGCATCGATGCTACGAAATTGGCGACGGAGATTCTATACAATCAGCTCCGCTTGCAAAGCATGACGCCGGAACAGCGCGAGCTCGAAGACTATAAGCAACGCGAAGCGGAAGCCAAGGCTCTCAAAGAGCAACAGGAGGCTGAGCGAAAGTTGCCGAGTCCAACAGAAAGACGCAGGAATGGGCGCAGAAATTCGAGAAAGAATGCGAAGCCGCACTCAAGGCGAACGCCATTCCGAAGACGCGACTTAGCTTGGCCCTCATTGCTCAATACATTGATGCCGGCTTGGCTGACAAAAAAGAGTACTCCGTTGAACAGGTGCTTCCTTACGTTGCGCGGGATCTTAAAGAGATTCACCGTTCCACGATGGAAAGCCTAGACGGCGACGATCTCTTGTCCTACGTTGGGGAAACATTGTCAAACAAGATTGCGAAAGCTCGCGTAGACCGCTATAAACGGACGACCGCTAATCCTGTACCGGAGACAAAAACCGTAAACGCCAATCCTAAAAAGAATGAGGACATTTCTCATCTGAAAGGCAAGGCGTATTGGAAAGCCCTCCGGCAGCAGAAATCTGAACAGGGAATTGGCTTACATCCTGGCGCACCGGGTAATTACTAAACATGTACACAAATCCGTGCGACTCGGGTACCCGCTATAATTTATCTGCATGTCCGACTCGCGCAGGACACCAGATCAAGCAGAGCGTGAAGATGACGATCACCGTACCCTGCAAAAAGCAAGCACTAGGACGTTAAAACCTATCCGAACGCTTGACGAGTAGCTTTGATTGGTGACGATCATGCAGTAAAGGAAACTTAAAATGAGTGATGTAGATCTTTCAGCCCTTAACGGGGACTTCAAACAGGCTTATCAAGACAAGATTAAAGACTTAGTTCCTAACTACGCGTACATTCTCAAAAATACGTCCGTGGAAAAAGGAATGAAGCAGCTCGGAGACAAGTTCAACGCTCCTGTGAAAGTGCAGAGCGGTCAAGGCTACACGTACAATACCGACGGTTCGGCGTTCGCGCTGAATGCGGCTATTGGACTTCAGATGGAAAACGCGCTCGTGCCGGCGTTCTCCCTCATCCGCCGAGACAATATCAGCTATACCGCGATTTCGCGTTCGGCTGGTAAGAACAGCTTCGGAAAGGCCGTTGACATTACGCTCAACGACATGACCGAAGGTGCGGGATTCCGCCTTGAAACAACGTACTTACACGGTAGCCGTGGAATTGGTGTAACCTCTTCGACGACCGCTGTTTCCAGTACGCAAACGACTGTTCAGCTCACCCCCGCTTCTTGGGCGACGGGCATTTGGGCCTCTTCAATCGGTGCCCAGATTCAGTTCTACGTTGTGGCCGGTGGCGCGTTGGTTTCGTCTGGCGCAGACTCCGTGTTCCAAGTGGTTGGTATGGACTTCACAGCCTATACCCTCACTGTCAACGGCACCACGACTGGCAGCACTGCTCTCGTTGCCGCGACTGCCACACCGCTTAATATCGCCTTCAACGGCGCGTTTGGCGCGAACTTCTCCTCTCCTGTCGAAGGCGTTGGTCTTATCACCATCGCTTCCAACAAAGGAACGCTGTTCAGCATCAACTCTCTTACCTGGCCATTATGGCAGGGGAACGTGTATGATGCCGGCAATGCTCCTCTGTCCTTCGGCAAGCTTCAGAAAGCTATTACGCTCCCTGGCGACAAAGGATTGATGGGCGAAGAGTGCACCGTGTTGGTGCCCTTGACCTCGTTCAGCGATCTGTTGACCGAACAGGCGGCTGCTCGCCGATACGGCGATGTGAAAGGCAAAAAGTTTGACAACGGCTGTGATGCGTTGGAATTCTATAGCCCGTCTGGTACGATGACCATTGTTCCTCACCCGTTGATGAAACGTGGCGAAGCTCTGCTCTATCCGACAGACAGCATCACCCGCATTGGTTCAAGCGAATTGACGTTCCAGTTGCCGGGTACCTCGACCGATAGTTATCTCCAAGTTCCTTTGGGAGACTTCGCTGGGTATCAGGTTCGTATCTGGGCCGACAATACCGTGTTTGCGGAAACGCCTTCTCATATGTGCGTTATCACGAACATCGTTCCTCGCTCGTAAGCGTCTCAATCTCTTGGCCCTGCCTCCCCGACGGGGCCAAGAATGTTGAGATAAAAGTATATCAAGTATTAAGTGATATACAATTAGATCAAACATCGCGTAGCACTCGCTAAGAAACGAGGTACGCAAACATCTGAAGTAAAGGAGCTTTAAATGTCACAGCATGTCATCACAATTGTCACACCAGATAGTTGCGCTATGGTAATAGACCAGCTTGATCCGCAGCCCAATGCCGATTCATTGATCTCGGTTGATCGAATCGCCCGTTATATGGACGGTATCGCAGACGGAGCGTTTTATTTTACTTCCATCACAGAGCAATTGTGCGGAAGCAACGCTTCTGGTACGATCACCCTGTCCGGTTTCAATAGCACGGATACGATTACCGTTAACGGCGTCGTTTTTGGACCCGCTAGTGGTATTTTAGGTTCTGCGTCCACCTTCGGAGCTTTGGCTGGTACAGCAATCTCGAATACCGGAAGCACCGTAATCAATGGAAACGTCGGTATCCAACCCGCTGGTACTATTTCTGGCTTTCCGCCTGGAACGTACACTGGAACGCTTCACAACGGAGATGCTACCTCGTTGCAGGCCCATACGGACGCGACGAACGCCGCTGCGGCTTTAAGCGCCTTGTCGCCTTTCACAGACATTAGTTCTACCGATCTGGGCGGTAATACTCTTACCCCTGGAAATTATCACGCTACATCGACTGGAACATGGTCAGCCGGAAACCTCACTCTAAACGGCGCCGGAACATACGTTCTGAAATTTGGGACGGCTCTCACGATGCCCGCTAGTGCGAGTGTTATTTTGACTGGTGGAGCGACGGCGAATAACGTCTACTTCATCACTGGTACGACTTTTACTTTTGGTGCGAGCTGTACCGTCAATGGTAATATTCTCGCCGGAACATCCATTACGTTTGCCGCTTCAAGCGTGTTGAATGGCCGAGCCTTAACGTATGGTCCTTCTGCCACGACTGTTACATTCCCCAGTGCGGGTTCTGTCACTGTCCCCGTGGTTGTCCCTGGTCCGAATACGTTTGCTATCGGTGCCACGGATGCTATTACGGCGGCCAATGCAGCGGCGGCTATCAATGCCTCGACGAATTCGATGGTGCAGTACATCATCGGTGCGAGTGCTCTCAGTAATGTTATGACCCTCACTAGCGTTGTTCCTGGCCCTATGGGTAATCTAGAGACAATCGCCATTTCTGGCGGTGGTACGGCTTCTGGTTCTACATTAACCGGCGGATCATTCGGCACCACAGTAGTCCTAAAGTAAATCAAGGAGACTAATTAAACATGGACACATCACACGACGGGTTTGAAAAAAAGCGGGGCATGGTTAAGCAGCTTCTTGATATGCTGAAACATAATGCCTCCGATGAAGTAGGAAAAGGTATTGGTGCCGAGAAAGAAGGTATGCCGGTGAGCGGAGGAAATCCCGCTCCTGAGCCGCCAGAAGGCTTGGAGCAGACAAAGAACGCAGATGATATGCACCCTGTCGCGGGACACGATATGTCCCCAGACCAGCATAAAGGTGCCAGCGGCAATCTCGAAGGGATGGCCCCGGCTGGTAGCATAGAGCATCCTCACCGCAAGAAATCGTTCGAGGCTGGCGCCGCTAAGATGGCCGACGGCGGAATGGCGTTGGACAGTGATGAGCCGGAAGGCTTTCATATGGCCGACGAACTTGCTCGCCGAAAAGGCGTTGACGGTAGCCAGGACGAAGAGGCAGTTAAGAATCTTCCCGGTCCTATCGAAGACGAACTAGGCGAAGGTGAAATCTCTCAGGAAATGAGCAACGCTCGTCTACTGAAAGATGATCAGGACAATAATCAGGGCATGTTCCAGGCGTTCTTAGGTCGCAAGAAAAAGAAATAAAAAAGAGAAGTATTTGTTACAAAAAATGTCTCGGGTTCGCCGTCATCCCAGTCATATAAACGGCACGATTTCAAGGAGCATATAATGTCGATTCCTTTAACAATTAATGGTGCCACGTTCGAGTACCCGGTCAACTTCGACGAGAATTGGGGTGTACAAGCGACGGGATGGGCGCAAGCCGTCACGAACGGAATGCTCCAACGTTCCGGCGGTAATTTTCCTTTAATCGCTGACGTTAATTTTGGACCTACCTTTGGTCTTTTGGCCGATCATTTTGAGACTCGCGTTACCAATCCCGCCACGTCTGGACTCATCCGCCTGTCAAAGACAGATACGATAGATTGGCGTAATAATGCCAATTCCGCCGATAATGTCCTTTCAGTTAATGCCTCAGACCAACTGCTTTATAATGGAACGATTATAGGTGTGGCTACAGGCGTGACTTCTATCACGGGGACGGCTAACGAGATTATCGCGAGTGCTTCAACCGGAAACATAACTCTGTCCACGCCGCAAGCTATCGCGCCGACTTCCCCCGTCATATTTGGACAGATTACAGATTCTGGGCTTACCGCATCTGAACTAGTCGTTACAGACGGCTCTAAGCAACTCGTAAGCCAGGCGTCTCCCACCTTAACAGAACTAGGATTTGTCGGTGGAGTTACCTCTGCCATCCAAACGCAAATCAATACATTGACGAGTACCAAACTCTCGCTTACTGGCGGGACAATGTCTGGCGCCATAGCGATGGGTGGGAACAAAATTACAGGAATGGCCGATGGAACGGCTCCTACCGATGCGGTTACTCTGGAACAGATATCTAGACTTTTAATCCCCGCTTCACAATTAACGGCTGTTTCTGCCTTCTCTACTGCATCTACCACCTATCAAATAACGCCATTATCAATAACCTATACGCCAATCTCCACCAGTAGTCGAATAAAGATTTCGGTTACATGTATGTTGGAAACCGAAAATAGTGCTAATTCTCCCGTGTTTATGACGATCATGCGTAATTCAACTGATTTAGGTGGTCCCGGCGGGACTGGATTTGTCTCCATGGGAATAGCGTCTTTATCTACCGATGATATTAGTCCGGCTACCGTAATCTTTATAGATTCCCCCGCGACTATGTCTCCGATTGTCTATGCTGTATTTATAAAAACCGGTAATGTTGCCACTACGGTACATTTTAATCCAGGTTTACAAAGGGCCGTCATGATTATCGAAGAGGTCGCCTAATATGTCCCTATCACCGTATACCACAGACGCCCTT
>Ga0265338_10009415_pt1 | contig 11651 bp, 8 predicted proteins | sample 42126metaG_FD_193579 | JGI IMG/M metagenome (GOLD analysis project Ga0265338, IMG submission 193579) | Rhizosphere microbial communities from Carex aquatilis grown in University of Washington, Seatle, WA, United States - 4-21-26 metaG | ecosystem: Host-associated > Plants > Roots > Rhizosphere >... | reverse complement strand
ATGCAGAACGTAGAGCCTTCGCCTTTAGTCGATTCGATGCCGATCGTACCGTCATGCGCTTTCGCGATCCCCCACGCGGCGGAGAGCCCGAGTCCGGTGCCCGTGCCGGCAGGCTTGGTCGTGAAGAACGGCTCGAATACGCGGTGTCGGGTCGCATCGTCCATGCCGCGGCCGGAATCAGAAACTCGCAACAGCGCGTAGCGACCGGCGGTCAAGGCGAGCGCGGCCGCAGCGTCGCCATCGAGCTCGGCGATCGTCGTCGCGATCACGAGCGTCCCGTGCCCGTTCATCGCGTCCGCCGCGTTGAGCCCGAGGTTGATCAGCGCTTGGCCGAGCTGGATCGGATCGCCTTCGATGCACACCTTGGCACCGTCGAGCTCGTGGCGGAGCGTGATCGACCGCGGCAGCATTCGCTCGAGCATCGGCAACACTTCGCGCGCGATGTCATCGACTCTGATCGTTTGTTTGCGGTACTGCCCGCGCCGGCTGAATGCGAGTAGGCCTCGTGTGAGCTCGGCACCACGCAACGACTGCGCGACGATCTGATCGAGGTCGGCACGTCCCTTGTCCGAGCGGACTTCCTCGTCGAGGCCCCCCGCGAAGCTGGTGATCGCAGCCAGCACGTTGTTCATGTCGTGGGCGAGCCCGGCGGCGAGCGTACCGACCGCCTCGAGGCGCTGCGAATGCAGGAGTTGCTGTTCGAGTCGCATGCGCTCCTCGAGCTGAAACTGGAGCGACGCCGCGGTCGTCGCTTCTCGGAGGATCGCGCGACGCATCAGGATCTGCATCGTGATCGCGAATGCGGCAGCGGTCACCGCGATCATGATGTAGGTCGCCGCGTCGCCGCCGCGCAGAGTCAGCGGAATCCAGATCGCGAGCGTGACGACCAGCGAGCCGACGACCGAGCGCGTGTCGAGCAAGACCACCGCGCCGATGATCTCGAGCGGCAGCAACATCGCCCACAATGGTTGCGGGGACTGGTACGCCGCGCAGAGCGTGTAGGCCACCGGCGCCCACCACAGCGCCACGCACAGCGCGTGCCCCCAGCGCCGCCCGGCCGGCCGGCTCGACACGAGAATGATCGCCGCCACGCCGGCGCAAAGCACGATGTCGACGCCGGCGAGCGCCGCCGTCATATGGCCCATGCCGACGACGATCCCCGCCCAGATGAGCATCCCGAGCAGCATCACCGGCGACAGGATCCGCGCGCGTTCTAGCGCGATCGGCGCGAGGACCTCGGTCGGTTGTCGAAGCGGTTGGGTCATCTCGCGACGCGGCCTCGGGCGGCTGTCCAGCCGCGGATCCGAGAGTAACCCGGCTAGGCAGCTAGATGCCGGCGTTGCTTAGCGACGTCGCGACGCCTTGCATCAACCCGGCCAGCTTCGGATGATCGATCTGGAACCCGACGTAGGCGAACAGCAGGCGATCGCTGAGCCCCTTGTAGTGCGGCGCGTGATCGGGCTGCAACATCACCGTGTCGACCTGCTGCTTGATGCGCGCGAGCTCTTCGGCGGTCGCCGGAGTCGGCTGGGTTTCGCCGAGCTCGGTGTGGAGCTCGCGCATGCGTTCGATGATCGCCGGCGTAGGCATGGGCGTGATCTACCACGAACCGGTCAGCGAGGCGGCGAACACGCCAGCTCGTCGATCGCGTGCATCGCCGCCCGATCGTAGCCTTCGACAGCGGCGCGGGCCCACAGCGCGTAGAGCTCGTCGGTAAGGCGCTCGTCGTTGGTCTCGGCGCGCGCGATCGCGAGCGCATCGGCGAACGAGCCGCGGTAGTACGTTCGCACCCATGCGATGTAGGCGCGCGCGAAGTCGCTGCTCTGCGGGAGCAGCGCGTCGACCTGGCGCTGCTCTGCCTGATCGCCCACGGCGAACACCTCGCCGGCGATGATCGGGAGCATGCTGCGATCGCTCGAGCTCGTGATGTAGCTGAGCATGAAGTGGCGCAGCGGATAGGCGCGGCTGCCGAGCCCCTGCCCGCGAATCGCGCTGATCGCCAACGCGAGCGGGACGACCGCCGCCTGCGGATCGCCGACCGAGTCGTGCAACAGCTCGGCGATCGCCTCGTCGAGTTGGGTCGTCGGCGACGCCGAGAGCAGCACGCCGGCGATCAAGCGCTCGGCGGACGTCGCACGATCCGTCGGCGGTTCGCTCGCGATGTATTTGCGGGCGTCAGCGACTCGCCCGAGCGCGCCGAGAACGAGCGCATTCAGCCCGGTTGCCGGTGGATGCAGGCTCGTCGGCTGGATCTCCGCGGTGTATGCGGAGTAGGCGCGCGCGGCCTCGTCACGACGGCCGGCGTGGACGAGCAGCGCGATGTCGGTGATCGATCGCGACGGCACGGCCACGCTCGGGTCGACCGCGGACGCGATGCCACCATCGACGTGCGCTCCGGTGGCGCGCACCGCCGCGAGTAGTCGCCGTGCAGATTCGATCGCGTGGGCGTTCACCGCTCGCGCGACCATGCGGTCGGTTGGCGCGCTCCCGGCAGCCTCGGCCTCGATCATCGCGCCGATCAGCTCGGGCGCGACGTCGAACGATGGCAACATCGGTGACCGACGCGGGCGAACGAGGCAAGCGAGCGCCTTGCTCGCCTTCGCGGCGATGACCGCTTTGTCGGCGTCGATCGGGCGTTCCCACGGCGTGCGCGCTTGCGTCGCCGGCGGCGTGGCCGTCGAGGATCCGCATGCCGCGACGAGGATCACGGCGAGTCGGATCATCGGACTAGTTTGGCACGACGACGTCATAGGCGTTGCCGCTGGTGCGATAGAACTGGCCGTCGAAGCGGCCGAACGTGACCGCGCCGAACAAGTTGATCGCGATGCCGATCGCGATCAGCACCTGTGCGACTCGCCCGAGCGGCCGGCCGCCGACCGCGAGCAACATGATGAGGAACACGAGGTAGTCGAGGCTGAACCGATAGCCGAACTGGACCCAGCCCGAGTTCATGTAGAACAGCGACGGCAACGCGACGCATGCGACGGTGATCCACAGCGCGCGATGGATCGGCGGGCGCTCGCGCGGCCACAACAGGAACAGCAGCAGCGGCGTCGTGAACCAGATCGCGAGGCCATGGCCGCCGATCTGGATGTACGGTGAGCGGTCGACGAGCTCGGGCAGCAGCGTGAACGCCGCGGCGAGGTTGCGCGCGAGATAGTGGTAGCTCGCGAGGCCGTGACGCTCGATCAGGCGCTGCTGGATCACGTCGAGGTAGGTGTGGCCGAACTCGGTCGGCGAGCCGAATCGCACCGCGTTGTAGATCATCCCGGCGATCGCGAGCACCGCGATCGGCGCTGCGAACCGCGCGAGCGTCCGCAGCAGCACCCGACGATCACCGGCGGCGACGCGCCAAGCCTCGAGCGCGAACAGCGGGAGCATGAACGCCATCGGCGGCCGAGTCAGCGCGGCGGCAGCGAGCGCGAGGCCAGCGACGATCGGCCGCTTCGCCTCGATCGACGCCCACGCGTAGACCAGCGCGAGCGCGACCCCGACGACTTGCGCGGTGAACCACACGCTGCCCTGAACGGCGCAGAAGAACAGCACGGTGCCGAACGCGAGCGTCGCGACGAGCCAGAGATCCTCGCGCAACGTGCGCTGCGACAACTTCGCGTCGGCGAGCCGGCGCAACAACAACAACGCGAGCGGCAAGATCGCCGCCGCTACGAGCAGCGTCGGGATCACATCGTTGCCAGCCCGCCCCGCGACGATCGCCGACGGCAGCATGAGCAGCGACGGCAGCGGTGGAAACGACACGTACCAGACCGCGCCGAGCGTGCGCTTGATGCGATTGACCGGGATCTCGGTACCGCCGAGCGTGTGGAACATCGGCCGCGTGATCATCCGCCGGCCCGAGACTTCACTGCCGTCGTCGAGCACGACGGTCTCGACCTTCGCCCAGTCAGCGTCGCGCAACGGCGGATCGATCGACGTCTTGCCGTGCAGCCACGCGTCCGCCTGATAGAGGTACTGCGGCGCGACCGAGGTCTGGCCGAGCCGACCCCACGACAGCGCGCCGTAGACGACGAGCCCGATCGCGAATAGCGCCGCATACAGCCGCACGGCCGCAGAGTATGACGGCGCCGGGGTGCATGGTAGTTTCGACCGCGTTGGCTATCGAACCGCACCGCCATTCGGCGGCGCTGCCGTCCAGCGTCCGCTGGCCGTCGAGGCTCCGATCGACGCTCGGCGTCTTGCCCGCGCTGCTCGTGGTCGGGGTCGCGCTGTGGGAGACCTGCGCGACCCACGTCGATGCGAGCTCGGTTCCCGCGGACGAGGCGTGGGATCGCGCGTCGCAGCTCGTGCGCGCGCAGTTTCGTCCGGGCGATCTGATCGTGTTCGCGCCCGATTGGATCGACCCGGTGGGCCGGCTCCACCTCGGCGACCTGATGACGATCGATGACGCGGCGCGGATGGATGCCGCGCGCTACGGCCGGATCTGGGAGCTGTCGATCCGCGGCGCGCACGCCGCCGACACCGCTGGTTTGCCCACTACCTCGACGGTCGATGCCGAAGGCGTGACCGTCAAGCTATTCCAGCGTACGCCGGTCACGGTGCTCGCCGACATTCGGGCGTTGTTGTCCGGTGCGTCGACCGACGGCGGTCCCGCGAAGCTCGAGCTCGCCGAGGTCGGGTTTGCGCCGCATCGCTGCATTCAAGCAACGCCCGCGCCGGGTCATCCGATCCGCGTGACGTTCCCGTCGCTACCGCTCGGCGGCTCGCTGGTCGGTTACGTCGGGCTCGCTGACGTGTTCACGCGCCGCGACATTCGCGCGCCGGGCTCGCTCGAGGTCGACATCGCCCATCGCAAGGTCGCGATCGTGCATCCCGGCGTCGACGACGGCTGGGTCAGGTTCGAGATCAAGACCCAGCCGGGCTCGGCCGACGTCACGTTCATCGCGAGCGCGGATGCAGCGCAGCGCCAGATCTGTTTCGCGGCCGAGGCGCGCCAATGAAGCTGAGAGTCAAGCAGCGGGCGCTCGGCTGGGCGCTCGCCGCGATCGCGTTCGCGTGCACGATGTGCAACCAACGCTCGGTCGGCATCGCGCGCGACGAGACGGTCTACATGTCGGCCGGCGCGCACTACGCCGACTGGTGGCTCCGGCTCGCGACGTCCGGCGTCGGCATCGATGGCAAGACGATCACGTCGACGTTCGGCGGCGCGCCAGGCGGCGCGTCGAACTCGGAGCACCCGCCGCTGATGAAAACCGCGGACGGGCTCTCGCACTGGTTGCTCGCCGACAAGCTCGGAGTCGTCGACGAGCTCACCGCGTTTCGCGTCCCGACCGCGCTCGCGCACGCCGCGCTCGTCGTGATGGTCTACACGATGACGCTCGAGCTGTGGGGGCTCGCTGAAGCCGTGCTCGCGGTGCTCTGCCTGCTGCTGTTGCCGCGCGCGCTGTTTCACGCCGGGCTCGCCGCGTTCGACGCGCCGATCATGACGATGTGGTTCGCCACGATCTATGCGTACTGGCGCTGCCTCGATCGTACCGCATCGCCATCCGGCGACGCTGCCGGCCCGGGACGAGCCCGGGGCGCCGCTGGCCGCAAGTGGCCGTGGCAAGTCGGTGTCGCGTTCGGGCTCGCGCTCGCGACCAAGCACAACGCCGTGCTGTTGCCGGTCGCGCTCGGCGCGCACTACTCCGTGCTCGCGGTGCGCCACTACGGCTGGCGACCGTTGCTCGCGGCGCCGCTCGGACTGTTCGCCTATCGCGGGCGCGTCGTGCTGTCGCTCGTGCTGCTCGGTCCGCTTGTGCTGGTCGTATTGTGGCCGTGGTTGTGGCTCGATCCGATCGGCCATGTCGCCGACTGGTTGTCGTTCCACTTCAAGCACGTTCACTACAACTACGAGTATCTCGGCGAGAACTGGAACGCGCCGCGGTTCCCATGGCACGTCGCGCTCGTCACGACGTTGTTCACCGTGCCGGTCGTCACGCTCGTCGCCGCCGCGCTGGGCGCCGGCGTGTGGATCGCAGCGGGCTGGCGCCGAGCGACGCTCGATCGGTTACCGACGCTGCTGCTCGGATTGTCCGCGGCCGCGTCGATCGGCCCGTTCTTCCTCGGCTCGACGCCGATCTTCGGCGCGGAGAAGCATTGGATGCCGGCGTTGCCGACGATCTGTATCGCCGCTGGCGTCGGTGCGGTATGGGCAGCGCGCCGCGCGAGCCAGTTCGCGATCGCGCGCTGGCACGTCTCGGAGCCGCTCGCCCGGATCACCGCGCTCGGGGTCGTCAGCATCGCGATCGTCGTCGCGGCGGGCACCGAGACGCTCGCGAGCCGGCCGTACGCGCTGAGTTGGTACAACGCCGCCGCCGGCGGTGTGCCGGGCGGAGCCGACCTCGGGATGAATCGTCAGTTCTGGGGCGTCGCCGCACGCGGCGTGTTGCCGTTCATCGCGACGCAGCCGCCGGGTCCGGTCTACTCGCACGACGCGTCGCCGGCTTGGGGTTGGTACAAGAAGCTCGGGCTACTGCCGGCGGGCTATCCCGATAGCGGCAACGAGGTCGCGGGCATCGAGCGCAGCAAGCTCGCGCTTGTCATCCACGAGTTACATTTCAATCGTCACGACTATCTGATCTGGAAGTCCTACGGCACGGTGCAGCCCGCGTTCGTACTGCGCTTCGATGGCGTTCCGATCGTCTCGGTCTACGAGCGCCCGAAATAGTCTCGATCGCCGCGACTTCGGTGTCGCAACTTTGCCGCGCGCCGTAATCTAGGTCCGCGAAATCGCGATCGGCACGCATCGTGTAAAGCGACCGGCATGGTCCGCACTGCGCTCGTCGTGGCTCTGCTGAGCGCATCGCGATTTGCCGCAGCGGGCCCGGGCGGACTTGCCGCGATGGTCGGGATCGGTGTGTCGGCGGAGAATGACGGGAACGGCGATACCGGATTCGGAGTGACTCTCGATGGCGTGCTCGCCGTTCGCGTCGCGCCGCGCCTGTCGCTCGGCATTCGCGGCTCGATCGGTACGCCGTTCCACATCAACGACGTCCAACTGGGCGGCGGCTACTACGACACGGCGATCTACGACTACTACATCACGCCGATCGATCTCGCTATCACCGCGCTGTATCAGTATCGCCGCATCTGGGTTGCGCCGTGGATCGGCGAGCACTTCTCGTTCGTCGCGGAAAACGACTCCGGGTACATCCAGGGAGAGTCGCAAGCAGGGAGCGAGACGCGCTTGAACACCGACTTCGTGATGGTCGGGCTTACGGTGGGCGTCGACCTGTACCGTTTCGGCGGCAACACACTCGCGGTCTATGCCGACTATCGCGATAGCCTCGAATCCAATGCCTCGCCGAGCGATGGGGCCGGCTACACCAACTGGAGCGCGCTGACCGTCGGCGTCGCGTTGCACCGGCCGTGATGTCGGCTCGGCGCACGTCGTGTACCGCGGTCCGCACCGTGCTCGTCCTGTCGGTGCTCGGCGTCGCGCGGATCGCCGCGGCCGCCCCGGGTGACCTCACGGGCATGATCGGGATCGGAGCGTCGTCCGGGAACGACGGCAACGGCAGCACCGGGTGGGGAATGACCATCGATGGCCTGGTCGGCTATCGCGCGACCCCGCACCTGTCGCTCGGAATTCGCGCCTCGGTCGGGACCGCGTTCCACATCAGCTACGACGCAACCGACGGCGGCGGGGACGGGGAGACCGGTGACTACTACGTCACGCCGATCGACCTCGGGTTCACCGGGCTCTATCAGTACCGCCGACTGTGGGTTGCGCCATGGATCGGCGAGCATTTCTCGCACGTCGAGGAGAAAGACTACTGGTACGCGGTAGGCATGCCGCTGAGCTCGACCGAGTCGTCCACGGCCAAAGATTTCGTGATGCTGGGAATCACCGCGGGCGTCGATGTGCTCGAGCTCGGCGGCAACGCCCTCGCGCTCTACGCAGACTATCGCCATGGCACGGCAAGAGATGCGGCCGCGTTCGAGAGCTACACGAACTGGAGCGCGCTGACCGTCGGCGTCGCGTTTCATCGGTTGTAACGTCGGCTTTCGAGGCTGCATGCTAGGGTCCGCGCCGATGGAATGCCTCGGCGACGAGACGATCGCCGCGTACGTCGACGGCGCGCTCGAGCCGGTCGCGATCAAGCGGATCGATCATCACATCGACAGCTGTGCGGGATGTCGCGCGCAGCTGTCCGCGGTCGCAGCGATCCCGGTCGTGCACTCGTTCGTGAGCGAGGCGGTCGGATCGTCTCCGCCGGTGGATCTCGCGCTCGCGATCGCGGCGAGCTTGCCGGGCGAGGAGCTGCCCGAGGTCGCGATCGGCCGTTACATCGTGCATCGCGTGATCGGCCGCGGCGGCATGGGCGTCGTGTTGCGCGCGCGCGACCCGGAGCTCGAGCGCGAGGTCGCGATCAAGCTGGTCGATCCGTCGGCCGCGCAACATCCGCCGGCGAACGGATCGAGGGGCAGCGGCGGTTGGCGCGCGCGGCTCCGCGCCGAGGCGCGCGCGATGGCCAAGCTCCGCCATCCGAACGTCGTCACGGTGTACGACGCCGGCGCGGTCGGCAATCAGCTATTCGTCGCGATGGAGCTCGTCGACGGCGAGAACCTCGGGCGTCATCTTGCTCGCGATCGCCGCGCCGCGCTCGAGCTGTGCATCGCGGCGGGCCGCGGGCTGTGTGCCGCGCATGCCGCCGGGCTCGTCCACGGCGACGTCAAGCCCGACAACATCCTCGTCGATCGCGACGGGCGCGCACTGATCGGCGACTTCGGGCTGACCCGCGCGATCGCGCTCGGGGGGCCGGCGGACTCCGCGATCGTCGGCACGCCGGCGTATATGGCGCCCGAGCTGTTGCGCCGCAAGCCGGCCGATCCGCGCAGCGATCAGTTTGCACTCGCGGTCACCGTCTACGAAGCGTGCACCGGCGAGCGGCCGTGGCGCGCCGAGTCGATCGATCGGTTGCTCGAGGCGATCGAGCAGACGCCGCGAACCCGGCCGGCCGGGCTGTCGCGCGCGGTGTGGCGGGTCGTCGCGCGTGGGCTCGCCGCCGATCCCGACGCGCGCTATCCGTCGGTCGCGAGCTTCGTCGACGCGCTCGAACGCGCTCGTCGCAGCGGAGCAGCGCGGCGTCGTCGAGTAGGGTTCGTCGCCGCGACCACGGTGGCGGTTGCTGCGATCGCGTCGGCGCTGATCTGGCAGGGCTCGCACGGCGCCGTCGCGACCTGCGAGGATCCGGTCGATCGCGTCGCGAGCATGACGGGTGCGGGGCTGTGCGGCGCGAGCCCGAGCTCGCCGTGTGCAGCGTTGACCACCGAGCTCGCGAGTCGCGCGGCGGCGTGGCGGAAGACGTTTGTCGGCGTGTGTCGCGCGACCCAGGACGGGCAGCAATCCGCCGAGCTGCTCGATCGCCGGATGCATTGCCTCGACGATCGACAGCTGGAGCACGTTGCGCTCGTCGCCAAGCAGGCGTCGCCGCCGGACAACGCCGCGGCGTTCGCTGCGCTCGCCGCCCTGCAACACCTCGATCGGCCCGAAACATGCGCTACTTCCGATCGCGCTGCCATCGCGATACCTGCGGCAAAGCAGGCCGCGATCGCCGAGGCCGGAGCCTGGGTCGCCTCCGCCAAGGTCGACTACGCGCTCGGTCATTACCAGGTCGGTCGCGTTGCGCTCTCCGCGCACTTCGATGCGATCCGTATGATCGGCCACCCGCCGCTGACCGCCGCCGCGGCCACCGTGCTCGGCGAGCTCGACGCGCAGTCGGGTGACCTCGCTGGTGCGGAGACGTTCTATGACCTCGGGCTGCGAGCGGCAGCAGAGGCGAGCGACGACGCGGCGACTGCCAGCTTGCTGCTCGATCGCGCGTATGTCGTCGGCGAGTCGCGCCAACAGTGGGCGCGCGGAGCCGAGCTACTCCGCGCGGCGGACGCAGCGGTCGTCCGCGCCGGTAAGCCGCCCGCGCTCGAGGCGACGCTCCTTCTCGAGCAGGGCTTGATGGCCGAAGATACCGGCGACTTCGCGAGCGCACGCACGCACTACTCCGACGCGCTCGCGTTGCGGCGAACCTATGCCGACCCGGGCGACATCGCGGTCGCGCTCGAGCGGCTGTGCGCCACCGACGGTCAGGTCGGCAAGCTCGACGAGGGCCGCACTCACTGCACGGAGGCGCTCGACATGATCCGCGGCGCGCTCGGCGTTGATCATCCGCTCGTCGCACAGGCGGAGAGCGAGCTCGGCGTGGCGGTCGCGATCACGGGCGACCTCGCGGGAGCGCGTCGCCATTGGGAAGCAGCGCTCGCGACGCTCGAACGCGGGCTCGGCAACAAGGCTCCTGGCCTCGCCGCCGTGCTGCTCGACCTCGCGGATGTCTCGCGCGAGCTCGGCGATCCAGCCGCGGCCGATCGCTACCTGGCGCGTGCGCTCGACCTAGCGGGCAATCCCGCGACCAGCCCGGACAACCTCTACGTCCAGCTCCGGCTCGCCACTCAGCTGCGCGCGCACGGCCAGATCGCCGAAGGGCTCGCGCGACTCGAGGATCTCGCGCGGCGCGCCGAGGTGACGCTGGGCCCGCTCCATCCGACGACCGCCCATGCCTACGCGGAGCTCGGCGATGCGTACTACGAGACCGACCACTACGCCGAAGCGCGCGCGACCTACGATAAGGCGGTCAAGGCGTCGACCGCGATCTACGGCGCGCTCCACCCGACGACGCTCGGCATGATGGGTCGGCTCGGGCAAGCGATGATGGAGATGAAGGACGTGAACGCGGCACGACCGGTGTTCCAGCAGGCGATGGTCGGGCTTGAGGCGGCCGGCCAACCCGACTCCGCGGTGCTCGCGTCGGCGTACACCAACTTCGCAGACTGCTTGACCACGCTCGGCGATGCAAAGGCGGCGGTCGAGCCTGCGACCAAGGCGCTCGCGATCCAGGAAAAGCGCGGCGATAGTCCGCTCCAGACCTCGGAGGCCCGGTACGTGCTCGCGCAGGCGCTGTGGAAGGCGCGTCGCGATCCGGGAGCGGTCGCGCTCGCTCGCAAGGCGCGCGACGAGATGCGCGCGATCGGGCCAAGCGCGAGCTCGCTGCCCGACGTCGAGCGCTGGCTCGCCGGCGCGCGATAACTCGGCGCGATCGCTGCCGTCTCGAGAAATCCGGCGATTTCGGTGCGACAAATCGCGCGGCTCGCTACCTGTGGGCGTGAAGACTCTCGCCATTGCTTTCGCTGTCGCGTTGGCGCTCGCTGCGCACGCGCGCGCCGACACCGTGTACATGGATCCGAACGACGCGGGCAAGATCACGCACATCTCGCAAGGCGTTTGGGAGCTCGGCTTCGGCGCGCTCGGCGTGCTCAGCGTCGACAGCGAAGCGGGAATGTCGACGACGCGGGTCTCGACCGATGGTTCGCTGCACCTGCGCTATTACATCAAAGACAATATCTCGGTCGGAGTGCAAGCGATCGTCGACTACGACTCCGTCGGCGACGGCAACAGCGCGGTCACGTACGGCGGCGCGCTGGAGGCCGCGGTGAACTTGCGATTGGGCCTCGGCGCGTTCTTTCGGCCCGGCATTGCGCTCGGCGGGTTGTTCGGTACGCACGACGTGCCGCAAGGAACGGGCGGCAGCGTCGACCAGGCGAGCCAGGCGGCGTTCACCGCGCGCGTCGAGCTCCCGCTCGCCTATTTCGGCGGGCGGCGC
>Ga0265338_10009414_pt1 | contig 11652 bp, 11 predicted proteins | sample 42126metaG_FD_193579 | JGI IMG/M metagenome (GOLD analysis project Ga0265338, IMG submission 193579) | Rhizosphere microbial communities from Carex aquatilis grown in University of Washington, Seatle, WA, United States - 4-21-26 metaG | ecosystem: Host-associated > Plants > Roots > Rhizosphere... | reverse complement strand
GATTTATTGGTTAGAATCTGATGATGATACCAGCGCCGTTGTTTTGGTGGAGTATGTTGATCAAAACAACTTGTATTTAGTTGGGTGGGCCATTGCTGGCCATGTCAAGTCAACTCAGACCAAGACGATGATCTCCGATATCTCAGCTTATGGATATTGGGTAAAACGACAACTTCTATTACCAATTGAAAGTTTAAATTGGTATGTATTTACATTACACGGAAAATAGCAACGGTATCTCAGCACCTTTACTGCTGAGACATGCATAGCGATTGTGCAGCGGCATCTCAATGCCTTTTAAATTGAGACTGGCCAAAAATAGTGATGCCTGTCGCCTTGACGGCGCAAAAACCCCTGCTACTATACACTGGTCAGCAACGATGCTGCAACGGCATCTCAATGCCTTTTAAATTGAGACGAACCTTCACCAATTATAAAAATAAGTTAGATTGTCCTTGACGTCCCCAAAACCCCTGCTACTATACAGGGGTCAGCAACGGCATCTCAAAGCCTTTTAATTTGAGACACCTTCTTGCCCCTATTACCAATCAAGATAAAGAAAGAATAAAATATGAAAGTATACAAGTTTCATCTCCTTGCCCCTATTACTAACCAGGACAAGGTTTTGGATGCATTTTCCAAGATGCATAAATACTACAATAAGCTGATTGAAATTGAGAATAATAAACGTGATCAGATTCGTTTGATCCAATCCTCTGTAGCCTCCGTGTCTACATTGGAGGAGCAATTGGCAGCAGCCGAACTTACATGTGAGACTGCTGCTCAAATGATCAAAGATCAACGCAAATCAACTCGTAGCAATTCTGATACCGCCGCTCAAAAGAAAGCATTGAAAGATGCTAATGATTCTGCTAAGGTCATCAGGGCGTCTCTGCGTGATGCTAGGAAGGCCCTCAAATCAAATTCAGAAATTCAAGATAAGATTGAGGCATGTGAGACGGCTTCCAATGAGCGAGTGAAGCAAGAGCGGGGGTTGTGTGGCGTCTATTGGGGTAGTTATCTACTTGTTGAGAATGCGGTTGAGGCTGCGATTAAAACTACCCCCATGTATAAGAATGTAGCCTTTAAGCGTTGGTCTAAGGATGCCAAGATTGGTGTGCAGTTTCAGAGCAATGCCACAAAGACTCAATACGTGAGGGATGTATTTGGGTTGACACATTCTCAGTTGCGTATTACTCCACAACCAGGCAATAATACATTGCAAGAACGTATGTTCCTTGATGTTCGGTTGGGTGATGGACCTACTGGTAAGCGCAATGATATTTTGTTTGCTCGGTTCCCTATGTTGATGCATCGTGATATGCCAATGGGAGGAATTATCAAAAAGATTACCATTCATGCTCAATGGGAGGTATATCGTTATCGATGGTATTGTTGTATTACAGTTGACAGTCCATCTATCGCAAGAAATGCCACACAAGATATGATTGGTGTTGATATTGGTTGGCGCAAACTTGATGGAGGCATTAGGGTTGCATACGCCAGCAATGATGAGTCTCTTGTAATTCCTGATTCATTGATTGAATTGTATGATAATAGTGTTAAGCTTCAGTCTCTCAGGGATCAGAAGTTTGATGATATTAAGCCGAAGTTTGTTGCAACGGTATCACCATACCTTCTGAATGGTGACTCTAACCCATCAGTTACGGAAGCTCATAAAAAGCAGCTCGCTAGCCTTGACAAATGGAAGTCTAAGGATAGACTACGTAATGCGATTTATTATCTTAATGCTAATAAGATTGATGGTCTGGACTTGACAGAGTATCTTGAATGGTGTAAGACTGATCGTCATCTTATGCAGTATGAGACGGGAGTGAGGAATCAGTTTTATAATCGTCGTGATGAATTGTATAAAAATTGGGCTAATAAGTTGAGTAATGAGTATTCGACTTGTGTATTGGAGGATTTCAATATCAGCAAAATTGCAGAAGAGAAACAATATCACAATCATATTCGGCAGATTGTTGGTGTTAGTAATTTGGTTAAGTATTTGAAAAATGAATTTAATAATTGGATGGAGGTTGATCCATACATGACGACACATGAATGTAACTTGTGTGGTAAGGTGGATGAGTTTGATGCTGCTGCTTACATTCATCATGTCTGTTCAGGATGTGGTGCACTTTGGGATCAGGATAGCAACGCTGCCGTTGTTATCTGCGAGCGGGGAATTGCTGCCAAAACTGCGGGAACTGCTCGCTACGGCAAACAGATTGATAACACGGAGGAATTTGTGGGCAGGTGGAGTAAGCGTAAGGCTGCTAAGGTTGAGGCGGAGGGGGTGCTCGCAAACCAACTTGTAAGTGCGTGATATTATTGGGGCCCTACCGGGCCCCTAGCAACGGCATCTCAAAGCCTTTTAATTTGAGACAAACAGGTGTTCAACTTGCTTCCCAAGAGTATTTGGGACTAGCAACGGCATCTCAAAGCCTTTTAATTTGAGACAACAAAGAAGGGTTGCTTCTGAAGTAGTATCAGAAGCCTAGCAACGGCATCTCAAAGCCTTTTAATTTGAGACGACGTAAGAAAGTTTAACACCATCCCAAAGTGAATACACTAGCAACGGCATCTCAAAGCCTTTTAATTTGAGACGGTTCGATCCCGCTATCTTCCGCGAAACATTATATACTAGCAACGGCATCTCAAAGCCTTTTAATTTGAGACTGAACGAGCCACCATTGGTCATACTCATGATATATCATCTAGCAACGGCATCTCAAAGCCTTTTAATTTGAGACTACATAACCGAGTGCTTGTAGTGTGTGTAATGGATTCTAGCAACGGCATCTCAAAGCCTTTTAATTTGAGACCAAAGTAGACACAGAGGCTACAGAGGATTGGATCAACTAGCAACGGCATCTCAAAGCCTTTTAATTTGAGACTAATACTATATATTGTTCCCCAGGTAACTTATATAACTAGCAACGGCATCTCAAAGCCTTTTAATTTGAGACATATTACAGGGATACCTATTTGGTATGTGAGATGAAGGTCTAGCAACGGTATCTCAATACCTTTTAAATTGAGACTTGAGACATTATGTTTTGTTCCTCATCCTCGGTAGATTCTTGCAACGGTATCTCAATACCTTTTAAATTGAGACTTGCATACCATCATTGAATGCATCTGGGAGAATTCCGCCTTGCAACGGTATCTAAATACCTTTTAAATTGAGACTAGATCAATAGGGGAACAATCAACGATACCTTTATTCTTGCAACGGTATCTCAATACCTTTTAAATTGAGACAACCATTAGAATGGGTTGAAAATCTGAATTATATTCCATCTTGCAACGGTATCTCAATACCTTTTAAATTGAGACTAATCCTGCCCCTAAAGTAATTTTTGTCTTGCAACGGCATCTCAATGCCTTTATTATTGAGACCATTCATAACCGCTACAACTTGATTGTTTTTGCCATCCCTAGCAACGGTATCTCAATACCTTTTAAATTGAGACAGCATGCACACTTTTATCCTAGCAACGGTATCTCAATACCTTTTAAATTGAGACTCTATCATCCATGTTGCATTGCCTAACAAATCCAATCCCTAGCAACGGTATCTCAATACCTTTTAAATTGAGACATCGAAGAACTATCGGTAGCCGTAATACCTTCCACTTCTAGCAACGGTATCTCAATACCTTTTAAATTGAGACTTGAATAAGAAATTTGCATCCAATAATAATGGTACTCTAGCAACGGTATCTCAATACCTTTTAAATTGAGACAAAGCAACAAAAGGGAAGACTCAGGATAATTTGAGCGCCCTAGCAACGGTATCTCAATACCTTTTAAATTGAGACTGCCCAGCAGACTGCTCAAATGAGGAAAGACTCGACTCCTAGCAACGGTATCTCAATACCTTTTAAATTGAGACGATAGAAACAATGCCTAACTTGTATGTGGCACCCCTCTAGCAACGGTATCTCAATACCTTTTAAATTGAGACATGAGAAACTACATTAAATGCATTACCATATTCAGTACTAGCAACGGTATCTCAATACCTTTTAAATTGAGACATGGAAGAACCCATACAATAATGCCAGTCCTTTCATCTGCTAGCAACGGTATCTCAATACCTTTTAAATTGAGACGGAATGTATCCAGATCGACTTCTTGCAACGGTATCTCAATGCCTTTTAATTTGAGACAGACAAACTGGATTTGGTAGTTCCAAGTTATATAGTCCTTTATGGATGAAACTAACTACATAAAGATATTTAGAGATGCGGAACGTGAAGCTAATAAGATATTAGGTTTGCGTAATTCTGAACATCTTTTATGTGTTGATGGAATGCCACCAAACGCATCATATCAATTTATGCTTCAGGAAAAATTAGCAAGACAACTTGCTTATCATAATGAAAATGATAATAATGATGATGAAGATAAATTAGATTATATTGATTTTAAAAAAAAACATATAGTTCCAGATACTGAAGAGCAAAAACATCTAATTAGATTAATTAAGGATAGAGCATTAGATTTGTTTGAGGCTAATGCAACGCCTAGACAATTGCAGGTGTATACATTATACAATGATGGATATACTCAAGTTGAGATTTCAGTAATTATGGGATGTAACCAAAGTTCAATTGCAAAATCATTGAATGGGAACGTCGATTACCAAAAGGGCAAGCGAGTATACGGTGGCAGCTGGATGAAAGTAAAGAAATTAGTTGATGCTGATCCTGAATGTCAAAGATTATTGAAGCTACTAAAAGAAACGTATTAATATAAGAACTCATAGCAATTTAATAATGAGAGCCTTAATTGGCAAAAATTATACTTTAGGAGTTAACTGATTCTACTTTAGACGCAGACATATTAATATACCGTTCCAGGTAAACGCAAAAACGCCGCTAAAACCCGTAAAAGGTAGTAGCGGCGTTTTTTTATTTGTCAATGTTTCATTGAGGCTAGAACTGCCTGTATCCAGCTCTCCTGGATCACCATGTCGACAAACTTATTAATACTACTTGTAGAAAATCTTTCATATGGCTCCTAGAGTTGGAATCGAACCAACATATAACTGATTAACAATCAGCTCCTTTCCCAATCAGGCTTCTAGGAATAATCCGTTTTGATACCAAGGTGGATTATTCCTTGATTTTTAACTGATTGTAGTCAGTACATATCTGGTGGGGAAAGAAAGAATCACCTAAGCAATCCCCATAATCGGCTACTAAACTGTATTAATTTAATAGCGTATTACTCAAGGATTCATGCCTTTTAAGCCTTGAATGGCAAATAATAGAAATGACCTTACAGGCAATGAAAAATCCTTTCTATTATCTGGTGCCTCAACAAAGTATTTAGCTTCATTGAGGCATAATGTGGTGGAACAAAGATCTAGAGGGAACTCCGAGTCCTTACGGATACTCGCCACCACAAAGATCATATAACAATATTATACAATTACTCTAACATTTATCGCTTTATCTTTATCTTTATATTTTTCAATCTCAAACTCTACAACCTGTCCAGGATACAAAACTTTGAATCCATCATGTAGAATATCCTCATACCATACAAACATATCAGGTTGTTTTATTTCGTCTTTATAAAATTCAATAAAACCAAATCCTTTCTTAAATGAAAATGAAACAACCTTACCTGTATACATTAGCTTACGACTGGATTTGTTAATTTGTAATGAACTGCGACGATTGCAGCGGCAGCGCCGGCACAAACCTGTTCTAGTGTTTGGTTTGGTGTTGCTACGGTGGCGAGCATTTTCACTGCATCAGGTCCCTTTACTGATACAACTTCTGTGCCTACAACTTTATTTGCAGCATCCTGCTTTGAAACCATAATGTTTACAACACCATTAATTAAATCAAAGCTTACAGAATGAACTACTGCCTTGACGAATGTTGTTGTGGTTTGAACTACTGTTGAAACTGGACTTTGAGATGTGATAATTATTACTGACATTTGACTACTCCTATTTACTAAATTTGTTTAATACTTTGATTGCAATATATTGAATGGCATGAGTGATTACATAAACTGATACACCGATAATTATAGATTTAATCATAGAGTTTTGTAATAGGGTTGATGTCACTCCTATCATAGTGGCAAATAGTTTATGTAATTCTTCTTGCATTATCCCACCGCTAGTGTTGTTGACGTTGCACAATATACTGTTAAGAGATTTTTTGATAGAAGCATTGTAGAGCAATCGAAGGTTCCCCCGCCGCCATTGGCTACTGAGAATGTATTGACACCGACTGTTACGCCTGTTAATTGAGAACAATCTAACAAGAAGAAACCAATAGCCCCACCAAAATCTAATGTGGCTGCGCCTGTAAGATTCACAGACGAAATTTGTTGAACTACATAACTTTGTGGATTATTAACTCCAGTTGGGGCTGGTAGCGTTGTTGTGCCTGAAGATGCAACAACGACAGGATTGGCATTATATGCTAAACCGCTGTTATTGATGATTACTCTTGGATTATTCATATCCCCGCAAATAATACTCAACGCGCTACTACCAACTGTCAGTGCGCTGAGGTTGGTAGTTAATCCAACACATTCCATACCTTGCCCAAGTCCACTGTAAGGACCTGTCAAATTACCAAATGATGAGCATAGTGATATTGATGTGTTACCAGCAGCTGTATCTTGACTATTACAAACTATAGTTGATTGTGGAGATGTTCCCTGGTTAATGAACATTCTGCCATCAACATTTGATATCATAAACGCTGACTGTAATGTTGTTGAACCACTGGTAAAATTCGTAGTTCCAATGTTAGCGCCTTTATATGCCGGTCCGCCTGCGGTTGACGGACCGTTGAATCCTGTATTAGGACCCCAAGCTTCATTATTTATGGGATTGTTAAAAGCGTTTGAACTATCCCCCAAAACTGTTGAAGCTACAGCGCCGGATGATCCATCGATGAATGTTAGAAATCCTGAATAATCAGCATTACTAATTCCATTTCTTAACATATATAAAGCGCTATATGTTGGTCCAGTTGAATGAATATTTCCAATAGTTAACGGATTACCATTTAAACTTGGACCTGATATCTTTTCAACCAAACTAGACGATAAAGGTCCAACGATATCTCCAGCTGCCCCTGCCCAATGAGCAGCGGTTGAACTTGTTGCCTCTAATACTTGCCCTACTGAAGGAGTTCCGCTCAATACAATTGAACCTTGTAATTGAACAACTTGAGGACTAGGATAGCTACCTGATAAATCTCCTCCGGCAGAACCAGTTGGGGCGGCTGGTGGCTGCCAACTTGCATCAGTAGCATCCGTTGCCGTCATCACATCGCCAGGATTAGGCACTCCAGTGATAATTACACCTTGAATAGAATTAACAACCTGGTTAATATCAGTTCCTGTAAGATCTCCACCTGCAAGGAATGATCCAGAAGGAGCCGGCTCTAATTGCATATACCCATCAGTAAACGTTAAAAAGTATCCATCCATTTCAGGTGAAACAAATGGTCCTATAACATCGACTCCATTAAGAGCCTTTACGGTGGGATTTGGAAGTGATCCTTCTAAATCTCCCCCAACTATTCCTGAATAATATTGTGATGGTCCTGTCATTTTAATTCCTTATTAACTATTTTCTGCTCCGAATACTGAAACCGACATAACTACTGGCCCCATATATCTTGAAGATGTTACGGTTGAAACTCTTAATTCGTCTGTTGCAGATAATGTAATACCTAATAGTAATGTGAAAGTTACCCCTGGAACAACTAAGGTGTTGACATAGAGATATTGAGCCGCATTATCAGCTGCACCACCCAACCCAATAGATACATTAAAGCTAACCAAACATACACTTTGATTACAAAAATTCAAAGATGATACAGCAGCTGTAGTATCGGCGGGCACGGTATATACCGTAGTTAGGGCGTTTGGAGCTACTATCGTCTGACCTAAACATTTAAGTGATTGTGTCATTTTAACCATACCCCAAATACATAAACGCAGTTTGATAATCTACACTTGAGCCACCACTACCACCATCGGCAGGTTCCCAATCTTGATTCGCTGCACTATATGTTAAAACCTGCCCATCCAACGGAGCAGGAGCTATAGGTTTAGAATATGGTATATTTACACCATACCCATCGAACTGAAACCCTCCGTATCCATTAGCAACATCAACTCCAAAGAAGTTTAATATTGTTCCAGTTCCACCAATATTGAATGTAGGAACATAACTCTCAAATGTAATATAACTCATACCACCATCAGTTTTAATAGCAGCATATGGTAAATCACCGTAAAATACAAGATTATCATTGGTAATGCTTCCAATTATTGGATTTGGATATGTGAAGATTAAGTCTCCACCTGCTGGCCCTGATGGAGGACCACCTGCCGATTGCCTTGGCTCCCAATCAGCATTACTAGCTACGTATGTGTAGACGTAGCCATCCATAGGTAATGGTGCCCCTGGTAATGTATATGGGATATTTACACTTGTAAGATTAAACTCAAACTCACCATACCCATTCGCTACAGTCACACCATCAAAGTTTATAACTGTCCCAACACCACCAATAGATAAGCTTGGTAATAGACTTTCAATCTTTACATAGTTTACACCATCTGAGGTAATCTCCATGTAACCTGTAGAACCATCATAGAAAATTAAATCATTATTTGTGATTTTACCAATTGTTGGATTAGGGTATGTGCCTGCTAAATCTCCGCCCGCAGGACCAGTAGGGGTTGAACCTCCACCTGCTGGACCCCACATTGCATTGTATTCATCAAGCGCAACTATTACGTCGCCCGCTACTGGAGGTGGGCCAGATACCCGGACAGGATATGGCGAATCGTCTTCGGGATTCGAAATGAATGTTGCCGCACCATTCAGAATTCTTTGGTTCTCATCATCTGTCATTATGTTGTTACCGTCGATAAGGTAGTTCCATCAAAATAGACATTTGGAACATTTGGTCCAGATACTGGTAAGGCGAATCCAAGACCATTTGACAAATTAGCAACTTGAGCTTGTAATGCTGTCAATGTTGAATAGATTGTATTATCATTTACCCATTCACTACCATTCCACCATAATACATCTCCAAAGTTTGGAAATGAAACTGTGATTGGATAACTATTAATAGCTTCAAGTGTAAGACTTCCGAAAGTGCCAGCTAAATCTCCACCAGAACCAGAAGTTGTAGTAAGAGGGGTTTGACCTGATAAAACCGTAGAAACAGTCGGATTAGGATAAGTGCCCGACAAATCTCCACCAGCGGGTCCAGTTGGGGTTCCACCACCCCCACCAACATCTGTTGCAGTCCAATAACCATCAGAATTCAAAGCATAAACTTGACCTGTCGTTGGAGCTACAGTAGTATCTATTGGGATGCCATTGAAACCAACAACAATTGGATTAGGATAGTTTCCTGATAAGTCCCCAAAGGCTGGCCCACTTGGACTATTAAAATCTGTATTTGGAATAGTTTGAGTATAATCTATTACAATATTCTGTAATTGACCAGGATAACCTGATTGCGCTCCACTAAAGTCCGGGGTATTATAGACCGTCCAGTAGACACTTTGATATGGCGGGAAGTTTAATTGACCCGTCATTCTGTATAAGTATAAGGTAGTCATTATATCCTCCTTTTAGCCTGGAGAAACATAAGGGGCGTTTGCCCAACACCAACCAAATAGACCGGCGACATTAGCGCTTGCAACATATTTAACTCTTACCCATCTAGCAGATGTAGTGATTTCCCATTTATTGACACCAACCGCCGTTACCGATATGCTGGAACCAGTAAATGTAGAAACATCAAGAGTTGGCCCTGGTTGACCCACTCCGCCACCTACCTTTTCAGGTGCATTAGACGTCTCAACCGTAAGTGTTCCCGTAGGAGCATTTACCCCTGAAAATACAAAACTAAGACTTACACTTGTAGCAGATCTCTTATCCATCCAATTAGATGTAATTGAGTTGTTTCCTGCCGCAAACTGATACCCATCAGGTATTAAATTTAAATTCGAATTCATTATTCTCCTATCATCATCAATCACAGAGTGTTGTAATTATATATCGTATTATTATAGTTTAGTTTGTAGCTTTTGACTTTCAGTTAATAAGCTATCCTTGAATGTTTCTTGTTGTTTAGCGCCCATTGGTTTAGGTGAAGCTGAATGTCCGCCATGTCCTTTACCACCAGGTGCGGCTGCTGGAGCCGCAGCACCGTAGGCTACACCTTGAATTACTGGCAATTGTGCAGTTGAAGCATCGACATTCTGACCCATTAATATCCTAATACTCAATCTATTTTGATATGTTGTATCAGGTTTGCTCTTCATAGCCTCATCTACCAATGCATCACGCATTTTCTGTAATACAACGGGATTTATAGCAGCCGCAATCGCAACCTTAAATGGTGTAATTGTATTCTGTTTTACCTGATCTAATAAATGAGTTGGATCATTGGCTATTTTTAATATTTCTTTATATTTTGCTTCTGTTGCTGGATCAATATCCTTAGCAGTAACTTGAGCTGCAAATGGATGAGCCTGTTTAAGCATGTCATCTTCAGGAATTGCAGTTTGCATTACTTTCATAAGTCTTAATTGATGTTGCGTATATTCATCTGCAACGGCATCTAATCCCTCTGCTCTCAAAGGTGCAGTAATTTTACCAAGATGGTCAGCTAAATGCTCAGGTGAAGTATGTGCCATTACTTGAATTTGCTTTAATTGTTGCTCCTTAGATAACCCAACACCACCATTAGGAAGATATTGGCCCAATGACTCCTCATGATAATCATGCGCCTTCTCTACAGCTTGTGTTCCAAATGATCTAATCAATTGCTTAGTTCTATCTGTAATATGTAAATCTAATTGATGAGTTGCATCTTGAGTTATAGCAACAATTGGGTTTGCAGATTCACTAATCAATGTTTTAATTGCTTTACTTAAACCCTTCTTAGCTAATAGTCCCTTTCCATAATTCTGTAATAAGGTAGCACCAATTGCAATAGGAGCTAAATGAGGTGCCCCTAGAGCACTACCAACCGTGTGGGCAGCAACCCCTGCAAGAGTAGCTCTATGTGAAAGGTGAGTATTTGCAATATTTTCAAAGAATGTTTTACCAATCTCCTTAGCTGAGATTGCATCAATTTTCTTTCCAAATTTCTGCTCTAATGCGTATTTAACTCTTTCCTTTTGTAATCCTTCTGTAGCAACTGCTCCACCAGATTTAGCAGCAGCTTGGTCTTCAGCTTTAAGCAAATTTTCACGCAATATCATATAAGCTTTCTTCTTGACATTGCCTACATTCGTGATATCAGTAAAACTTGTCTGATCTCCAACAAACTTCTTTAATTTTTGTGTATCTTCGAAACTCAAATCTGGCTTCTTAAATACATTTGATAATTCTTCTAAAATTGGACGCAAGGCATTATAAGCTTGTTTGGTCTCACCTGTAAGTTTAGGTAATGGCTGTTGACGTAATGATTTTGTATCTTTTGTAATTTGTTTTAATTCATTATCAGAAGAGGTAATATCATCAATGATACCTTGTCTAACCTCTGGATCAACCGTTATACCTTTTTTCTTATAATCATCAGATTCTTTCAACCTGAGTTTAGCATCGTCTTTTATTTT
>Ga0265338_10009413_pt1 | contig 11652 bp, 12 predicted proteins | sample 42126metaG_FD_193579 | JGI IMG/M metagenome (GOLD analysis project Ga0265338, IMG submission 193579) | Rhizosphere microbial communities from Carex aquatilis grown in University of Washington, Seatle, WA, United States - 4-21-26 metaG | ecosystem: Host-associated > Plants > Roots > Rhizosphere... | reverse complement strand
CGCCGCGCCGATCGCGAGGCGGCCGGCGGCGAGCGTGGTGAGCATCGTGCGTGCGTTCATCGTGAGGCGATGCTAACCGCGCATGTCTCGCACGCGCGCCGGTCCACGCGGGTAGGCTGGCCCCGATGGCCTTCAGCTCGTACGAGGAGGCGTGCGCCCAGCACCGCTGGGCGGTGCCCGAGCGCTACAACATCGCGCAGGACGTCTGCGACAAGCACCCGCGCGACAAGCTCGCGATGGTGTGGGAGCGCTTCGACGGGGCGACGCGGTCGCTCGCGTGGGGCGAGCTGCAGGACCTCGCCAACCAGGCGGCGTTCGTGTTGCGGGAGGCAGGCGTGTCGCGGGGGGATCGTGTCGCAGTCGTGCTGCCGCCGACGCCCGAGACGGCGGCGATCTTCTTCGCGACGTGGAAGCTGGGCGCGCTGCTGCTGTCGATGAGCGTGCTGTACGGCGACGAGGGGATCCGGCATCGGCTTGGCGACGCTGAGCCGACCGTGCTCGTGACCGACCGTGCGAACGCTTCGCGCTTCGAGGACTCGGGCGTGCGCGTGCTGGTGCTGGACGAGGACCTGCTGGCCGGCGCGCCGACCGACTTCATCGGCGTCGACACGGCGGCGGACGATCCGGCGCAGCTCTACTACACGTCCGGCACGACCGGGCTCGCGAAGGGGATCGTGCACGCGCACCGGTACCTGCTCGCGCACGAGGAGTTCACGTACTGCCACGAGGTGCAGGACGGTGAGCGCTTCCACGGGATGGGCGAGTGGGCGTGGGCGGCCGGGATCGCGCCGCTGCTGGGGCCGTGGCGGCTGGGGGCGGTGCAGTACGTCTTCCAGCGGGCGGGCGGCTTTGACCCGCACGAGCAGCTCGCGTTCCTGTCGCGGCACGAGGTGACGAACGTCTTCACGACGCCGACGGCGATGCGCTCGATGATGGCGATCGAGGATGCCGGCGCTCGGTACCCGTGCGGGTTCCGGCGCGTCTGCTCCGCGGGGGAGCCGTTGAACCCCGAGGCGATCCGCTGGTTCCGCGAGCAGTACGGCGTGACGGCGCTCGACTTCTACGGGCTGACCGAGTCGTACCCGCTGGTCGCGAACTACCCGTTCATGGAGGTGCGCGAGGGCTCGATGGGGCGTCCGATGCCGGGCTGGGACGTGGCGGTGCTGGACGAGGACGAGCAGCCTGTGGGCGTCGGCGAGCGCGGCGAGATCTGCCTGCGCGCGCGCTCGAACCCGCACTACCCGCTGGGCTACTGGCGCAACGAGGAGGCGGCGCGCGCGACGTTCGGCGGCGAGTGGTTCCACACGAAGGACGCCGCGTCGTGCGATTCGGAGGGGTACTACTGGTACGAGGGCCGCGCCGACGACGTGATCATCTCCGCCGGGTACCGGATCGGCCCGTTCGAGGTCGAGTCCGCGTGCCTCGAGCACCCGGCGGTGCGGGAGGCGGCGGCGGTCGCATCGCCCGACGAGCGGCGCGGGACGGTCGTGAAGGCGTTCGTGGTGGTGGCGGACGGCTACGCGGCGTCGGACGAGCTGGCCGAGGAGATCAAGGCGCACGTCCGCTCGCACCTGTCGGCCTACGCCTACCCGCGCCTGGTCGAGTTCGTCGACGAGCTGCCGAAGACGCTGACCGGCAAGATCCGCCGCATCGAGCTGCGCCGGGCCGAGGCGGAGGCCGCCCGAGCGCGCGGGTCGGAGGCCGAGGGCACCGCCTGACCGGAGCCGCAGAGGCCGCGCGATTCCCGGTACCATCGGCCGTCGCGGCGAGATAGCTCAGTTGGTAGAGCACACGACTGAAAATCGTGGTGTCCCCGGTTCGAGTCCGGGTCTCGCCATCTGAAAGCGCTGCTAGTCGGCGCTTTCAGTATTGCTGTCGCGCCACGCGCGAGCGTCCATGCGCCAGCGCGGTGGGGCTTCGTGGCCATTTCGTGGCCAAACCCGAAGCCGGAGACGGCCACGATGCCGAATCATGGTGTCCCCAGTTCGATTCCCGCGGTGGCAATGCGAGCCTCTTTGGCGCCATCCATGCATCGGAATCGAGGTTCGGCGCTAGGCTCCTTCCGTGCCGATTACCGCCGAGACGCCTCGCATCGTCGCGCACCTTTGCGCAGAGCGGGACGGCACGACCGCGCCGATAGGGACCGCCTTCTTCGTCGGCATGAGAGGGGCTCACCCTAACTTTGTGCATGTCTACCTTGTGACAGCCCGTCATATCGTTACGCACGCCGCGAGCGTCTACGTTCGCCTGACGGAACCCACGGGCCAAACGCAGGACCAGCGAATCGATAAGTGGTTTGGCCCAGACGACAATGCTGATGTCGCCGTCGCGCCGGTGTCCGGCTTCGATGGGACCGGCCATCTCCTTTGGCCATACGACAGTTTTCTGACCGCCGACGACGACCAGCCCTACCTCGGAGACAATGTCTATTTCATCGGCATGTTTTCGTTTGTTCCGAGCATGGGAGCCAAGAACATCCCGATGGTACGGTCGGGAACGCTTGGTGCCCTGAACCAGCATGGCATTCCGATCGCGACCCCCGACCGTGTCACCTCAACCATGACCGGTCACCTGATCGACTGCCGCACCTACCACGGCTTCAGCGGCGCACCTTGCCTCGTTCAAACACCAAACGGCGTCACACGACTGCTTGGCGTGATCAGCGCTCACTTTGATGCCTCCGTCCCGCTGCAGGGGACGCCGGGGGACGCTGCGTTCGAGCCGCGAGTTCCGGTGCATGCGGGCGTTGGCGTGGTTACCCCTGTCGAGGCAGTGGACTCACTTTTGAAGGACCCGCGTTTGGTTGAACTGCGTGCGCTGACGGACGCCGCGATCAGCAACGCATAGGCCATCGCCACGCGAGGCGGCGCATGGAGCTGCGTCAGACCTCTCGTCATCAGCTTTGCGCGAGGAACCGCTCGACAGCGGCAGCGTCAAGCTGCTCCCACGGGGCACCGTACAGACTCGGCGGCACGCCCGCTCCTCTCGTTTCTCACGAGGCTCACAAACCACGGTAGCCTCCTACCATGGCCACCCGCCGCATCAGCCTGCCGCTCGATGAGGAGCTGATCCGCCGCGCGCGGCAGCAAGACGTCGCCGCGCCCGAGAAGAGCGACGCGCAGGTCGTGGAAGACGCGCTTGCCGTGTACCTCGGCATGAACGCGCTCGATGACGCGCGGGCGCAAGGGACCCTCTCACCGGATGAGGCTGACCGTCTTGCTGTCGATGAAGTCCGGGCGGTTCGTAAGGCCCGGCGTCATCGCGCCGCGTGAAGCGCGCGGTCGTCGACCCGAGCGTCCTCGTCTCGGCCTTCATCGGAAACCCCGACGCCGGACCAGGCCAGCTCGTCGCCGCGTGGCGTGAGCACCGGTTCGTGCTGGTCGTCTCGCCGCAGCTCCTCGCGGAGCTAGGCGAAGTGCTTGCGCGGCCGAAGTTCGTGCGCTGGTCCAGCGACGATCGCGACGTCGCCTATGTCGCGGCGTTCGCCGCGCAGAGCGAACACCATCCCGACCCGGACGACGCCGGCGGCCATGTCCGTGACCCCGACGACGACTACCTCGTCGCGCTCGCTCGCGCCGCGAAGGTCGATGCGATCGTCTCGCTCGACAACGACCTGCTCGACGCCTCTCTCGACGGCATCGCCGTCATGGACCCGTTCCGCTTGCTCGCGGACCTCTGACAGGCGATTGGGTCACCGCCGCCCGCCGGTGACCCAAGGTCCGGTAATCGCCTGGAATCCGCTAGATCGCTGGCGCCGCATGTGCGCTGGCGTCGGCGCGCTACGTACGCCTCGACCAGCTGGATCGAGCACCCCATTGGACCTGAAATCATCATCTCGTGGCCGCTTCGGACCGGACTGCGATGGAGCAGTTGCACGAGCGCTTCGCCGAGGTCGCGCGCGAGCGGATGCTCGCCGCCGGCTGGAGACAGGACGAGGGTGCTGACACGTCCCCCGACGGGCGGCTGATCGCCGCGTTCCATCGGCCGGCCGTGGGCGAGTTCGCGGTGACCGCGTGCTTCGTGTGCGAGGGCACGACCGAGCACAGCCTGCTCGGCTTCGTCGACAAGCGCTTCGACGCCGAGCCTTCGCCGCTCGTGGTTCGCGCAGTCCTCGGGATGCGCCATCCGCCGGCGGACCGGCTGCTCGGCCTCCTCGGCGAGCCGCCACACTGCGCGATCGCGCGTGAGGTCGGTGGGCTGCTCGACCCGCCGCGCGACAGTCCCGTGCGGGTGGAGCGTCTCGCGGAGATCGCGGACGCCGTCGAGACGCTCGGCCGGCTGATCGACACGCACGCCGACCGCTACGCCACCGAGCACGCCAGCGTCGAGGCGCTGATCGAAGGCTGGAACGCTCGCGACCCCTTCTCCGCCACCAGCCTCGCTGCGTACTCAGCCGAGCGGCGGGCCTGTGCGACGGTGCATGTCGTGGAGCCCGTCGGCATGCTCGGAGCCGGGATGCTGCCCGCAGTCCTGCTCGCCGCGACCGGCCGCCCCGACGAGGCACGCGCGGCGCTCGCAGACGCGCTCGCCGACCAGGAGGACCTGGCACCGGCCGGCCTTCGCTTCGCGCGCCGGCTCACGCACTGGCTCGACACGGGCGGCACGGTCCCCGACGAGCACGACGCCGATCCCTATTGGCTGCGGCCGGACGGGCGCACGCGCGAGCGGCCCAGCTTCGCAACGGCATGGCGCAAGTCACGGGCACGCAAGGAGGCGATCGACGCCGTCCGAGCCGCGAAGCACGGCAAGACCCGCGCGCAGCTGCGCACCAGCTCGAGGCCGAGCTGACCCGCCGCGGCCTCGACCGAGACGCCATCCGGATCGAGCTGGAGATCGACGAGATCGAGCACCCGCCCACACCGCTCCGCGCCCGCGACGCCGTGCGCGGCGTCGAGAGCCTCGTCGCCTTCGGCCGCAGCATCAAGAACACCTTCGACGACAGCTTCGAGCCACCCCCGCAAGCCGACTGGCTCGAACCACCCGAGCACGCCTCCTACGACCTGCAGACCACCGGCGAGGAAACCACCCTCGTCAACCTCGACGACGGCGCCCACGCATGGCTCGATCGCGCCCACCAGGCAAGCCGCTTCCGCCTCGGCGTCGTCGTGACCCTCGAGGTCTGGCTCGCCTGGGACGCGACCCCGCCCCAACCGGACTCCCACCTGGTCGTGCACATCGGCGAGCACCGCGTCGGAACCCTCGACCGAGGAGCCACCGAACGGCTCCGGCCCGTCATGACCACCGCAGCCACACTCGACGAGCTGCCGCGAACACGAGCCCAACTCGTCCGACTGGCCCGCCCGCACCGACCGTTCCTCCTCGCCATCCGCGTACCCCGCTCAGGGCAGCTCAGGGGCCGATCGGCCGCGGTGTAGCATTCCGCTACACTCTCTCGTGATGGCAACCATGCCGACCCGCATCGAGATGCGCCTGTTCGAGGCCGCCAAGCAAGCGGGCGAGGTCCATAGCCGCAGCGCTGCGCAGCAGATCGACCACTGGGCGCGGATCGGCCGTGAGCTGGAGGCCTCTCCGGCGGTGACGCACGACCAAGTCGCACGAGTGCTCGCGGGCACCGCCTCCTACGACGTGCTGGGCGAGACCGCCCAGGCCGTCGTCCGCGCGCGGTGGGACGAGGAGATCGCCGAGCGCGCTGCGACGCTGGATCTCGGAGCGGAGATGATCGCTGCCGGCGACTCATGGGTCGAGGCCGACGCCGAGGGCAGCCTCGTCGTGCGCCGCGCGACCGAGTGAGCACTCCGGTCCTGCACGTTCTCGCCGGGCCCAACGGCTCGGGCAAGTCGACCTTCGCGTACCGCGTGCTGCAGCCTGCGACGCACCTGCCGTTCGTCAACGCTGACGAGATCGCGGCGGCGCGCTGGCCCGGCAAGGAGCAAGCGCACGCCTATCAGGCGGCGGCCGCTGCAGCCGCCGCGCGCGAGGAGGCGCTGGCCGCGCGCACATCGTTCATCACCGAGACCGTGTTCAGCCATCCGAGCAAGCGCGACCTCGTCGCGCAAGCGCAACAGGCCGGCTACCGCGTCGAGATGCACGTGATGATGGTCCCCGTCGAGGTGACCGTCGCCCGCGTGGCCTTCCGCGTCGCACACGGGGGCCACGACGTCCCCGAGACGAAGATCCGCGAGCGCTACGAGCGCCTGTGGGCACTCGTCGTCGACGCGACGAAGATCGCCGCGCGCGCGACCTTCTACGACAACACGCGGGCGCGCACGCCGTTCGTTCCCGTGGCCCGACTGGAGCGCGGGCGCCTGACCGGCCCAGCCGCCTGGCCGACGTGGACGCCGTTCCGCACGAGCCCGTTCTGAACACCGCAACGGAACTCACAGCGCCAACCGCAGCGGCGCCTCCAGCAGGTCGCGGATCGTGGCGAGGAACTGGGCGGCGTCGGCGCCGTAGAGGATGCGGTGGTCGCAGGTGAGTGTGAGCGTCATCGACGACCGGTCGACGATCTCGCCGTCGGTGTCGCGGGCGAGCACGGTGCCTGTGGCGCCGACGCCGAGGATCGCGGCCTGGGGGACGTTGATCACGGGGTCGATGGCCGTCATGCCGTACATGCCGAGGTTCGAGACGGTGAACGTGCCGCCGCTCAGCTCCGGCGGCGTGACCGACCCGTCGCGCACGCGGCCGGCGAGCCGTCGCGCCTCGGCGGCGATCGAGCCGAGCGAGCGCGTGTCGGCGTCGGTGATCGTCGGGACGACCAGCGCGTCTTGCGCGGCGACGGCGATGCCGACGTTGACACGCGGGTGCAGCTCGAAGCGGCCGTCCTTGTAGGAGCCGTTGGCGAGCGGGTGCGCGCGCAGCGCGAGCGCGCTCGCCTTGACGATCAGGTCGTTGACCGACGGCACCACGCCGCCATCCCCGGCGGCCGCCTTCAGCTCCGTACGCAGCGCGAGCGCCGCGTCCATCGCGACCTCGGTCTGCACCTGGAACTCCGGCACCGTCGCCTTCGCCTCCGCCATCCGGCGCGCGACGACCTGCTGCAGGCGCGACAGCTCGCGCACCTCCACGCCGTCGGCAGCCGGGCCGGGGGCAACCGGGGCGGCGAGCGCGACCGGTGCCGCAGCGGGAGCCCGCGGGACGACGGCGACAGGAGCGGCCGGGGCGTCGATGCCGGCCGCCGCGGCCACGTCGGCACGCGTCACGCGACCGCGCGGGCCGGTGCCCGCGAGCGCGGAGAGGTCGACGCCGTGCGCGGCCGCAAGCCGGCGCGCGACGGGAGTCGCCACCCCGACGGGGCCCGACCGGTTGGCCGCGGACGCCGATCCGGCGGGTGGCGCGGGTGCAGGCGATTCCGCGAGCCTGCTCGCGGAACGGCTGTCACCGGCGACAGGACCCGCCGGCACAGCGGCCCGGGCCTCGAACGCCGGGGGCGCGGGAGCCGACGCCTCCGCGCCGATGCGCGCGATCAGCGCGCCGACCGGCAGCGCCTCGCCGGCGCGCGCGACGATCGCAAGCGTGCCGCTCTCGGGCGCCTCGTACGTCATGTTCGCCTTGTCGGTCTCGATCTCGAGCAGATCCTCGCCGACGGCGACGGTCTCGCCGTCGGCCTTGAGCCAGCTGAGGATCGTGCCCTCCTCCATCGAGTCGGACAGCTTGGGCATCGTGATGTCCGTCATGGGATCAGGTCCAGTGCGGCGCCGACGATCGTGTCGGTGTCGATGCCGAAGCAGCGGTAGAGGTCCTCGACGTCGCCGGACTGGCCGAAGTCGTCGACGCCGAGACAGGTGATGGGAACGTTGCGCACCGCGCCGAGAAAGCTGAGCGTGTGCGGATGGCCGTCGAGCACGGTCACGATCGGTGCGGCGCGCTCGAGCGGGAACAGCTCGTCGAGGACCCGGTCGTCGCCCTCGCCGACCCCGCGCCGGGCCTGCAGCGCGCGGAAGATCAGGTCGGGCGAGGTGAGGCACAGCACGTCGGCGGCGATGCCGGCCCCGGCCAGCTCGCCGGCCGCGGCGAGCGCCTCCGGGACCATCACGCCGAGCGCGGCGATCGTCACCGCGGGCACGCCCTCGGCGTGCCGCAGCGCGTAGCCGCCGGCGAGCGACTGGCGGCGGCGCTGCTCGCGCGCGGCCGGGTCTGCGGGGACGGCGGCGAGCGCCTGGTCGATCGGCCGCGTCGAGAGGCGGAAGTACGCGCTCGTGCCGCCGGGCCGGCCGAGGCGCGAGAGCGCGTCGAGCAGCGTCCACTCGAGGTCCTGCCCGAACGCCGGCTCCCACGCGATGCATCTCGGCTGCTCGATCCCGACCGACGGCGTGACGATCGACTGGTGCGCGCCGCCCTCCGGCGCGAGCGTCACCCCGGACGGCGTGCCGACGAGGATCGACTGCCCGCCGGCGTACATGCCGTAGGACCACGGCTCCAGCGCACGGTTGACGAACGGGTCGTAGAGCGTGCCGATCGGCAGCAGCGGCTGCCCGTCGCGCGACCAGGTCGTCCCCAGCTCGGACAGCAGCCCGACGAGGTTGCCCTCCGCGATCCCCAGCTCGACGTGCTGGCCGTGGCCGCTCTCGCGCCATCTCACCAAGGTGTCGGTGTCGTCGGCGAACCAGTCGATCCGCTCGCCGACGCTCCAGATCCCGACCTTGTTCAGCCAGCCGCCGAGGTTCGTCGAGGACGCGACGTCCGGGCTGACCGTCACGACGTGCGCCGCGACGTCCGGGGCGGCGTGCGCGAGGTCCACGAAGAAGCGCCCGAACGCCTGCTGCGTCGAGGCGCTGCCGGCGTGCGCGCGGCCGACGTCGGCCGGCGTCGCCGGCGCCGCGACCTGCGCGCGCGGCTCGCGCACGAGCCGCTGCGCCACCTCGCGGCACAGCTCGGCCTCCGCCGTACCGTCATCGAACGCCGCCCACGGATCGGTCGCGTCGGCGCCCAGCTCGCCCGCCAACTGCTCCCACTGCGCCGCCGACAGCAGCGCAGAGTGGTTGGCCGGATGGCCCTGCGTCGGCAGCCGCCACGCCTTGATCGTGTAGGCGAAGATCACCGACGGGCGATCGGTCACGGCGTCGGCTTCGGCGTAGGCGTCGAGCAGCAGCCCGAGGTCGTGGCCGCCGAGATCGCGCACCGCGGCGACCAGCTCGCCGTCCTCCAGCTCGCCGACGAGCTTCTCCAGCTCGCGCCGGCCGCGTCCCGCGCCCGGCAGCCGCTCGCGCAGCTCCTGGGCCGGAGAGCGCAGCAGCCGCTGGTACTCCTCGTTGCCCATCCCGTCGATGCGGCGCCGCAGCGCGCCGCCGCCGGAGCGCTCGAACAGCTCCTCCAGCCGGCGCCCGTACTTGACCGTGATCGTGTGCCAGCCGGCCGCCTCGAACATGCCGGCGATGCGGCCGTACGCGATGTCCGGCACGACGCGGTCCAGCGACTGGCGATTGAGGTCGACGATCCACAGCAGCTCGCCGAGCTGCGGCACGACCGGGTCCACAAGCGCCTCCCAGATCGCGCCCTCGTCCAGCTCCGCATCGCCGAGCAGCGCGATCTGGCGGCCGCCCTGCGGCACGTCGAAGTGACCGGCGACGTAGCGGTGCGAGAGCGCCGACCAGATCGTCGCCGTCGCGCCGATCCCGACCGAGCCGGTCGAGAAGTCCGCCGGCACCGGATCCTTCAGGCGCGACGGGTAGGACTGCAGCCCGCCGAACTCGCGCAGCGTCGTCAGGTATCTCGCGTCGAGCTGGCCGAGCAGGTACTCGATCGCGTGCAGCACCGGCGAGGCGTGCGGCTTGACCGACACGCGATCGGGCGCGCGCAGGTGGTGAAACCACAGCGCGGTCATGATCGACGCCATCGACGCCGAGGAGGACTGGTGCCCGCCGACCTTTACCCCGGACGGCGTCACGCGCACCTTGTTCGCGTGATGGACGATCGATGTGGCGAGCCACAGGACGCGGCTCTCGACGGCTTGGAGGAGCTCGAGGCCGGAGCGGGTCGGGGAAGCGGCGGACATGGCGGCGATTGTCGGCATCGAGTTGGGCAGATGTCCAGAGGCTTAATCGTGTGAACGCCGAAATGCGCGCATTCTTTGCTTGACCGTCGCCATTCACGGTACGATCGTGACGTGCCGCGCACAGACCTCGACGACACCGACCGCCGCATCCTCGAGTTGCTCGTGCAGGACGGCCGCCGCTCCGCGAGCGACGTCGGGCGCGAGGTCGGCCTGTCCCCCGCCGCCGCCAAGCGCCGCATCGACCGCCTCGAGCAGATCGGGGTCATCGGCGGCTACCGCGCCGTGCTCGACCACGCGCGGCTCGGCAGCCAGATCGAGGCGTTCGTCGAGCTGCGCTTCGCCGGCAGAACCCAGGTCGACGACATCGAGAGCGCCGTCGCCGACATGCCCGAGGTCGTCGAGGCCTTCACGACCGCAGGCGACCCCGACGCGCTCGTACGCGTCCGCGTCACCGACCTCGACCACCTCAAGCGCGTCGTCGACCGCATCCGCCGCACCGGCAAGGTCACCGGCACCAAGACCCTCATCGTGCTCGGCAGCGTGACCCGCGGAGGCTGATCGGCGGGACCGGCGAAGCGCCGGCCGCGCGCTGGGATGATGGCGGCGATGCTGCTGCGCGCCACGCCCGGCGGACTGATCGTCCGCGACGACGAGACGGACCTGTGGATCTCGCTGGCGGTGGCGAACGGCTACCTGCCGACGGGCGACGCGCTGCTCGAGCCCGAGACGCACGACATGCTGGCGTTCCTCGCCGGCGGCGCGGAGACGCGCGAGGCGGCGGCGGCCGCGGTCGACGCCGCGCGGCGGGATCCGGCCGCCAGAGCCGACCCGGCGGCCGCAGGGCTGCCGTTCCGCCCGCGGTCGCTGCGCGCGTTCATGCTGTTCGAGTCGCACGCCGTGCAGTCGGCGCGGATGCTCGTCAAGCACTTCTTCCCGGCGCCGGTCAGACGCGTGATGGAGACGTACGAGCGCGTCACCCACGGCACGTTCCCGCCGCTGAAGCCGAAGCAGGCGTTCTACGAGCGACCCGAGATGTACGTCGCCAACCACACGGCGATGCTCGCCGACGGCGAGCCGATGTGGTGGCCGAGCCACACGAGCGCGCTGGACTTCGAGCTGGAGCTGGCGTTCGTGCTCGCGCGGCCGCTCGCCGACGCGACGCCGGAGGAGGCCGCGGCGGCGATCGGCGGCTGGCTCGTGATGAACGACTGGAGCGCGCGCGACGTGCAGGCGGCTGACGCGCGCCGCTCGATCTTCGGCCCGGTCGTGAAGGCCAAGACGTTCGCCAACTCGCTCGGCTGCGACCTGCTGACCGCCGACGCCGTGCCCGACTGGCAGCGGATGCGCGGGCGCGTGCGGGTAGACGGCGAGCTGTGGTGCGAGGGCACGACCGCCGGTGCGCAGCACGGCGTCGGCGAGATGCTGGCGTTCGCGTCCGCCGGCGAGCGGCTCGCCGCGGGCGACGTCTTCTCGACCGGAACGATGCCCGGCTGCTGCGGCCTGGAGCTGGAGCGCTGGCTGAGACCCGGGCAGACGGTCGAGCTGGAGATCGACGGGATCGGGCGCGTGAGCAACCGGATCGACCCGGACGCCGGGCCGAGGTCGCTGCCGTGAGGGCGAAGCCCTTCAGCCTGCTCGCCGCGCTCGGCACGGCCGCGCACCACGGCTTCGAGACGCGGGCCGGCGTCGGGCTCGTGTTC
>Ga0265338_10009412_pt1 | contig 11652 bp, 10 predicted proteins | sample 42126metaG_FD_193579 | JGI IMG/M metagenome (GOLD analysis project Ga0265338, IMG submission 193579) | Rhizosphere microbial communities from Carex aquatilis grown in University of Washington, Seatle, WA, United States - 4-21-26 metaG | ecosystem: Host-associated > Plants > Roots > Rhizosphere... | reverse complement strand
ACCGCAAAGAACGCAAGGAAATTCCGCAAAGTACGCAGAGCTCGCAGAGAAGTGCCGCAAAAACTGCAGAGAAAACAACATTGCAACACACCGGCAATCGATCGCATGGATCTCCTAAATACCCAAGCGGCTAATTCCTTGGCGAAGTCTTCGTTTTTTCTCGTTCCCAGAATGCTAATCTAGACATCAGCCAGCCTGAATGCTGATTGCCGGCTGCTGAGTGCCTCTTGAACGCTGAATCCATCCGCAAACTTTTCGAGCAAGTCCGCAAAGGCACGCTCACGCCCGACGATGCAGTTTCTCGCATGCGTCATTTGCCGTTCGAAGATCTCGGGTTTGCCAAAGTCGATCATCATCGGGCGTTGCGTGCCGGCATGCCCGAGGTTATTCTGGGAGAAGGCAAGACTCCCTCCCAGGTCGCGGCTATTTTTTCGCGCCTTGCCAAGCAGGGTGGCAATGTCCTGGCCACGCGTGCGAGCGAAAAACAATTCGACGCTGTTAAGAAAAAGGTTCGCGGCGCTCAATATCGCGACCTGTCACGAGCCATCGTCCTGCAGCGCGACTCCACAAAATATGGGAAGGGAATCGTTGCTGTGGTCTCGGCTGGAACCAGTGACATTCCGGTCGCCGAAGAGGCGGTGATCACCGCAGAAATCATGGGGAACGAAGTGCAGCACTTCTACGATGTTGGGGTCGCCGGAATTCATCGTCTGCTGGCGAACCGGGAAGCGTTGACGAAAGCCCGCGTCGTGATTGTCTGCGCCGGCATGGAGGGTGCGTTGCCGAGCGTTGTCGGCGGACTCGTTGGTGTGCCGGTCATCGCGGTTCCCACCAGCATTGGCTATGGAGCATCGTTCAAGGGGATGGCGGCACTACTTGGCATGCTCAACTCCTGCGCTTCCAATGTGAGTGTGGTGAACATCGACAATGGTTTTGGGGCTGGCTACGTCGCCTCGCTGATCAACCGTCTGCCTTGAAAGTCAGGAAAGGAGTAGCCATGCCTATATCCTTCTCACCAGAAGTGAAACAACTCATCGACCGTCCAAACTTCGATCACCTGTCGACGCTCATGCCGGACGGTGCGCCGCAGTCGGTGCCGGTATGGATTGGCCGCGAAGGCGAGCATCTCGTCATTTGCACGGGCGAGAATTCGCTGAAAGCAAAGAACACGCGGCGCGATCCACGGGTGGCGCTGTCGATTGTCGACTTCACGAATCCTTATGAAGAAGTTCAGATCCGCGGCCGCGTCAGAGAGCGCCGACCCGATCCGGAGTTGAAGACAATGGATCCGATTTCGCACAAGTACACCGGGAAGCCTTTCCCGATGCGAAATCCAGACGGGCGCGTCGCGCTCATCATTGAAGTGGAGAAGGTGCGGTACACGAAGCTGCCGTTCGAGCACACGCCACCGAAGTGACGGGGGCTAAAGCCCGCGGGGTCCGCACGATTTACGTGGCCCTGGAAGGGCCACTCTTCCACGGTGGTGCGCGCCTTCCACCGTAGTGCACGTCTCCCACCGTGGTGCACGCGCACCCTCACGTGGTGCAGTTCGCAGGTATGGCCTCAGCGGCTGAAGCCGGTAGCCGTTGGGCGGCGTATGCGGCGCGACTGAAGTCGTGCCCTTCCCTGATTCTCGTGGCTGCGATTGTGAACATGGCTGGACGCGGGCGGGGGCGCACCGCGCCACATGGAGCGGAAAGTCGGAATCGGGATCGGAAGCAAAGTTAAAGGCGCGGCTTTCACCGCGCCTTTTCCCTTCACGCTACATCAACTTTACAGTCCCTGTTGGCCCGGCTTCGTTTCAACCTCCAGCTTGTTGTCGACACTGAAGGCACCGAAGAGAGAGCCCGCTCGGATTCCGGCAACCTGCTTGTCCATCTTGTTGTCGACGGAGCCATACAGGGTCACGTGTCCGTTGCTTACGATAATGCGGATCGGACGGGCCGGATCGATCGCATACTTGCTCAACACTGGATCGCGATAAATCGCCCGCATCGCGCGCAATCGCAGTCCATCGTCGAACTGAGAAACCGGTTCGATCGAGACGTTTTCGATCACGTCCTTCACGCCCGGCATGTTCGCGATGTCGGCGAGAGCTTCGTCGCGGCCAATGCCGGTCCGATCCTGACCCTCAACTGTGACTACGCCGTCCTTCACTCCCAGTGCGAAGTAGTCAAACATGTTGTCGTAGCCGACGCGCACATAACGCAGCTTGGTGGCCAGTTTCTCCTCAAGCTGTGCATCTGGCACGTTGGGACCGTCCACAGTCAGAAGGTTGCGCACGCCCTGAGCTTTCGCAGCCTTACGCGCCAGCTTCGCGGCGTCCAGCGTGCCCTGGTAGAGATCAACCGTGCCCGTGAGGGTAACGATGCCCTCTTCCACGCTCGCTTTTACATCTCGGAACTGTTTCTTCGACGCCAGTTTCTGCGTCACCGTTGTTTGAATTTGATTGTCGTAGCGGGCCGCTGCCGGCGTCTCAGCCAAGGACATTGCGCCCATCAGCCCTGCCGCCAAAATCACGCCCACCAGCCTCCTGAACAAGTTCTTGCTTCTTGCAGTCATAAAGGTCACCTCCGACCCCGTTGACGAATTTTTACGAATTAACTGCATGGTTAATTCATTCGATGCCGAGGGACCAGCGCGAGATGCATGCGCGAAAAATGGGGCAAGGATGCCGCTGAAAGGCGATAGAAGAACGGAACTATTTGTGTTGAATTGGGTTTATACAAACAGTGAGAAGATGTGTGCCCGCTCGTAAGTAAGTGCAAGCGGTGTGGCGACATCCAAGCGACTCACCAAAGTAACGCGGCGAATGTGGCCTGTTCCTCGTTGATCATTGCCTGAAAACTCGGTTTATTGACGGCTCCGGCTGGACGGAATGGGAACTTGGGTTCTGCGTTTTGTCCTGAACGCGGCGCCACTGAAGGTCCAGAATCCGGCGAGTGATCCTCCCGCGAACACCGACCACAAGATAGTGTTTGTCCACCCGGCGTATTGTTCCAAACCGAGATTGGAAAGGTCCCAGAAGGTGAGGGGCCACACGACGATGAGATATACGCCCAAGACGGCCATTACAGCGGCCAAACCTGCGACAACGGCCATCACGCCGGCCGACAAGCTTTCAAACAGGAGCATGCTCCAGTGTTGGTGCATGGGGTCCGGCCTCCGGGCCGAACTTTCCCGCGACCGTTTTGACACCAGTCCCATGGTTCTCCTGAAGGTGAAGCGCGCCCGGTGAACGGGCCACTGACAAAAGAATAAAGGCGGATCGGATGGCATATGAAGTTACGGAAGGACTATGAGATTCGCGCCCAATTCGGTACCGGTCGTTTCAGAATTACCCCGGTAACTTTGGACCCGCAAGTCAGCCTTCTACCATGCTCTTGGACTGCGCATTTCTGAGGGGGCAATTCGCAGATGGGGGAACGTGTTACCCAATCCGGCCGGGGAGATATTACCCGCGCCAGCCAGCTGAAAAAAGCGCTGGCTAGCGGAGCTCCGCCGGCATTTGTTCAACCTGCAAACGGTGCATCGCCGCTGAGCGGCGGGTGCTCCGAGCAGTCGTGCCCGCTGCCTCCCCTCTTCGATTCTTCCGCGCGAAGTCAAGCGACCGCGGGAGCCCGCCTGCAGTTTCTGGAACAGATGTTTCAGGCGTCGCCCGACGGATTGAGCATCGCGGACAGTGCTCATCGGGTGCTGTGGGCGAACGAGACATTCGTACGCATGTTCGATTACGAAGCGGTGGAGATCATGGGGCAGCCGCTCGAGAGTCTTGTCGTTCCGCCCGATCGGTTGGCAGAGTCGCAATGGGTGTCGGAAGAGCTGGCACGCGGCGAACGCATCACGCTGGAGACTCAGCGCAGAAAGAAAGACGGAAACTTGCTCGATGTTTCCGTATCGTGCGCGCCTCTGCTGCTGGATGGGAAGATGGCGGGCTTCTACGCCGGCTACCACGATATTTCCGATCGCAAGCGCGTCGAGGCGCTGAGTTCGGCACTCTACAGGGTGGCGGAAAAGAGCAGCAGCGCCCACGATCTGCAGCAATTTTTCGCGGCAGTGCACGGCATTGTCGACGAGTTGATGTACGCGCGGAACTTCTACATCGCGCTCTATGATCCGTCTACTGATTTGCTCAGCTTCCCTTATTTCGTCGATGAGCAGGATTCTGCGCCGTCCTCGAAAAAGCTGGGAAGCGGATTGACTGACTATCTGATACGCGTGGGACAGCCGCTGCTCGCGACGCCGGAAGTGCTACAGGCGATGGAGGACCGCGGCGAAGTAGCGCGCAACGGATCGCGTTCGCTCGATTGGATGGGTGTTCCACTCAAGGTCAACAACTTTACTTTCGGCGCGCTGGTCGTGCAGACCTACTCCAAGAACATCCGGTATGGCGAGCGCGATAAAGAGATTCTGACTTTTGTGGCGCGGCAAATCGCCAGTGCGGTTGAGATCAAGAGAAACGAGCAGGCGCTCCGCCGCTCCGAAGCCCGTTACCGCTCTCTGGTGCAGAGCTCGGTATATGGAATCTACCGGTCGAGTCTGGAGGGGAGATTCCTCGATGTGAATCCCGCGCTCATCACGATGTTGGGATATGGATCAGCGGAGGAAGTCCTGCTGCTCGATCCGGAACGAGATGTGTTCGCGCGCTCCGAAGAACACAGCATGCTCATCGAAGAATTCCGGCGCAACGGGCGCCTGGATGGGATGGAAGTGAAGTGGAAGCGCAAGGATGGCAGCGCCGTGACCGTGCGCATCAGCGGGCGCGCCGTCAGCAGCGCGGACGAACCGGCGGACGTATTGGAGGCGATTGCCGAAGACGTGACTGACCGCCGCGTGCTTGAGGACCAGTTCCGCCAGGCCCAGAAGATGGAGGCAGTCGGCAGGTTGGCGGGCGGGGTCGCGCACGACTTCAATAATTTGCTGATGGTGATCAGCGGCTATGCGGAAGTGATTTTGGCGGGCCTCGATGCGAATCATCCCCTGCACGAGAAGGGAAGAGCCATTCAGCAGGCCGCCGATCGCGCCACGACTTTGACCCGGCAACTGCTGGCCTTCAGCCGCAAGCAATTGCTCGAACTGAAAGTTGTGGACGTGAACGCTATTGTGCAGGACATGGAGCGCCTGTTGCGGCCGCTGATCGGTGAAAACGTGGAGTTCATCGCGAAGCTGGCCCCTGATGCCGCCCATACGCGGGCCGATGCCGGACAGTTGGAGCAGGTACTGATGAACCTGGTTGTGAATGCCAAGGACGCGATGCCCAACGGCGGAAAACTCACGATGCAGACCCAGAATATTTCGGTGGATGAAAGTCATCGCCGCGAGCAGAACTTTATCCGTCCTGGGAACTACGTCATGCTCTCGGTCAGCGACACCGGCACGGGCATGGACAAGGAAACTCAGTCGCGAATCTTTGAACCGTTCTTCACCACGAAGGAGAAGGGCAAAGGCACCGGGCTCGGACTCTCCACGGTCTACGGCATCGTGAAGCAGAGCGGTGGATACGTCATGGTGCAGAGCGAAGAACAGCGCGGCACGACGTTCCAAATCTATCTGCCTCGCGTCGAAGGTGTGGCTGAAAAGCATGCGCCTCCGGTGACGCAGGTGGCTCTGGGGGGCACCGAGACGGTGCTCCTGGTGGAAGACGAGGAATCGGTTCGCCAGTTGGTTCGCGATACGTTAGTGGCGAAGGGTTACCAGGTGGTGGAAGCGGAAAACGGAGAGGCCGGCATGGCTGCCGCGGTCCGGCATGAAGGCAAGATCGACCTGGTGATTACCGACGTGGTCATGCCCGGGATGGGCGGCCGCGAACTAGTGAAGCAACTTGCACAGACGCGCCCCGAGACCAGAGTGCTTTATCTTTCCGGATATACCGAAGATGCAATCCTTAGCGAAGGAACCATCGAGCGCGGTGCGGCTTTCCTGCAGAAGCCTTTCACCCTCCAAAACCTGTCTCGTAAGGTCAGAGAAGTCCTGAGTTAGGCGCTCCGCCTGAGCGTCGAATTTTCTCCTTGAACATAGTGAGATCCTGTAACTTTTTTCGAACCTTAGCGTCCTATTTGGTGGAATATAGAGGTAGGTGAATCCGTCTGTGGCGGATCCACGTATAAAAGACAGGGGTTCTCATGCTGATTAAGAAGGCCGTCGACATTCGCTCGTCGGAGATTACTCCGAAGAGTCTGTATCTGAACCGCCGAAATTTTTTGACGGGGGCTGCGATTGCGGGGGCTGCGGTAGCCACGGGCATTGGCCTGCGTGAGATTGTCGCGCCTTCGAGAGCTGTGCTCGCGGGAAACAAAATCGACGGAATCAAGAAGAGTCCGCTGAGCACGACGGAGACTGTCACTCCTTACAAAGACGTTACCAACTACAACAATTACTACGAGTTCTCCACCGAAAAGTACGAACCGTCCAAACTGGCCAAGAATTTCCGTACGCGCCCGTGGAAGGTAAAGATCGACGGTCTCGTCGACAAGAAGCAGGAACTGGATATCGACACGATTCTCAAGATGGCTCCGGCCGAGGAGCGCATCTACCGCCATCGCTGCGTGGAAGGATGGTCGATCGTCGTGCCGTGGGTTGGTTTCTCGCTGAGCGAATTGATCAAGCGCGTCAACCCGACCAGCAAGGCGACGTTTGTCGAGTTCACGACGATTCTCGATAAGACCCAGATGCCGGGCCAGCAGCGCAATGTGCTCGAGTGGCCGTACGTGGAAGGCCTTCGCATGGACGAAGCCATGCATCCGCTCGCGCTGCTGTGTTTTGGCATGTATGGCGAGGAGCTTCCCAATCAGGATGGAGCGCCTCTGCGGATCATCGTTCCGTGGAAGTATGGATTCAAGAGCGCGAAGGCGATCGTGCGAATTCGCTTCACCGACAAGCAGCCGCTGAACACGTGGAATATTTCCGCTCCCATGGAGTACGGCTTCTATTCCAACGTGAATCCAAAGGTGGACCATCCCCGCTGGAGTCAGGCCCGGGAACGAAGGCTCGGCGAATTCTCCAAGCGTCCTACCCTGATGTTCAACGGCTACGACCAGGTCGCCAGCCTCTACAGTGGGATGGACTTGAAGAAGAATTTTTGAGCGGTTTGCGGATTCCGGCCTTCGTCTCCGAGTTTAGATTCCGCAGTTGATTGCCTGCGAACCGCTTGCGGCGCTTGCCCCGACAGCCGAAAATCGACAAGATGCTCCGTTACCTTAAACCCGCGATCTTTCTGGCGTGCCTTGTGCCGCTGGACTACCTTGTCTGGCAAGGTTTGCACGCGCAACTCGGCGCCAATCCAATTGAAAAGATCACGCATACGACTGGCGATTGCACGCTGACATTCCTGCTGATCACGCTTGCAGTCACTCCCCTGCGGAAACTGACCCGGCAGTACTGGCTCATTGGGCTGCGGCGAATGTTTGGATTGTTCGCCTTTTTCTACGGCACGTTGCACTTGATGACCTACGTCTGGCTCGACAAGTTTTTCGATGTTCACGAGATGCTGGCCGACATCGCCAAGCGCAGGTTTATCACGGCCGGAATGACGGCTTTTGCCCTGATGATTCCCTTGGCTCTGACATCCACCAAGTGGTCGATCCGAAAATTGGGTGGCAAGCGCTGGCAGGCTCTGCACCGCCTGATTTATTTCAGTGCAGCCGCAGGAGTGATCCATTACATCTGGCTGGTAAAAGCCGACCTGAAGAAGCCGCTGGAATACGCGTTCGTGCTGGCGGTCTTGATGGGTTACAGGCTGATCGCGTGGATCGGATCGCGAAGCGCCGTTGGGACAAAGGTTGGAGTATCGGAGGGGTAGATCCACTTTTGTCGAGAACGTCTTAATGCAAGTGCCCCAAAAAGAAAGCGGCTCTCACATTTGCCGTGAGAGCCGCTTTTTGATCGTTGCTACTTGCGAACGTTATCTGCGGACGAACGCGGCCTTGTTGGCCCGCGAAGCGGCACGCGGATGCGGCAGAGGGTGGAACGTTGCGAGAGCACGTGGCCGCTCCATGGCAGCAGCGGCTTGAGATGGAGTCGTCTGGGCTTCAAACGTCCCTGTCCCAACCACCAAGGGGTCGGTCGAAAGCACAAGCGCTGTTGAGGCATCCGCGGAATAGAAGAACATGCCCTGGAACCCGTTCGTCAAAGTCGCTGAGCCCACGCCGTCCGTGCCCACGGAATAGGTGCCGCTCAAGTTGCTGGTTCCTACCTGCCCGCCATCATTGGCGTCGAGTAATCCCGTCAGCCCGGTGCTCGTAGTTTGGAACTCGGCGATTTCATCGTACTCAACGAGGTTCGCGAGATCGACGCCAGTAAGATCCATCCCGTAGCCCTGTGAGGCCGCAACGGATGCGCCCGAGGTTTGTGCCAGAGCAATCCCGGTGGTGACTCCAGAGCCTGCTCCCGAGTCAATTTCCTGCAACAGAAGACCGCCATTGGAAGGATAAGCGGCGAACGTCGTGCCGCCCGCGAAGGTCGACAGAGTAACCAGGAATCGTCCGCCGCCCGTCGCCGCGAACGTGCCAGAAAAGCTCTGAGGGGCGACCGGATTGCTGCCGAAATCAACTATGCCGGCGTCGTTCAGATCTTCAGAGCCGCCGGTGATTTGGCTAGTACCGTCGGACGTCATGAGGCCTGCCGCGGCGAAGGGGTTTCCGCCCGGATCGGGTCCCACCATACTAAAGACCAGGTTGCCGGAAGGTATGGTAGCGCTGGGCTGTGTAAATACGTCGCCAACAAGAATTTCTACGCCGTCATTTTCGATGAGTTTGAGGTGCGTGCTATCGACCGCATACACATCAAACGCGAGCGCCCCAAACGACGTTGTAAGGGTGGCAGTTCCCGGAGTCGTTCCGGAGCCAACTTGCAGCGTGCCCGTCAGTGGCGAATCTGCATAGGGTGTAGCGATGAAGGTGCTGAAATTGTAGAGCGTTGTATCTGCTACTCCGGCATTTGCGCCACTGGCACTTATGTTGCCGGAAGAGTCGAGGGTGAATGCTCCTACCTGGGCCAGCGGATTGCCGGCCAGATCGGTGCCAGAAAGACTGAAAGCGAGGGGAACACTTGCAAGTCCAGACTGTTCGACCGCAGTCTGCAGGTCAATCGTGCCGCTGCCCGTTCCAGTCCCATCGTAGCGAGTGATCAGTCCATGAGAACTGGATGTTAAGACAAAGTCGAGATCAATCTCGAAAGCGGCGATGCCCGTGGGGGCAACGAATAGCTTGGCGAAACCGCGTCCATCGGAGGTGATGCTGTAAGAGCTATTGGTCCCGAGAGGTGTCGCGGAATCTGTGCCGGTGTTGTCCACAAGATCTACTGTCCCCCCGGATATCGTCCCAGCGCTGCACCCACAAGCTGTAATAGATCCGGCCATTGCGAATTCGCTATTGTTGGCGTCGAAGCCTAAAACGGAAAATGTATAAGTTCCGTTCAAGTTGCTGTTGCTGTACGCGCCGGCAGGAGGTGGCGTCGGATTTTTCGTGCTGCTTCCGCATCCTGCTAGGACGGCAAGGCTGGAAAGAATGATGGGCAGAACAAGACGATTGCGTAACGACATAACATCCCCCTGACAAAGGTATGGCGCAGAAATTGAGTCTTCTGAACTCAGGTTACACGGTTGAGTTGCCGCTTGTTTCAACCCGGACCAAGGCAGGAAGTAGCGTGGAAAGGGAAAATATTTTGGACTTTACAAGTCTTTACGAGAAGTCGAAATGTCTGCTCATCCTGACGGCATCTGCGAGCTGTGAAAGCGTGCCCAGAGCGAGATTGAGCGATTTACACCCCTGACCAGGGAGAGCATCGGCCTGCACTTTTCGTTTCCTCCAAAAGCCAAAGCAGGTTTACGGTTGCACTTCTGCCGCCTGCTCGGCCAGCTTGAGAAGAGAATCCTGATAGGGCGCCCGCGCAATTCCCTTTTCCGTGATGATGGCGGATACGTACTTCGCGGGCGTCACGTCGAATGCCGGGTTCTCTACGTCCACGCCGTCCGGAACCATCTGTTTCCCGGCAATGTGAGTGACCTCGCGAGCGTTCCGTTGCTCGATCGGAATCTGGCTGCCATCGGGACACGCCAAATCAACCGTCGAGATTGGCGCGGCCACGTAGAACGGAATGTTGTGCTCCTTCGCCAGAATTGCCACCGTATAAGTTCCAATCTTGTTGGCCACGTCGCCGTTGGCGGCGATGCGGTCGGCACCCACTACGATGGCGCCGATCTTACCCTGCATCATCATCGCGCCTGCCATGTTGTCGGAAATTACGGTAGTCGGGATGCCGTCTTTCATCAGTTCCCATGCGGTCAGGCGCGAACCCTGCAGGAAGGGCCGAGTTTCGTCCGCATAAACGTGGATCTTCTTCCCCTGTTCGACGGCCGCGCGAATCACGCCGAGCGCAGTTCCATATCCTGCTGTCGCGAGCGCCCCGGCGTTGCAGTGCGTCAGCACACCGCCCTCACTCGGCATCAGCGTGGCGCCGTGGCGTCCCATGGCCTGGTTGGCCGCGATGTCTTCCGCGTGCATGCGCTGCGATTCCTCAATCAGATCTTGCTTGATCTGAGGAATCGGCCGGATGCGGATGCGCTCAAACTTTTCCTGCATGCGGCGAATCGCCCAGAATAAGTTCACCGCGGTGGGCCGGGTCTTGCCGATGAGATCGCAAATCTGATCGAGGTCGCGTTTGAGGTCGCCCGACGATTCCGCTTTGGAATTGTTCACGCCAAGGGCGATTCCCATGGCGGCAGCAACGCCAATGGCCGGCGCTCCGCGCACCACCATGTTGCGGATCACGTCGGCCACCTGCTCATGGGTCTTGCAGGTGACATAAACTTCTTCGGTGGGCAGCTTCGTCTGGTCGATGAAGCGCACGCCCTTGTCGGTCCATTCCAGGGTTTGAATCATAGAGTCTGAATCATAAAGTTTGAATCATCAGTTGGTCGTCGCCGTGGGGCGATGAATCGCTTTCAAGATTTATGTGCTTCGCAGCGGTTGCCGGGATTGTTGGTCACGGCAGGCCTTCCGCAAACATCACACGTGGCTGCCACCGCAAAAATGCTGGGCTGGGTGTCGTCATTCTGCAGGATGTGTGCTTTACGCACATCGGTCGCGGTGAAAATTGAAACGAACGGTGCGGGCGCGGCCGCCTTCTCCACATTTGGGCGTCCTTTGGCCTCTTCGCGCTCTACCAGGCACATCACGCCAACCACTTCGAATCCGAATTCACGCGCCGCTTCAATGGCCTGAACCGTCGATGCTCCCGTGGTGCAGACATCATCCACAATCACGACCCGGGCACCCTTCTCGCGGAAGCCCTCGATGCGCTGTCCCGTGCCGTGTTGTTTTTCGGCCTTGCGCACCAGAAAGCCGTCCAGTTCGCCGCTTACCACCGAGACGGCCACGACAATGGGATCCGCGCCCATTGTCAGTCCGCCAATGGCCCGTGGGTTCCATTCTTGCTGCTTGATCTCTTCGAGGAAGACCTCTCCAGCCAGACGCGAGCCCTTTGCATCGAGGGTCGTCGTGCGACAGTCAATGTAATAGTCGCTGGTGCCGCCGGAAGAAAGCTTGAACTCACCCAGCCGGAAAGATTTGTGAGCAAGCGTACTGAGCAGTTTCTGACGCGCAGAATCCATAAAAATCTACGATATCACGACAGCTGGCTTGTGGTTTCGGACCC
>Ga0265338_10009411_pt1 | contig 11653 bp, 6 predicted proteins | sample 42126metaG_FD_193579 | JGI IMG/M metagenome (GOLD analysis project Ga0265338, IMG submission 193579) | Rhizosphere microbial communities from Carex aquatilis grown in University of Washington, Seatle, WA, United States - 4-21-26 metaG | ecosystem: Host-associated > Plants > Roots > Rhizosphere >... | reverse complement strand
CCGGGTCGCCCCAAAGCCCGCCGCCGCCGCCGGTGTCGAGGACGCGCACCGCGATGACGTTGGTCCCGGCCTTCACGAGCGAGCCGGGCACGCGATAGACGCGCGGGATCTTGTAGCCGTTGGTTTCCCCCACCGGCACGCCGTTGAACCAGGTCGTATCGCTGTCGTCGATCGGCCCGAGACGGAGCGAGATGTCCGTTCCCGCCCACGTCGGCGGGAGTTCGACCGTCTTGCGAAACCAGACCACGCCGTCGAAATCCGGAAGCCCCGCCTTTTCCCAGAGGGTCGGGAGCGTCATCGACTTCCAGTCAGCCTCGCCGCATTCCGGCGCGCTCCACGGGGGCCGCTGCTGTAGGCCGACATCGGTCGCAGCGAACCACGCGGCGAGCTTGCGGGGATAGTCGTAGGTCCCGGCCTTGATCTCGTCCGCCGCGTGCTCCACGTCCCTGGCCTGGCTGGCGAAATCGGAGAGCGAGCGGAGGCCGTCCAGGCTCGTCCACGCCTCCGCGGGAGTCCCGCCCCACGAGCTGTGGATCAGGCCGACCGGCACGTGGCGCGCCTGGTAAAGGTCCCGCCCGAAAAAGTAGCCGATGGCCGTGAAGCCGGCGACGGTCTGCGGCGAACAGACGACCCATGCGCCCTCGGCCTCCGCCACGGGTCCAAGCGCGGTCTTCTGCGGCACGAGAAAGTGGCGGATCTGTGGATACTTGGCCGCGGCCGCCTCCTCCTCCCAGTTCACGATCGATTTCTGTCCTTCGCGCGGCCCGAGCTGCCGTTCCATGTTCGACTGCCCGCTGCAGAGCCAGACTTCGCCGACGAGGAGATCGGACAGGACGATGCGGTTGTGCGCGCCGGAGATGGTCATCGTGTACGGGCCGCCTGCCGGCAGCGGCTTCAGGCTGACTTGCCACCGTCCGCCGGTCGCGACCGCGGTCGCTGACTGGCCGGCGATCTCGACCGTCACCGGCTCGCCCTCGGCGGCGGTTCCCCAGACGGGGATGCTCCGTCCCTGTTGGAGCACTGCATGGTCGGAGAACAGGTGATTCGGAACCACCTCGGAACGGGCGGCCGCGGCCAGGGCGGCCAGCCCAACCAGGGATACGAGCAAGCGGGAGATTTTCATGACGGGTGTCGGCCGATGGCCTAACAGGGCAGGCTCCCGGTTGGCGAACGCGAAACGACGGGCCTCGCGCCGGCGCCGGCCCGGAAAACCCGGACGGAATCTTCTTTCGCGCCGAACAGGTTCTGTTATTGGAAGGCGTTGCCCGCCCGCCTGGTCACCCCGACGAGGCGGGAATTTGTTACCCCCCGGTTCCGCTACCCCATGACCTGGTCATCGCTCCGCGTTGCCCCATCCTTGATCGCCGCGGGCGCACTGTGTGCGTCCGGGTGCAACGGGCTTTTCGGTGCCGCTCCGGCGGCGTCCGCGACGGCGGTGCCCGCGACGGCGTCGCTCGCGGCGAATGCGCCCGCCGGGCTGACTTGGGGCGGTGACGTGCGGGTGCGGGACGAGTACTTCAACAACGCGCTGTCGCTCAGCGAAACCGTGGCCAACCACGAGCAGGACCTGTTTCGCGTGCGCCTCCGGCTCTGGAGCGCGGTGGCCATTGCGCCCGACCTGAGCGTCAATCTCCGGTTCGCCGCCGAGCCGCGCATCTGGGAGCGGCCGGCCTTCGCGAAGCAGCATCCGGGGACCGGTACCGAGTGGCGCTACGGCATCCTGGACAACCTGAACGTCAAATGGACGCACGCGTTCGACCTGCCGCTCACGATCACGGCCGGGCGCCAGGACATCCAGTTCGGCGAGGTCCTGAACTGGTGGCTCGTGGGCGACGGCACGCCGGGCGACGGATCCTGGGCGTTCTTTCTCGACAGCGTGCGGGCCACGTTCGACGCGGCGGAGATCAAGACGAAATTCGACCTGATCGGCATCGACCAGCACGCCCGGCCCGACGGGTGGCTCCCGATCGTCGGCTCCGCCAACACGTACAGCGTGGTCGAGCAGAACGAGCGCGGGCTCATCCTCTACGCGACGAACCAATCGGTGCCGGGGGCGCAGCTCGACGGGTTCTTCATCTGGAAACACGACGACGCGGTGTTTGCGTACAGCGACACGGGCGACATCTACACGGCGGGCGCGAAGGCCGCCGGCTCGCCCGGCCCCAACTGGAAGTATTCCCTCGAGGGCGCCTGGCAGTGGGGATGGAAGCGGGACACGAGTGTCCGGACGCCGGTCAACCTCGGGACGCTTCATCGCGACATCCAGGCCTGCGGCGCGAATGGCCGGCTCACCTATCTTTTCAAGGATCCGCGCGACAACCAGCTGACGCTCGTCGGCGAGTACCTGTCGGGCGACGATCCGAACACCCAGGGCACGGACGAAATGTTCGACATCCTCTGGGGTCGCTGGCCGCGGTTCAGCGAGCTCTACATCTACTCGTATCCGATGGAGACCGCCGGGAAGGTGGCGCAGCTCAACAATCTCCTGCGCCTGGGCGCGAGCTGGAGCTTCGCCCCGGTGAAGGGGACGACCGTCAATCTGGCCTACAACGCCTGGTTCGCCCCCCAGAGCGTGCCGACGCGCGCGTTGAATCCCGCGCTCTTCAGCCGGACCGGGCATTTCCGCGGGCACTTCTTTCAGCTGTGGGTGAAGCGCAAGTTCAGTCCGGCGCTCAGCGGGCAGGTCTGGGCCGAACTCGTCCGGCCCGGCGACTTCTACGCCCGCCGCGACCTGATGTCGTATCTCCGCGCCGAAATGCAGGTGACCTTTTGAGGTCGGCGTGTCGCGATCGGTGCGGGGCTGGCCGCTCGGAATCGTGCAGTTGTAGGAGCGAGCTTGCTCGCGATCACCGACCGAAGATCGCCTGCAAGCAGGCTCCTACATCGAAGGTGAAGGCGCTCCGTCGGTCTATGCCAACAGGCTCTTGAGTTCGGAGCGTTCTACGGCCGGCCGTAGCTCACCGTGAGCGTGACCGTGCGGCCGGGACCGGGAATGCGCGCGCCGGGGCGCAGGGTGCCGCTGGGCGGTGTGGCCGCGGCGGGCGGCGAGAGATACTCGCGATAGAGGCGGTTGAAGACGTTCTCGATCGCCAGCGACACGCGCACGCCGCGCCAGGTGGCGCCGGCGCGCAGGCTGGCCAGCGTGAAAGCGGCGGTGTCGGCGAACACCGGCATCTCGTCCGGCGCGGGATTGCGCTGGGCCGCGACGGTGCGCGCCCCGACTTCAATCCACGGTTTGCCGCGGGCGCCCGGCCAGATCCGGCCCACGGCCAGCGAGAGCGCGGCCGGCGGGAGCTCCGGCAAAGCGCGGTGCGCATCGCGGTCGGTGCCGGTGACACTGGCGGCGGCGAGCCGGCACCAGGCATCGGTGGCCGGCTGCCAGAGGATCTCCAGCTCGCCGCCATGGAAAACGGCGTCGGTGGCGCGGTAGCCGTAGACGATGGCGCCGGGCGCGGGCGGGGCCGGGGGCGTGGTTGTGCCGACCCTCACACGGTGCAGGTAATCGGGCAGCTGGCTGGCAAAGAGATCGAGGTTCACGGTCAGCGTCCGCTGCTGCCAGCGCAGGCTCCAGTCCGCCTCGTACTTGTCTTCCGGCCTGGCCGTGGGGTTGCCGATCTCATAGCCGCCGCCGAGCGCGTCGGAAAACGCGCGGTAGCGCTCGCTCGCACCGGGCGGCTGCCGGCTGAAGCCGACGCCGACGGAGGTCGTCAATGCCGGGGCGAGCTGTCCGGTGAGCAGCGCGTTGGCCGCGCCGGCCACGTCGTCCCGGTCGGTCTGCGCCGCCCCCGGCCCGTTGTAGGCGGCGTAAAGATCGCGGATGACCCGGTTGAACGCCGTCGCGTTGGCCGCGCGCGCCTCGCTGCGGGCGGCGTCGAGGCGGGCGCCCAGGCGCAGCTTCCAGTCGGCGCCCAGCCGGTGGGTCAGCTCCGCGAATCCGCCGACGTCGCTTTGCCGCAGGTCCGGCCAGAGCCGGTCGATCGCTCCGGGCCGCTGGCGGTGCAGGTCGCGCTCCTCCTCGGTGCCGTCGATGCCGACGGCCATTTCGTCGCCGCCGTCCGTCCGGTGCCGGATGGCGACGCCCGCCGCGAGGCTGCGGGTGCGGCCGTCCGCCGAGACCGGGGCGGGCGCGGGCCGGCCGCGGTTGTCGAGGTGCGGCCGGGTCAAGCCGAGGCCGAGGCGGGTGTCGATGGACGTGTTCTCGGCCACGCCCCAGGAGCCGGACCCGGCGACGGCAAACGTGTCGGTGTCGCGCGTGTCGAGCGGCAGGGCCGAATTGACGGCCAGCAGCTGCCGGGAGAAAAGCGCGCTCACCCGCAACTGGTGCCGCGGGTCCGGCTGCCAGGCCAGGTCGAGCGCGGCGCCGGCGTTGCGGTCGGTCGCGGGCACGACCGTGCCGTCGCCGGCGGTGTAGTCGCCGAGATCGTGCGCGGCCAGGGCGGCGCGCAGGTGCGCGGCGCCCCGCGACGCGGTCGTGGTGGCGAGGGCGGCGCCGCCGTCGCGATCGAGGTTCCAGGCGGTCCCGACATAGGTCCGATTGGACCCATAGGGCCTGGGTCCGTGATCCGGCGCCGAAAGTTCGATGTACCCCGCGTTGGCCGGGGGCCCGAGCGTGACCGAGGGCAGGGATTTGCCGACGGCCAGGGTGTCCGGCAGGCCGGCGGTGATGAGCGCGAGCGGTGACGCGGTGCGCGTGGGCGAGGCGTTGGGCAGCGGCAGGCCGTCCAGCGCGATGACGACGCGATCGCTCCCGAGGCCGCGCAGCAGCGGCTCGGCCGCGGCGGCGCCCATGTGGTGGAGGGCGAGTCCGGGCACGGCGTCGACGGAGGCGGCGAGGTTTTCGGGCACCTGCCATTCGAACTGGGCCGGGGGGAGATCGAGCCATCCGGGCGCCGACTCGCCGCGGACGACCACCTGGTCGAGACGGACGGGGGCGCCCTCACCCGGCGCGGACGTCTGGGCGAGGGCGGCGCCGGCGGCAAGCAGGCAGATTCCCGCGGCAAGCAGTCTCATGGGTGCAGGGCGAGGCCGGCGGCGCCCAGGACGGCCAGCACCGCGCCGATCCAGTACCGGGCCGGGGGCCGGCTATGTTCGAGCACACGGGCGATCGGGACGGTGAGCAGGGGGGCGGTCGCGACGATCGGCAGCACGATGCCGGCCTGGTTGCCGCGCAAAGCCCACTGATAGCACGTCACGCCGAGAACGGGTCCAAGAAGCGTATTGAACACCAGCCAGGTCCAGGGGGGCAGGATTTGAGCTGGCACGACAACGGCGGCCTCACGGTTCCTCTGCTCCAGCCCCGGCGCCAGTTGCACCACGCACAGCGCGAGCGCGCCGACCGCCAGGCCCCCGAGGGCGCGCTGATAGGCCGAGGTGGCGCCGTCCATGACAAAGCCCTGCGCATGAAGCAGGCCGAACGCCTTGCGGCTCATCACCGCGCCGACGCCCTGGGCGACGGCCGAGATCGCGGCAAGCGCGATGCCGAGGGCAAAAACAGGGCTCCGAAGAATAGGTCCCATGGGTCCTATGCGACCTATGGGCTGCACCAGCGCGATCACCACCCCGATGAGCGTGAGGGCCGCGAGGCCGGCCTGCGCGGCGGAAAGCCGGGTGCCGAGCCAGAGCCATTCCGCGGCGGCCGCGGCGACCGCGGATCCGCATTGGACGATCAGCATGCTGAGATTGGACCCGATGAGCGGCAGGGCGTGGAACATGGCCAGGCCGCCGAGGCCGAAGCCGACGGCGCCGCTCACCAGAAACCAGGCGAAGGCGCCTCCCCCCAGGCCCTGGCCGGCGACATGCGCCCAGGCCCCCAGCAGGGCGGCCGCCAGGAGGAGCCGGAGGAAATTGCCCGTGGTGCCGCCGTAATGCAGCGCGGTCCGCCGGGCGCAGACGGCGTTGCCGGCGAAAAACAGCGCTGTGAGGATGGCCCCGGTCACCGTTTGTACATTGGACGCGCCGTGTAGCGCGTATGCAACAACTCATGCGCCTTGTGGCCCAGCGGCTGGCCAAGGAAATCTGCGTACAGGCGCTTGACTTCGGGATTTTCGTGCGACAGCCGCAGGCGCCGGTCGCGATCATGCTGATACAGACCGGCGGCCCGTTTCGTGCGGACCTCGCCGTTGACGCCATAGGGCTGGCCGCCGCCGCCGATGCAGCCGCCCGGGCAGGCCATGACCTCGATGAAGTGGACGGGGGGCTCGCGGCCGGCGGCGCGCGCGGCGCGGACCTCCTCCAGCACGCTCTCGACATTCGCCAGGCCGTGGGCCACGGCGACGCGGACTTTCGAGCCGTTGATGGCGATCTCGGCCTGCTTGACGCCCTGCAGGCCGCGGACGGGCGTAAATTCGATCTGCTCGAGGGGATGGCCGGTGATGTAGAAATGGGCGGTGCGCAGCGCCGCCTCCATCACGCCGCCGGTCACGCCAAACAGCGCCCCGGCGCCGGTGTAGTCGCCGAGGATGCTGTCGGCCTCGCCGTCGGGCAGGTTGAGGAAATCGAGGCCGGACTGCTTGATCAGGCGGGCCAGCTCGCGGGTGGTCAGGGCCAGGTCGACGTCGATATAGCCCGAGGCGTACATCTCGTGCGTGCGCTCCAGCTCGTACTTCTTGGCCGTGCACGGCATGATGGAGGCCACGTACATCCGGGCGGGATCGATGCCCATCTTCTGGGCGTAATAGGTCTTCGCGAGCACGCCCAGCATCTGCTGCGGCGACTTGGCCGTGGAGAAGTTGTCGATGAAGTCGTAATGCGTTTTCTCCATGAAGTCCGTCCAGGACGGGCAGCAGGAGGTGATGAGGGGAAGCTGGCCGTGCTTGTGGGCGAAGCGCTCGACGAACTCGCTGGCCTCCTCCACGATGGTGAGGTCGGCGGAGAAATTGGTGTCGAACACGGCCTTGAAGCCGAGGCGGCGCAGCGCCGTGTACAGCTTGCCGGTGAGATTGACGCCGGGGGGAAGGCCGAACGCCTCGCCGATGGCGACGCGCACCGCCGGGGCGATCTGGACCACGCAGTGCTTGGCGGGGTTGTGCAGCGCCTCCCAGACGGCGGCGGTCTCGTCGTTCTCCACGATGGCGCCGGTGGGGCAGTGGTTGGCGCACTGGCCGCACTTCACGCAGGGCGATTCGGCGAGGGTGATGTCGCCGGCCGGCGCCATGCGGGTGTTGATGCCGCGGTCGAGGAAGGACAGGGCCCAGACGTCCTGGACTTCCTGGCAGACCTGCACGCAGCGGCCGCATTTCACGCACTTGGTGAAATCGATGATGATCGATCCGTTGGAGGCGTCGGGCGGAACGGGGGTGACGATCCGCTTGATGTTCTCGGTGCGGATGCCGAAGTCGGCCGCCAGCGCCTGGAGCTCGCACGTGCCGTTGCGGCCGCAGGTCAGGCAGGTGTTGGGGTGGGTCGAGAGGAGGAGCTCGATGACCGTGCGGCGGATCTCGGTGAGCTCGCCGCTGTGGGTCGTCACCTCCATGCCCTCTGCGACGGGCGTGCAGCAGGCGCGCGACATGCGGGCCTGCTTGGCGATCTGGACGATGCACAGCCCGCAGGCGGCGGTCGGCTGCAGATCCTCGTCCTTGCACAGCGTGGGGATCTTGACCTGCACCTGGCGCGCAGCATCGAGAATGGTCGTGCCGGCGGGGACGGTGACGGGCAGGCCGTTGATCGTGAGGTTGACCTGCGCCGGGGCGGCGGAACAGACCGGCGCCGGGGGGACGGGTTGGGCGGCCGCGGGGGCCGGGGGTAGGGTGGCGGTGTCAGCCATGGAAAGGCGGGGTCAGGCGTTGGCGGGTTCGGCGGCGGGGGCGGGCTCGGCCGGGCGGCCGGCGGACATCTTGCGGGCGTAACTCACGCCGCCCTCGAGGTAGGCCTTGAATTCCGGCTCGAAGTAGCGCAGGGCGGAGAGCACGGGGTTGGGCGCAGTCTGGCCGAGGCCGCACAGCGAGGCCTTCTGCATGGCTTTCGAGATGGCGCGGACCCGGTCGAGGTCGCCCTTCTCGCCGCGGCCGCGGGCCACGCGGTTGAGGATCTGCAGCATCTGGTAGCCGCCGATGCGGCAGGGGGCGCACTTGCCGCAGGACTCGTCGACGCAGAAGCGCAGGTAGAACCGCGAGACCTCGACCATCGAGTCGTCCTGATCCATCACGATCATGCCGCCGGACCCCATGATGGAGCCGAGCTCCTGCAGGCTTTCGTAGCTGACCGGCGTGTGCAGGAGGTGCTCGGGAATCACGCCGCCCGACGGCCCGCCGGTCTGCACGGCCTTGATGGGCTTGCCGCCGAACACCCCGCCGCAGAGGTCGAAGACAATGTCGCGCAGGGTCACGCCGAGCGGGACCTCGACCAGCTGCGGGTTACGGACCTTGCCGGTGACCGCAAAGACCTTGGTGCCGCGGGACTTCTCGGCGCCGAACGAGGCGTACCACGCGCCGCCACGCACGAGGATCTCGGGCACGGCCGCGAGCGTCTCGACGTTGTTGATGGCGGTGGGCTGGCCAAACAGGCCGCGAACGGACGGATAGGGCGGCCGCGGGCTGGGGCTGCCGCGTTTCCCCTCGATCGAGGCAATCAGCGCGGTTTCCTCGCCGCAGACAAACGCCCCGGCGCCGAGGCGCACCTTGGCGTCGAAGGAAAAGCCGGAGCCCAGGATGTTCTCGCCGAGCAGGCCGGCGGCGCGTGCCTCGGCCACGGCCTTCTCGACGCGGCGCACGGCGAGCGGGTACTCCGCCCGGATGTAGAAATAGCCGCGCTGGGCCCCGATCGCATAGGCGGCGATGATCAGCCCCTCCAGCACGCTGTGGGGGTCGCCTTCCAGCACGCTCCGGTCCATGTAGGCGCCGGGGTCGCCCTCGTCGCCGTTGCAGATGATGTATTTGGGAGACCGCTCGACGGCGCGGGTGATCTGCCATTTCAGCCAGGTGGGAAAGCCGGCGCCCCCGCGGCCGCGAAGGCCGCTGGTCTTCAGCTCGGCGATGACTTCCTCGGGCTTCAGGCTGCCGAGGACCCGGGCGAGACCCTGGTAGACGCCGTGGCGCAGGCAATCCTGCAGGCTCTCGGGATCGAATCTGCCGCAGTTGCGCAGCACGACCCGCAACTGCTTGTCGGGCTTCTTGTAGAGCAGGTCGTCGAGGAGCTTCTTGCCCTGGATCGTCGTCTTGACGATGCGGGCGACGTCCGGGGCGAGCACGTTGGTGTAGGTCACCCGCGACGGCAGGAACTGGACGGTCACGCCCTCGTCGTAAATGCCCATGTCGAAGGCCCGCACCACCTGGACCTTGTCCTGCAGGTTGCAGCGCTTGAGTTCCTCGGCCAGAGAGAACTGGAAGAACTGGGTCTTGTCGCCCTTGTCCGCGCTGGTGTCCTTGACGAGGATGTACGCCGTGGAACCAGGAGCCTCCAGGCTGCGGGCACGGCTGGCGAGGACGTGGTCGTCAAGCAGCCGGCGGCGGCCGAAATGATCCTGGAGGATGCGGTGGGCGTCGTCGTCGCCGACCTGGCCGTAGACGACCTTGGGCATGCCGTCGCGGGCGACTTCGACCAACGGATCGGCCCAGGAGTATCCCAGGCTGCCGACGCGGCGGACCTCGAGCGGGAACCCAACGGTGCCCGCCTCTTTTTCGAAGATGGCGCAGACCGTGTCGGCGCCGGCGGCGATGCCGCCGGTGTCCAGGCTGACGCGCACCCAGTTCAGGCCGGCCGAAGCCGGCGTCTTGGCGAAAGTGGCGAGATCGGCGGGGGTCATTCGATTCATGACACGGCCTTGGTTGGGGTGGCCTTGGCGATGAGGCGGGGCACGTCGGTCACCGTCAGGCGGCCGTAGGTCTTGCCGTCCACGACCATGGCGGGGCTCATGCCGCAGCAGCCGATGCAGCGGACGACGTCGAGATGCCATTCGCGGTCGGCGGTGGTGGTGCCCTCCTCGACCTTGAGGAGCGCCTTTGCCTCGGCGAGCATGGCCGGGGCGCCCTTGAGGTAACAGGCCGTGCCCATGCACAAGGCCATATTGTGGCGGCCGGGCGGCTTGAGTTTGAAATAGTGGTAGAAGGTGAGGACCTCATAGATGCGGGCGAGGTTCACGCCGAGGGCGTGCGACACCTCCATGGCGATTTCCCGCGGCACGTAGCCGTGCTGGTTCTCGATTTCGTGGAGGATAAGGATGAGGTTGCCCTCCTCGCCCTTCCATTTTTCGACCAGTGCGTCGACCTCCTTGCGGACATTGCTTTCAACCTTGACCTGCAGCTGCCGCAGGCGGGCGAGCTTGACCTCGAGCACGCGCGAAATCTCCTCCGCGACCTGGCGGGGGATGAAGCCGTGCTTCTGTTCAATCTGCTCGAGCGATTCGAGCAGGGCGGCATCGTCATCCTTCCACGTGCTGATTTGGGAGGGGAGTTCCGTTGCGGAGGTATCGGAGGGCATGGAAGGGGTATCCGGTTTGGGACTTCACTACACTAGCGGTCCCGATTTAAGCCCATCAAGCAGCCTAATGTTGCTCCGGCCACTAATCAGATAACTGAATGGCGGCCATCACCGGCCAAGCTTTCGCACTTGGCCCGATTAAACTCTTGCCGGCTCATGCCTTACGGCCTAACGCCTCGGCGCGGGCCCGCCGGGATCACCATTAGAAACGGTGGTGCGTCACGTCAGCATGGCCGCCACGCAGGCGGTCAGAGAACAGGCGATGCTCCCGCCGATGAGCCCTCCTCGAGTCGGGCCGCCATTCGCGTGGAGGTTTCCGGCTTGCGCCCCGGTCCGCCCGGCGATGGCGGGGCGCCGCGGATCCCGCGCCGACCGATCGGGCACGGTCTCCGTTCCGGGGTTGAACAATCGAGACCCTCTTCGCATGGTGACCGGGTTGGCCCGGCTTGTCTTCATGCACCACCCGCCCCGTTTCGCCCCGCTCTGGCTCGCCGCCTGTCTCGCGGTCGGCACGTTGCTCATGCCGGCGAAGGCGAAGGATTTCTCTCCCGCCATCGTCTATGATTTTGGCGGGAAGTTTGACCGCTCCTTCAATCAGTCGGCCAGCGTTGGCGCCGAGCGATTCAAACGGGAGACCGGCATCGCGTTTCGCGAATTCGAGATCACCAACGCCGCCCAGCGTGAGCAGATGATGACCCAGCTCGCCCGCCGGGGGGCGACCATCATTGTCGCGGTCGGTTTCACGCAGGCGTCGGCGGTGGAAAAGGTCGCCCGGGAGTTCCCCGGGGTGAAATTCACCATCATCGATGGCACGGTCGATTTGCCCAACGTTCAGTCGGTCAACTTCCGCGAACAGGAATCCTCCTTTTTGTGCGGCATGCTGGCAGCCCTGGCTTCGAAGACGGGCCGCATCGGCTTTGTCGGCGGCATGGACATCCCGCTCATCCGGAAGTTCGCCCTCGGCTATCGGGCGGGTGCGAAGCACGTGAAGCCGGATATCGAGGTCTTCGAGAACATGACGGGCACGACGCCGGCGGCGTGGGGCGACCCCACGAAGGGCGCCGAGCTCGCCCGGAGCCAGTTCGGACGGGGCGCGGATGTGGTGTTCCATGCGGCCGGCGCGACGGGAATCGGCGTGATGCAGGCGGCCCGGGATGAGGGCAAGCTCAGCATCGGGTGCGACAGCAATCAGAACTACCTGCACCCGGGCAGCGTGCTGACCTCTGCGCTCAAGCGGGTC
>Ga0265338_10009410_pt1 | contig 11654 bp, 12 predicted proteins | sample 42126metaG_FD_193579 | JGI IMG/M metagenome (GOLD analysis project Ga0265338, IMG submission 193579) | Rhizosphere microbial communities from Carex aquatilis grown in University of Washington, Seatle, WA, United States - 4-21-26 metaG | ecosystem: Host-associated > Plants > Roots > Rhizosphere... | reverse complement strand
GGGCGCCGCACCAGATTTACCCGGTATGGCTGACAAGAATTCGATGCCCGATAGGTTTTTATCAACACTCCAGGCAACAACCTCGTCCCAGATTTCGCCCGCGCCAACGTGAATTGTGGCAGAAGTCTCATTTTCGGCTACCACTTCGCGGCCCAGAATCTTGTTAACAATAACGAGCCCATTAAAGCCCTCGTCCTTCCAGATTATGTTGCTGCCACCGCCAACAATCAGAAAACTAACGCTGCGGCTAGCCGCCCAGTCAACAAGTGCCACTAGCTCTTGCTCGCTATTCGCCTCGGCAAGATAGCGGGCTTTACCACCCAAACGCATGGTCGAATAATCCTTTAGATCGACATTTTCTTTTATATCCATTGCTTAGATTATACGTCAATTTACCCCAAGTGCTTTAACCTCAAGATGTTATAATAATGCCAGATGAGCGACAATCAAGAAGACAAATTTCAGAAATTAGGCCGGCAATTAAAAGCACTAAGAACTCGCTCTGGCGAAAGTTTGGCCGAGGCCTCGGGGGCAGTAGAAATAGATGTCCGGGAACTAGCCAATTTTGAGCTTGGGGCAAAGCGTCCTAGCGAAGACGTTTTACTCTTATTAATTAGCCATTTTGGCGCCCAGGACGACGAGGCCGTTAAGCTGTGGGAGATGGCCGGTTACGCGCTGTCTAGGATACCGGTAGAGCATATGAGCAATGAGCACCCTAGCCGCCAGGGTTCTTTAAACAACGAAGAGACAGTGGTCTATACAGATGTAGTAGACATCATGGTTAACAAGTACGGTGTAATTATGAACTTTATGCAAAACAGTGTGCCAAGTTCGTCGCCCAAAACGATTGCCCGCGTTGGCATGAGCCGCGAGCACGCCAAGAGCGTTATGAAAATATTGGAAGCCACCCTTAATCAAGCTAGAAATATTCCAAAACGGACTACTGGTTCTAATAACGAATAAGTACCCGAGTGCTCCCAGCTCACATTTTATATATCGACCACTGTTTAATTCTTGGTTTCCGGGTTAAAATGAAGCGTGCGCACCCGTAGCTCAGCGGATAGAGTACTTGGCTTCGAACCAAGGGGTCGCAGGTTCGAATCCTGCCGGGTGTACCATTATTGTTTATTTTTTTGCCAGTTTACGGATGTCAATAACTGACCATATATATCTTCCTCAAAACTTAATTTGAGCATTTTTAACTCAGCAGTGCTTGGGTGTTTATCTTTAAACTTCACAAAAGGCACATCACTAATAATAGCCAAAGGGGTTTGCTCTTGCCCCTCGCCCATCGTTACAACTGCGGTGGCTGCCAATCCTTGAGCAATGTTCGACCTGGTATCAGTTTTAGTTTTTCTAGTAGCAAGAAACCCACTATGAGCTAGTGCTATACCGGTTACACCGCGGCGGAGTGGAGTTGTAGAGCTATCTGTTATCACGATCCCGAGCTTTTTTAGGCCACGTTTACTTTTTAAATAGTGACAGATATTGTTAGCTGTTTTTTGCGGGTTACGTGGCCAGAGTATGAAATATTTTTTCTCGCGGGAAACATCTATGCCAACCTTTGGATTTAAAATGTTGCGAGTCACAGTTAAGCGCCTCATGCCTTTTTGGGCAGGCAAGTAATAGTCGGCCTCTGCTTTTACTAAGGCCTCAATATTCGCTTTATCATAGGGCGCTAATGCCCCTTCGCATATAGAAACGAGCTTTGAGGTAATAGCGACTATACTTCTTTCTTCCAATGAAGGTAAAAATTCGTCCAAGATGTCATAAATACTGGAGCTATTGGGCTTAACCCTTATAGTTTTGATTGGCCTCACTATCATGGGGAATAATTATACTGTCGGTTATAACTTTGTCGAGGGTAATATCATGCGGCTCAACTGGGAACGAGTTGGTCAATGCCCAAGAGTAGGCTAGACCGATTTTTTGAGCCTGGGGTTGTTTGCTTAAGAAACGGTCATACCAACCTCCCCCCAAACCTATGCGGTGAGCGTCTTTATCGAAGCCCAGAACAGGTACGATAATCAGGTCAAAACGCTGCTTAAGCATGGGAGCATTTTGCTTACTCTCTGGACACACGATTTTAACCAGCGGGTAATTATCTTCTATAAATTTTATAAGGGGCGCAGTATCGACCTCTTTCCACGCCGGAACCGATTTATAAATATGGGCCGACCTAATCTTTACCCAATCAATATCAGTAATTAATTTTTTAATAACTAACTGGCTTTTATTGTCGATCTCAGCAAAGCCCATAGCTTGTCTTTTGGTGACTAGGTCATGTCTTAGTTTCGTTTTGGTTTCACTCATGTCTCAATTTTATCACTCTACTAAAAAGCAGATATCGTTTACAAACAGAGGTCAGCGTGGTAATATTTGACCTGTCTAAACTGTCCGGGCCCATAGCTCAGTTGGTTAGAGCAGAGGCCTCTTAAGCCTCGTGTCGTGGGTTCGAGTCCCACTGGGCCCTCCAAGTTAAGAGTTTTTTATTAAATCGGTCTTCTTATTTACCGCCAAGTGGTGGGCCGCCGGACTGTGGAACGAAAATCGGCGCAAAATGGTCAAAACCTTCGACTAGTGACTCAAGAGAATCTTTTTGAGGGTCGCTGGAGTGATTTATTACCTGATAGCCGCAAATGGTAGCAAATTGTGACATATCTATGCCAAGTTGCTTTTCGGTTATATTTAGTCTTTGCTTAGTTTCATACAAAGTATTGTCTGCATAATTTTGGACCCCACTCTCATAACCGATACTCTGTCGCCACGACAATGGCCCAAACAAATAGCCGTTTGAGGCAACAGCCATTGAGCCGCTAGAGCCAAAGTTACAGGCGTCACCCTTCGGATCTCTAGGGTCAATACCTACAAGGTCTAAATAATAACTACGGGTCATTCCCGCCGAATCCGTAAAGTTCTCTACGGCTCGGCCAAGGTACCGGCCCGTATCCATGACTGGCTGGAAGTTGTTGGCCTGCGGGTCGCTAAATAGCCCTACTTGCTCGCCAGGAAGTGGTCGTTGTTGCTGTTTGTCTAAATTTACACCTGGAATTTCGTCGAATTGGGATAGATTTGGGCTCGAGCCTTTACTATTGGGTTGAACCCGCAGCAAGGTTAAGTCACCAAATTGCGGCAGTTCATAAGAAACGGCGTCACCTAGGGCTAATGGGTATGTATCGCCTGGCAAGCCCACGGCATAATTATCACTGCTACCATTGGTTATGTTTTGAGCCGGCCAGCCATCTACCTGACCATAATCAACATTAACGTTACCAATAAAACAGTGGCCGGCACTCAAGACATAAGGTTGCCCTTTAAAGATTATTTTAGTACCTGTGCAGTCTGGGTGGAAAGCTCCTGTTTCATTCTTGCCCATATTCATGAGTTGAACAGTCGAGTTTACCAGAATAGAGCGTGTTTCTTTAGAAATTTTTTTGTTATAACCAGCCAGTTGGTCGACCGACTTTAGGCCCTCTCCTGCGGCTTCTTTAGCCGAAACGCCCAGTAAATGTTGGGCTATACGGCTTTCTCGGGCTAACTCTTTGTTCTTTGCGCTCAGCGCTGCCTTAAGTCGTTTTATTTCAGCGTCACTTTTTTTGTGGGCGTGTGTAACGTTTGGCTTTGGGGGAGGATTTTGCTCGGCATGAGCCGCAGCTGTCCCGCCAAAAAGCGCGGCGGCGGCTGTTATGGTAGCGCCCGCATTCCTAAGAGTTTTTCGGGTACGCCTGCGTCTTGGCTGGGGCGAAATGTCTTTTGGTTCGTTTTCTTCTGGCATTTTGGTTTTTTTAGATCTCGGGTCAAGAATAGCGTTATTTTAGGGTAAGTGCAATACATAAGCCTTTTACATTTAAAAGCGAACGAATTATGATTTTGTAATCGTGATTACATCTGTGAGCACGCGATGCATGGTAACTTAAATTATTAAACTACAGGCGGACAATAAAAAAGGGTATGGCATCACTATCTTCAAGCGAAAGGGCTAGCTCCCATGATTCAAGCGGCAGAACATTTTGCCTTGTACATGGCGCTTGGCATGGCGCCTGGTGTTGGGACTTGTTACGTCCTAAACTCGAGGCCCTGGGTCACAGAGTACTAACACCCAATTTACCTATAACTACTCCCGAAGCCGATTTTGATAAATATGCCCAGGTAGTAGTGGGCGAGATAGAAAGTAGCGGCGCAAAAGAGGTAGATTTGGTCGGCCACTCCATGGCGGGTAACGTTTTACCACGAGTGCCCGAGGTGCTTACCCAAAAAATTGGCAAAGTTGGTATTAAAAGACTTATTTATATAGCGGCCACAATTGACCCCCAAACTATTGGTCGACCATTGCCAGAAGAAGTCGGTAAGGTTCCCGACAAGGGCAGCCTATATTACCAATTGTTAGCCCGCAGTCGGCCTGAAGGCTATTTCGACCACTACTTTGAGTACATTGACCGAGAGTCGGCGATTGCGGGTTTATATAATGACTGTTCCGAGAATCTAGCTAACTGGGCAGCAAACCAACTCAAGCCCCAGGTTCGCCGGACTAACCCGAAAGTTAGGGAAATGCCAAATCTACCTAGCCATTATTTGGTATGCGCTAGAGATATGATGATCCGCACCGACCATCAAATATATATGGCCGATAACTGGCTTTCAGTGCCTGGCAATAACATGTCGATATTAAAGTCTGGCCATTCACCTATGCTGTCTATGCCTGAAGAGCTTGCTCGCATGCTCTCTGATATTGCCGAAGCAGCCTAGACCCTAATCTGTTAATATAACCTCATGAAGATGCTTAATGGCTCCGAGCTTGCAGGATTTATTAAAGAACGCCATGCCGGCCAGGTAAGGTCGCTTGCCGGCAGAGGTATTAAGCTCAAACTTGCTATCGTTCAAGTCAAGGATGACCCCGTTATAAATACTTATGTCCGCCTCAAGCGGCAGTATGGAGCTGATATTGGTGTAGGAGTAGAAGTTCACAAAATTTCCCAGAAAGAAATTCTGGAGTTGATTGATGATCTAAATAAAGACAATAGCGTTAACGGGATTATCGTCCAATTGCCCCTAACCGATACTTCGGGAACAGAGCAGATAGTGAACCAGGTGAGTGCTGCAAAAGATGTGGACGCCCTAGGCAAAGACGCACAATTCGACCCTGCCACGCCCATGGCAATCCTGTGGTTGCTCTCGGGCTATAATATCGACCTAAGAGATAAAAAGATTTTACTGCTTGGTCGTGGCAAACTGGTCGGTGCGCCGCTGGAGTTTATGTTAAAAAAATCGGGCCTGGATGTAGAAGTGATCGAGAGAGAGACTAAAGATCTGAAGGCAAAAACGCTCCAAAGTGACGTTATTATTACCGCTACCGGCCAGCCAGCAATTCTTTACAGCGATATGATTAAATCTGGTGCGGTGGTCGTAGACGCTGGCGTTGCTAGCGAGGATGGCAAGACAGTAGGCGACCTTGACCCAGAGGTTTATGGCCGCGACGACCTTACTGTCACACCTAAACGAGGAGGGGTGGGGCCTCTAACCGTCTGTGCCTTATTTGAAAATGTTATCAGGTCGGCCCAAGTATGAAAATCGGTGTCTTTGACAGCGGGGTAGGCGGCCAACACGTAGCGGCAGCTATCAAGAAAGAATTGCCCACTCTCGAAGTAATTTACAAAGAAGATAAAGCTCACGTACCTTATGGTACCCGTCCAATTGAAGAAATATATGGTTTCATAAAGCCGATTTTCCAGGAATTTATAGACGAAGGCTGTCAGGTTATAGTTGTCGCCTGCAATACAGTAACTACTAACTTGATTGATGAATTGCGGGACGAGTTTAGCGTGCCAATGGTCGGCATGGAACCGGCTATAAAACCGGCAGCCGAGAATACAAAATCTCATGTGATTGCTGTTTTTGCTACGCCCCGCACTCTGTCTAGTGCCCGCTACCATTGGTTAAGAAACGAGTATGCTAAAAACATAGAGGTTTTGGAGCCAGATGTTTCTGACTGGGCGCTTATGATAGAAACCAACAACCTAGACCGCGACAAAGTCGCAACTACTATTGAAGACGCTTGTGCTAGAGGTGCCGACCAACTAGTATTGGGTTGCACTCATTACCACTGGATAGAGGACATAATTAAGGATGTGGCTGCCGGCCGAGCTAGCGTCATCCAGCCCGAAAAACCAGTATTAGCCCAGTTAAGGCGGATAATAAGCGATCTATGAATTCAAACTTTGCCTATAAAGATATTGGCCAGCACGGTCCAGACTACACCAAACCCTTGGCAGCCGAGGTAAAGGCGCCAAAGTTTAGACTACCCAAATTAAGGCCAGCCAGCAATTTGCACTCTCGTTTGTCTCACAGCCGAACTTTAGCCCGGGTCTTTAAGTTAAAACCTTAACAGCCTTTTTAAACTGGTTACCCCTGTCTTTATAATCTTTAAATAAGCCAAAACTAGCACTCGCAGTACTAAGTAAAACCACATCGCCAGCATGGGCGTGGTTACGGGCTTCGGCCACAATATCTGACATGTTTTGCAGGCCTTCGGTAATGTTATTGATCCCCTGGGTGCGAAGAAGTTTAGCGATCTTGGGGCCCGTAATACCAATGGTGATAACGTGGCGCACTTTTGATTTTGCAATTTCTTCTACTAATTCTTCATAGGGCAGACCCTTGTCAGAGCCACCAAGAACCAAGACTTTTGGTTCGGAGAAGGCCTGGATTGCTACCTTGGCGGTGTCGGGCGTTGTTCCAAAAGAGTCATCGTAGTATTTAACGCTCTCTAGCTCCCGCACAAATTCGAGCCGATGTTCTAGGCCGCTAAAAGTTCTAAGTACTCTGGCAAAAGCCTCTGGGCTCTTGGTAACCTGCCAAGCAGTTGTTAGTGCAGCGCAAACGTTCTGCAAGTTATGTTCGCCCAGCAGCTTAATTTCGGATTTATTAATTATTTTTACCGGCTCTTCGCCTATTAGCACATTGCCATGACTATCCAAACGTGCTCCCGGTGAACGGTAATAGGGGACCAGTTTTCCTTTAGAGTAGGTAGCGATTTTAGCGGCCAACTTGTCACTAGCAAAATAAATAGCTACATCTTCTTTAGTTTGGTGTCGGAACAGGTTAGATTTCGCCTCTAGATAGTCATCTATATCCGGATGCCAGTCAAGATGTTCGTGGGTTAGCATCAGGCACACCCCGATGTGTGGGCTGTAGGGGAACTTATAGAGCTGGAAATTCGCAAGTTCTAACACTACCCAGTCGCTGGGTGCCACTTCTTTAACAAAGTCTAAAACTGGTCTTCCGACATTGCCACCAAAGTGAACTTTTTTGCCGGCAGACTCTAACATCAGGGCTAACAGGGAAGAAGTAGTGCCCTTACCCTTACTGCCAGTTACTCCAATAATATTTTTGGTCTTTACCTCTTCAAAGAAGATATGTTGGTTGGTGGTGGCTTTCTGCCAAAAACTATCATTCTGGGGGAATAATTTTTCTAAGTTTTTACGAACAGTAGGTGTATATACGATTTTGTCGCAATCTTTTATACCTTTTAAGTAGGACAAATCAGACACATTACTGGTTACGCCTGGAGTGCGCAGCTCATCTATAAATTGGATGTCTATCTTATCTGTTTTCTTGGGAAAGTCATTGCGCGGTTCTTCATTTACTATCAGATACTCATGCTCCGACCCGAAATACCGGTAGGCACTTTGCCCCTCTAATCCCCAACCCACAATAGCGATCTTCATGCTTAAAATACTACAGCTTAAAGGAGGCCCAGTCTAGGTGTTACCTAGTAGTCTATAGTCCTTAAGCTTGATATACGCTAGGTTATTGCTATACTCATTACCTGGCAAGTTGGAGCGGGGTTAATATCTTACGCTCCTTGCTTTTTCAGCTCGCAATCCTCTTGGAAAGAGAGGTTGCTTGTAGCTCTTTAAGGAATTAGATCAGTTTCAGTGGAGTACCCCGTGCTCTGGGCGGCGCAAGCTGCTCCCAGGTTAAAGCCAGTATGGCGATACGGAGTTTCTTCACTGGTTGGTGGTTAGTGCGCCTCCAAAGCGCACCAGCTACCCCTTCAGCAAGGAGGGTTAAGCAAATCTTCACCCGCCGAGTCCTCTCGCGTCCCCGTAAGGATAAGAGAGACGAGACAAGGCAAGCAAAGAGTTGCTCCCTCCGAAGGATTAGTGCAAGACAAGCTGGCCGCAGGCGACGGGGATCGGATCAGACCTCGATCAGTCAATGCGGCCCGGGAGAGCCGGTGGAAATCGGTCCCCGCCGGGACTGACGGCATCCGCCGGCTCTCCTTGCAAACCTCGGACGGACAGTAGTACCCACTCCCATCCGTCTGGGGCCTTGGGGAGTCACAACACCTCGAGGATTGCGCGTGCGAGATGCCGGGTCCGTTGCTCCTCTTGCGACGGCCCGGCATCTCCACTACTCTTGCTAAACTCTGGGCTATTTCTAGCCCGACCACTCTGTGGGCTAGGTACTTAACTAGTCCACAGGCCCAGCTGGGCTCGGTCACCCGGCTCGACCTAGCAGCCCGCGCCCCAAGGCGAGCAGAGGGTTGGCGACACTCTTTTAAGAGCGCGAGAGGAGTTCTCGATACTCCACTTGCTTGCTCTAAAGAGTCGGCGCCACCCTCCCGGGGCATCACTGATCTTCTTCCACCCCTTTGTACCACCCCTGGACTTTTACAAGTCTTTGGGTGGTTTTCACTTTTATAACAGGATATAACGCTTGTGCTTTATCAGAAACATGGTAAAGGGTATTGACAGAATTAAATGCTTGTGGTAAAGTATGGGCATCCTCGCTTCAGAGCGAAGAGGTGGAAACCTTGGAGGGAGCTAGATAAGCTCCGATGCTTTGATGAGTAGGGGCGCAAACTTAACAATCTGGCGAGTTTGTAAACCATATGAGCGGTCTAACCGTAAATAAAATGGAGCAAACTAGATAGTTACTGGGTTTTAAGTTTGAGCCTTTAGGCGCTCACTTTTACCCATTTCGATCGACTACAAATTTTTTAAGTCGTACGCAGTTTTACTTATTAGAAACAAGTATGGCACTTAGACAGTAAATTTTATTGTTTAAGTGCCATACTCTATCTTTGAGTATTGCTCTCGTGCGGCTGGCCCTCCGGAAGGTAGGCCGCACGAGACCCTTATCCATGTCAACTCACCAGGAGGTGAGCGCACCATGAAGAAGATGATCCGGAATGCAGCCACCTTGCTGGTGGTTGGTCTGGTGGGTCTCAGCATCACCGTAGGAACCGCGTCCGCCAGCAACAAGCAGGCGACCGGTTCCACACCCAGCTGTCCGAGCCCGCTCGTGTTCAAGGGCACTACGGGAAGCTGCGTGCCCTGTCCGAAGGGAACGCAGTACGAGGCGGGGAAGTGCAAGCTTCCGCCTCAGCCGACCTGTGACTCGGGCTACCACTTCAACAAGACGACGCACAAGTGCGACGCGGATGCCACCACGGCGCCCGCGCCCACAACTCCGACGACCACGACCATCCAGGGCTGCTACACGGACGCCAACGGCGTTCAGTACTGCAACCAGACGGCCAGCGACTCGGCAGTCGAGAGCGACGTCAAGACCGAGAAGCTCTCGATCGCGTCTGGCGGATATCTCCAGCTCAAGCAAGAGATGAACCCGGCGCCTCCGAAGTCGCAGATCGGTCAGTGCATCAACGTGATCGGAGGTACGAACAGCTACTTCGACTCCAACCATCACGTGGTGTGGATCTCGTGGGCCGGCAAGCCGGCTCGCATCTGCCATACCGGTCGAGGACCGACAGGTTGGCAGAAGGTGGGCCCGAATGAACCGCCGTGCTGGAACTACTTCCAGCCGCCCCACAAGCCGGCGCCTGCGCCGGTCTTCAAGGGCAGGTTCAAGATCGTGCAGAACTTCACCTTCACCGCGAAGATGACTCTCAAGCTGACGCTTCACGGCAACGTGAGTGCGGAAGCCCACTGCACGGTCGGTGATGCCAACAACGGGAACTCCGCGAAGGCGAACGTGAACGGTGTCGACACCGAGTCGATCACCGTCTCGGGAACCGGCAGCGGCAGGACCTGGGTCGAGGCAGTCGGTAACGCGCACCAGGCAGCGATCACGAGCACGGAGGCGAACAACCTCAATGCGACGGTCACGGCCTCGGCAACGTTGAACATGAAGGGAAGTGCGACGGTCTCGTGCCACATGAGTCCGCCCACGACCCCCACAACAACGCCGACGACGCCCACGGGCCCGTCGACACCATCGACGCCGGTCCAGCACAACTGCACCGCTTCCGTCAGCAACCTCCAGAAGGACGAGCGGACCGCCACGTTCACAGTGACGTGCGACGGCTCCATCAGCTCCGCCATCTGGTCGTTCGACGGTTCGACAGGCAACGCGACGGGCACATCCGTCACGCACACCTTCCCGAACAGCGAAGCAGGGCAGACGGCCTACGGCCACGTGACCGTGTACTTCACGGACAACACGAGGTCGTGGAGCGGCAGCGTGGGGATCGCAATCCCCGCAACCCCGCCGGACAACAACCCCGGACCTCCCGCCCAGCCGGGCGGCTGATCCTGCAAGGTTCCTTCCGGTTCGCTCATGCGGCGGCGACATCAGGAAGGTAGTCGGTCGAACTACAAAGAGCATCCGCGCGGCTTTCACTAGCGCGCGGATGCTCGACCGGCTGATCGGAACAACGCTTTTACTAGCGATTCTAATCAGCCGGGTTTCAACCCATTAAAACTCAATAACTATCTAGTTTGTGCCCTAAAATATCTTTTAAGTTCAATTAATGAAAAGGAGAGACTATGCGAAAGCTTAATCTTAAAAAGAGTTTCAGTTTTGTAACTCTTGCTACTGCTGCTGTTATTTTGCCAGCCGTTGCAATTGCTGCTGTTACTTTCGGTCCGAGCCGCCCAACTTATACTTGGGCCAACCCAGCTGACCACATCACGTTCAACTCTATCACCGACAACCCAGTTGTTGGCGATGAACGTCAGCTACTTAAAGTTCGCGATATCAATTCACCAACGACTGCTTACGCCACAAGCGCAACAGTTACCGACAATGAAGAAGTTGTTCTAGAAGTTTACTTCCACAACAATGCTGCTTCTAACCTAAACTTGGTTGCTCAAAACACTAAGGTTAACATTGCGTTGCCTAATGGTACTGCGTCTACTCAGACTGCTACTGCCTATATTAATGCGACAAATGCTACACCAACCCAAGTTTTTGCTACTGCTGACATGAGTGCTTCAGCTCCGTTTACCCTGACTTACGAGCCAGGTACAGCCAAGCTTTACACGAACTATGTTAATGGTATACAGATTAGCGATGCCGTAGTTAATGGTGGTACGCTAATTGGTACAAATGGTGCCGATGGTAACGTTCCTGGCTGTTCCCAATACAGCGGTTATGTAACTATTCGTGCCCGTGTTCATGTTCCAACTACACCTACTCCCCCAACCCAAACGCCCACACCTACTACCCCGACTCCGACTCCCGCTAAGCCTAAGGCTTTGCCAAACACAGGTGCTGGTGACGTACTAGGTATCTTTACTGGTGCCAGTGCAGTTGGTGGTGTTGGTCACTACTTTACATCTCGCCGTCGTAAGTAATCCTAACCTGTTAGGTTGTGGATAAACGATTGCCAAACTAGCCGTATTATGCTA
>Ga0265338_10009409_pt1 | contig 11656 bp, 11 predicted proteins | sample 42126metaG_FD_193579 | JGI IMG/M metagenome (GOLD analysis project Ga0265338, IMG submission 193579) | Rhizosphere microbial communities from Carex aquatilis grown in University of Washington, Seatle, WA, United States - 4-21-26 metaG | ecosystem: Host-associated > Plants > Roots > Rhizosphere... | reverse complement strand
TGAAGTCAGGCATGGTGCACCGAGGAGCGAAGAACCGGCTGCCAGGAAGGGCGCGGGTCCTCGTGCGCGGTGATGCCGCGCGGTGTCGACAGGCGGATTAGGTGGCTGCCGTCCCCGTTCATGACGAACGTGCGGTGCCACGAGCCGATGGCGATCTTGCGGCCATCCGGAGACCACGCCGGCGAACCTGGCCTACCGATCGCGCGGCACCCGTGCGACCGCGAGGGCGTGACGTTATGGCCGGCCGGGGTGATCAACGCGATCCCGCAGCGGTTGCGGTAGGCAATCACCCTGCCGTCCGGAGACCACGCGGGGGACGAGGCATCCCTGGCCAGGAGCGAACCGGTCGTCCCGTCGCGGGAGATGAGGTCGATGCTGTGGTTCGTCGTGTTCGCGTAGACGATCCAGCGGCCGTCGGGTGACCAGGACGGCGAGTGATCGCTGCCCCTGGTGCCGGTATCGAGGGCGCGACGACCGGTGCCGTCGGCATTGACCACGTACAGGATGCCGTTGGTGTCGTATACGAGTCTGGTGCCGCCCGACGACCAGGCAAGACCCGCCCAGCTGCACTCGGGCGGGCGGCACGGTCGGATCCGGTGATCCGCCCCGGTCATGGTGTCGACGATGTGGAGGCCGTTGGATGGGTTGTCGATCCCGTACGACGTGACCGAGAACGCGAGATGCCTGCCGTCAGGTGCCCAGGCGATGCCCTCGACCTCACCGCACCAGCGCAGCCGGCCGGGGCAGCGGACGAAGACGTGAGCCCCGCCCCGCTGGCCGATCTCCGAGATGCCGTAGTACCCGGCCGGCCCGTCTCCCTGGCTGTTGGTGCTCCCCGCCATGATCGTCAGCATGCCGTTTCTGGCGGGCGCGTTGCTGCCGAATGCGGGCTTGCCGGGCGGGGGCGGCGGTCCGACGGTCTCACCGGTCCCGGTCGAGCCACCGCGGTCGAACACGAAGCCGGCCACTGCGAGGGCGGCAACCAGCGCCAACGCCCCACGCCGCCGTCGCCGGCGTGCGTGACGGCGCGCCTCCTCGATCAGCGCTTCGGTGTCCTGGCTTTCGTTACGTTGGGGCGGACGGGCAGGGGTGGCGACAGGCATGACGCCTCCTCGGTGTCGCTAGTGGAGCTAGTATTACTAGCACCATATTGCTTTGTCAAGCTCACCTTCCAGACGTGGGTCGCGCTCGGTGACACCGCCCGTCGCACCGAGGGGCCTGCCGCGCCTGGCGGTCTCCCCGCGGCGGACGCCCACCGGGTGCCCATCGTATGAATCTCCGCGGCTCACCGTGGCCGGGCTCCGGTGAATCGGCTCCCCTGCGCACATGGTGCTACAGCTGGGCGGTCTGGGCGATCGGCACCATCACCAGCCCCGTCACGACGAGGTCAACCGTGAAGATTGGCGCCGGGTCGGCGGACTCGGCCGTTTCGGGGATGTGGTTTGAGTGAGCCAGAGCCATGCTCGCCGACCCCGATCGGTTCGACGCGGAGCTCGAGGAGTCGATCCGGCTGTTCGAGGGCACCAGTGACGTGTTCGAGCGTGCACGCAGCCGGCTCTGCTACGGCGAGCGGCTTCGCCGCGCCAACCGCCGCCGCGACGCCCGCCGGGAGCTAGGAGTTGCCCTCGACATCTTCGACCGGGTGCGCGCAGCATCGTGGGCCGACCGCACCTGCCGCGAGCTTCGCGCCAGCGGCGAGCACCGCCACACCCAGACCCCGGAGACCCGCGACGAGCTGACTCCGCAGGAACGCCGGATCGCCGCGCTGGCCACGGAAGGGCACACCAACCGTGAGATCGCGGCGCTGCTGCTCCTCAGCCCCGTACCGTCGAGACGCACCTCGGCCGTTATTCCGAAAGCTCGGCATCAGCGACCGCCGCGCTCTGTCAGAGCCGCCCGGCCGGTAGCGCATCAGAGACCACCCCGGACGGGTCGCGTTCGTCATCGGTGATACGATCGCCGCCGGGGAGCAAGGCCGGGCGAGGAGGGGCAGTGAGCGGCAGGCGCGGAGCGTTGCGGGGGATCCTGGTGTTCGCGGTGGTGGCGACGGTCGGCGCCGCTGGCGCCACCACCGCCGGGGCAACCGTGACGCAGATTTCTGCTGCAGAGGACTGGGCGTGCGCGCTTACCGGCGGTCCGGTCGTGTGTTGGGGAAACGTGCCTGCCGACCCGGGCGACTTGCCGCCTCCCTCCGGGGGAATCACTCAGATGGACGTCGGGTACACCGCGGCCTGTGGCGTGAGGACCGACCGGACGTTGAGCTGCTGGGGCGACCCACACTGGACCGGCGTGCAGCCGCCCACGGGCACGATCTCCCAGGTGTCGGCGGCAACCGACACCGGGTGTGCCGTGCGGACGGACTCCAGCCTGGTGTGTTGGGGGGACAACCAGTACGGCGAGGCCGCCCCGCCCGCCGGCGCGTTCACGCAGGTCGCCGCCGGGTTCTATTTCGCGTGTGGGATCGAGGCGGGTGGCCCGCCGAACGCCGCCGCCAACGACGTGGCCGGCACCGTTGCCTGCTGGGGGGCGAACACCTTCGGCGAGGCCGCGCCGCCGGTGGGCGCATTCGCACAGGTGTCGGCGGGTTGGCTTCACGCCTGCGGTGTTCGCGTGGACGGCAGCGTGGCATGCTGGGGTGACAACAGCGACGGCCAAGCATCGCCTCCGGCCGGCACGTTCAGGCAGGTGGCTGCTGGATTCAGTCACACATGCGCCGTGCGAACCGACGCGACGGTGGCCTGTTGGGGAGCGAACACGTACGGCGAGTCCTCTCCTCCGGCCGGTGCCTTCAGCCAGGTCTCGGCAGGGGAGTGGTACACGTGCGGCCTGCGCACCGATGGGGCGGTCGCCTGCTGGGGGCTGAACGACGACGGCCAGCTCGCTGACACGCCGGCGATCGCGAACAGGCCGCTGGCTGCGGCAACCGTGGGCAAGCCCTACCACTTCCAGTTCACCGACGGCTCCTCGCCGCCGGCGGTCTACGAGCAGATCAAGCCGTCCGCCAAGAAGCCGCTTCCGCCCGGCCTGTCGATGTCCCCCTCGGGAAGCATCACGGGGACGCCCACGGCAGTCGGCAGCTGGACGTTCCCGGTGAAGGCGTCCAACATGCTCGGCTCGAGCCAGAAGACGGTCACGATACGCGTGCAGGCGCTGAACCTGATCTCCAACGGCGACTTCGAGACGCCGACGGTGAGCGGCATCCAGACGTTCGCGGCCCACGACCGGATCGGGCAGTGGCGGATGACTGCTGGATCGGTGGACATCGTGGACGCGACCTTCTGGCCGCCCGCGACAGGCGTACAGTCGCTGGATCTGAACGGCAATCAGGCGGGCACGATCCAACAGACGGTGACGCTCCCCTACGCCGCCTCCTACACCCTCAGCTTCAACCTGGCCGGGAACACCGGCTGCGGCGATCAGCTCATGCAGATGATCGTGTCCTGGAACGGCGTCGTCGTCGCCGAGCCCGTATTCGACACGCGAGGCCACTCCGCGGAAGACCTTGGGTGGCAAGCGACGTCGGTCACACTCCCCGGGCCGGACACCGGCCGGCTGACGTTCGGCAGCCTCACTCCGGGGGCCTGCGGCCCCACCCTCGACTCGATCACCCTAAAACAGCTGCCGTGACAGTTCGTTGAAAGCTCGGCCGGGCATGCTCCCGCCCGTGACCGGACGCCATGACTACCTCGGTTCGAGAGTCTCGAGCACATGGACGAGGCGCCTTGCCTCCATCGGTTGGATGCGTGCGCCGTCGCCTTGCTGCCCGCCTGCGGCAGCGGCGGTTCGGCGAGCTCCGCTCCCCACCAATCGGTCACCACCTCAGCGACCGCCGCCCCCCGGACGATGCGCGATCTCCGGCGTTCGCGCCTCGGACGCCGGTCCGTCTGGTTCAGCCCTTCCCGCGAACCTGGCTCGCCGCCGGCACGTCGGACAAGAGCACCGTGGCCCCGTCGACGTCCACGTAGACGTCTTTGCTCGTAGACGTTGGCGGCAGTCGTCCGATTGCTGCCCACGATCTCCGTCAGCGCGGCCGCCGCGTACGACGCGCCTGGGATGACCAGCGCAGCGGCCACGAGCGATCGCCACGATGATCCCATGTCTGCACGTGCAATGGCCCCGGAGGTTGGGGTGTACGGTGCGCCCGCCGCGGACGGATTCGACATCCAGTGAGCACGCCCACCGACACCCCTACCCCAAGGACGCGCAGCCCTGCCCAGGCGGCGCTGGTCGTAGGCGCGCTGGGCGTTGTCTTCGGCGACATCGGCACCAGCCCGATCTACACCATCCAGACGGTGTTCAACCCTGGCGACCCGCACCCCGTGGCGGTGTCGCGCGAGAGCGTCCTGGGCGTCGTCTCGTTGATCGTCTGGTCGGTGACGATCATCGTCACCCTGCTCTACGTCCTCCTGGTGATGCGCGCCGACAACGACGGAGAGGGCGGGATCATGGCGCTGATCACGCTCATCCGCGGCCGCAAGGTGCGCGGCGGCCGCCGCACGCGGCTCACGCTCGCGGCGCTCGGGCTCTTCGGCGCGTCGCTGTTCTTCGGCGACAGCATGATCACGCCGGCCATCTCGGTGCTGTCGGCGGTCGAGGGGGTCAAGGTCGTGCAGCCGTCACTGGGCCACCTGGTGGTGCCGATCACCGCCGTCATCATCCTGCTGCTGTTCCTCAGCCAGCGGATCGGGTCGGCGGCGGTGGGCCGCATCTTCGGGCCGGTGATGGTCGTCTGGTTCCTGGCGATCGCTGCGGCCGGCCTGCACGGGGTGGTCGATCATCCGGACATCCTGAGGGCGATCTCGCCGACCTACGCGCTCGGGTTCCTGATCGGCCACTTCTCGACGGCGTTCTTCTCCCTGGCCGCCGTCGTGCTGGCGATCACCGGCGCCGAGGCGCTGTACGCCGACCTCGGCCACTTCGGCCGCCCACCGATCACCCGGGCCTGGCTGCTGCTGGTGTTCCCCGCCTGCGTCCTCAGCTACGCCGGCCAGGGCGCGCTGGTGCTTTCGAACCCACACGGCACGGTTAGCAGCCCGTTCTTCCTGCTCGTCCCCCACTGGGGCCGGATGCCCATGGTGCTGCTGGCGACCGCGGCGACGGTGATCGCCTCCCAGGCGGTGATCACCGGCGCCTTCTCGCTCACCCACCAGGCCGTCCAGCTCGGCTACCTCCCGCGGCTGCGGATCTCTCACACCTCGGAGCAGACGATCGGGCAGATCTACGTCCCCTGGGTCAACTGGGCGCTGATGATCTCGGTGCTCACCCTGGTGTTGGCATTCCGGTCGTCCACCGCCCTGGCCTACGCGTTCGGCATGGCGGTCACCGGCACGATCACGATCACCACGCTGCTGTTCTTCTACATCGTCCGCTCCCAGTGGCGAAGGCCGCTGTGGATGGTGCTGGCCGGGGGCGGCGCCTTCCTGGTCGTCGACCTGCTGTTCTTCGCTGCCAACCTGACCAAGATCACCCACGGCGCGTGGCTGCCGCTGCTGATCGCGGTGGTGGTGTTCACCGTGCTCACCACGTGGCAGCGCGGACGTGCCCTGGTCACCAAGCGGCGCGAGCGCCACGAGGGCTCGCTGCGCGCGTTCATCGACCAGCTCCACTCTGGCCAACCCCCGCTGACACGCGTCCCCGGCACCGCGGTCTTCCTTCACCGGGGCAAGAAGCAGACCCCCCTTGCAATGCGCTTCAACGTCGAGCAGAACCACATCCTGCACGAGCACGTCGTCATCCTGTCGATCGAGACGATGCAGGTGCCGCACGTCGCGCCGGCCGACCGGATCGTGATCGACGACCTCGGCTACTCCGACGACGGCATCACCCACGTGACCGGCCGCTTCGGCTACATGGACGAGCCCAACGTCCCCGCCGTGCTGCGCCTGGCCGTGGCAGCCGGCCTGGAGTGCCCGCTCGAGGTCAACGAGGCCTCCTACTTCCTGTCCACGATCCAGATCCACGCGGGCACGGATCCCGGCATGAGTCGCTGGCGCAAGCATCTGTTCGTGGCCACTGCCCAGATCGCCACCGATGCCGTCGAGTACTTTGGCCTGCCCCGCGAGCGCACCGTCATCATGGGCTCTCGGATCGAGGTGTAGAGGCTGCCCGAGTGACTACCCTGCCTGGATGGCGGAGTGGAACAGCGGAGTTGCCTCGGAGGACGAGTTCGCCGACCTGGCGGAACGCGAGCTCGATGCGCTACCGGGCTGGATCCAGTCGGCCATAGCCGAGCACAACGTCGCCATCTCGATCGACGATCAGCGTCCCAACGAGCCGCGGGTGCTCGGCGTGTTCACCCGCTTCGGCGCCGGCTCGGTGATCACGCTCTACCGGGTGCCGATCAGCCGAGTCGCGGGCAACCGGCAGAATCTCCCACGGGCCATCCACAACACCCTGCTCCACGAGCTCGGGCATCTGTTCGGCATGAGCGAGGACGACCTCAATCACTACACGATCGGGAACGACCCGCTGCCCGACGCCGAGCCGGTGCACCCGCCGCCCGGCGAGTGAGTCGAGTTGTCCTTACGCTGGTCGCGGCGGCGTGCCTGGCAGGCGCAGCCTGCGGCGGCTCATCGCCGCAGCCGTCGGCATCGGTCGCCGGTGCGGGCAACGCGGCACCGCTCGCCACCCGGTTGGCGGCGGCCGATACCGCCCTGCAAGCGTCGCTCCGGCGTTGGCAGACAACCGATCCCTCGCTGCGAACGCCGCCTCCCGCCGATGCTCTGAGAGCCGCCGCCAGGGAGCGCCAGATCGTGCACCGGCTCGCCCAGAACGCCAGCCTGGCCGGGCGCACCCTCGCCGCCCTGCCTTCCAGCCTCCGATCAACGCTAGGCGCAGACATCACCGCCGCCCGCGACCTGTGGCGGCTGGCCGGATCGCCCACCACCTCCACAGGTACCGGTCTGCGTCTGGTGCCCCCCGCCCCGGCCGGCGAGCTGCTCGGCGATTACCGCCGGGCCGAGCGGCGGTTCGGCACCCAGTGGCAGGTCCTGGCCGCGGTCAACCTGGTCGAGTCCGCGCTCGGCCGCGTCACAAACCACAGCAGCGCCGGCGCCCAGGGGCCGATGCAGTTCCTGCCCTCCACCTGGCGCGCCTACGGCCTCGGCGGCAACATCCACGCGCCACGCGACGCCATCCTCGGGGCGGCCAACTACCTGCAGCGATCCGGCGCCCCGGGGGACGATCGCCGCGCCCTCTACGCCTACAACCACTCCGACCTGTACGTCGCCGCGGTGCTGGCCTACGCCGGCGAGATGCGCCGCGACCCGCTGGGCTTCCTCACCTACTACACGTGGGAAGTCAGCCTCCCGGCAACGCTCGGCGGTTAGATGAGTGATTCCACCGGAACGCGGCGCTGGCCGCGCTGCCGTCCGGTATGCATCCAGGCCTCAGTGCAGGCCGTGCGCAGCGGCGTCTCCTGATCAGCGCCTCAGAACTCGACGTCGAAGCGGAGCGGGGTGACCACGGCACGGTTACTGAGCAGCCCGCGGGGGAGGCGCTGCGCGGAGATCTCGTATCGCCAGGCGATGGCGTGCCCCTCGACCGCCGGCGGCAGGTGGCCGGGGATGTCGAATCGGAACGGTGACCAGCGGCGGTCGGGGGTGAACTCGACCGTCAGTTCCTGCTCCCAGATGCACTTGCTGTCCCACAGCGGCGGTTGGCGGCGGGTTCGGAACCGGATGTTGGTGCGCCAGGCCTCCTCACCGCGCGCGACGACCGAGAAGCTCCCCTGACCGAGCTCGGGGTCGACGTGGACTCGACCGGCAAGGTGCCCGCCGCCCTGAAGGCTGAGATCGGCCAGCTCCAGGTGGAAGTGGCGACCGGGCTGGGACGGCACGATGCGATCGAAGTGCACGCTGTCGTGGATCGCGTGCTCGCCGCCGGTGATCTCGACTGGTGCCGCCACCTCACGGGCGCGGCGTTTCGAGCCTCCATCTGACGCGGCGACCAGGTATCCAAGCCTGCACTGCGGCCCGACCGAGGCCGGCGGTGCGTCCCTGGGCGTCGTCAGCTCGAACACCGACGCGTCTCCGTCCACCCGGATGCGCGCGACGCCAAGCGAGCGCCCGAATGATCCCGCCGGCGAGACCTCGACTCTCCGCAGCATGACTGTGACGGCCCCCCGAGCGCCCAGCACCTCGCCCTCGAGGATGGAGCCGGCGGGCACCGTATGACTGGCCATGACGAGCCTCAGATCCGGGCTCGCCGGCCGGCGAGCGCGTAAACCCACCACCAGTGACCTCCGCGATCAGACGCTGAAGTCTGCCACGACGGGCTAGGTGTTCCCGGCAGCGATACTACCCTCCGGACCCCGAACCGACCGACGGAGGATGAGATGAGCGAGCCGATGGTGATCCATGTCGACGAGATCGAGGGCGCGCACGGCGGCGTGTTCAAGCCGGTTGGACGCACGCTGGGCGTGACCGCCTTCGGCGTCAACGTCGAGCAGTTCCCCCGTGGGCACGAGCACTACCCCGACCACGACCACGCCAAGGACGGTCAGGAAGAGGTCTACGTAGTGCTGTCGGGCCAGGCAACACTGACGATCGCCGGCGAAGAGCACGTCATGCGGCCGGGGTCGATCGCCTTCGTGCCTCCCGGCGTCAGCCGCCGCTTCACGATGCCCGACCAGGGTGTGCAGCTGCTCGCCATCGGCGGTAGCCCGAACACGCCGTTCAGCGACATCGTCGCAGCCCGCGAGAAGGCCGCGACCACGTAGCTTGGAACGCGTCCGGATCGACCGGTGGCTGTGGGCCGCGCGCTTCTTCAAGACGCGCGGCCTGGCGAACGAGGCCGTCGCCGGCGGCCGGGTGCGCCTCAACGGCGAACGGCCGAAGCCGGCCAAGGAGGTCGGCGCCGGCGACGTGGTCGAGGTGCGGATCGGCGAGGCGCCCGTGACGGTGGTCGTCCAGGCAGTGGCCGGAAAGCGCGGCTCGGCCCGGGTTGCCGCCGCCCTCTACCAGGAGACCGCCGAGTCGATCGCCCAGCGCGAGAGGGTCGCCGCCGAACGCAAGCTCTCCGCTCCCTTTGGCGCCGATCTCGCCGGCGGGCGGCCGACGAAGCAGGATCGGCGGCGGATGGATGCCTTGCGCCGCGGGCGGCGGGGCTAGCCGGCGATGCGCGCGGGGTAGGCCCCCAGCACCGTGTCCCACCCGGTGATGTACCCGGCCCGGATGCCGGCGGGGTCGCCGCTGCGCCGCTCCCATCCGGTGTGGGTGACCTCGACCCGGGTGCGGTCGGCGCCCTCCGCCGTGAAGGTCACCTCGACGTCGGTCGCTTCCTCCTGCGGTGCGCCGGCGTGCCATGTGTGGGCCACGCGATTGGGCGGATCCCAGAGGGTGACCGTGCCCCACACGTGCTGGGAACCGTCGGCGAGGGACTCCACGATCTGGCCGCCGATGTCGCTTCCAAAGACGATGCCGGTCGCCTCCGCCTGGCCCACCGAGTGGGTCTGAAGCGGCCACCATTCGTGGACGTGGGAGGTGTAGAACTTGAACGCCCGGGCGGGAGATGCCGGCACCGAGATCGACTTGTGGATCGGGGCAAAGGCCGTCGCTGGCTGGTTCATGGTGTCTCCTTGTCACGGTCGAGACCTCTGGCGTGTTTTGGAGGGCGGCGTCCCAGAATCCGTCGGCCCAGGCCCGCAGGCCTTCGATCCCGGCCGGCTCGAGCCGGTAGATGTTGCGGGTGCCGACCTCCTCGTAGGTGACCAGCCCGCTGCGCCGCAGCACCTGGAGGTGCTGGGAGATCGCCGGCCGGCTAACCGGAACGACCGCCGCGATCTCACCGACCGCGGCCGGGTGGTCTCGCAGGACCTGGACGATCCACCGCCGGGTGCGGTCGCCGAGTGCGTCCAGGACGTCTTCGTAAGTAGCCACGAACGGTAAGTTCGCACGAACCAATGCAGAAGCGACGACACTACGGTGCAGGTGACTGAGCACGATCATGAGGACGGTCCACACCCGACCCTGCGCGCGCGATCCGAGGCGCTCACCGCCCGTGGCCAGGCCCTCTGGGCGCGGATCGGCGAGGAGCGCCCGCGGCACGCATCGGTCGAGGTCGCGTTTCGATGGCTGCTCCGCGACCGGGAGATCGCGGGTGGGGTGCTGGGCGGCGGCCTCGCCTATCGCCTGTTCTTCTGGTCGCTGGCGCTGACGCTGTTGATCTGCGGCGGCCTGGGGTTCGCGAGCAGCTCGGATGTGAACGTCGGCGCCGACGCGCGGCAGGGCGGGCTCTCGGCGGCGGTGGCCCATTCGGTCAGCTCTGCCGCGCAGCAGTCGAGCACCGATCGCTGGTGGCTGATCGCGGTCGGCTCGTTCTCCTACGTCTGGTTCAGCTGGGGACTCTTCCGGGCGGTCCGGCTGGTGCACTCCGCCGCCTGGCACGTGCAGCCACCGCCGATCCGAAACGCACCCAGGGCGCTGCTCGTCGTTCTGCTCCTGCCGGTCGCCGCTCTGCTCCTCTCAGCGATCGCGGGCTGGATCCGGGAGCACACCGTGGGTCCGGTCGGCCTGCTGGCAACGCTCACGATCGCGATCGGGTTTGGCCTGATCTGGGTGGTCATCTCGAGCAACCTTCCCGCCGCCGCGGAGGCACCCATGAGCGCGTTCCTACCGGGGGCGGTCGTGTTCGGTCTCGGCATCGAGGCGCTGCACCTCTTCACCGTCTACTACCTTGCCGACAAGCTCGCCAGCTCGTCCGCGCTCTACGGCGTGCTGGGCCTTGCCGGGACGGCGCTGTTCTTCCTGTTCCTGATCGGCCGCGGGGTCGTCTGGGCAGCCGAGCTGAACGCCGTCGTCTGGAGCGTGCGCTGCGAGCGGGCGAACAGGCAGTCAGCCGGCCAGGGCGACGACCCGCCGGCGGAGCCCCTCGTCGCCGATCGTCTCGGGTAGCTCGGCGAACGCCGGGCCAGGGCCGCTCCATCCCATTGCCTCGACGTCCGCGAAGAGCGGCTCGTCGGCGCGCAGCGTTGCCAAGTTCTTGAACAGCAGGGCTAGCTCGCGGTTCTGGCCCAGCACCTCGTCGGGGAACGCCTCGATCGAGCGGTACCGGCGAAGCAGCGACGCCGCGCTGACCGCCCCGATGCGTCTGATCCCGGGATAGCCGTCGGCCGAGTCGCCGACCAGCGCGAGGTAGTCGGGGATCTGCACCGGCGGCACGCCGAACTTCGCCACCACGCCCTCCTCGCCGCGCACCTCGTTCGTGCGCCGTGCGATCTGGACGACGCGGTCGCCGACCACGCACTGGGCAAGATCCTTGTCGGGCGTCCAGATGCAGACCCGGTGCACCCGCTCCTCCCGCGCCGCCAGGTGGGCGGCGCTGGCCAGGGCATCGTCGGCCTCCAGCTCGACCATCGGCCAGACCGCGATGCCCATCGCCGCCAGCGCATCCTCGAGCGGCTGGAACTGCGCCTTCAGCATCGGGTCGACGCCGAGGCCGGTCTTGTACCCCGGCCAGAGGTCGTTGCGGAACGACTCGATCACGTGGTCGGTGGCGACGCCGATGTGCGTCGCCCCGCTCTCGAGCATCCCCACCACCGTCCCCAGCACCCCGCGCACCGCGGCCGTCTGCGGATCCCGCGGCCGGCCGCGCTTCGCGCCGTAGAAGTGACGGAACAGCTCGTAGGTGCCGTCGACCAGGTGGACGATGATTGGTT
>Ga0265338_10009407_pt1 | contig 11659 bp, 12 predicted proteins | sample 42126metaG_FD_193579 | JGI IMG/M metagenome (GOLD analysis project Ga0265338, IMG submission 193579) | Rhizosphere microbial communities from Carex aquatilis grown in University of Washington, Seatle, WA, United States - 4-21-26 metaG | ecosystem: Host-associated > Plants > Roots > Rhizosphere... | reverse complement strand
CTCAACCGCGATCAGGTCGCGGTTGAGCGCCTCGAGCAGCTCGCCCGGGTGGCGCGCGCGCTGGGCCTCGGCGCGGAAGCGCGACTGCACGCCGGCCAGAACCAGCGCCGCGGGCACGCCGTGGCCTGCCGCGTCGCCCACGGCCAGCGTGAACTCGCGCGGGCCCAGCTCGACGAAGTCGTAGTAGTCGCCCCCCACCGACTCGGTCGAGAGCGTCATCGCCGCGCAGTCGAGCGTGGGGTAGACCGGCGTGCGCCGCGGCAGCCGCCGCGCCTGCACGTGGTGCGCCTCCTCCAGCTCGCGGCTGAGCGCCACGTGCTGGCGCGCCTGCAGGCGCAGCTCCGCGTTCTCGAGCGCCACGGCGAGGTGGTGCGTGAGCCGCTCCAGCTCGCGCGACTCGCCGCGGTCGAGCCAGAGCCCCGCGAGCCGGCGGCCGAGCAGCAGCACCGCCGGCGGCGGCGAGCCCGGCACCGGCAGCACCCAGTGCACGCCGGCCATCTCGAGCGTGTCGCGGTCCTCGTGCGCCAGGTCGAGCGACGCCACCTCGCGCGGCCCGCCGGCGCCCGAGAGGCCCTGCACGAAGCCCGGGCCCAGCGCCGGTATGAGCCGCGCGCCGGCGTGCGCCACCAGCTCCGCGCGCCCGTCCGCCAGGCGCGCCGCGCTGCAGCCGTCGAGCCGGAGCGCGTCCACGACCACCGCGCAGGCCTGGCCGAGCACCGCGGCCGTGCCGGCGGCCGCGGCCTCCGGCGAGGGCGCCCACGAGGCGAGCGAGACCTCGCCCGCGATCGGCACCACGCGCGCGCCGATCCGCGAGAGCGCCGGGCGGGCCGGGCCCGCGAGAGCGGCGATCATGGCGAGAAACGCGAGCGAGGCGCCCGAGACGCCCTCGCCCAGCGCCGGCCACCACGTCGCCGCGACCCACTCGCCGGCCAGGTACGTGAGCGTGGCCACCGCGGCCGCGAGCAGCAGCACGATCACCGCGCGCAGCGCGATGCGGAAGTCGAACACGCGGTGCACCGCGATCGCCCACGCGAACGACGCCGGCACGCACAGCGTGAACGCCACGCTCGCGCGCTCGTAGGGGATCACGGTGCCGGGCGAGAGGTTCTGCCAGGCGACCATGGCCGCGTACGGCGCGGCGCCGAGCACGGTGCCGAAGAGGGCCACGCGCAGCCGCCGCCGCGCGTCCGCCGAGCCGGCGCGCAGGAACGAGCGCGTGATGAGCGCGAGACCGCCGAGCATCCCCGCTGCGAAGAGCGCGAGCCCGCCGGCCTGCAGCACGATGATCGCGGCGCCCCAGTGGCCGCCGCCGAACGCGTCCTCGAGCACGAGCGCGAGGCCGAAGATCCACAGCGCGGTCGCCGCGCCGTAGCCCGCGCGCACCCACAGCCGCCCGCGCGTGCGCGCGGCCGGCTCGGGAAACAGCGCGAAGAAGTGCGCAAAGACGACCGGGGCGAAGAGCTGGGTGGCGAGGTAGCCGAGGTCATAGACGAGCTGCCAGGCGCGCGTGTCGAGGCGCGGCTCGGGGGTGAGCACGCCGGCGAAGGCGACGCAGAGGACGAGGAAGGCGCGCGTCAGCCGGTCGCGCCGCTCGCTCCACACCCAGCCGCCCAGGAGCAGGAAGCCGCACGCCACCGCGAACAGGAACGCCAGGAAGCGCCGCTCGCCCTCGGGCAGCGGCGCCGGCACGAGCCAGACCAGCGTGCGGACGCCGGCGCGGTCGCGTACGAGGAGCAGGGGCTGGCCGGGCCGCGCGTGGCGAAACGGGTCGCGGTCGAGCGCCGACGTGGGGCCCTCGGAGCGGGCGAGGGCGACCCGGTCGCCCGGACGCAGCCCGGCGAAGTCGCCCGGGCTGCCCGGCTCCACGGTCGCGACGCGGTCCTCGCGCACGGAGGTGCCCAGCCAGGCGTGCCGGGGGAGCGTCAGGGCCGAGAACACCAGCGCGACGCACGCGGGCAGCAGAAGCCACGTGAGCCAGCGGTCTGCGGCGCTGCGTTCCATGCGGTCCCCGGCGTATTGTCCTGTCAGAGAATGGCCCGGAGGGGCCCGGCGGGCAGCAGTCTAGCGCAATCGGCCCTTGGACGCGCCCCCTCGCTGCCGCTATTCTCGGTCAAGTCACTTACCCGCCATGCCGATACGGCCAGTGGAGCAGGAAGAACGCGGTCGTACGGTGTGCAGAGCGGAGGCGCCAGATCATGCTGGTCCTAACAAGGAAGTTAGGAGAGAACATTCGAATCGGGGACGCGGTGAAGATCACCGTGCTCGAGGTTCGGTCCGGGCAGGTGAAGCTCGGGATCGAGGCTCCTCCGGAGGTGAAGGTGCACCGTGAGGAAATCTACGCCCGCATCCAGGAAGAAAACCGGAAGGCCATGGGCGGCACGCGCGCCGAGGGCCCCCCGGATCCCGGCAAGAAGCCCTGAGAGCGTACGCATTCCCCGGTGACGGCACGGACCGCGCAGGTGGTCCCGCCGGACCCCGCCGCGACGAGGCGACATGACCGCTACTCGCCGACGCAAGCCCAAGACATCCCGCCGCACCACGCCGCCCTCCGCGCACGGGCCGTTCCCCGTGCCGGTGCGACTGACCCGCGTGCGCGCGGCGCTCCAGCGCATCGCCACCGGCTACTACGACCGGGACGACGTGCGCGACCGGCTCGCCTCGGCCGTGCTCAAGGAGCTCAAGAGCTTCTAGGGGTTCCCGCGCGCCGCGACCTTCCGCTCCGCCGCCGGAACCCTTCCCCCAGACGGGACGCGTTCCGGCATTCGCGTGTCGGGCCGCGCCGCGACCCCGCGCCCGCCGCGCACGATCCGGCGTTTCGCGCGCCGTCCCGCTGCGCCTATACTGGCCAGCGCGAAGGATCGCACCTCATGCCCACCACGACGCGCGCCAAGGGCGCGCCCCAGCGGGACCCTCTGGTCCGTGCGCTCATGGACGACGCGCAGCACGGCGTGCTGCTGCTCGACGCCCAGGGCCGGCTCGCGGACGCCAACCCGGCGGCCGAGCGGCTGCTGGGCTTCTCGTTCGCGCGGCTGAAGGGCCGCCCGGCCGCGCCGCTGCTCCAGAGCGCGGTCGCGGGCGACGACCTCGCACGCGAGGTGTTCCGGCGCGCGCGCTTCGAGCGCGAGACCGTGCTCCACGCCCAGGGCGGCGGCGAGGTGCCGGTGCTGCTGCGCGGCTACCGCTTCGGCAAGCCGCCCGCGGCGCTCGTCACGCTGCAGGACCTCGGGCAGGTGCTGCGCATGCAGCAGGAGCTGCGGCGCAACGAGCGGCTCGCCACGCTGGGCCAGCTCGCCGCGGGCGTGGCGCACGAGATCCGCAACCCGCTTGCCGGCATCGGCACGAGCGCCCAGGTGCTGCTCAAGCGCTTCGAGCCGCGCGACGACCGCTCGCGATTCGTGCAGGTCATTCTCGACGAGGTGGCCCGCCTGGACCGGATCGTCACGAGCCTGCTCCAGTACGCCCGGCCGCGGAGCCCGGAGCTCAAGGCCTCCACGCTCGCCAGTTGCGTGGACCGGGTCGTGGGGCTCGCCGCGGACACGATCCAGCAGGCCGGCGTGCGGCTCGAGGTGGATGTGGCGCCCCGGCTCGCGCCCATCTACATTGACCCCGACCTGGTGACGCAGGTGATCCTCAACGTCACCCTCAACGCCGTGCAGGCCATGCCCGATGGGGGTACGCTCCGCTACGAGGTGCGCAAGGTGCGCCGGCGGCAGCCGCCGCGCGGGCCCGGGCGCCGCGCCAGCGATCGCCGCGGCGGGCGCGGGCAGGGTCCGGGCTGGATCGAGTACCAGCAGGTGCGCGTGAGCGACACGGGTGTCGGCATCCCGCGCGGCGTGCTGGCCAAGATGTTCGACCCGTTCTTCACGACCAAGGCCAGCGGCACCGGCCTGGGCCTCAGCATCTCGCAGACGATCGTGCAGGAGCATGGCGGCTCGATCGCCGTGGACAGCCGGGAAGGTCGCGGGACCACGGTGCTGCTGAACTTCCCACTGGAGAAACGGCATGGCGAAAGGCGACAGCATGACCCGCACCCAGGGCGCGCAGACGCTGCTCATCGTCGATGACGAGCGGACTCTCCGCTTCAGCATCGGCGAGTGGGCGCGCGACATGGGCTACGCGCCGCTCGAGGCCGCGGGCGGCCGCGAGGCGCTCGAGCTCGTGCGCGAGCAGGGCGCGGACGCCGTGCTGCTCGACCTTCGCCTCGGTGACGAGGACGGGCTCAAGATCCTGAAGCAGATCCGCGACGCCGATCCCGCGGTGCCGGTCGTGATGCTGACCGGCCACGGGACGGTCGAGCACGCGGTGCGCGCGATCAAGATGGGCGCGTACGACTTCATGCTCAAGCCCCCCGACCTCGACCACCTGGGCGTGGTCCTCGAGCGCGCGATCGAGCACGCGCGGCTGCGGCGCGAGGTGGACCACCTGCGCGCCACCGCGCCGAGCGCGCAGCCCATCCTCGGCGGCTGCGAGGCGCTGCAGAAGGCGCTCGCGCGCCTCGAGCGCGCCGCGCGCAGCGGCACCTCCACGGTCCTGCTGCACGGCGAGACCGGCTCGGGCAAGGAGCTGATGGCGCGCTTCCTCCACGAGAAGAGCGCGCGCTCGGGCGGTCCGTTCATCGAGCTGAACTGCTCCGCCATCCCCGAGCAGCTGCTCGAGAGCGAGCTGTACGGGCACGAGCGCGGGGCGTTCACGGACGCCAAGCGCTTCAAGAAGGGTCTCTTCGAGCTCGCCGACGGCGGCACGCTGTTCCTCGACGAGATCGGGGAGATGATGCCGCAGCTGCAGTCCAAGCTGCTGCGCGTCCTCGAGACGCGCACCTTCCGCCGCGTGGGCGGGCACGCGGACATCACCGTGGACGTGCGCGTCGTGGCCGCGACGCACCGCGACCTGTCGCGCATGGTCTCCGAGGGAAAGTTCCGCGAGGACCTTTACTTCCGGTTGAACGTCGTGCCCGTCGAGGTGCCGCCGCTGCGCGACCGCCGTGCCGACATCGCGATCCTCGCCGAGTCGTTCGTGCAGCGCTTCTGCCGCGAACTCGGCCGTCCGGCGGCGAGGCTCGACCCGCGCGCGCTCGCGCTGCTCGAGGCCTACGCCTGGCCCGGCAACGTGCGCGAGCTCAAGAACGTCATCGAGCGCGTCGTGCTGCTCGAGGCCGACGACGAGATCCTGCCGTCGCACCTGCCGTCCGAGCTCTCGCGCGGCGGCCCGGCGCCGGTCCTGGGCGGCTCGAACGACCCGTTCCCGCGCGGCGTCGTGTTGCCGTTCACCGAGATCGAGAAGATGGCCATCGAGCACGCGCTGCGCGTGTGCGACGGCAACAAGACCCGTGCGGCCACCCAGCTGGGCATTTCGCGCCAGACGCTGCGGACGAAGCTCAAGGAATACGCGCTGGGTGACGATGCCGAGGAGGGCCCCGAGGGCGGCTGATACCGCCTTCGCGAGCGACCAATTCGCAATCACGCCACCCGCCGGGGTGGTTCGGACTTGAGCGGCAGGCGCCCGAAGGGGCGGCCTGCCGCCGTCATTTGCGCGGGCCCCGGCGCCCGGCCGCCCGCCGCCGCGGCCGCGATCGTCGGCTCGGCGCCCGGCGCTAAGTCGCCATTCGCGAATGGGCTGCCCCGATCCGCGCGGGCCCATGGCGCGCCGGCGCGCGCCGCCGCGACCGGTTCCGGGCACCTGTTCCGCCGGGGGGCGTTTCCGTGGCACAGGGACTGCAGAAAGCCAGCCCGTCCGCACGTCCCGAGCACCCCCGAACGGAGCCCACCACCGCCATGTCGCACATCCTGATCGTGGAAGACGAACCGACGACCTCGTGGGCCCTCGCCGAGGGCCTGGCCGACGACGGTTTCACCATCGACACGTTCCGCTCCGCGGAAGAGGCGATGGCGTGGCTGGCGAACGGCACGTGCGACCTGGTCATCACCGACCTGCGGCTGCCGGGCATGAGCGGCCTCGAGTTCGCCGGCAAGCTGCGCCGCGCGCGGGTCTCGGTGCCGATCGTCCTCGTCTCCGCCTACGGCGCCGAACGCACGACGCGCGAACTGCGCCGCGCCGGCATCGTCGACTACTTCACCAAGCCGTTCCAGGTGGACGCGCTGCGCCGTGCCGTGCGCCGCGCCCTCTTCGAGAACGTCACGCGCCGCGTCCCGGGCGCCCGGAAGGCCGCCTGATGCGCCGTCTGCCCGAAGCCGTGACCCGCCTCCCCGAGCGCGTGCGCGTGGACGCCGCGATCGAAGCCCTGGAACCGGCCGAGCGCAACGTGCTCGCGCTGCTCCTCATCGAGCGCCTGACGCCCCTCGAGGCGGCCGGCGTGCTGCGCATGACCGTGCGAAACGTCGAGCAGACGCTCGAGTCGCTCCTGGTGCGCATCGACGCCGAGACCGGCGTGTCGCGTTCGCGGCGTGCCCAGCGGAGGACCGCATGAACGCCTACGCCCCGCTCACCCCGCGCGCCGACCTCTCGCGCCCGATGCCCGACGCCCCCGGCGCCCGGCTCGACGCCGCGACCGCCGCGGTCGCGTCGCTGCGCGAGGAAGAGCGCCGCCTCGAGCGCATCGGCTTCGAGACGCCGCTGGCCCGCTGCCACCAGCAGCTGCGCTACTGGTCGTTCGTCCGCGCCCTCTGCTTGCTGCCCACCGGGGTGCGCGCGTGACCCCGGCCCGCAGGCGCTCCGCCAAGGCCCCGGCCGTGCGCCTCGTGCCCGCGTCCCCGGCGTCGGTCGCGCCCGCTCCCACGGAGCACCCGGCGCAGTGGACCCGGTCGCGTGCGCACACGATCGTCGTCACCAGCGGCAAGGGCGGCGTCGGCAAGAGCAACCTGGCGGCGAACCTCGCGGTCGCGCTCGGACAGCGTGGCGCCCGGGTGCTGCTGCTCGACGGCGACCTCGCGCAGGCGAACCTCGACCTGCTCCTGGGCGTGCACCCGCGCTGGGACCTGCAGCACGTGCTGTCCGGCCAGAAGACGCTCGACGAGATCGTCGTGAACGGCCCCGCCAACGTGCGGCTCGTGCCGGCGGCTTCCGGCGCCCCCGAACTGGCCGACCTGGACGATTACCGTCGCGAGCTGCTCGTGCGCTCGCTCGGCACGCTCGACTCCGGCGCCGACGTGGTGCTCATCGACACGGCGTCCGGCGTGTCGCGGCAGACCACCGAGTTCTGCCGCATCGCGCACGACGTGCTCGTCGTGACCACGCCCGAGATGCCCGCGTTCTCCGACGCCTACGCGCTGGTCAAGCTCCTGCAGCAGCAGGGCGGCCTCGCGCGCGCGCCCAAGCTGGTGGTCAACATGGCCACCGGCGCCGAGGACGCCGAGGACACGTCGCACCGCATCCGCCTCGTCGCGCGCCGCTTCCTGCAGCTCGAGCTCGAGTGCCTGGGCGTGGTGCCGTACGACCCGCACGTGCCGCGCGCGGTGCGCCAGCAGGAACCGGTGCTCACCGCGTTCCCCAAGTCCCCGGCCGCCGCCGCGTACCGCGCGCTCGCCGCCCAGTTGTGGAAGCCCTTGTCCACGGGTCCGTCGCACGACGAAGCCGCCCCTGTCCAGCCCCAGCGCCTCGAAGCCTAGGAGGTTCCCCATGCCCCGCGCCGCCACCCTCACCGCGACCCGCCGTCCCAAGTCGTCCCGCACGGCCCCGCGCCGCCCGGCCCTCAAGGTCGTGCCCGCCCGCCGCACCGCCACGCGCAACCCCGCGCCCGTCCCGACGCCCGCCCCGGCGCCCGTGACCTACGGCAAGAACGACCTCCTCAAGCGCTTCGCGCCGCTCGTGCGCCACGTCGTCGAGCGCGTCGCGGCGACGCTGCCGCGCAACGTGGACCACGAGGACCTCTACTCGGCCGGCGTCCTGGGCCTGCTCGACGCGCACGCCAAGTTCGACACCGGCAAGGGCGTCAAGTTCGAGACCTACGCGGTGTGGCGGATCAAGGGCGCCGTGCTTGACCAGCTCCGCGCGCTCGACTGGGCGTCGCGCTCGATGCGCCGCAAGGCGCGCAACCTCGACGGCGTGACCCGCAAGCTCGACCAGAAGCTCGGCCGCGCCGCGTCCGAGGACGAGGTCGCGCGCGAGCTCAAGATGACCCGGAACGACTTCTACCGCCTGCTCGACCACGTGCGCGGCGCCGTGCTGGTGTCGCTCGACGAGGTGCGCAGCAGCGACGGCGAGGACCAGGGCACGCTGGCCGACCACCTGGCGGACCCCACGGCGCCGGACCTCGAGGCGAAGCTCGAGGAGGACCAGCAGCGCCTGGTGCTCCTGCACACGATCGACCTGCTGCCGGAGCAGGAGCGGCTGGTCGTGGCGCTCTACTACTACGAGCACCTGACGCTCAAGGAGATCGGACGCACGCTCGGCATCTCGGAGTCGCGCGTCTCGCAGGTGCACACGCGCGCGATGGCGCGGCTGAAGCTGCGGGTGCACAAGGCCATGCACGTGCAGGACGAAGCGGCGTGATCGCCGACGAACACGGCGCCGCGCCCCCGTGGGAGGCCATGCGCGACCGCCTGGCCGGGGAGGCCGACGCCGCCGAAGCGCGGGGCGAGGCCGAGACGGCCGCGCGATTGCGCGGGATCCTCGAGGAGTGGTGGACACGGCAGGTCGCCTGGAACGGACGGCTGACGGACGTGCTGGGCGCGCATCACGAGATCAACAATGCCCTGGTGGGCATTCGAGGCAACGCGCAGCTGCTGCTCATGAACCCCGCGACGCAGGTTCCCGGCGTGCGCGAGCGACTGGAGGTCGTACTCCGTGAATCAGGCCGAATCCAAGAAGCGGCAAGCCGTATCCGGCAACTCAAGGCGGGCCCCGCTGGCGCGTCTTCCGCTGCCCGTGCCGCCTGAGGCGAAGCGCGCGCCCGGTCACGCGACCCCGCGCGACCGCAAGGGCGACGCCGGCACCGCCGACGCGGCGAGCCCGCGCGTCGTCTCCGACCGGCGCGTGGCGTCGGGCTGCCTGTGGGACGCATGCGAGGCGCTGCTGGCGTCGCAGGCCGACCCGGAGGCCCTGCCGCGCGCGCTCGATTCGCTGCTCGCGGCGTTCGATTGCGACGGTGTGGCGCTGCACGCGGTGGGTCCGCAGGGCAAGCTCGAGCCGTGGTGCGCGCGCGGCGACTGGCAGACCGCCGTGGGCGACCTGCGCGAGTGCATCGGCATGCCGCTCTTCCGCGGCCGCGAGCGCGTGGGCGCGCTCGACCTGCGCGGCAGGCGCGCGCAGCGCTGGACGCCCGACCAGCAGTCGCTCGTGCGCACCGCCGCCGGCGCGCTCGGCGCGGCGCTGGGCGCGCGGCTCGAACTCGACCGCCTGCGCCACGCTCCCGGGCGCGACGCGGTGACGGGCCTCGCCGACGCCCGGGCGTTCCACCAGCGGCTGCTCGAGGAGTTCGCCCGCGCGCAGCGCGCCGGCGTGCCCCTCGCGGTGGTCACGATCGACCTCGACCACTTCGCGGCGCTCAACTCCCGCTACGGGCGTCCCTCGGGCGACCAGGTGCTCGCCGAGTGCGCCCTGGTGCTCAAGGTCGCGCTGCGCGACGGCGATTTCCTGGCGCGGCTGTCCGGCGACCAGTTCGGCGTGGTGCTGCCGGACTGCGACCTCGCGCCGGCGCGCCGGCTGTCCGAGCGTCTCCGCCACGCGATCGAGGAGCATCGCTTCTCGCGCGCGGGCAAGCTGAGTTGTTCCGCGGGCGTCGCGGCGACGCCGCGTGACGGACTCGACGCCACCGAGCTGCTGTCGGCGGCCGAGCAGGCGCTGGGACTCGCGAAGAAGGCCGGGCGGCACCGCACGGCTTCCAACGGTCCGGCACACACGCACTGAGAAGGACGGGAAGGTCCCATGAGCGAACGCGAGATTCCGACGGACGCCCCGGCGCCCGAGGTCCCGGCCGCGGCGGACGCGCTGCCGCGCGTGCTGGTCGTCGAAGACGATCCCACGGTCGCCGACGTGATCCGCGAGATCCTGTCGGAGGAGCCGTACGACCTGCGCATGGCCGCGTCGGCCGAGGAGGCCCGCACGATCGTCGAGGCGACGCCCCCGGACCTGATCCTCACGGACATCAGCCTGCCCGGGAAGTCGGGGCTCGACGTGATGCGTCACGCGCGCGAGCGCGACGCCGAGGTGGCGGTCATCCTCATGACCGGCTACGCCACGGTGCAGAACGCCATCGACGCGCTGCGCCAGGGCGCCGACGACTACGTGACCAAGCCGTTCGAGGACATCACCGAGCTGCCGGCGATGATCGAGAAGCGGCTGAAGAACCGCCGCCTGCGCGCCGAGAACCGCGCGCTGCTCGTGCGGCTGCAGCGGCACGAGATCGAGCTGCGCGAGAAGGTGGAGCTGGCCACCTGGCAGCTGCGCTCGCTCTACCGGATCAACCTCGAGATCGGCTCCGACCTCGGCCTCGAGCCGCGGCTGCAGCTGATCGCCGGCGGCACCGCGGCGCTCATGGGCGCCCCGCGCGCCGTGGTCTACCTGCGCCACGAGGACACGGGGGAATACCGCGCCGCGGCCGCGCACGGCGTCACGCTGGCGGCCAACGGCCCGCACGCCGCGGCCGTCATCGAGGGCGCGGGGCCGGTGGGCCTCGCGGCGTTCAACCGGGATACGGTGCTGCGCGGCGAGCCGGGCGGCGAGCCGTTCGCCGTGCCGGGCGTCGAGGAGCCGGCGACCACGCTGCTCGCGGTGCCGCTGCCGCAGGGCGACCAGTCGCTGGGCGTGATCGTGGCCCTGGACCGGCCCGAGGGCTTCGGCGCGGGCGAGGCCGAGTTCCTGACCCTGTTCGCCTCGCAGGCGGCGGTGCAGGTGCGCAACTCGCAGCTCTTCGAGCACACGAAGAGCCTCGACCGCATGAAATCCGACTTCGTGGCCGCCGTCTCGCACGAGACGCGCACGCCGCTCACGTCGGTGAAGGGCGCGCTCGAGCTGCTCGGCGACGACCGCTACTTCCAGAACAACGAGCAGCAGAGCAAGCTGCTCACCATCGCGCACGCGAACGCCGAGCGGATGCTGCTCCTCATCAACGACATCCTCGACTTCAGCAAGCTCGAATCGGCTTCGTTGTCCATGGTGATCGAGCGCCAGCGCCTGGAGCCGGTGCTCGAGCAGGCGGCCCACAACCTGCGGCTGCTGATCGACGAGCGGCGCATCCGGCTGTCGATCGAGATGCCCGAGGACCTGCCCGACGCGGCGATCGACGCCCACCGGGTGGCGCAGGTGCTCACGAACCTGCTCTCGAACGCCATCAAGTTCTCGCCCCCGGGCGAGGTGATCCACGTCATCGCGGCGGCCGAGGGCGACCGCATCCGCGTCTCGGTCCGCGACCACGGCGCCGGCATCGCGGCGGTGGACCTGCCCAAGCTCTTCCGCAAGTTCCAGCAGATCGACTCGAGCTCGACGCGCCGCGCCGGCGGCACCGGGCTCGGCCTCGTGATCAGCAAGGGCATCGTCGAGCAGCACGGCGGCACGGTGGGAGTCACGAGCGCGCCGGGGGAGGGCAGCACGTTCTGGTTCACGGTGCCGTCCGCGGGCACCGGCGAGGAGCGTTCCGCGGCCTGAGGGCGGCACGGACCGGGATCGGCGACGGCCGGGTGCGGGCTTGACCGCGCGCGGCCGCGCGCTTAGGTTGGACCGTGCGTCGCACGAAGCGGCGCCCGACCGATTCCCGACTCACCTTCAC
>Ga0265338_10009406_pt1 | contig 11659 bp, 10 predicted proteins | sample 42126metaG_FD_193579 | JGI IMG/M metagenome (GOLD analysis project Ga0265338, IMG submission 193579) | Rhizosphere microbial communities from Carex aquatilis grown in University of Washington, Seatle, WA, United States - 4-21-26 metaG | ecosystem: Host-associated > Plants > Roots > Rhizosphere... | reverse complement strand
CCCGGGGAGGAATGACCTCGGGGCGCCAGTGCAGGGGTGGCGTCGTGTCCAAAGGGTTGCTTGGCGGGGTGGCGGGGGGCGAGGCGGAGCGCCCGGAAGCCGGCCTGGCAGAGACGCGCATCGGCGCGGACGCCTTCGCGGCGGCCCTGGCTGAAGACCACGCCAAGCACGATCCCGACGTCGCGCGCGCGGCCAAGCTGTTCCTCGAGAGACAGGCCGTCCTGATCGACGCCCAGACCGCGGAACTGAACGAGCAGGGCCCGCTTCGCCTGCGGCAGCTCCACAGCCAGGCGCTGGAGGGCAAGCTCCGCCGTTTCGGCCTGAAGCTGCGCAACGCGCTCCAGGTGTTCATGGGATTCATCATCGCCGCCGTCGCCATCGGGGTGATGGTCATGGTGTTCGACGCCTTCAACGCCCGTTCGGTGGTGGTTGACCCCTTCGACGCGCCGCCAGCGCTCGCCGCGCGCGGCCTCACCGGCAGGGTGGTGGCAGGCGGGGTGCTCGACGTGCTGACCCGGCTGCAGGCCGCCACCCGGGGGAGCTCGAGCGCGCGCCAGCTCGCCAATGCCTGGACCGGCGACATCAAGGTGGAGGTGCCGGAGACGGGCGTCTCCATCGGCGACCTCGACCGCATGCTGAAGGCCCGCTTCGGCCACGACATCCACATCGACGGCGATCTCGTCCAGACCGACACCGGCGGGCTGGCGCTCACCATTCGCGGCGACCGCGTCCTGCCCAAAACCTTCATTGGCGGCGCGGGAGATCTGGACAAGCTGACGACCCAGGCCGCCGAATACATCTACGGCCAGTCGCAGCCGGGGCTCTATGAAACCTATCTGACCGACGCCGGGCGCAACGCCGAGGCGGTCGCTTTCGCCAAGGTCGCCTACGCGACCGCCGCCGACACCGAGCGACCCTACATCCTGAACGGATGGGCCAACGCCTGGCAGAACCTGGGCGGCACGCCCGCCGAGACCGGGCCGCTTTACGACGAGGCCGTTCGGCTGAAGCCGGACTTCTGGGTAGGCTACAGCAACGTGATGAACGTCGACATGATGCGCCAGGATGAGGAATCCGCGTGGCGGCTCGGCGTCCGCATGCGGTCGATGGCCGGAGGCCGACCGGGCCGCGCGCCCGACAACCTCTATCAGAACCTGGATAACTTCACCTGGAACCTCTTGCCCTGGCGCGACGGACAGATTGCCGACAGCCAGAAGCACGGTGGCATCGGGTCGGCCCTCACCGCCTCCGCGCCCGCCATCGCCGACGTCGACCAGCGGCTGCACGACCCCGCCGCCGCCGAGCTTCAGCTGCAAACCGCCCAGGCCGACGCCTCGGACCCCAGCGTCGCCGCCATGACCCACTTCGTGCACGGCCGGATCGCCGCCGAAGCCGGGGACGTCGCCAGCGCCGCCGCCGAGATGGACGCTTTCCTGACCGCGTTCGCCAACCCCACCGTCTCCAGCAACTACGCCGGCTACAATTGCTGGGTCGCCCCGGCCGAGGAGGCGGCGGGACATCCGGACAAGGCGGACTCGGTGCTGAAATCGGCCGGACGCTATGTCGACTGCTACCGCTTCCGCGGCGACATCCTCGACCATCGCGGCGACTGGGCCGGGGCCCAGAAGGCCTACGCCCAGGCCGTCGCTATCGCGCCCGACCTGCCCGCCGCCTACTATTCCTGGGGTTTGGCGCTGGCCCGCCATGGCGATCTCGCCGGCGCCGAGGTCAAGCTGGACGCCGCCCACGACAGGGGGCCGGGGTGGGCCGATCCGGTGAAGGCTGAGGGCGACATCCTCGCCCGTCAGGGCCGCTGGCGGGACGCGCTCGGCAAGTACGACGCCGCGCTCAAGAAGGCGCCCGCCTGGGCGGCCCTGCACGCCGCCCGCGACGCCGCGGCCCGCCGCGCCGGCTGAGGCGGCTCAGGCGCTCAGCGCCGCCAGCACGGCCGGAACCGCCGCGCCCACCAGCAGGAGCAGGAGGTTCCTCACGCGCTTCTGGTTGTCCCGAAGGGCCATCCAGATTCCAAGCAGGGTCGAGACGATCAGCCCCGTGGCGGCGGCGGTGAAGAAGGCCTTGAGCAGCAGGACGGCCGGCTTGGGACCCCGGCGTTCGCCCCGCGGCAGGCCTTCGCCAAGTCCGGGGCCGCCCTTGGCGCCGGCCATGCCTGGCGGGCGAAATCCCCGCGGGAAGCGGAAGCCCGGCGGCGGGCCCGGCTTCCTGGTGAAGACCTGGTCCTTGTGCAGCATCCCGAGCTTCTCGAGCAGCGCCGGGGCCGTATAGCCGGGATGGCTCTCATGCAGGCTGTAGAGCTGCAAGGTCCCGGTCACGGCCATGAACAGCACCGTCGGCGCGATCAGCATGCCGATCCAGGTGTGGAGGGTGCGGACCTGCAACAGCAGGGCCGCGGGGTGGCGGATGCGCCTGGCGGTGCTGGAGGTCGTCATCGCAAGTCCTGAAATCGTGGGATATGGGCCAAAGCAGGGCCGGCGCTAGGCCGGATCGTAACGGCTCAGCTCCAGGCCGGCGCCGACGGGCAGCAGCACGCTGGTCATCCCGGGCTTGGCCCGGACCGCGCGGCCGTAGCCCTCGACGTCGTCCCCACCGGGATAGATCATGTTGTCGGCGACGATAAGGGCGCCCGGGTTGAGCTTGGGATAGAAGGCGTCCAGGCAGGGGACATAGAGGTCCTTCCAGAGGTCGAGCAGCACGAAATCGATCCCCTTGGGCAGGCCGGCCAGGATCTCCAGCGCCTCGCCCACCCTGAACTCGATGTGGTCGGACAGGCCCGCCTTGGCGGCCATCTCGCGGGCGTGCTGGGACTTGTAGTCCTGGAGCTCGATGGTGGTGACCCGGCCGCCCGAGGCGCGCGCGGCCTCCGCCAGCCAGATGCCGGAATAGCCGTAGGAGGTGCCGATCTCGACGATGTGCGGCGACTTCAGGCTGCGCGCCAGGATGTTGATCAGCTGGCCGCTCTCGGGACCGACGGGCAGCAGGTAGCGGTCGCGCACGCCGACGCCAGGAGGTCCGTCGGCGAAGCGGCCCTCGCGCTCGTCCTGCATCCGCGCGTGGTACGCCTCAAGAACGGCCGTCACCTTGTCGTCCATCGAACTCTCCTGCTCGTCCTACCTCCCCCGCTCGAAGAGCGGGGCGAGGGGGACCGCGCGCCGAAGCCGGCGCAGGCCGGCTGAAGAGCGAGTGGTGGAGGGGGCGAGCCACACACGCTGAATCGCAGCTGCGACTCCTGCGGCCGGCGACTCGCCCCCTCCACCACCCGCCATCGCTACCGCGATGGGGGAGGTAGTTGCTTCCTAAATCAAGTCCAGCGGCATCTTGCCCGGGTCGCCCCGCCAGGCGGCGCGGGCGGCGGCTTCGTCGGCCTTGGATTTCTCGGCCTGGCCCAGCCGCTGCTCGGCGAGGGCGCGGACCTGGAGCGCCAGGGCGTCGGAGGGCCAGTCCTTGAGGCTGGCGTCGGCCTCCCGAACGGCGTCGGCATTGCGCCCTGCCTTCAGATGGGCGGCCGCGAGGCTGCGGCGGACCGGATACCACCAGGGCGGCGGATCCATGCCCCACTTGGCCTTCTCCTGCATCGCAGCGGCGGCGGCGAAGGCCTTGGCGGCGTCGTCTGGACGGCCCTGGAGCATGTCCGCCCGGCCCTCCAGCACACGCTGGGCGATCTGGGCCTCGGTGATGCCGTACTGCTGGTCCTTCTTGGCCTTCTTCCACTGCTCGATTTCCTGGCCGATCAGCTGGCTCTCTCCCAGCACCGCCTTGGCGTCTCCCTTCGACGCCAAGGCCTCGCCACGCGCATAACGCCACATGGCGAGCGTCTGCCGGTCGCCGTCCTTGGGCTCGGCGAACTGCAACGCACGCTCGGGCGCATAGCGTCCGTAGGCGGCCATGACCCGGGCGGTCATATAGCCCATGTTCTCGCGGCCGCCGGGCGGGAAGGCCATCTTGGCGTCGTCGGCGAACTTCACCGCCAGCGGGCCGTCGCCGGCCATCATGGCCCCCGCGAGGCCGAAGCTCAGGTTGTGGGGATAATAGTCGGGCGAGCCCAGCACCCCCGGCGCATCCGTGGCCTTGGCGTGCAGGGCGTCCACCTCCAGCGCCTTGGCGTTCAGGGCGGCGACGTCCTCGTAGCGGCCGACGTGGATGTAGGTATGGGCCGCCATGTGGATCAGGTGGCTGGCCGCGGGCGCCAGGCCCGCCAGCCGCTCGGCGTAGGGAAAGGCGTCGGCCGGGTCGCCGGCCGCCTCGGTGGCGTGGATGTAGTAATGGATGGCCGCGGTGTTGTCGGGCTGGGCCTTGAGGATGGGCTCGACGATGGCGCGGGCCTGGACCGCGGCGGGGTGGTCGCCGCGGCGGTCGGCGGTGAGCAGGGCCTCGGCGGCGATCAGGCGGATATCGGTCCTGGACGGGTCCTTGGCCACGGCCTTCAGCAGGGCGGCGGCGAACTTCTCCTCGGCCTGGGCCGTCTGCTTGGCCTGATAGCGGTCGATCAGGGCCTGGGAGAGGGCGCGCTCCTCGTCGGTCCGCGCGGCCTTCAGCGCATCCTGGGCCATGCCGAGGGCGGTCTTGGCGTCCTTGTCGTCGACGTCGAAGTTCTGGGTCGGACCGCGCGACAAAGCCTGGCCCCACCGGCACATGGCGCAGCCGGGATCGGCCGCCACGGCCTTGTCGAAGGCCAGCCTGCCGTCCTCGTGGTAGAAGGCGTGGTAGAGCTGGATACCGAAATCGAACCAGCGCTGGGCCTCAGGGCTCGTGGTTCGCACCGGAAAGCCGCCCGACCCGACTCCGGTCATGAACTCGATCTTCCGCGGGCCCTTGTTCGACGCATAGGCCTGCTCGGCCCGGCAGATGTGGCCGACGCTGACCGAAGAGGCGTCGAGCGACGCCGCGGTCGGGGCCAGGAGGGCCATCACCAGGGGCGCGGCGACCAGAACCTTCATGCAGTCTGCTCCAGATCCGCCGGGACTGTGGCGGCTAGCCCAGGCTCAGGCCAGCCTTTTGTGGCCCTCCGCCGGCGCCGCTTCGGGCCTGAAACATGTCGGCAATTTAACTGGCGCCGGCGCCCAACGCGCCCCATGGCTCGGGTGATGGTGGGGCGGACATGAGCTTTTCGGTTCTGATCGGGGCGGCGGCGGCTGCGGCCGTGGCCGCGGCGAGCGCGCCGGCGACTTCGGGTGCGGCGACCCCCGGCGTGGGCGTGGTCCGCTATCCGGCCGCCTTCTTCACCGCCATGCGGCCCAACACCGCCCTGGAGATGATTCAGCGCCTGCCCGGCTTTTCCTTCGACGCGGGACAGCAGGTGCGCGGCTTCGCCGGCGCCGCCGGCAATGTGCTGATCGACGGCGACCGGCCCACCGCCAAGCAGGACGACCTGGGCTCGATCCTGCAGCGCATTCCGGCAGCCCAGGTCGACCACATCGACGTGATCCGCGGCGGCGCGCCGGGCATCGACATGCAGGGCCGCACCGTGCTCGCCAACGTGGTCCGCAAGACCAACAGCGGACTCTCCGGCGTCGCGGCGGTGGCTACCGAGGTCTGGTCGGACGGGCGGATCACGCCCGCGGTCCGACTGGAGTTCACCCACAAGGCCGACGGTCGAACCACCGAGGCTTCGTTCCTGGGCAACATGTTCGGCGACGACGGCGAGGGCGACGGGGAACGGGTGCGCACCGATCCCGACGGGAACCTGCTGGTCCGCTCGCACCTGGACGCCCGCGCGGGCGGCTTCCAGATCAACCTGACCGCCGCGCACGAGACGCCCCTCTGGGGTGGCAAGTTCCGCATCAGCGCCCTGGCGCACATGCAGAACTACAAGGACAACGAGGACGACCACCTGATCACCCCGGTCGGGCTGGAGCTTCTCCGCTTCCGCCAGGACGTCACGAACGGCGAGATCGGGATGCACTTCGAGAAGGCGTTGACGCCGAAGCTGCAGCTCGAAGCCCTGGCGATGCAGAAGTACAATCGCCAGCACGTGCCCTCGAACTTCATGTCGTCCAGCGAGAACGACCTGTTCGCCGAGACCGACACCTCCGGCGAGAGCATCGCCCGCGCCACCCTGCGCTACACCCAGAGCCCGCGCCTCAGCTTCGAGCTGGCCGGCGAGGGCGACTTCAACATCCAGAAGACCGACAGCGCCTACGTGTTCGACGGCGCGCCGGTGGACCTGCCCGCGGCGCACGTGACCGTCAGCGAAAAGCGCGGCGAGGTCGCCGCCTCGACGACCTGGAAGGCGACGCCCAAGCTCACCCTCGAGGCGGGCCTGCGCACCGAGGTCTCGCAGATCGGTTCGACCGGCGATGTGGTCCTGACCAAGACCCTGGTGTTTCCCAAGCCTCGCACGGTGCTGACCTGGTCGCCCGACGACGACGACCAGATCCGCCTGCGCGCCGAGCGCGAGGTGGGCCAGCTGAACTTCTCCGATTTCGTGGCCTCATCGCACCTGGGCACCGGCTCGGGCTCGGTGCAGGCCGGCAACCCGGACCTCAACCCCCAGAGCGACTGGGTGCTGGAGGGAACCTACGAGCGGCATTTCATGGGGGTGGTCGCGGTCCTGACCTACCGCCACCTGTTCATCGAGGACGCCGTCGACCGGGTCCCGATCTACAGCTCGAGCGGGGTGTTCGACGCGCCAGGCAACATCGGCTCGGCCAGCGAGGACGACATCGAGGGCAACCTGACCTTGCCGCTGTCCAGGCTGGGGCTCAAGGGCGCGCAGCTGAAGGCCCAGGGCACCTTGCGCCACAGCCGGGTGACCGACCCCACCACCGGGCGGGAACGATCGTTGTCCAATCAGCACCGCTTCGACTGGGAGGCCCACTTCACGCAGGACCTGCCGGGGCTGCGCTCGACCTGGGGGATCGACCTCTTCAACCGCTGGACCCAGACCTCGTACCGGTTCAGCGAGGTCGACAGCTACAAGCTGAAGGCCTGGGTGGAGCTGTTCTTCGAGTACAAGCCCAAGCCCGATCTCAGCCTCAGGTTCGAGCTCGACAACGCCACCGGCCGGGGTTTCGAGCGGCTGCTCTACGTCTACAACGGCCCGCGCAACACTTCCTCGCTCGCCTATGTCGACGACCGTCGCCAGGAGATCGGCCAGTACGTCCACGTCCGGCTGCGCAAGACCTTCGGCTGAGGCCGGCTCAGCTCGCCGACGGGTCGTGGAACACCGCCTCGATGTTGTGGCCGTCGGGATCAAGTACGAAGGCGGCGTAGTAGCCCGGGTGGTATTGCGGCCTGAGGCCCGGGCCGCCGTTGTCCGTCCCACCCGCCAGCAGGGCCTCGCGATGGAAGGCGGCGACCTGGTCGCGGCTCGAGGCCGAGAGCGCCACGTGCATCAGGCCGGAGGTCGGCGACGCTTCGGCGATCCAGAACCAGGGCCGCTGGTCGCCATAGCCGGTGGCCCTCGCCCCGCCGTTCGGATCGTCATAGAGCCGCCGGACGCCCAGGGGCGCGAAGGCCCGGTCGTAGAAGCGGACCGACCGGTCGAAATCGGTGACGCCGAAGGTGATGTGGTCGAGCATGGCTGTCCCTCCCGCCGTCGAGCTTGAGGGGGCCAGGCGCTTCCCGCAAGCCGTGAGCCGCCGATGAAAGGGTTCGGCCGCAGTGCGCGACTATGAGCCCGACCATGCGCAGGCCCCGTCCAGCTCCGTCCTTCGACGCCGCCGTGAAGGAGCACGGCGCCATGATCGCGCGCATCGCCGCGGCCCATGAAGCGGACCCCGCCGCGCGCGAGGACCTGGTCCAGGACATCCACTACGCCCTCTGGCGGGCGTTGCCGGGATTCCGCGGCGAGTGCGCCCTGAGAACCTTCGTGGCCCGTGTCGCCGCCTATCGCGCCGTGACCCACGTCCAGCGGGCGCTGAAGCGGCCGCCACAGGGCGAGCTTCCCGCGGACCTCGCGGCGCCGGACTCCAGTCCCGAGACCCAGGCCATCGCCAGCGACGACGCCGGACGGCTGGCCGCGGCGGTGCGCGCCTTGCCCCTGGGCCTGCGCGAGACGGCGCTCCTGGCCCTGGAGGGCCTGACCCATCCGGAGATCGCCGCCGTGCTCGGCGTCAGCACCAACGCCGTGGCCATCCGCATGTCGCGCGCCCGGCCCCTGCTACGGAAATTGATCGGAGGAGAGACGTCATGAGCGGAAACGACGCCTATTGGGACGACCTGGGCATCGCCTGGAGAGCCACGGCTCCCGACATCGGCCTGGTGACCTCGAAGCTGCAGGCGCGCCTGGGCCGGCAGGGAGCGCTGGCGCGCACCGGCGCCGCGATCGGCGGCGCCGGCGGGGTGCTCGCCCTGGGGCTCGCGGCCTGGACGGTGTGGCTGGGCGTGGGCGGCCACGCCTGGAACTTCGTCACCCGCGGGGTCTCGGTCGGTGTCGTGGGCGTCCTGACGCTGCTCGCGGCCAGATCGCTCGGCGGCGGCGGGCGCACGGCCGTCGCGTCGCTGCGCGAGATGCTGGAGCTCTCCATGCTGCGTGCGGAGCGCCAGGCCGGGGCGGCGGGCCTCGGCTGCCTCGCGGTCGCCGCCCTCGCCGCCGGCGGGCTGATCGGCTACGCAGTCCGCGCCCGCACGGGCCGCCCGCCCGCGATGTCGCCGGTGGAGGCGCTGCTGGCGCTGGCGGTGCTGGGGCTCGTCCTGCTTTGGATCCGCCAAGGCCAGGCCCGGGCCGCCCGGACCTGCCGCCATCTGGCCGAGGCCCTGGCTCTCGACGAGGCTCAGGCCTAGCGGTCGCCGCGCAGGACGGCCGCGCTCGCGCCCTGACGGTCGCCGTCGACGGCCGGGGCGACCGGCTCGGGCGCGGGATGATCGCCGATCCACTTCACCTCGTGGGCCCAGTGCTTGAGGAAGGGGCTCAGCGCCATCATCACGGCCCCGGCGCCGATGGCGACCCAGCCGATCACGCCATAGACGTGGGAATAGGTGGCCAGCGCCTTGCCCGGATCCAGCACCTGGCCGGCCAGGGTTTCGGACGCGGTCAGCTGGGCGATCTTGCCGGCCAAGAACTGCGCCGCCGATGTCGCCAGCATCCAGGTCGCCATGACGGTGGAGATCAGGGCCGCCGGGGCGAGCTTGGTCATCTCCGACAACCCTACGGGTGAGAGGCAGAGCTCGCCGGTGGTGTGGAAGAGGTAGATCAGGGCCATGAACACCAGCGGCACGCGGAAGGCCGCATCGTGGAACTGGCAGCCCCAGACCAGGACCAGATACCCCAGGCCCAGCTGGGCGAGGCCCAGGCCGAACTTGATCAGGGGAGACGGGTCCTTGCCGCGGCGCCCCAGCCAGACCCACAGGGCCGAGAACACCGGCGCGAAGATCAGGATGAAGGCGCCGTTGAAGGACTGGACCGCCGGCGGCGTCACCGTCCAGAAGCCGTTGCTGGGCAGGACCGTGTTCCGCTCGGCGAACTGGTTCAGGGAGGATCCGGCCTGCTCATACAGGGCGAAGAACACGATACAGCCCACCAGCAGCAGCATCGCCAGCATCATGCGTTCGCGCTGCACGCGGTCGCACTTGGTGAACATGTACCAGCCGAGATAGCCGAGGGTGACGACCCAGGCGGCGCCGAGCAGCCAGCCCATCATCTCGAACTCGCGCACCATCCGCCAGACGAGGACGACGCCGACGAAACCCAGCAGATAGATCAGCCACTCGAGCTTGATCACGCCAGCCACTTTGCGGGCGAGCCGGACGGGATCCGGTGGCTCGCCGCGACCCTCGAGCAAGGGCTTGCCGAGGACGAACACCACCAGTCCCGCCACCATCCCGATGCCCGCCAGACCGAAGCCCGCCCACCAGCCGTAGCTCTGGCCGAGGGCTCCGCAGAGGATTGTCGCCCAGGTCGCCCCGAGATTGATGCCGTAATAGTAGAGGGTGAAGCCGGGGTCCCGCCGGGGATCGCCCTGCTGGTAGAGCTGGCCGACCATCGAGGAGATGTTGGCCTTCAGGAAGCCCACCCCCATGATGATGAAGGCCAGGGCGAGGTACATGAGATCGACGAACAGCTGCTGGCGCTGGACGCCCTCGGTGTAGCTGCCCTTGGTCAGGATCTGCGGCAGGGGCGCGCTGGCAGGAAGCCCCAGGATCTGCAATCCACCCTTCGGGGCCGCCGCGACGTTGTAGCAGCCGCTCCCCACCTCCAGGCAGACCTTGTGGGTCTCCATCCGACCTTCCGCGCGGAAGGTGTACGCATGCCCGCCGTAGCTCAGGATCTGGACCGCCGGCTTACCCTCCAGGCCCATGCCGAGGTGGCCGATGACCAGCAGCAGAGCGCCGAAGGCCACCGCCTTGCGGGCGCCCAGATAGCGGTCGGCCAGGTAGCCGCCCACCAGAGGCACCAGATAGACCAGGGTTGTATAGGCGCCGTACTCGCCGGAGCTGACCGTGTCGCTGAACAGGAAGTGTTCGGTCAGGTAGAAGATGAACAGGCCGCGCATGCCGTAGTAGGAGAAGCGCTCCCACATCTCGGCGAAGAACAGGATCACCAGCCCGCGAGGGTGCCGCCGCAGCTGGAGAAAGACGGGAATGCCCGTCGCCACCGTCACCACGATGCCCAGAAGGGTGACGATGTTCCACATAGTCAGACTCGCCGGCGAAAAAGGACCCACGCGGGCCGAAGCTGCGAGATGATCATGCCCCCTGGCCTTTCACAACCCGGCCGCAGGCCCGATAGTGTTGGAGCCGAACGGCCGAGCCGGACGTTCGGAGCTCGAACAGGAGCGGCTCATGAAGTTACCTGGCCCGGACCATCCGATCACGCTCGAGCCCAGCCGTCAGCGCATGCGCGCCACCTTCGACAACCACATCATCGCCGACACCGACGACGCCCTGATCGTGCGCGAAGCCGATTATCCGCCGGTGGTCTATTTCCCGATGGACGACGTGGAGATGGGCTTCCTGGCGAAGACCGATCGGACGACAACCTGCCCCTACAAGGGCCACGCCAGCTACTGGTCGATCTACATGGACGGCCGGCTCGCCGAGAACTCGGTCTGGGCCTACGAGGACCCCTACCCAGCCATGGCCGCCCTGCGCGGCCGGGTGGCCTTTTATCCGAACGTGGTCGAGGTCTACGAGCTGAACGAGGATCGCACCGAGGCCTGAGCCTCTCCGGCCCGCCCCGCATGGAACTCTATGGTCAAGCCGAGGATTAGACCCCCGCGCGGACCACCGTCGGCGTTCAATGGGAGGGTGCTATGGGCATTTTGGCTTGGCTAGTTCTTGGACTGATCGCGGGCTTCATCGCCAGCAAGCTGGTCAACAAGACCGGTGAAGGTCTGATCCTCGACATCGTTCTCGGCATTGTCGGGGCGGTGGTGGGCGGCTTCATCTTCACCCACTTCTTCGCCACCGCGGGCGTCACGGGCTTCAACCTTTACAGCATGTTCGTCGCCGTCGTTGGCGCTGTGGTCGTGCTGCTGCTCTATCGCCTCGTCTTCCGCCGCGTTTAGTCGGCGCCCAGGGTTACTGCATGGCGCAGGCGGGATAGACCGCCTGCGCCGGCAGCCTTGGCTGGCCCGCTTTGCTCGACGGCGCGGGGAAAGGGCCTGTCGCTATGAAAGAGGCGCCACCAGCTCCAGCCACTCTTCCTCGGTCAGCACCTGGACGCCCAGGTCGGCCGCGGTCTTCAGCTTGGAGCCCGCGCCGG
>Ga0265338_10009404_pt1 | contig 11662 bp, 9 predicted proteins | sample 42126metaG_FD_193579 | JGI IMG/M metagenome (GOLD analysis project Ga0265338, IMG submission 193579) | Rhizosphere microbial communities from Carex aquatilis grown in University of Washington, Seatle, WA, United States - 4-21-26 metaG | ecosystem: Host-associated > Plants > Roots > Rhizosphere >... | reverse complement strand
AATCCCTTGCCCTACAACAGATCGCCGTGGTGGATGCGCGAGCCGATCATCGCCTCGCTGGGCATGGTCCATGCCGAGCTGCCAGCGAACAGGGCGAGCTTTTCGGCGGAATTCCAGGCTGTCGAACGCGACGCGCCCGAGGCCACCAGGGCCGCCGCCGCCAAGGTCAAGGCGCTGACCGAGGCCCTCCGGGCCTTCGACCACGACAAGGTGCGGGTCGCCACGACCTATTCCACCCGGCCGCTCTACGAACAGTACAAGGACAAGGACGGCAACCGGGTGGACAACGAGCGGCCCGACAAGATCGAGCGCTACCAGACCAGCGTAGAGGTCACGCTCGACGTGCGCGACATCGCCCTGCTCGAGAAGGTCTACGCCACGGTGATGTCCGCGGGTCCGAGCTCGGCCCGGCAGGTCTATTTCAGCCTCAAGCCCGACAACGCCACCAACACCGAGATGGCCCGGCTCGCCGTGGCGGACGCCGCCGCCCGGGCGCGCCTATCGGCGGAGGCGTCGGGCGCTCGGCTCGGGCCGGTGAAACTGATCGATCCGACCGGCCGCGGCTGCCAAACCGATGTCCTCGTCGCAGGGGCCACAAGGAGCGAGGGCGGCGGCGACAGCCATGTGAGCGAGGTCGTGGTGACCGGAGCGCGCGTCGCTGCGCCTCCGCCCGCCCCGCCTCCGGCCGGAGAACCCTTGCAGGTCACGCTCCAGCCGCCGCTAGAGGACCTCAACGAGACGGCCTGCGTGGTCTACGCCCTGGCGGGCTGAGCTACTCCGCGGCCTCCGCCGGCGCCTCGTCGAAGCCCATGGCGGCGTCGAAGGCGAGGCGCACATCCTCTGGCTGGCCGGCCTGGAATGGATAGCGCCGGAGCGGGCTGCCGACCGTCGGATGGTGGGTCATCCGCGCCTTGGGCAGGCCGTGCAGATAGAAGTCCTTATTGGCGGCCGGCAGGGGCACGCGCACGTTTCTGGCCGGATCGCGGATCAGCCCCTTGGGCTCCGCGCCGGCGGCGACGGCGTCCAATTCGGCCAGGAAGCGCCGGCGCATCATCAGGACGCCCTTGTCTGAGGCGGCGAGGTGCTCCTGGGTCCGGTCGGCGATCGCCCCCTGGCCCACCCAGGCCACGAAGTCCTGGTTCATCACATGGCTGGTGATCCATCCGCCGCTCTCGTCGCGGATCGGGCCAGTCCAGGACGGGATCTCGCCCTGCTCGAACGGCTCCATCTCCTGGGGCACGCGCGAGAAGGACCAGGTGATGGACAGGATGGTCTCGTTGTCGATGGGCGTGCGCCATTCAAAGTGGTCGCCGAGATAGAACCCCGTGGGCCAGAGCGCCACGCGGCCGACGGTCCAGAGGTCGCTCCTTTCGTCAGTGTCCTCGCGCACGCGTTTGTAGAGAAGGCCGTGCTCGAACTCCTCGAAATCGACCTTCAGGTGCCGTGGACCGTAGGGTCCGGTCTCGCCCGCCAGCCGGACGCTCCAGTTGGAGTGCATCCACTCGAAATGGACGGGGTCGATCGAGTTCTCCTGGGCCTGCAGCCAGTTGCAGGGAACCTCGGCGAAGACGATCTGCACGAAGCCGTTCTCCCAGCTGAACGGCTCCCAATCGGGCAGGCAGGGCGCGGGGGCGGGGCCCATGTAGGTCCAGAGCAGCCCGCCGAGCGCCCGCACCGGATAGGCCTTGACGGTGATCTTGTCCTTGAACCTCGCATCCGGATTGGCGAGGTCGTCGTATGGCTGCTCCAGACAGCGGCCGTCCGGCCCGAACAGCCATCCGTGGTAATTGCAGCGCAGCCCGCAGGCCTCGACGTAACCGTAGGAGAGATCGGCGCGCCGGTGCGGGCAGTGTCGGTCCACCAGGCCGAAGGCGCCTGACAGATCGCGATAGAGGGCAAGATCCTCGCCGAGAAGCCGGATCGCCCTGGCGCCCGGGGTCTTGAATTGGCTGACGGCGCCGATCGGATGCCAGTAGCGGCGCAGGTAGTCGCCCATGGGCGTCCCGGGTCCGACCCGCGTAAGCCGAGTATTGACAGTCTCACTGAGCATTTCCGCCGAAAAGTGGACCCTGGCGCCCGGCTGTCAAGTTCGCTGCGCCCGCGCAGATAACCGCGTTCGGCTCATCCAATCTTTACCTGCGCGGTGCGAGATACCGACCAGCCGTCGGCATGTGGGGCGCGAGGGGACAGGTGAAGCGGAAGACCGCCGCAGGCTCGGGCCTGCAGGACTTCGACCAGGTGCGCATCGAACAGATGCGCCGCGCCACGATCGTCTCGCAGGGACCTTCGGTGCTCTACGACGGCGATGGCGTCTGCCTGGGCGCCAGCCCGGCGTGGGAGGCCGCGGCCGGCTGGCCGGACGGGTCCGCCGTCGGAAAGCGCTTCGACGAGCTGCTCCCCGACATGACGGCCGAGATCGCCGGCATCCATCGCCGGGTCTTCGACGGCGACGCCCTGCTCAACGAGCGGGAGGAACGCTACATCAGCACGGACGGGCAGGTCCGCTGGATCCAGTGCGAGTACCGGCCCTTCAAGTCGCTCGAGGGCCGGACCATCGGCTATGTGGTCCACGGTCGCGACGTGACCACCCTGGTCGCGGCCCGGCGCGAGGCGCAGCTGAACGCCGAGCGGCTGAAGATGGCGCTCGAGGCCGCCCGCGCGGGCGTGTTCGAGATCGATCACGAGGCCGAGACCTTCTGGTGTTCGCCCGAGTTCGAGGGCCTCGTCGGTGTCCGGATGAGCTTCGAGGAGGCTTGCGCCGTTCCCTGGCCGATGGTGCACCCCGAAGACGTGGCGCACGTCCGCGAGGCCCTGGCCGTCGTCCCCGGCCTGAGCGATCGTCTCGCCACCCTGGAGACGCGGATCCGGCTGCCGAACGGCGAGATCCGCTGGATCCAGGTTCAGATCAAACTCTCGCGCCGTGATGACGGCTCGCTCGCCAAGCTGACCGGGCTGGTCGTCGACATCGACGCCCGCAAGCGCCAGGAGCTGGCGATGAGCTGGATGCGCCGTGAGGCGCACGAGAGCGCCGAACGCCTCACCCTGGCGCTGGAGTCGGCCCACGCCGGCGTCTTCGAGACCGACTTCAAGAACCGTACCTTCTGGTGCTCTCCCGAGCTCACGGAAATCATCGGTCGGACGCCGACCTGGGCCGAGGCCTGCCAGAAAGTCTGGCCCATGGTGCATCCGGACGATCACGAGGCGATGCTGCGCGCGGTCATGAACGCGCACGACACGCTCAAGATCGAGCCTCTCGAAGTCCGTATCGTGCATCCGAACGGCGAGGCCAAATGGGTGGACCTGAGGTCGGTCGTCCACAAGGACCGCGACGGGACCTTGTCCAAGGTCGTCGGCGTCATGCTCGACATCGACGCGCGCAAGCGCCAGGAGCTGGCCCTGATCGAGGCCCGCAAGGAAGCCCAGGCAAACGCCGACCGGCTGAAGGTCGCGCTGAACGCCGGCCAGGCCGGGGTGTTCGAGACCAACTTCAAGACCCGGACCTTCTGGGGCTCGCCCGAGATGGTCGAGATCATCGAGTGCGAGCTCACCTTCGAGGAGGCCGCGGGCGTCTGGCCGACCATCCACCCGGACGACGCCGCGCGGGTCCAGGCCGCGATCGACGACAGCGAGGGCAAGCGCGAGGAGGCCCGCTGCGAGTGGCGGGTCCGCCTGCCGTCCGGCGACTACCGCTGGATCGAGGCGCGGGCCCAGCCGATCTTCGACGAGAACGACGAGGTCGAGAAGCTGGTCGGGGTGATCCTCGACATCGACGCGCGCAAGCGCCAGGAACTGGCCCTGGCCGAAGCCCGGCAGGAGTCGCAAAAGGCCGCCGACCGCCTGCGCATCGCGCTCGACGCCGGCCAGGCCGGGGTGTTCGAAACCGACTTCGCCAACAAGACCTTCTGGTGCTCGTCCCAGTTCCCCGAGATCATGGGCCGCACGTTGACCTTCGAGGAGGCGTCGCAGCGCAGCTGGCCGATGACCCACCCGGACGACGCCGCCGAGGTGGCGGATCGAATCGCGGCGTCTCGCAACCGCTCTCAGGGCACGACCCGCAATTTCGGCATGGTCCAGTCGCGCGTCGTCCTGCCCTCGGGCGCCATCCGCTGGGTCGACACCTGCGCGGAAATCCATTGGGCCGAGGACGGCTCGGTCGATCGGGTCGTGGGCCTGGTGCTCAACATCGACGCGCGCAAGCATCAGGAGCTTGCCCTGGTGGAAGCCCAGCGCGCCGCGGAGGCGGCCGCCGAGGCCAAGTCGCAGTTCCTGGCCAATATGAGCCATGAAATCCGCACGCCCATGAACGGCGTGATGGGGGTGCTGCACCTGCTGGAGAAGGAGCGGCTCTCAGAGGAAGGCCAGGGCCTGCTGCAGGAAGCTCAGGCCTGCGGCCAGATGCTGGCCCAGCTGCTCAACGACGTCATCGACTTCTCCAAGATCGAAGCCGGCCGGATGGAGCTGTCGCCGGAGCCTCTGGACCCGGCCCACCTGCTGCACAGCGTGGCGGGCATGCTGCGCCCGCAGGCGCAGGCCAAGGGGCTGGAGCTCTCGGTCTCGGTGGAAGGCGAGGGCGGTTGGATCGCCGCCGACCCCGTGCGGCTGCGCCAGGCGCTGTTCAATCTGATCGGCAACGCGGTGAAGTTCACCAGCGAGGGCCGGGTCCAGGCGCGGCTCGTCCTGCGCGACGCCGGAAAGCGCCGCAAGCGGCTGCGTTTCGAGATCGAGGACACCGGCGTCGGCATTGCGGAGGCGGCGCAGGACCACCTGTTCCAGCGCTTCCATCAGGCCGATGGCTCGACCGCCCGGCGATTCGGGGGTTCCGGGCTGGGCCTGGCGATCACCCGCAGCCTGGCCGAGCTGATGGGCGGCACGGTCGGCTTCACCAGCCGGGAAGGGGAAGGGTCGACCTTCTGGCTCGACGTTTCCGCACCGGTCGCCGAGGCGGCCGTGATCCCCGAGCCGTCCTCGGATGCGGCGTCGTCCGCGCCGCTGGAAGGCCTGCGGATCCTGGTGGTCGAGGACAATCCGACCAATCGGCTGGTGGCCGGCAAGATCCTCGAAGGGCTCGGCGCCTCGGTCGCGAGCGCGGAGGACGGGGCCCTGGGCGTCCAGGCGGTGGCGGGCGAGTGCTACGACCTGGTCCTCATGGACATCCAGATGCCCGAAATGGACGGCGTCGAGGCGACGCGGCGCATCCGTGCGCTGGGCGACGCGGCGGCCGCCACGCCGATCATCGGCCTGACCGCCAACGCCATGGCGCATCAGCGCGTCGCCTATCTGGAAGCCGGCATGGACGGGGTGGCGGCCAAGCCGATCTCGCCGGCCGACCTGATCGCCGAGATCGCCCGCGTGCTCAACGGTCCCCGCCGCCAGGCGCCGGCCGAAGAGTGCAGAGTCAGCGCCTAGCGCGCCGGCGCTGCGCTTCGGAGATGTCGTAGCAGGCGCTTTTCATGAAGTTGTAGTAGGAGGTCGGGCCCGCGCCTTGGCGGTCGAGGGCCGCCTTGGCGGTCGCGCGCCCGGTCTCGACCTCGGCGGCCGCCAGATTCAGCGCCGTCGGCTGATCCAGTCCCCTGTCCATCTCCAGTCGGGCCACGGCCTCGTTGAGCATGGAGATGCCCGTATCCTTCGACCGATCGGCTTCCTTCTTCTGGTTGCGATCCATGTCGTAGGCGTAGGCGGCGCCGAACATGCCGGCGCACTGGGCCTCCATCTGCCAGAATGGTTTGCCGACATCGCTCTCGATCAGGGCGGTGGCGTCCGCCTTCGACAGCACTAGGTCGTCGGCCAAAGCCGGCGCGGCGATTGCAGCGACCGCAGTCGCCAGAGCGGCCGCCATCGTTCTACGGATGGTCATCCCGAACTCCTCCCTCGCCCAAATCTGCGATGGACCGTCGCCAGAAGCAACTCGCAGATCGTCTCGGGGGAATCCGGCCGAGACTCAGAGGACGTCAGCCCCGGTTGACGGAGGTCTCACGGGCCCCGGTCGCGGCCTTGCCGGGCTTCATGAACTTCACCAGCACGCGCTGGCCGATCAGGAAAGGCGCGGCGTCGGCGGAGACCACCACCTCGACCACCCGTTCGTCTGTCCGCTCGGTCGGATCGTCGGACTGCAGCTTGCGGGCGCCGAACATCCTGGCCCGGCGCAGCACCTTGCCGACGAAGATCTTGCTCTCGTCGGCCTCAGGCGTGAGCTCGGCTTCCTGACCGATGTTCACGGTGGGCAGGGCGGCCTCGGGGATCTCGGCTCTGACTATGCGGGGCGTGTTCGGCTCGAGGTCGAACATGTCGGAGACGTTCAGGGTCGAGGCGCCTGCGCCCGGATTGGCATAGCGGCGGACGATCCGCCCATCGGCGGGGGCGCGGATGTAGGTGAGCTCGAGGTTGTAGCGCGCCTGGGCCAGCTGGGCGGTGACGGTGGCGATCGCCGCGCGCTGGCTGTCCAGCGCAGCCTGAGCGGAGGCCACGGTGTCCTTGGCCTTGTCCAGGGCCTGGACGGCGACGAAGCTCGAAGGCGCCAGGCGCTGGAGGCGGGCATATTCCCGCTCCCCGGCGCGCATCTGCACCTGGAGCGATTCGACCTGCGCCTTAGCCTGGGCGAGGTTCGCGGCGGCGGTCTGGGCCGCCAGGCGCGGCTGATCGTCCTCGAGGCGGGCCAGGACCTCGCCCTTCTTGACCACATCGCCTTCCTGGACGGACACCTCGCGCACGATCCCCGCCGTACGGGCCGCCACCTGGATGACGCCGCCCTCGACGTCGGCCTTCCCGCTGGCGATGGCGGCGTAGGGCGTGTCCAGCGGACGCGCCTTGGCGACCGCCTCGGCGCGGGCCTTCTGGGTCTGCATGCGGCTCAGCGTCAGACCGCCGATCGCCACGACGATCACGGCCAGGGCGGTGAGCCAGAACCCGACTTTCCGGAACATGGTCATGAAGCCTCGATGAGCGCCGGCGGTCCGCCCGCGGCGCTGGTGGGAGCCGATTCCAGGATCTGCCCGTCTTCCAGGTGGATGACGCGGTCGGCATAGACTTCCAGCCGAACGTCATGGGTGACGCAGATCACCGCCGCGCCGTGTTCCTTGGCGGCCTGGTGCAGCAGGCGCATGACGACCTGTCCGTTCTCGCCGTCCAGGGCCGAGGTCGGCTCGTCGGCGAAGATCAGCTGCGGCGACTTGGCAAGGCAGCGGGCGATGGCGACCCTCTGCTTCTCGCCGCCGGAGAGCTCCGACGGGCGCTGGTTCATCCGCGGCTTCATGCCGACCTCGGTCAGCGCACGCATGGATCGCTCGCGCGCCTCGCGGCGCGGCACGCCCTGATATTTCAGCACCACCTCGACCTGCTGCAGGGCGGTGAGGGCGGGGAACAGGTTGAAGCCCTGGAAGACGAAGCCGCAGTGGTCGAGCCGGAAACGGTCGATCTTGCCCTCGGGCAGTTTCCAAAGGTTCTGGCCGAGCGCGTTGACCTGACCCTCATCGGGGCGGAGCAGGCCCGACATGCAGGCCATCAAGGTCGACTTGCCCGATCCGGACGGCCCCATGACCAGGGACAGCTCGCCATGGCTGGCCTCGAAGTCGACGTGCTTGAGCACCTCGATCTTGGAGCGGCCGCTCTTGAAGGCCTTGACCATCCCTTGGGCGTGCAGGGCGTTGCGGCTCATCGGAGAAGATCCGCGGGCTGGCTCTTCTTCAGGATGCCCAGAGAAAGCAGGCCCGAGCCGAGGGCGATGATCATCAGGAGCGCCACCGCCATGACGATGTATTCGGGCGGGAAGGCCATGGGCACGCCGCCGGCCTTGCCGAGCTGGGCGACGCCCCAGACGAAGACGCCGGTCGCCAGCAGACCCACCACCCCGACCCAGAAGGCCAGCTCCAGCACCACCTTGCGCAGAGAGCCCACCGAGACACCGAGCGCGCGCAGGGATGCGAATTCCTTGATGTTGGCCAGGATCGCGCCGCGCAGGGTCTGCCAGGTGATGCCGACCCCGATGCAGAAGCCGAGGATGATGGTGAAGTTCATCATCAGGCCGATGATCTGCTCCTTCATCAGGGCCTTGTCGTTGGCGTCCGCCAGCTCCTTCTTGGTCCAGGCGCGGAATTGGCCCTTGCCCATGGCGTTCAGCTGGTCGCGCACCTCGATGGTGCGCTTGGGATCGCGGACCCGCACCAGGAGCGGCCCGGTGCGATCTGTGCTGGTCTGCTGGCCGATCAGGCTGAGGGTGTTGCGCGACAGGATCAGCATCGGCCGGTTCACATTGGCGTAGTTGTGCAGCAGCGCGCGGATCTTCACGACGTGGCCGTTCAGGATGGCCTTGTCGCCCAGTTTGACCCCGAGCGCCTTTTGCGCCGTCTCGTCGATCACCACGGAGAAGGGGACCGACAGGGCCTGGCGGATGTCCTGGCCGTAGTCGGTCGGCCAGGTCACCGCGCCAGGGTCCAGGTCCACCGCCATCAGCTGCACGTAGTTCTGCTTCACCTTTTCCCCGCCCTTGGGGAAATTGCGGAACATCGCGCCGGAACCGGCCATGTCGGAGACCTGGACCACCTGCGGGTGCAGGTAGATCAGCGGCATGATCCGGCGGGGCAGGCTGGCGTCGTCGTTCATCAGGCTCTCGGCCCTGGGCGCGATGACGAAGATGTCCGCGGGCGACCGGTCGATGGTCGCGGTGAACGACTTGCCGATGCCGACGAACATGCCGACCTCGGCGAGGATCAGCAGGCCCGAGAAGGCGAGCGCGATCACGGCGGCCAGATATCGCCGCCATTCGTAGATCAGGGTCGCAAGCGCAAGCGACACCGGTACCTCCTCGCCCCTGTGGCGGGGTTGTCGCGCCGCCACCGACAGAGGGCCAGTTAATTCGCGGTAACAGGCGGGAGCGTGGCGGAGCGCCGTCTGGAGCCCTAGCCGGGCAGGGTGACCGTGGCCCGAAGGCCCCCCAGAGGGCTGCGGTCCAGCACCACGTCGCCGCCGTGGCCACGGGCGACGTCGCGGGCGATGGCGAGGCCCAGGCCCACGCCCTTGGCGTTCTGGTTGCGCGCCTCGTCGTCGAGCCGCTGGAACGGCCGGAAGGCGTCCTCGTAGCGATCGGGCGCTATGCCGGGACCGTCGTCGTCGACGGTGATCTCGACGCGGCCGGCAGGCGCGGCGGCGGCGCGGACCGTCAGGTGCGAGCCGTGGGCGGCGGCGTTCATCACCAGATTGACCAGCGCGCGCTTGACCGCGTTCGGCCGGACCACCGCCGAGAGCGCGGGGTCCGCCTCCAGTTCGACCTCGGCGCCGGCCCGCCGCGCGCCCTCGCAGATCTCCGCCAGCAGGGGCGCCAGCGGCACGGGCTCGGCGTTCTCGCCGGCCTCGCCGCGCGCAAAGGCCAGGTACTCGTCGATCATGTGCTCCATCTCGGCCACGTCGCCGCTCATGGCCTTCACTCGGGCGCTCGGCTTGGCCAGCGCCAGCTCGAGCTTCAGCCGGGTGAGGGGTGTCCTGAGGTCGTGGCTGACAGAGGCGAGCAGGGCGGTGCGCTGGTCGATGTAGCGCTGGATGCGCGTCTTCATGGCGATGAAGGCGCTGGCGGCCTGCCGCACCTCCGTCGCGCCGTGGGGTCGGAAGTTGGGCACGTCCACCCCCCGGCCGAAGGCCTCGGCCGCCGCGGCCAGGCGTTCGATCGCGCGCACCTGGTTGCGGATGAAGAGCACGGCCACGGCCGAGAGCAGCAAGGTGGCGCCCGCCAGCCACATGACGAAGGCGCCGGCCTGGGCCGCCACGGCGCGGTCGCGCGGCGCCAGGACCCGCAGCACGCCCTGCGGAAGCTGTACGCGGATGTCCACGTAGGCGGGGTAGCGGGTGGTGTCGAACCAGAACGGCCGGTCCAGTCGCTCGGTCAGGGCGCGGCGAAGCGGCCGGTCGACCTGGGCGGTGAAGAAGGCCCTGCGCCGCTCGGTGGGCAGGGTCTTGCCGGGCTGCCAGGCGAAAGACAGGTCCATGTAGCGCTCCGCCTCCTGCTGCAGGCGGACGAAATGGCCGGGGGCGGGATCGGACTCGTAGCTCTGGGTCAGGGCGGCGACGTCGCCCGCGAGGCTGTCGGCCAGGCGGTCGGTCACGGTCTCCCAGTGCGCCTCGAAGAAGGCCCAGGTCACGGCCCCCTGCATCAGGGCGATGGGCAGGACGATGATCAGCAGCGAGCGGCCGAACAGCGAGCGGGGCAGCCAGCGCTTGAACTGCCGCGGCCAGATCCACCGCCCGATGCGGCTGAGGCGGGGGGCGGACATCAGTCGGGCGCCAGCATGTAGCCGACCCCCCGCACGGTCTGCAGGTAGCGGGGGTTCCTGGGATCCGCCTCGATCTTGCGGCGCAGGCGGGTGACCTGGATGTCGACGGCGCGGCCCGCGGCGTCGCCCTGGCCCGATCCCAGCATGTGCCGTTCGACCGGCGCATTGGGCGCGCGGGCCAGCCGCTTGAGCAGCTGGGCCTCCGCCTCGGTCAACCGCACCGGCTCCTGGTCGCGGAACAGCTCGCCCCGCTCGGCGTCGAACAGGCAGCGTCCGAGCGACAGGCGCTTGGAGACCGCCGACTGGGCGCCGGTTCGCCGCAGGATCGCGCCGATGCGCAGCACCAGCTCCTGAGGCTCGAAGGGTTTGGCCAGATAGTCGTCGGCGCCCAGGCTCAGGCCCTCGATCCGGTCGGTGGGCTGGTCGCGGGCGGTCAGGATCAGGACGGGCGTGCGGCCCTTCTGGCCGGGCTGGCCGCGCAGCCAGTGGGTCAACTGGAAGCCGCTCTCGCCGGGCATCATCACGTCCAGCACCAGGAGGTCGACGTCGAACAGCTCCAGAACCCGGCGCGCGGCCACGGCGTCGGCGGCGGTGGTGACCCGGAAGCCTTCGCGGGTCAGGTATCGCTTGATCAGGTCGCGGATGCGGTCGTCGTCGTCGACGATCAGGAGGTGGGCCGCTTCGGTCAGGTTCCGCCGGGGCATGCTCTAGATCTCCGGCTCCGGACGGCCGATGGCGATCCGGCCCCCGGCCAGGGCGGACAGGATGCGCCTCGAACCAGCCACCGCGTCGAGGCCGCCGGCGCGATAGGCCCTCGCGAGCAGCGACCTCAGCCGCTCGGAGACACGCGCCTCGACCCCCGCCCCGTCCTTGGTGAGCCGTGCGGGCTTGCGCCTGGCGTCGGCTTCCCCGGACGCCTTCTCGACCAGGCCCAGCCTGGCCAGATCGGCCAGGGTCCGGCTCGCGCCCTGCTTGGAGAGGGCGGTCAACCGCGCCAGCTCGCGCACGCCCAGGCCCGGTCTGCGCTTCAGCAGGAACAGGGTGCGGTAATGGCTGCGTCCCAGGCCCTTGGCCTCGCCTTCGAGCGCGGCGTCCACCGCCGCCCACAGCGTCGCTTCCGCCAGAAGCAAGAGCTCGAGGCCGGCGTCCAGCTCCTCCTCGCGGAGGATCAGCCTGGGATCGGGAAGGCCGGTCATCCCGCGCGGGCCCTCATGGCCGTCGGGTTGACGCTCTGCGCCCGGCGGTTTCTAAGAACCCGGCGAAAGGAGGCCCTCATAAATGTCCCTCGTTCCCTTCGACGACCGCGACGGCTGGATCTGGTTGGACGGCGAACTCGTCCCCTGGCGCGAGGCGAAGGTGCACGTACTGACGCACGCCCTGCATTATGCGTCCTGCGTGTTCGAAGG
>Ga0265338_10009403_pt1 | contig 11662 bp, 10 predicted proteins | sample 42126metaG_FD_193579 | JGI IMG/M metagenome (GOLD analysis project Ga0265338, IMG submission 193579) | Rhizosphere microbial communities from Carex aquatilis grown in University of Washington, Seatle, WA, United States - 4-21-26 metaG | ecosystem: Host-associated > Plants > Roots > Rhizosphere... | reverse complement strand
GGCTCGAGGCGGGGGAGAGGATGGCGCTCGTCACCGACGCGGGCCTGCCGGCGATCTCCGACCCGGGCGCGCGGATCGTGCGCGCGGCGCTCGATGCGGGCGTGCCCGTGACCGTGCTGCCGGGGCCGTCGGCGGTCGAGACGGCGCTCGTTGGGTCGGGGCTCGTCGGCGAGCGGTACCAGTTCCTCGGGTTCCTCCCGCGCGGCGAGAAGGCGCTCGCCGGGCTGTGGGAGGAGCTCCGTGCGTGGCCGTGGCCGGCGGTCGCGTTCGAGTCGCCGCAGCGTCTCCCGAAGACGCTGCGCTCGCTGGCGGCGGCGGATCCGTCGCGCCCGGCGGCGGTGTGCCGTGAGCTGACGAAACGTTTCGAAGAGGTCGCGCGCGGGACGGCGGCGGAGCTCGCGGAGCGCTTCGCGGAGCCGCCGAAGGGCGAGATCGCAATCGTGATCGGCCCCGCCACCGTCGCCGCCGAGCCTGCGGCGGAAGCGGACGCGCTCGCGGCGGTCGCCGAGCTCGTGGCGGCGGGTCTCCCACGGAAGCAGGCCGCCGACGTCGTCGCGCGGCTGACGGGCATCGCCCGCAACCGCCTCTACAGCGGCTCGCTGTAAGCAGATTTGACAACAGCCGGAGCCGCTGCTACGGTGCTCCGCTCGTTTTCAAATCAGACAACGAAGGCGGTGATTGCCGGTGCGGCTAATGGCTCTGCTCGTGCTGCTGCTCGTGCTCTGGGTGCCCGCTGCGGGAGCCTGGACGTGGCCCGTCGGCGGCCCCGTGCTCCAGGGGTTCTCGTTCGATCCGGCGCATCCGTACGCCGGCGGCCAGCACCGCGGCATCGACGTCGGCGGCGACGCGGGCGCGTCGGTGCTCGCGCCGGCGTCGGGCGTCGTCAGCTTCGCGGGCACGGTTCCGACGAGCGGCAAGTCGGTGACGATCGATACCGCGGACGGACTCTCGGTCACGCTGACGCACCTCGGCTCGATTGCCGTGGCGAAGGGCGGAGCCGTCACTGAGGGAACGGTTGTCGGGACCGTCGGGCCGAGCGGCACGCCGGAGCTCGACGTTCCGTACGTCCATCTCGGCATCCGCAACGCGGCCGACCCGCAGGGCTACCTCGACCCGCTGCTGTTCCTGCCGGTCGCTGCGGCGCCGCCCGCCGCGGCTCCGGCTGCAGCTCCGGTCGCGCCGCCCGCGGCTGTGGCGCCGGCTGCCGAGCCGGCGGCCGCGCCGCCGGTGTCGGATGGTCCGCCCGCGCCGGAGGTCCCGGTTGCCGATCCGGCGCCGCCGACCGCCGAATCTCCTCCAGCCGCCGAGGCGCCGCCGGTCGACGCGACGCCGCCTGTCGAAGCGGTACCTGCCGCCCCGGCTCCGCCGGTGGCGGAGGCGCCGCCCGCCGTCGCCGCGCCCGTCGAGGCTCCGGCGCAGCCGGAGCCCGCCCAGCCCGACCCAGCCCAGCCCGAACCGGCCCAGCCCGAACCGCCGCCGGCAGCCGAGCCTGCGCCGATCCCCGATCCGATCGCACCGGTCGAGGCGTCGCCGCCGGCGGACTCGCTGCCTACGCCAGAGGCTCCGGCGTTCCCCGCGCTGGTCGCTCCGCCGCCGCCGTCGCTGACAGCGCTGCCGTCGGCACCTACGCACGGAATCCACGCGACCGCCGCGCCGACGATCTCGCGTCCGCCTGCCGTCTCGCGCCAGGTCTCGGGCCGCAGGCCCGTGCCGGACACAGGAGCGTTCGAGTCGTCGCGACGCACCACGTCGCCCGTCGCCCCCGTGGTCCACCCGAGCGGAGGCGCGTCATCCGTCGCGTCCGTGCTCGCCTTCGCGGGCGCGCTCGCCGCGGCCGCAGCAGCGGCGGTCGGGCTGATGCGGGCTCGTATGATCCGTAACCCGTCTCCGACCTCGCAGGGAGCGCTCTCGCGTGACGCAGCAACCTCAGAAGATCCTCGTCGCGGTCGCATGGCCATATGCGAGCGGCCCGAGGCACCTCGGTCACGTCGCGGGGCCGGGCGTGCCGTCGGACATCTTCGCCCGCTACCACCGGCTGAAGGGGAACGACGTGCTGATGGTGTCGGGGACGGACGAGCACGGGACGCCGGTGATGGTGTCGGCGGACCGGGAAGGCGTCTCGCCGCGTGAGCTCGCCGACCGCAACAACGCGCTCATCCGCGACGACTACGTCAAGCTCGGCCTGGCATTCGACACGTTCACCCGGACGACGACGGTCAATCACTACCGCGTCACGCAGGACCTCTTCCGCACCCTGTACGACAAGGGCTATCTCATCGAGCGGACCACGCTCGGCGCGTTCTCCCCCGCGACCGGCCGCACGCTGCCCGACCGCTACATCGAGGGGACATGCCCGATCTGCGGCTACTCGGACGCGCGCGGGGACCAGTGCGACAACTGCGGAAACCAGCTGGACCCGGTCGACCTGATCGACCCGCGGTCGATCGTCGACGGCTCGACTCCCGAGTTCCGCGAGACGACGCACCTGTTCCTCGACCTGCCCGCGTTCGCGGACCAGCTCGCGACCTGGCTGACGGCACAGGAAGGCTGGCGGCCGAACGTCAAGAACTTCTCGCTCGGACTCGTCCGCGAGCTGAAACCGCGCGCCATGACGCGCGACATCGACTGGGGCGTGCCGGTGCCGGTCGACGGCTACCCCGACGACACGAAGCGGATCTACGTCTGGTTCGACGCCGTGATCGGCTATCTGTCGGCGAGCGTCGAGTGGGCCCACAACCGCGGCACGCCGGACGCGTGGCGCGAGTGGTGGCAGAACCCGGACGCCGGCCACTTCTACTTCATGGGGAAGGACAACATCGTCTTCCACTCGGTGATCTGGCCGGCCATGCTGCTCGGCTACGGGGCGGGCGGCGAGCTCGGCGCCGGCCGCGGCGACCTGCACCTGCCCTCGAACGTCGTCGCGAGCGAGTACCTGACGATGGAGGGGAAAAAGGCGAGCACGAGCCGCAATCTCGCCATCTGGGTCGGTGACTTCCTCGAGCGCTACGACCCGGATCCGCTGCGCTTCTATCTCACCGCCGCCGGCCCGGAGACGCAGGACACCGACTTCACGTGGGACGAGTTCGTCCGCCGCAACAACGACGAGTTGCTCGCCAACTGGGGAAATCTCGTCAACCGCACGCTGGTCAGCGCGCACCGCAACTTCGGCGAGGTGCCGCAGCCGGGCGAGCTCACCGCCACCGACTCGGCGCTTCTCGACGCCGTCGCAGCGTCGTTCACAGACATCGGCGGCCTGATCGAGCAGGCGCGGTTCAAGGCCGCGATCGCAGAGACGATGCGTGTCAGCTCGCTGGCGAACCAGTACATCGCCGACCAGGCGCCGTGGGCGCTCGTCAAGACCGACCGCGACCGGGCAGCCACGGTCCTCTACGTCGCGCTCCACTGCGTCGACTCGCTGAAGACGCTGTTCGCGCCGTTCCTCCCGTTCACCTCGCAAGCCGTGCACGAGCTGCTCGGCTACGACGGTTATCTGGCCGGACCGATCGAGTCCGTCACGATCACCGAGGAGGACGGATCGACGCACGACGTGCTGACCGGCGACTACACGAGCTGGGTCGGATCCTGGACGCCGAGCGAGCTCCCGCCCGGCCAGGCGCTGCGCGAGCCGAAGCCGCTCTTCCGCAAGCTCCCGCCGGAGACGGTCGACGAGGAGCTCGCCCGGCTCGGTCTGTGAGGGGGCTGGGCCGGTGATCGACACACATGCCCACCTCGACGCGCTCGACGACGATCCGTCAGAGGTCGTTGCCCGCGCCGCCGAGGCCGGCGTCGGCCGCATCCTCACCGTCGGCACGACACCGGCCGGATGCCGCCGCGCACTCGAGCTCGCCGACGCGCACGACGGCGTCTTCGCCATCCTCGGCATCCACCCGCACGAGGCCGGCAGCACGACCGACGCCGACGTCGCGGAGGTTCGCGAGCTGCTCGGCCACCCGAAGGCCGTCGCGGTCGGCGAGACGGGCCTCGACTGGTTCCGCGACTATGCGCCGCGCGACGCGCAGCTCGACCTGTTCGCGCGGATGCTGGCGATCGCCGCGGAGGTGGAGAAGCCGGTCGTCATCCACACCCGCGCCGCCGACTCCGATACGCGCACGGCGCTCGAGAGCTTCGACGGCCGCGTCGTCCTGCACTGCTTCTCCTCGCCGAGCCTGCTCGAGCCGGCCCGCGAGCGCGGCTGGTACGTCTCGTTCGCGGGCAACGCCACCTTCCCCAAGGCGGTCGACCTCCGCCTCGCCGCGACGCAGACGCCTGCCGACCGGATCCTCGCCGAGACCGACTGCCCCTACCTCGCGCCACAGCCGATGCGCGGCCGCCCGAACGAGCCGGCCTACGTGATGCACACGCTCGCCGTGCTCGCGCAGTCGCGCGGGGAGGAGCCGCAGGAGCTCGAGCGGCTGATCGAGCGCAACGCATCCGAATGCTTCGGGCTCCCGGCATGAGCGTCTCCCCGAAGAAGGAGCTGGGACAGCACTTCCTCGTCGACGAGAACATCCTCGGCGTGATCGGCCGCCTCGCCGATCTCCAGCCGGACGACATCGTGCTCGAGATCGGCCCGGGTCTCGGTGTGCTCACGCGGTACCTCGCGCAGCGGGTCGCGCACGTGCACGCGATAGAGCTCGACGCGTCGCTCGAGCCGCACCTGCGCGACGCGGGCGCGAACGTCACGCTCCACCTCGGCGACGCTCTCCGCATCGACCTCGCGGCGCTCGCGCCGGACGCGACGAAGCTCGTTGCCAACCTGCCGTACAACATTGCGACGCCGCTGCTCGTCGAAAGCCTCGACGGGCTGCCGGCGATCGGCAGCTGGTGCGTGATGGTGCAGCGCGAGGTGGCCGACCGGCTGTTCGCCGTTCCCGCGACGAAGGCGTACGGCGCCGTCTCCGTGCTCGTGCAGCTCGTCTGCGAGCGCACCGGCTTCCATCCCGTCTCCCGCAGCGTCTTCCGGCCGCGCCCCAACGTCGACTCGGCGCTCGTCGCCTTCCGCCGCACCGGGATGCCGGCGGACTATCCCCGAGTGAAGAAGGTCGTCGCGGGCGCGTTCGCGCACCGCCGCAAGACGCTGCCCAACTCGCTCGAGCTCGCCGGGATCGCCTCCCGCGCCGCCGCCGCCGCGGCCCTCGCACGGATCGGACGCGAACCGGCGGTGCGAGCCGAGGCGTTGGCGCCGCCGGAGTTCGTCGTGCTCACCGAGGCGCTCGGATGAAGGCGCCGGCTCCCGCGAAGATCAACCTCGGCCTCGTCGTCGGTCCGCTGCGCCCGGACGGCAGGCACGAGCTGCTCACCGTCTACCAACGGCTCGCACTCGCGGACCGGATCCAGGTCGAGCACTCCGCGAACGGACTCCGCGTCGAGGGCTACCCCGCCGACACGCTCGTCCGCGGCGCGCTCGTGGCGCTGGCGGCGCGCACCGGCGCCGACCCCGCGTGGACCGTGCGGATCGAGAAGCGACTGCCGATCGCCGCCGGCATCGGCGGCGGCAGCTCCGACGCCGCCACCGCGCTCCGGCTGGCCAACGAAACCCTCGCGTCACCGCTCGCGCCGGCCGAGCTGCACGAGCTCGCCGCGAGCCTCGGCGCCGACGTCCCGTTCTTCCTCGTCGACGGCCCGCAGCTCGGCTCCGGCGACGGCACGACGTTCGCGCCGCTCGAGCTGCCGCAGGACTTCTGGGTCGTCCTCGTCGTCCCGGACGACGCGACCAAACCGTCGACTGGATCCGTCTACGCCGCCTTCGACGCCCGCGACGGCGCCGCCGGCTGGGACGAGCGCCGCACCGCGTTTCTCGCCGCGCTCGAGGCCGTCCGGCGCCCGCGCGATCTCGCAGCGCTGCCGCCGAACGACCTCGCCTCGTCCCCGCTGACGGACGAGCTGCGCGGCCTCGGCGCCTTCCACGCCGACGTCTCCGGCGCAGGTCCCGCCGTCTACGGGCTCTTCCACCACCGCGCCCCTGCAGAGGCCGCAAAGCGGGCGCTGAAGCGGGCCGGCGCGAGCTGGCTGACGGCACCTGCGTGGTACGGTTGATCCGTGGTCACGGACACGCCGAATGTCCTCGAGCACGGCACGACGAAGACCGGCCGGTGGCTCCGCGTGCGCCGCACACGCCTGGCGCTGTGGATCGCCGTCGTCGAGGGGATCCTCGTCGCCGTACTGCACGATTTCACCCGCTGGACGGTCATCATCATCGCCATACCGTTGATCCTGCTCTACGGATTCTGGGGTCGGCACGCGAAGTCGGACACGGCCCGCCAGATCACGTGGATCGCGGGCGCGTCGCAGGCGCTGGCGGTGCTCTTCGTGCTGCTCGCGGCGATCATCGGCATCTTCGTCCTCGCCTTCGTCGTGCTGGCCGCGATCGCCGCGCTTGTCTTCTTCTTCGCCGACCGCCGCTAGACTGCGATCCCCTGATGGGGCGTGGCCAAGTGGTAAGGCAACGGGTTTTGGTCCCGTGATCCCAGGTTCGAATCCTGGCGCCCCAGCCACTTTCATCTCCTGACATGGCAGACGATCTCGCAGCAGTCGTGATGGCCGGCGGCCTGGGCACGCGCATGAAGAGCGCGACGCCGAAGCACCTGCACCCGCTGCTGGGCCGGCGGATGGTCGACTGGGTGATCCGGGCGGCGCAGGACGCCGGCGTCACGCGGGTCGTCGTCGTCGCGTCGCCGGAGACGAGCGGGCTGTTCGAAGGGCTCGACGTCGCCGTCCAGGAGAAGCCGCTCGGCACCGGCGACGCCGTCCGCTCGGCGCGCGAGGCGCTGGCCGGGTTCTCCGGCGACGTGCTCGTGCTGAACGGGGACGTGCCCGCGCTGACCGCCGACACCGTGCGCGCGCTGCTGGAGGCGCACAGCCGCGCCGGCGCCGCCGGCACCGTCCTCTCGTTCGTGCCCGAGGATTCGCGCCGGTACGGGCGAATCGTCCGCGACGGGACCGACGGTCTCGCCCGCATCGTCGAGGCTGGCGACGCCACGCCCGAGGAGCTCGCGCTCCGCGAGGTCAACTCCGGGATCTACGTCTTCCGGGCCGAGGAGCTCTGGCCGGTGCTGGACCGGCTCCAGCCGCACAACGCCCAGGGCGAGCTCTATCTCACCGACACGATCGGCCTGCTCGTCGGTGACGGCGACGCGGTTGCCGTGCACGTCGCCGCCGATCCGTTCGAGGTGGAGGGGATCAACACCCGCGTCGAGCTCGCCGCCGCCGCGGCCGCCCTCCGCGACCGGATCAACGAGGCGCACATGCTCGCCGGCGTCACGATCGTCGATCCGGACTCGACGTGGATCGAGGCCGGCGTCGAGATCGAGCCGGACGTCACGGTCCATCCGTTCACGGTCATCCGGGGCGACGTCCGGATCGCGTCCGGCGTCGAGATCGGTCCGTTCGCCTACATCCGGCCGGGCACCGTCCTGGGCGAGCGGGCGAAGATCGGGACGTTCGTCGAGGTGAAGAAGACGACCGTCGGCGCCCGGTCGAAGATCCCGCACCTCTCCTACATCGGGGACGCCGAGATCGGCGAGGACTCGAACGTCGCCGCGGGGAACGTCACGGCGAACTTCAAGCACGAACCGGGCCAGCCGAAGGCGAAGACCCGGATCGGGAGCAACGTCAGGACCGGTGTCGACAATACGTTCGATGCTCCGGTGGAGATCGGTGACGACACTTGGATTGCAGCGGGTACGGTCATCACGGATGATGTCCCTCCCGGATCGCTCGCCGGTTTCCCGCCACGGCAGGTCACAAAGGAAGGGTGGGTCTACGAGAAGCATGGAAAGCCTGACAGCTGAACTTGCGCTGCCCGGTCTCGAAGGAGCGGCCGTGACGCAGCCCGTCCAGGGGCACTGGCTCGAGCGTGGTCCGTCGAAGCGGCTCATGGTCTTCTCGGGCCGCTCGCATCCCGACCTCGCGCACCAGATCGGCGACAAGCTCGGCGTCGAGCTCGGCGACATCGAGTTCGACACGTTCGCGAACGGCGAGACGTACGCGCGGTACATCGAGTCGATCCGCGGCGCGGACGTGTTCCTCGTGCAGACGGGCTGTCAGCCCGTCGACCGGAACCTGATGGAGCTGATGTTCATGATCCAGGCGGCGAAGCTCGCGTCCGCGAAGCGCATCACCGCCGTCATGCCGCTCTTCCCCTACGCGCGGCAGGACCGGAAGGCGAGGCCGCGCGAGCCGATCTCCGCCCGCCTCGTCGCCGACATGCTGCAGCTCGCCGGCGCCGACCGCGTGCTGACGATGGACCTCCATGCCGGACAGATCCAGGGCTTCTTCACCATCCCCGTCGACCACATGACCGCGCTGCCGCTGTTTGCGCGCCACTTCCGCGACCTCGGCCTTACCGGCCCCGAGATCGTTTCGGTCGCACCCGACGAGGGACGCACGAAGATGGCGGTCCGCTTCGCCGAGATGATCGAGGCGGACGTCGCGATGATGCACAAGACCCGCCCCGAGCGCGACGTGGTCGAGGTGACGGAGATCACGGGCCGCGTCCGCGACAAGATCGCCATCGTCGGTGACGACGTGATCATGACCGGCGGCACGTTGATCGCGAACGTCGAGGCGCTGCGCGAGAAGGGCGTCAAGGCCGTGTACGTCTTCGCGACACACGGCGTCTTCTGCGGCGGTGCGCTGGAGAAGTTCCACAAGGCGCCGATCGACGGCATCGTCGTCACCGACACGGTCCCGATCAACCAGCTCGAGGCGCCGCCGAACCTGACGGTGCTCCCGGTCGCGGGCCTGCTCGCCGAGACGATCATGAACGTCTTCGCCGACGACTCCGTCTCCGCCATCTTCGGCGGCGAGAACCAGCTCTTCTGAGCCGGTGGAAGTGCTCTGCACTTCCACCGGGCCGGCGCTCGTGGCGGTTCTATTTGTGCGCACCGCCGGGAGCACGGTCCCGGCGGAGCGCGGCGGGTTCGCGGTCCACACTCGGCGTTCAAGGCGGCTTTCGGCCCTTGGCTTCGCTGCGCGGCCGGTGGTGGCCTGCGGCCATCCCCGCCCGCTGGTCCGCCTCCGGCTAACGCGCCTTCGGCCGCGTTAGCCTCCGTCTGTGTCCGCAGCTGTCGGCGAAGCCAGCGGCGGTTCAGCCGGGCGGCGCCGGCACGGCCCGCCCATGCCGGCGGTCGCGGCCGTACGCGATCAGTGCGGCCACGGCGATCGACGTCATGCCGCCGACCAGGCCCCACCAGATGGCGAAGTCGGCGATGTCCCAGACGTCGGGGGACAGCGAGTAGAAGTGGATGAAGTCCGGCACGCCCCGCGACCAGATGAACTGCGAGACGCCGTTGGCCAGCACGCCGCCGACGAGGAGGCCGACGCCGATCCAGGCGCCCCAGAGGCGGCCCACGCCGCGGCGGCGGGCGACGATCGCGGCTCCGAACGTGAAGGCGATCGCGGCAAGTGACATCAGGACGCGCCGCGAGAAGTCGCCCGCGTGCGTGTCGTTCCAGGCGACGAGGCCGAGCCCGCCGTGGCTCACGGCGATCGTCTTCGTCAGCAGGTCCACGGCGAATACGACGACGAACGCAGCCAGGCCGGCGACGGCGGCGCGGTCGAGAACGGCCCGGGACGAGCGGAAGATGCCCACGTCAGATAGGGATCGGCCGTCGGCCCCCGGCCCTTGAGGTATGGCCGCTATGGCCGATACTGGTTTGATGAAGAAGCTCGGGCTCGTCCTCCTGGCTGCCGCCGCACTCGCTGTCCCCGCCGCGGCGTCGGCAAACGCGCCGCTGCTCGGGATCAAGGGCGACGTGGCCCGCTTCCAGACGCTGACCGGACAGGACTCGCAGGTCCGCCACGTGATCGTCGCCTGGGGCCAGGGCCAGACCTGGGGCTCCCAGTTTCCTGCGCTCTTCCAGCAGCTCGGCGGCATCCCGATGATCGGTCTCTCCACCGGCGCCCGCGGCGGCGGCGAGGCGATCACCCCGCAGCAGATCGCGCAGGGCAAAGGCGACGCGTATCTCGTCGCGCTCAACGCCGCCGTCAACGGCTGGGGCCAGGAGATCTACATCCGCCCGTTCGGCGAGATGAACGGCTACTGGAACAAGTACTGCGCGTACACGAAGACGGGTGCGGTCAAGCCGGGCCACCAGACGAGCTGGTTCCGGAAGGCGTTCGCACGCGTCTACCTGATCGTCCACGGCGGTGCGGCCGCCGACATCGACGCGAAGCTGACGAAGCTCGGGATGCCGCCGCTCGCCGGTGGCGCCGACCTGCCGGTGAACCCGATGCCGATGACGCGGGTCGTCTGGAACCCGCAGGGTTTCGGCGCACCGGACATCCCGGGGAACTCGGCCCAGGCGTACTACCCGGGCGACGCGTACGTCGACGTCGTCGGCGACGATCTCTACGACCAGCACGGAAAGGCGGAGTGGGCCGCAGCCGCAGCGCTGTACAAGGCGCATCCCGGGAAGCCGTTCTCGTTCCCGGAGTGGGGGCTGTGGGGGATCGACGACCCGGTGTTCGTGAAGACGATGGGGACGTTCGTGCGCTCGCACAAGCGCACGGAGATGCTCGCGTACTTCGAGAGCGTCCCCGGCTCGGTGTTCGATCTCCAGACGAAGCCGGCCAGCCGGGCCGCCTACCGCCGATACATCACGACGCTCGGCTAGCGGCCAACCGCCGCTCGGCGAGCCGCTCCGCCGCGGCCGCCGGCGTGATCTTCGCCTCGTCGGCGTTCCGGTAGAGCGTACGCAGCGTGTCGCCGATCCCGGCGAGTCGCCGCTCGAGCTCGTCGTCGTCCCAGCCGAGCGATTCGAGGCCGAGCAGCTGGAGGACGCCGCCGGCGTTGATGGCGTAGTCGGGCGCGTAGAGGATCCCGGCCTCGTGCAGCCGGTCGCCGTCCTCGGGAGTCGCGAGCTGGTTGTTCGCGCAGCCGGCGGCGATCCGGCAGCGGAGACGCGGGATCGAATCGGCGTTCAGCGTCCCGCCGACGGCGCACGGCGCGTAGACGTCGCAGTCGGTCGTGAGCGCCGCGTCGGCCGCGACCACCGCCGCGCCGACCTTGCCTGCCACCCGTCCGGCGAGCTCCGCGTCGAGGTCGGTGACGAGCACCCGCGCGCCGTCCTCGGCGAGCCACCCGGCCAGATCGGCGCCGACGGCGCCGACACCCTGCACGAGCACCGTGCGCCCTCCGAGATCCGGCGATCCGAAGACGTGCTCGACGCTCGCGCGGATCCCGTGGAACACCCCGCGGGCGGTTCCCCGGCCGCTGTTGCCGCCGCGGCCGGTCGTCCCGAACACCCGAGAGCACCGCTCGGCGACGACGTCGAGGTCGGCCGGCGTGATGTTCATGTCACCCGCGGTCTCGTACGTGCCGCCGAGCGACTCGACGAGGTCGCCGTAGCGCAGGAGCAGTTGCCGCCGCGCATCGCCCTCCGGCAGCTCCGGCACGGCCAGCACCGCCTTCCCGCCCCCGCGCGGCATGTCCGCAACGGCCATCTTCCGGCTCATCGCGGCCGAGAGTCGCATCGCGTCCGCGAGCCCGTCCGACGGCTGCCCGTAGACGCGCATGCGCGTCCCGCCGCCGGCGGGCCCGAGCGCCGTCGAATGGATGCACACGAACATCCACGCGCCGCTGACCCGGTCGTACCGGACGACCGCCTCCTCGCCGTCCCACTCCCGCAGCAGGTCCTCGAACACTCCCAAGGACAATACG
>Ga0265338_10009401_pt1 | contig 11667 bp, 12 predicted proteins | sample 42126metaG_FD_193579 | JGI IMG/M metagenome (GOLD analysis project Ga0265338, IMG submission 193579) | Rhizosphere microbial communities from Carex aquatilis grown in University of Washington, Seatle, WA, United States - 4-21-26 metaG | ecosystem: Host-associated > Plants > Roots > Rhizosphere... | reverse complement strand
TGATCGTCGAGCCAACTCTTGGCGCCGAAGAACGATGTCTGGATCTTCGGACCCCAGCGCTTGGGCAGCTTGAAGTCAGGCGCGAGCACCACCAGCTCGCGGAAGAACAGCTCGGCCTCGTCGCCATGGCCGAGCGCGGCCGCGGTCACGCCCTGCATCTCCAAGATCTGGAGGAGGTCGTCGTGGGAGAGGCTGTCCTGCTGACGCGCCTGCTTCAGCTCCTCGGCAGCGCTCGAATATTGGAGCCGCTCGAGCTTGGCCTTCGCGTCCTCGAGTTTGGCATTGGCGGCTGATGCACTCGCCGCAGAACCGCCGACCACACCAGCCAGCAACCACGGGATCAGCATCCGACGAGACGGCATTTTCAGGAGCCCCTTTCCCCGAAACTCACCGACACCATCCAATTTCAACCTGGAGAGAGTATCGACCTGCGAACGAGGCAAGCAAGTAAGCGCTCGCACGTCCGGTGAGTTTACGCGTTGCATCACCGCGCTCTAGCAGGTTGCTGAGAAAGTCAGTTCGTGGAAGCCGGCGAGGTCCTGAGTGGGGCCGGCCGGCTTTCGCATCTCCTGAGCCTGCTACGCCGCGGCGGTGAGCATCCTCGCCATCCGCATCAGGTTGTACGCCGCGCCGACGATCATCCCTGCCATCCGCGTCCGCTCGAGCCCTCGGTACCTCGTCTTCCGAAAACCACCCACCGTCTTCATCCAGCCGAAGATCTCTTCCACCCGTTTGCGGATGCGCTGGCTCACCGCGTACCCCTCGTGCCGCGTGGTGCGCTCGTCGATCTTCGAGCCGCGATACTTGGTAATCACCTGCGCCACGTGCGGCGTGACCCCGAGCTTCCGACAGCCCTCGACGAAGTTGCCCGTGTCGTAGCCCTTGTCGCCGCCGCAGGTCACTCGCTGGCCCGTGACCAGCGTCTCTTCGAGCATCGCCAGCGCGGCGTCCCGCTCGCTCACGCCTTGCGACGGCTCGATGGCGAAGTCGACCAGGAGCCCATTGCGATTCTCCATCAGCGCGTGCGCGCCATAGCAGAGCTTCGCCTCATGGCTGTGGCTCTTGCGCGCCAGCTTGGCGTCCGGGTCCGTCTTCGACTCGTGCGTCTCGTTCGACCGCTTCTCGCCGTGCCAGTTGACCGTCGGATTGCCCGGGTCGTCAGGTGGCTCGTTCTTGTTCTTCGATTCGTCCTTCGGCTTGAAGCTCTTCAGCGACGCCCACGCCTCGATGAGCGTGCCGTCCACCGTGAAATGCTCGTGCGAGAGCAGCCGCGCCTTTCGCGCCGCCTCGACGACCTCTACGAAGAAGAGCTTGGCCACATCGTGCTCGAGCAACCGTTCGCGATTGCGCGAGAAGGTCGAGGCGTCGAAGCCCTCCTCGGTCATGCTCATGTCGAGGAACCAGCGGTAGAGCAGGTTGTACTCGAGCTCCTCGCAGAAGAGCCGCTCTGAGCGCACCGAGTACAGCGCGATGAGCACCGAGCTCTTGAGCAGCCGCTCGGGTGGAATCGAGGGCCGGCCCATCTCGCTGTACATCGCGTCGAACGTGGGCGAGAGCCGCGCCAGCGCTTCGTCCGCGAGCTGCTTTACCTTGCGCAGCGGGTGGTCCGCACGGACGCACTGCTCCGGGCTCGCGATGCTCAGCATCGTCGTCTGCTTCGACTCGTGACCGCGCATGCCCACCTCCACGTGGGCATACGAGATCACACCTTGCGGGCTGTCGATCGCCGAGGGGACTTTCTCAGCAGCCTGCTAGGTGCTCCCGGCCGGCGTTCGGCGGCGGGCGCGAGCGTGCGCTCCAGCTCTTCGCGCGCAAGGGCGACTGTTCGTGTCGATTCCGCGAAGCCGGGTAACCGTCAGTGCCAAATCGAGAACAAGATCGCGGACCCGTCGGTGCTGTTCGCAACACCCAAGGTTTCGGCCGAATCGCCTTGGACGATTCCGCCGCAATTTACCAGCGCCGGTCCGGGTACCGTCACGTAGACCAGTGTCCCGCCACCAAATGCCGGGTCGGCGTCACCGTTCGCGACGTATTGCGCCACGGCGCAGCCGCTCGAAGACCAAGCAGCTTCAATCTCACCGCGATCGTCTGCGAAAAGCGCTACGGGTGCAGATGTTGGCATGTCCAACCTGGTCAGCAGGCCTCCATCACCGAAGGACGGGTCCAGCCCAGCGTCGGGAAGGAGCATCCCTAGGACGGTCGACGGGTGGCTGCCGAGCGAGCCCTGGGATGCCGAGAACACGAATCGATCCCTGCTGAAGCTGGCCAGCGGCCCCGAAGAAGCGTTCGGCTGAACACCTACTGGCGAGTACGACGATGTTGCTCCATCTGGGGAAATCTCCCAATCGAACCAATTTCCGAATGCGGTACCAGCCACTAAGCCCCAGTCTGACCGCAACCCGAGATAGGTCGCCGCGTTGACGTGAATGGAAATGAGCCCCCCGTCGCCGAACTGGGGGTTCAAGCCACCATCGAGTTGGATGCTCGCGACGTATGCATTACTGCCGTAGCCGGAAATGAAAACGCTTGTGTTGGACGGATTGCCCCGAACGCTGTCGGTGAAAACGCCCTGAGTGGGCATGGCGGGCGACAGATCGATAATGGTCACCCCTCCCTGCAGCGACACCTTGGCGTACGTGAAGCCTTTCCCGCCACTGGGTTGGATGGGCACGGCGTAGCTGAATCCCAGCGGAGCCGGCCGAACAGGTGTTCCGGCCCCCAGAACCGCATATCCGGGCGAGATTGGGGCCCCAAAAGTCGAATCCAAGCCACCATCTAAGAAGAAGCGAGCGGCGAGCCCTTGTTGCGTCGCGGGCGACTTGCCGACGACCAGCAGCAAGCGGTTTGGATCCACGAGCATCGATGTCACCACGAAACCTGCGTCATCGGGTCCCCGGAACCAAACGGTTGCCTCGTCGCCAAAGCCATAGTTCGGGCTACCAGCGTCGGGGAAATACACATTCGCTACTGAGCTGGCGCTCGCCAGCGGGTTGACAGCGCTCGTGGCGCGGATGTGAAAAGTGCCGGCATGAAGAGGCGCAGTGTAATGACCCAGTGAATCGATTGAACCGCCATTGGTCCCCTCATCTACGGACCACTCCACTCCGCTGGACGAGCTGGCCGAGAACGTGCGCGCACCACCGGTGTTCATGTTGGCAACCGCAGGCGAAACACTGACCGCATCGAACGGATAGACCGTGACTTCCACGTTCGCAGCAACCGTCCCTGAAGAATTGGTGGCGCTCAGCACGTACGTCGTCGTGACGGTCGGCGAAACTGAGTAAGACGATCCGCTGACCAGGATCGATCCGGGATCAAGAGTGAGTTGCGTGGCGCCCGTCACCGTCCATGTCAGCAGGGTTGGATTGCCAGCAGAGATCGGATTCGGGCTCGCTGCGAATGTTGAAATCACGGGAACACTTGTACCGGTTGAACCCGACGATCCGGTTGAACCCAGCGATCCGCTCGCACTGCCGCTTGCATCGGTAGAACCCGACGAGCCACTTGCACCGGTTGAACCCGATGTACCGGCGCCGGTGTTCGTGGTCGCATCTGAGCTCGAATCGCCAGTGCTCGCTGAACCGCTGGTCGTCCCACTCGAACTCGTCGAGTTCGACGACAGCCCGCCGGTCGATGAACTCGACGTAACTCCATTGCTCGACGCCAACCCGTTCGAAGCGGACGTATCGGATCCGCTGCTTGGGCTGGCCCCTTCACCCGGATGGCAGTCCAAACTTCCGTCGCTTTCGGGCGCGCAGAACGACCCGACCACGCAGTCTGCGTCGGTCTTGCACGCGGTTCGGAAGCACAAGTTGACGTCGCTGAAGTGCTTGCAAGTCGCGCCCGGTGGACAATCGGCATCCACCGTGCAGGTCGATTTTGTGACGCAGCCCGAGAACAACGAAACGATGGCCGCTGTCGCAAGCGCTCGTGCGCATGTGCCGCGCGTCATGAATTGCGCTCCCCTCAAGACTCATAGAGCCTATGGGTAGAGCGACGACTAAACAAAACAATTTGGAACAACTGCCAGTCACATCCCGAATGGTGGCACGAGCGTGCGCTCCAGCTCCTCGCGCGCGAGGGCAACGGCCTTGGGCGTGGCCAAATGCTCATCGGCCGCGCGCTCGAGGACATGGCGCGCGTGCGGCAGCAGCTCGGCGGCGTCCGTATTGGGCGAGAGCTTTCGCGGCGCGGGCAGCATGGCGGTGAGCATGGCGCTCTGGGCGAGGGTGAGCGCGCGCGGCTCGCGGTTGAAGTAGGCGCGGCTCGCGGCCTCGACGCCGAAGATGCCGTCGCCCCACTCCACCTCGTTCACGTAGAGCTCCAGGATTCGCTCCTTGCTGAGGGCGTCCTCGAGGCGCTCCGCGAGCACGGCCTCCTGCAGCTTGCGGAGCACGCTCTTGTTCTCGGTGAGGTAGAGGTTCTGGGCGAGCTGCTGGGTGAGCGTCGAGGCCCCGCGCGCGTAGCGGTGCGTCTTAAGGTCCTGGGCCACGGCCTGCTTCATCTGGACGACGTCCACGCCGTCGTGGAGGAAGAAGCGCGCGTCCTCGCTGGCGATGATGCAGGACACGAGCTCCGGCGCCACCTCGCCCAGGTTCACCCAGCGCTGCTGCTTCACGAAGTGCCGGCCCTCCTTTTCGGCCTCGTGCGTTCGCGCGTCGATGAGCGCGGTGGAGTGCGGCGGACGCTTGGCGAGTCGAGCGATCTCGTCGGCGTCCGGAAGCGTGGCGAAGGCGTGCACGACAATCGCCGCGCAGAGGACGCCGAGAACGATCGCCACGTAGCGCCAGCGACGCGGCTTGGCGGGTGCGACCTTCGCGACGGCCTTGCTGGAAGCGGCTCTGCGCGCTGCGGGCTTGCTCTTCGACTTCGACGCCATGCGCCGACGCTAGTCCGCACTTCCGCACCAGGCCAGAAAGCTGCCGCGTGCTATCTTCGCCGGCATGGCTGACTCGCCGACGTCCGGGCTCGCCGCCACCATCACGCTCAAGTTCACCGACGCGGAGTCGCTCGCGGAGTCGCTCGCCACTTACTCCGGACAGCACGGCACCGGCGGGCTCTGCATCCAGGTCATCAAGTACTACGAGATCGGCGATCAGCTGCTCGTGAACCTCGACTTCGGCGAGCAACCGCTGCCCATTCGTGGCGTCGTGGCTTGGCGAAAGCCGGGCTACATTGGCGTGCGCTTCCAGCCCGCGACGGCCGACGAGAACAAGACGTTCAGCTACATCCGCAAGCTCTTGGGAGAGTCGCGAAACGGGAGCGTCGGTTCGGCGCCGCCGGTCGCGGATGTGACGAAGCCGTTCGCGGAATAGCTGGCCCGCTTCGGCGCGAGGGCCAACCCGGATCCCAAGCACGCTCCGACGCGCCTCTGGGCAAGGGGCGTCTGTCGGCACTGCTCGAACCACCCAGGGTGCCGGGTGCTCCTCTCGGACATAAATGAATCAGATTTAGCCAAGTGACCTAAGTTCACTGATGACTAAATTGATTCAATTAATTCCCGAGCAGCTTCCCCCACCACCCTCGAGGCAGGCATCGCGTGCGCGAAGGCAGCGATGAGGAGCCGCCCTCGCCCAAGAAGCACACCGAGGCGCCGAGCGCGTGTCCGTGAATCGAAATCGCGCGACCCATCTCCCGCGCGGCCGAAGGCCGGCGCCCGTGGGCGCAACGAGCCGCGGTGTCAGGGCTTGCGACGGCTCAGCGGACGCGCTCGAGCTCCTCGAGCCGCATCACGGTGGAGTCGATTTCCACGAAGCCGAGCTTCTTCATGAAGTCCGCGGAGACGCCGCGATCGAGCGAGCAGACCTCGAGCCGCTTGCAGCCGAGCACCTTCACGCGCGTCACCGCGCGCTGGAGCAGATCCTTGCCGATGCCCTTCTTGCGCCAGGCCGGCAAGACCACGAGCTCGTCGATGGTGGCGATGCGGCCCTTGAGCCGGAGCTGCGGGCGATGCGAGAGGCTCACCATTCCCACGGCGCGGTCGAGCGGATCCACCGCGAGGTGGACCTCCATCTCCGGGTGCGAGATCACCCACGACAGCGTGGCCGAGTCGCACGTGCCGGGATAGCCCACCTCGGCGAGCAAGGCGGCGATGCTTTCGCGGTCGCCGCGGCGCGCGGGGCGGATGCGGTAGGGCTCGGCCAAGGACACCTCGCGCCAGCGCCGCAGCGCCGGCCGCGGCTCACTCTAGCCCCCTGCCAGTCGACTGTAAAAAACGGAACCCGCAATGCGCCGCGGGGAACGCCCGTGCTGGCCCGCTCCCCGCAGTCTCACTGAAAAGTTGGATCAGGCCGCCTTGAAGACCTTGCCCGCCTTGATGCAGCGGGTGCACGCGCGCAAGCGCGTGGGCTTGCCCTCGACCATCGCCCGGAGCTTCTGGAGGTTCGGGTAGGTCTTGCGCTTGGTCTTGTTGTTGGCGTGGCTCACGTTGTTGCCAACGAGCGGGGCCTTGCCACAGATGTCGCACTTCCAGGCCATGACACGTCTCCTCAAGTTCTTGCTGCGGCACCGTTTTTTTGGCGCGGCCGCCGCGGCAAACTGCAGGCCCTGCATGGCCCGGCAGTGACGAAGGGCGGCACATATAACCGATCTCGCTCCCGGGTCAAAGCCTTCTGCCTTGACGGCGCCCGGTTGCCCGCCCATCGTGCCGCGGATGGACACGCCGTCCGTGCCGACGCCGGCCCCCTCGCCTGCCCCGACCGCGGGCATGGCCCTGGCGCTGCTGGCCTCCGCGACCATCGCAGCCATCGTGCTGGGCAGCATCATGCAGTGGGTCAGCCTGCCGCTGGGCCTGCTCTGGACCGAAGCGTTCGCGTTCTTCGCACCCGCTTGGCTGCTCGTCTGCGCATTTCGAAGCGATCCCGCGAACTGGCTCGGGCTCTCGCGGCCACGCTTCGGGCTCGTGGCGCTGGGCTTTCTCGTGGGGCTGGCGAACTACCCCATCGCGGGGACGCTCGAGGTCGTCGTCCGGACTTGGGTGGAGGCGCGCTGGCCCGCGATCGCCAAGTTCTTCGATCTTGCGGCCCACGCCTTCGCGAACGTGCACGGCTGGCAGAAGGCGCTGACCTTCGTGGCCGTGGTGCTCGCGGCGCCGGCCGGCGAGGAGACGATGTTCCGCGGCCTGGTGCAGCCCAGCTTGGCGCGCGCTCTCCGACCGGCGTGGGCCATCGTCATCACCGGCGCGCTCTTCTCCTTGATTCACTTCGATCCCATCGGTTTTTTCGCGCGCATGGAGCTGGGCATCGTGTTCGGGCTGCTGGTGCTCTGGACGCGCTCGCTCTGGGTGAGCATGGCCGCGCACGCCGCGAACAACCTCTTCGCCACCTGTCTCTACTTCCTGGCCGGCGACGCGAAGGACGACGGGCCGCCCGAGAAGCTCCAGCTCCTGGGCCTGCTCGCGCTGGGCATGGTGTTGACCGCGCCGCTGCTCGCCGCCGTGTGGCGACTGCGCCGCGAGCCCGAGCCGCAGCCCTGGGCGCCACCCGTGAATCTCGTTCGCGAGCTGAGACTGTGGGTCGCCGCGGCCATCGTCACCGCGGTGCTCAGCGTGGCGATTGCCATCGCCACGGGCTCGCTGGGTCAGATCGCGCGGTAGCTCTTCACGCGCAGGACGGGGCCGGCCATGGCGCTGCTCATGGCATTCGCGTCGACGTCTCCCTCGACCTCGATGCGCTGCCCCGGCTTCTTCATGCCGCGGTCGCCGCCGGTGAGCTCGTAACGCTGGCCATTGTCCGCGACGAGCACGAACGCGCCCGCGCCCAGATCCACCTTCTCCACCTTGCCGGAGAGCTTCACGCGACCTCCTTGCGAAGCAGCGCGCGCCCGAAGAACAGGCAGAGCACCACGTTCACCACGAGGAACGGAATGGCGATCATTCGCAGCGGCATCCAGGCGATGGCCGGCGCGCCGCTCCAGGCGCAGTAGGCCAGGAACGACGCGAAGCCGATGCACACGCCCGCCATCACCGGCCGCGACGCTTTCCAGAAGTAGCCCACCACGCTCAGACCAAACGGAATCAGCGCCGAGTAGAACAGCGGCGACGCGCGGCCCGGCCCAAACAGCCACTTGCCCCAGTCCGGCAGCGGGATCTCGATGAGCTTGAGCGCCGTCGACGCCATGCCGTGCGTCGCGGGCTTGGGCAGGAACCAGAGCCCCGCCGCCGAGAGCATGAGCGCCGTGAGCAGCGCCGGGCTGAGCGTGCTGCGCTCGCGCTTGCGCAGCGAGATGGCGATGCCGAACGCCATCGCCAGAGCGAGGCCGAACTTCACCAGCGCGCCGGTCGTGTCGGCGGCTTCGTCGAGCACCGAGAACGCGCCGTCGTCGCTCACGTCGGCCTGGGCAACCTCGGGCTCGTGGGCGACCGTCTTGCCCTCGAGCGCCGCCAGCGACGCGTGCGCATTCAGCAGACCGTGACCCTTGCGGTCGTTCCAGCCACCCTGCGCGCTCGCCTCGGCGCCGGCGAAGAGCGCCTTCTCCACCGCGTCCGGATCCTTGGCGCCAGCGCCATAGAGCAGCGCCGCCACACCCGCCACGTGCGGCGTGGCCATGCTCGTGCCCTGGTAGTACGCGTACACCGCGTGCGACGGATCAGAAGGATCGATCGTTTGCTGCAGGATGCCGTTCTGCTCGCCCTGGCTCTTGTCGCCGCCGGGCGCCGCGATGTCGATCTCCTTGCCCCAGCTCGAGTACGGCGCGAGCTCGCCGCTCGGACCGACCGCGCTCACCGCCACCGCGCCGGGATACGCCGCCGGATACTCCACGATGCCGCGCCGCGCGTTGCCCGCCGCGCAGACCACGACCACGCCGTGCTTGCGCGCGTACGCGACCGCGTCGCCCATGGCCTTCGAAGGCGCGCCGCCGCCGAGGCTCATGTTGATGACCTGCGCGCCGTGATCGGCGGCCCAGAAGATGGCGTCGGCGATGTCGGCGGAGTTGCCGGTGCCGTTCTCGTCGAGAACCTTGATCGGCATCAACGTGGCCTTGAAGGCAATGCCCGCCACGCCTTCGCCGTTGTTGGTGGCCTGCGCGACGGTGCCGGCCACGTGCGTTCCGTGGCCCTGGTCGTCGTCGGGGTGGTCGTTGTCGGCGACGAAGTTGTAGCCCTTCGCGAACTTGATGCCCTTGAGGTCCGGCACCTGCTTGAACTCGCCGTAGTCCTCGAACGCGATGCCGGTGTCGATGACCGCGACCGTCACGCCTTCGCCCTGGGTCTCGTCCCAGGCGTCTTCCATGTGGATCTGCTTCAGGTTCCACTGCTGCTTGTACTCGGGATCGTTCGGGACGAAGTCGGCGTGCACCTCGACCAGCGGCTCCGCGAACTCCACGCGCGGATCCTGACGGATGCGCGTGAGCGCCTCGCCGACGTCCTCATCGCCCGCGAGATCGCCCAGCGCCAGGCCGTCCTTCGCGCCTTCGACGCTGTTCCAGCGGAAGTCTTCGGGTTCCGCGTCGTCGAGCGCCTTGAGCTCGGCGTCCATGTCGGCGGTGGGCTTGAGCTTCACCACCAGCTCGTAGTCCTTGCCGTCGCGCTCGTCGTCGATGGCGTCGTCGTCGCTGGCGGACTCGGGCGCGTCTTTCTGCGAGAGCTGCATCTGGCGATCGACCGGTGCCGACGCCTGCGCGGGTGCCTTGGCGCGCTCACATCCCCAAACCCCCAGGACGAGTGCCAACCCGACGACGGTCTTGCGCATGGCTTCCTCCGCGAACGTCACACACGAGTGCCGCTGCTGCTTGGAACGTACGAGTCGCGAAGAAAGTTCTTTCAACGGCCCCCGCAAACCATGAAGAAGTGTATCAGCGGCGCCCCGCAGGTGCCGTGGCGGCCGTCACGGGGTGTCCAAGAACTGGACGACCTCGCGCGCCAGCTGCGGAAGCCCTCGATTCCACGCGGGATCTGCCGATTCGATCAGCGCCAGCCGATCGCCGCTTCGCGCACAGTGCTCGCTCCAGCGGCGCCGGCCCGGATCGGCCTCGGGGATGGCGAAGAGCGTCTCCACGGGCGTCGTCGCCAGATCGCCCAGCTCCAGATCTGCGGGCGGCGAGACCAGCACCAGCTTCGACGCGATGTCGACGAGCCGCAGCGCCACGCTCGCCCCCGAACGAAACGCCACGGCGGCCAGCGGCTCGAAGTCCGCGCTCTCACGCAGGAGCTTCGCGGCCGCGCGCGCGTCACGCTCTTGGGCGGCGAGCGTCTTCGACTGGCCCTGGCTCGCGCCGATGCCGCCGAAGTTGAAGCGCAGGCTCGGGTGACCCACGCGCGAGAGCGCGAAGGCGAGCTCGTTGAGCGCGGCAGCGTCCATCGAACCCTCGCCCGGGAGCGGCGGAATCAAGAGCGCCGACGGCGCGACCGTCCCGCGATGCCAGAGCCCCTCGAGCGTGAACTTGCCCGAGGGAATGAGCGTGGGCCGCTCGAGGAACTGGCCTTTTTGGACCATCTCAGACGCAGACCCAGCAATAGAGCCGCTCGCCGCGCTCCTTGGCGCGACGCGCGAGCGCCGCGAGATCCACGAGAAACGTCGCCACCGCCGCGGGCTCGCCCTGGCCCCAGAACTCTTCGGTGTCGCACCACGGCTTGGCGACCGCGTGGAGCTGCTTGGCGTCGGCAGCGACGAGCGCGGCATGCAGCGAGTCGGTCAGGGCGACCACCAATCGCTCGCCGCCGTCGCGCTCGGCGACCGCGTGGCCCGAGCGCGGATCGTTCGCGACCTGCTCGTACGGCGCGCCAGTCGTCAGCGACTCCAGCGTGCCCATCATCACGGCCGGATCGATGCCCTTCGCAGAAACGGCATCCGATCCTGGACCGCCGACACGATCAATCACCGCGCCCGCGAGCGTGTCGTCCTTCGCGGAAAAGTAGTCGCAGAGGACGCCCATCGGTCAGCCCCTGGGCAGCTCCGCACCGAAGAGCGAGAACACGCGCTCCCAGTGCTTGGCGTCGGCCTCGGCGTTGTACTGGGGGGTGTCGGCCATGGCGAAGCCGTGCTGCGCGCCCGGGTAGATCTCCAGGTCGTAGCGGACCTTCGCCGCGTTCAGTGAGTTCTTCAGCTGCGCCTGCTGCTCCGGGGTGCAGCTGCGATCGTTGTCGGCGACGCCGAAGTAGATCTTGGCCTTGATCTTGTCGGACTGCTTGTCGGGGCTGTCGGGCGCGTCGGTGGCCACGTTGCCCGCGTGGATCGCCGCCACGGCCGTAACGCGCTCCGGGAACGCGCTCGCGGCGATGAAGCTCAGCCGGCCGCCCATGCAGTAGCCAACCATGCCGACCTTGTCGGCCTTGGCGCCGGGCTGCTTGGCCAGCACGTCGAAGAGCGCGCCCAGGTCCTTCATCACGCCCTCGGCCGTGGCCTGCTTCATGATGCCCATCAGCCGCTCGCGCTCGGCGTTGTCGGTCCACACCGTCTGCGGGTTGAAGGGCGCGAAGTTCCCTCCGCGGTAGAGCACGTTGGGCATGACCACGAAGTAGCCCTTGGCCGCGAGCTTCTCGCACATCTCCTTGGAGGCCGGGCGCACGCCGAACGCGTCGAACATGTGCAGCACCACGGGCGCGGGCTTTCCACCGGGCGGCGAAAAGCAGTACGCGTCCATCGTTCCGTCCGGGGTGCGGACATCGATCTTCGTCTCGGCCATGGTGCCCTCCTTGGGGGGTGCAGATGTTAGCCACTCACCCGGCCT
>Ga0265338_10009400_pt1 | contig 11669 bp, 21 predicted proteins | sample 42126metaG_FD_193579 | JGI IMG/M metagenome (GOLD analysis project Ga0265338, IMG submission 193579) | Rhizosphere microbial communities from Carex aquatilis grown in University of Washington, Seatle, WA, United States - 4-21-26 metaG | ecosystem: Host-associated > Plants > Roots > Rhizosphere... | reverse complement strand
CGGAAAGAAACCATGCTTCCTAAGATCGCACAACCGACGTTTACCCTCACCATCCCGAGCTCCAAGAGGGCAGTCCGTTTTCGTCCCTACGTCACAAGGGAAGAAAAAATTCTCCTCATGGCCCAGTCAGGCGGGTCTGAAACTGAGATACTCAACGCAGTCCGAGACGTCGTCCTGGCGTGTGCACAGGAACCACTGATGGTAGAAGACCTGGCGCTCTTCGACCTCGAGTACTTGTTCCTTCGCCTCACTGCGGTATCCGTTGACAACAAAGCCACGGTCACGCTCAAGGATAACGAGGACAAGAAGGTCCGAGAGTTCGTGATCGAACTCGACAAGGTCCCAATGGTCTACGACGAGACCAACGACTCGAAGAAGAAGGTAAAGGTCAACGACACCATTACTCTGACACTCAAGTACCCCCCAGCGACCCTTAGCCAGTCCCTGAAACCTACGGATTCTCAAACAGGCATGGCGCTCACCGTCGTGAAGACGTGCATCGACAAGATCTTCGATGGAGATACGGTCTATTCCATGGATGAAGTCGACGACGCTGAGTTGTCAGAATTCGTGGATGAGTTGCCTAACCACGCCACTAAGAAGATCGGGGAGTACTTCATGAGCCTCCCGCATCTCCTCCACACGATCCACTACGTCAATGACATGGGGACTGAGCGGACGATAAAGCTCACGAGGCTAGAAGATTTTTTTCGCCTGCGCTGAACGGGAATACCCTGGAGAACTACTACAGGACCTTGTTCAGCCTTCTCCACCATCAGAAATGGTCAGTAGCGGAGTTCGAGAACCTCTACCCCTTCGAGAGGGACCTTTACGTCGGGATGCTCATCGATGCCCTCCAGAAGGAAAGCGAAGGCTAGATCCGGAAGACCTGCTGGATGCCGAAGAACGAGTCGTGACCCTCGACCTTAACCAGGACGTTGGTACCATCCTCTAACTCACCTTCCTTGATCTCGGAGACAGGTCCCCTGTGAATCTCCTCATCTGAATCATCCCTGACCAGGACCATGTCTCCGATCTTCAATCCCATCAGACGTATCCCTTGCGTTTCGCCATCTTATCTATGAGCTGCTCCAGGGCGATGGCCACGTTCTTGGAAGTACCGAACATACCTTCGATGACCTCATCGGTATCTTCTTCCTCGCCGTCAACGACCTCGCAGCACGTCATGCGCAGCTGGCCGGTCGTGAGAGTTTCCGATTCGAACCAGCCTCCCTCGGCAAGAAAGCGATCTGCCCATCTTTCTTGGGGCGTGTTCGGACGAGGTCCTGGAACCTCGATCTCAGTCATCCTGCCGTTCGGCGGGGAGTAGTGCTTGAGCGTGATCATGTTCGAGGTCTGTCCTTCTTTTCGATGATGGAGAGCATTCTCTCGGAGTTCTCCAAGTTCTTCGACACCATCATGTGGATGAAGTCGTCAGAGAACTGGAGGTCCGAGATCAGTTTCCTAGCTTCGGAGATGTGCTCCATCGCTTTCTTGACCATCTCGTAGCTAGTCATGTGGTGCTCGAAGCCTCCTCGATGAGGAGGCGCTCCACGAAGTGGATGAATGCCGATCCCAGGACACCGTACAAGAAGACTTCGTTGTCTGTGATCTTCTCATACGAGCCGAATTCCTTCACATAGGCATCTTCCAGTTTCGGATTATACCCACCGTCGTCTTCATCCGAGCGATGCTCGACGTAAAGGGATCCCGCCTTGAGGACCTCATCAGGGGTGAAGTGTCCCTGGTAGTTGAATGCCTTCTCGAGGTACTGCTTCGCGAGTTCCTTGAACATAGTTCTTCCATCCTTGTTTCGATCGGCCCTCAGACAGGTGGTGGATAAGGTCCTTTCCCACACCTCCGACTCTGTAGCGTCGGCACACTATGTTTCCCGTCCCCTCATCGCACCCTTTGCCTTGTACTTCGGAGTGGTGGCTTCCAGGGACTATGACCAAATATGCTACACCTGTCTCAAGGTCGATCTTGAGGTGACCCTATCCTCTTTCGAGAATTAGGTACATAGGCCAGTCGCGATAAATAGCGCATGGCAAGCATCCAACCCCTCATCGGTACCATCAAGGCCTACAAGGTCGAGGAAGACCCCCAGACGGACCTGACTCCGTTCATGGAGGAAAACGAGGGGCATTTCGTCAAGGACGACTACGCCCAGGTCCTGAAGATGATCCCAGGAATTAGCCGAAGGTTGGCCCACGTCGAGAGGAGGGTCATGCACCTCCAATCCGGAGTCGACCAGCTATTTCTCATGGCGAGGAGACAACTGCTCCTGCTCGAGCAATCCCAGGAAGATGCTGGGTTGGCGGCAAGGGACAAATCCGAACCGGTTGAAGAATTCGAAGGAGAAGACAAGCAAGAACAAAAACGTAAACCCGGTGTCGTCAATGAGTTGTCGGACGCAGCAGGTATAGCTGCTGCCGTGACTCTCGGTCTAGTCCCGGTCCTACTGGGAGCATTGCCTCAGGTCGTCTCTACGCTTGCATCCAACGGCAAACTCGGTATGGACGCCGTCGATCTCGGTAAGGAGCTAGCCGGGCAAGGTGTTCGCATGGCAGGCAGGGTCGTGCATGGTGTAGAAGGTATCGCTGGATTCGCCAAGCGCATGTTCGGGTTCGGCGGAAAAGCTGCTGCTGAAGGAGGGGAAGAAGCTGCTGAGAAAGGCGGCGCCAAGCTGCTCGGTCGTGTTGGCATAGGTGCCGCAAAGGGGATATTCAAGGCGTTGCCGTTCGTGGGCTCCTTGTTCTCATTCTGGTCTGCATATCACCGTGTCCAGGAAGGCGACTACACTGGTGCCATCATGGACGTAGGCACCGGTCTGCTTGACCTGACTGGACTCGGCTCCATAGCGGCAGTCGGTCTCACGACACTCAACGCACTTCGAGACGCCACTGACGGTGGACCTGACCTTGGGATCAACGGAAGCATCGGTGCTCTTCCAAAGAAGATCGCAGACTACGTCTCGAAGTTGCCTGGTTTCGATTCCATTAAGGACATCGCCGGAGGCATGCTCCTTGCTACGGTCCATCCCCTCGATGGGGCGGTCAGGATAGCCAAGGGCGTATCGAAGATCTATGGGTCTGCAGAGAAGTGGTGGGAAGACGAAAAGCCCAAGGACATCGGTCAATGGATGAGCGACATCATCAAGTCGACCATCTCATGGATGAAGTCCAACCCCCTCTTCACGTCTTTCATGAAGTTCGTACAGGGAGTCGGTCTGCTAGCCACAGGTGACTTCGGAAACGGCGTCAAGATGATGTCTACGGGTACGAGCGAGTTCTTCAGCCACCTGAACGACTCGGTATCCCAGACCTTGTATCAGGCAGTCGGTGGGCAGGGTCACTATGGGACTTCGCATCAATCTCCTGGCACCAATGAAGGAAAAACGGAGCACGGGCGCGTCGGCTCAGAGCCGGAGACCAGATACGGAGTCGCACAGCCGATCACCTATAGGGGTGCAGACGGCAAGGTTGAACAGAAGATCGGCGGTACTGCCGCATGGCGAGATAACAATCCTGGAAACATCGTCTATGGTCCCTTCGCAAAGGCGCACGGTGCCATCGGCTTCCAGGTCCTGGGTGGCGACGGCAACAGGAACGCCATATTTCCCACCATGGAAGCAGGCGAAGCTGCCCAGAGGGATCTCCTCTTCAAAGGCAAGTACAGCAACAGGATGATCTCTGAACTCAACGACGGGCCTGGAGCCTATGCCGCCGCCCATCCGGCCGGATACACCGAGGCGTTGGTGAAAGCCGTAGGACGAAACGCCAGGCTAGGGGATCTAAACAAGGAAGAGCAGGACAGGTTCATCCGTCAGATCCACCAGAACGAAGGCATCAGACCTGGTGTAACCCGGGTCGACGATTCCGAAACGAGGACTGCCGCTCAGTCTAGGATCCCTCCTAAAACCCACGCCGTGGCTGTCCTGAATACGGCGAAGCCCAAGGCCGACGCCGCCAAGATCCAGACCCCGGCGAAGAAACCGGTCAGGATGGCTGAAGCCGATCCACCCAAGGCATCCCCAATTGTAAATATCTTTGGCGACAAGAGCGAAGGCCAGCAGCACGGTCCTGACTACGTCCCCAGTCCCTCGGACAACCGGGGTGGACAGGACTACTTGATGTACTTCGATGCCGTCAACCACGGGAGCATGACTCCCAATGCAGGAAGTCTGTGATGTTTGAGTTCAAGGGTGTGAAGAAGTACTTCGGAGAGATCTTCAAGGACGTGGACGGAAAGTTCTCGTCCAAGCGCACCGTCGTAGCCGTCGCCGTCATCCTCCTGACCGTCATCTCCGTCGGAAACCTGATCTACGGTCTGAAGTTCGAACTGGCTATCCTGGACACCCTGAAGTACATCATCATGACCGGACTGGGGCTAGCCGGCTCCGAGAAGTTCACCGGTCGTGAGCAGAAAGACTGCACCCCTCCCACAGACCCCAAGCCTAAAAGCTAACGGTCTTCAGAGGCGGCCCGCCGGCTGCGGCGTCGAACACCGCAACGGTCAGGCTCCCGCCGTAACATGCACCGGTATCGATGCCGCTCGAGTTCTGCTTTAGCAGAGGCTTCTTGAACGGGGTATGTCCGTAGACGACGTGTTTCGTCAGGAGTTCGTCGAACTCATTCCAGCGACGGGTCCACATCAGCACCTCTTCCTTCTGTTGGTCCAGAGGGAACATGGGGTCGACGCCGGCGTGAACGAAGAGGTACTTCTCCGTGTCGTAACGGACAGGCAAGGCCTTTAGCCAGGCGACATGCTCCTTCAGGATCTCGCCGTGTCCTTCGTATGAATTAAGGGTCTGAGTCCCACCGTTTGGCAGCCACCATGGACATTGGGATCCATCGCTCTCGATGAACGTCACCATCATGTCCTCGTGGTTTCCCTTGATGGCGTGGTAGTGGGAAAACGAATCTGTCAAGTGCTTTACGAGTTCCACGACCTCCCGAGACTCCTGACTTCGATCGACGTAGTCGCCAAGGAACACCACGCTGAAGGGGAGCATGTGTTCCTTGGCGTCTTCGCGTATGAAATTGAGAGCGTCGAGTAAGTTCTTTAGCATGCCATGGATGTCTCCGATGGCGTATATCCTACCGACGCTCTCCACTTCTTACTCCTCGTCTGAGATGGAGGCGAAGATCTTCTTCATCTCATCTTCATCCGGATCCGGCACGGCCGAGACACGTCCTACACCGGAACTCACCTCATTTACACCCATGGAGACTGCGGGGGTAGGACGAGGTGCGGCTGCCTTGGTTTCAGGAGCCGCCGCCGACTGCAGGCCAGCCGCGGTGTTGCCCTTCGAGTCGAAACCCAGCACCTTGTGGAGCTGCTTCTGCAGTTCCTCGTAGGACTTGTAGTTTTCGGGAGCCAGGAAAGGACGGAGCTTGTACTCGCTTTTCCAGATAGCTTCCAGGGTTTCGTCCGACCCGGGGATCGGTCCCGGGCTATCGAAGGACGAACGGTCATACTTGGTCCAGCCGCCCTGACCTTTGTACACGATCATTCGGAAGTTGGCGCCTTCCCACATGTTGAAGGGATTGATCCCAACCTTCGTGCCGAGACCATCTTCGGGAGGAGCGATCAAGTCGTTCAGCATGTCGAAGATGATCTTTCCGAACTTGAAGAGGAAGACCTTACCTTCGTTCTCTGGGTTGGCTGGATCCTTCACGACCAGGATGTTGGCGATGAAGGTGAGCTTGCGTTTCTGGGCACGAACCTGCTTGCGGGCCGGGCTCTCGTCGTCGTCGGATGTCTTCCAGAGAGCGGAATTGAACTCCGCCACTGGATCGTCCTCGCCGATACTGGTCCTGGAGTTCTCCATGTACCAGAGCCCGGTCTTGCCCTTGAAGCCGTGGACCCACATGCGGATGAAGGGTTCATCCTCGCCTTCCGGCGCCGGCAGGAAGCGGATCAGGGCCGAACCGTTGCCCTGCTTGTCGAGCTGGGGATACCAGAACCGTTCGTCGTTCTTGTATTCCTTGGAGTTGAGTTTCTCGACGTGTTTGGTGAGTTTCTCAAGGTCGGCGGTGCGCGAGCGCTTGAGGTCTGCGAAAGAAGACATTTCTTGTTTCCCGTGTGTGTTGTGTTGTCGATATGCACTTATGCACGGTATTTAAGTGCCGGTACGGCGACCCCACATCTCGAGAAGGGCTGTCTTGGCCTTGGCCATATCGACCTTCAGGAAACCGTCGTACTTTTCGATCCTGGTCCTCAACTCACACCAGACAGGATCGTTGGCTAGCCTGGCCTCCCATCGTTCACGGAGCCCGAACAACCTGTCGAGAACTACCAGGGTCTCTATGCTGAGTTCACCGGAGAGCGTCTTGAAGACGACCAGAGGGTGTTGGCGCTTCCCGAACAGGAAGAGCTTCGATGGGGTGTTGTCGTCTCCTAGCTTCTCTAACTCGATGACTATCTCACGGGAGAAGGAATCGATGCGACCTCGCCTCTTGGCGTGCTCCTTCTCCATAGTCGGGTTCGTGACTATCGAACCGACCCATGCCTTGGGGTCGGTGAGGAACACCGTGACGAGGTAATCAACAAGGTCGAGGGGATGTTTCTTGGCGAGACGCTCGAAGTGCATCCTGTCCCTCCTGGCCTCGTAGGAGCTGGGGGAGAAGTTGACCTTCCCGTTGTATCGGTGGTAGTCGTACCCGTTCCCGGTGAAGTGCCTCTTCACCGCCAGGTAGGTTCGGTAAGCCTCGAAGCCGTTCACAGGACGGGAAGCCTGCTGGTCTTCTTGATGAAGTTGAGGCTCTCGGCTTCGATCTGGAGCTTGCCCTTGAGGTTCGAGTTCATTCGGATAGCCGAAGCCACGGTCTCGAACTCAAGGTTGTTCTCGTTGCAGTAGATGATGGTGGCGTCGATATAGCTGACGTCTTTCATCCACACGATGTCTTCGATAGATTTTGAGAGGTCGGAAGGCGTCCGAACCTTTGGTTCGGGCTTCTCAGTCTGCATGGCGTAGATGTCCTAGAGGTTCACGATCTGTTTATGCGCCAGACCGACGAACCCCTGGACAAATGGGAGAAAAATTATCGTTGCGGATAAGAGACCGAGAAGCTTACCCTGTTGCAGAGGAGCCGTTGAGCCCGACTGGGCACGTGATCCTTGGGCAATGGTAAGAGATCGGGCCGAGGTCGAGAGAAAGTCCGCACTTCGTGCATTTCTGTGGTGGTTCGACAGGAGCCGAAGACGTGCCGTCATACGGTCTGGAAAAGTTATCCCTCCACCGCCGGACTCCGAGGTCGTCGTAGACCCAGAGTCTCTTGGCTGGATCTAGTTCTTCAGGCTGCAAGTCGTTGTTCTTCTCTGTTCCCGTCATACCTGACCCTCGATGTCTGTATCTCAACCTTACCCCAGAATTCCTGGGACCAGGACTTCGTGGAGTTCAACCTCGCCTCTCTGGCCAGAGCCATCCTTCGCAGGCGAGAATCGTCTTCCCTGTAGTTATGCGTCACTTCGCATCGCACTGCCCAGTCTGAGGTGAGATCCATCTTAGGTTGTCTTGATCCCATGTCCAACTTGCTGAAAGCCCCTTCGGACGAACCGGTTCCGACCATCCGTGGGCTTTCATATCTCCCAACGCGGATTCTGAAGCCCTCCAGCCGTTTGGAGAATCCCTGTGCCAGCCCATGCAGAGTGATCCCAAGCAAGGCTTTGGCCCTCCTACCGTACCGATAGTTTTCCAACATGTGTGCTCCTTGGCGTCGTTCTCCAATACAGACTGCATCAGTCACCTGAGTGGAAGATACAGTAGGCCACGCCGTGGTTGACGGCACGGCATTCTGAGTACTCCCAATATCGGTAGCTGCCTACCGCGAGGATGATGACCGCTGCCGCAACCAGGGCTATAGTTGTTTCTTTCATCTGCGAGCACTCCTTGCGTGGTTGAAGACGAACGTGTTGATGGCTGCACAGAGTTTCTGTGCCTCATCGGGAGACAGGCCCGGAAAAAGAGGACTGACCGAGAACCAGACTTCACCAGTTTCCTCGTTGCCGAGGACAGCGAAATGTTTCTTGGCGTCGCCCTCATCCGTAATTCTGTAGAGGTCTTTCAGAGGCATGACAGTTTCCTTTCCAATGAAAGGATACTACCCTGAGATGAGCCGGTCGTAAACAGCTCTATTCGGACTCGGGGCCGTTCTTCTTGGCGACTTTCCGGACGTTCTTGAAGTGGTCCCGGTAGGAGAAGTCGGCTGGGAGCTTCTCGAACTGGACAGGTTCCTGGTTCACGGCGCCGTGCTTTCGGACCCAGAGCTCATGGTTGCCAGCCGTGTAGTAACGGACGTCGTCCGTCTCCCCCTTGGAGAAGACCTTGTCCTTGGGGTCACGTTTCCCGGTGAACTTGAGGCCGGTGACCGGGCCGAAGCGGAAGAGCTTCTTATATCCCGGCATCAGGGCCTCGTTCACGAACGTCTTGAAGTCCTTCATCCGGTATTTATGTAGAGATCCGGGTTCCAAGACCGGCCAGCATCATCTTTTCACTTCACAGATGACCGGCCCCATCAAATCCCAGGCGTGACGCGAGGCATATTTGGTAGCACCGTTGCGGATTATTTTATTCCACGCCCGAGATGCTGCAGAAGCGGTCTTAAACTGCTGGCCTCGTTTAAGACCTGCACGTGTCTTCCAAAATATGTATTGCATGGTTTATCCTCTTATGTCTAAAGTAGGTTGTAACGTTTCAATCCAAACGGAGTGAGGACGACGTACGTAACGATCGTATCGAACCCATCGAACGGCACGACCCCACGGCTTACGACGATCTTTGGAAGCAACCCGCCTCCGTACATCTTTCCGATGCGTTCTAACTTCGTGCTTCGGATGAAGGTCATGTATGGATCTCCTCTTATCAGAAGACCGTACTACGCCGTCGAAATTATGTACACTAAGAAGGGGATTGGACGATCTTGAGGAAGACCGTCCGTCGATGGTTCTTGACGGTGGTCTCGTACGGGAGCTCCGTTCCTACCGGAAGCTCCAGGATGATGGCCTCCATGGTCTTACCTCCTAGTATGTCGGCGTCCTCAAGACGGGTAGGGGTGTTGTTCAGGAAGTGGCAGTCTAGCCTGACCTCCCGGTTCGTTGGGTTGGTTTCCTGGACGATGGCTGTCCAGGTCGGATCGGCACCGATGTAGACCTCGTAACGAGGAGATCTCGAGTTATGGCTGGGGTCTGGACGCTTCTTCTCTGGGAGAACCTTGAGGACGTCGTACGCAGCCGTGTACCGCATGAAGACGTTGGGGTCGCCGTTCCTATCAGGATGGTGCTTCATGGCGAAGGCCCTGTAGACCTTCTTCAACTCCTCAAGCGTGACGTACTGATCGACTCCGAGGAATCGTCTGGCTTCGGCAGGGTTCATGCGCTATCTATGCGCGGTTACCAGGAGCGATCGGAAGCCGTGTCTTCGTCGTGACGGGTGACCGCCGATAGGGCCTTAGCTCGCCGGTTTTTTTCATCCGCTTCGCTCTCGGCAGAACCGATGTACTTGGTGTAAGTACTGGTGATGCTGGGAGAATAGTCGAAGTTTCCAGAAGTACCCTTGGTGTTCACGTACCTTCCGCGAATCGCGTGCTCGCCACGGCGTTCCTCGTGGTGCATGTGGACCAGGGAAGTGTGGCCGTTCCCGTGGCTCTTCATCCAGGTCTGTCGGTCTCCAACCTCGTTCTGCTTGTGGTATCCAAGCTTCGAGAGGTGTTCAGCGGCATCTTCCTTGAACTTGTTGGCGTGAGCCATCTGAGCTCCGGAATATGCCATCTCACGTGTGGGAAGCTCGAGATCATATCTCGCGTCGGCGGCATCTCTCTGGATGCCCTTCTTGGTTTCTACGGCGCCGGTGATGGCTTTGCCGAGACGATTGACCCCTCGCCTGGAGAGGGTGGCACCTTCAGCGATATAACGTTCGGTGCGAAGGGGGTTACCCTTGAAGGCCTTGTCGAGGTAGTCCTTGTATTCGTCGGCCATGGGGGCTCCTGTATAGCTCCCATATTTATCGTCTACCGAGTCTTCATGCTCCCGGGCTTCCTAAAGGCGCTCTCGGCCTTGGGATCCCTGTTGACCGTGGCGGCGTGGTCTTTCAACCGGACGGCCAGGCGCTTCCGGGCCTTCCTGAGCTTCTTGGATACCGGTTCCCCGTTGGGTCCGATCCTGGGCAGCTCGGACTTGTAACCGGTTCGGCCGGTCTGGTGCGTACCGATCCTCTTCTTGTCGGCCACCATGTCCTGGGCCCTTCTCTGCATGTCATGAATCCACGTCATGGATCATCTCCTCCGATCGGTGTGGGTTTGCTGTGGAACTCATCAGTGAAGAAGATGGCTCCGATGTATCCTTCAGGTCCAAACATCGCCCAGGCAGTCCTATACGCGTCCTCGAGGTTATCTGATGTCAGCCTCAGGTACATGATGGGAGATTTCTTGGTTTCTTTCCACCCTATGTAGTAGGTCGGATGTAGGGCCTTCATGCCGCAACCCTCCTCTCTGCATGGTACGAAGCATAGAACTTCAGGGCTGGGATGATGAAGTCCTTCGTATCCCGAACGAAGCACTTCGGCTGTCCGTTCTCCACTGCGATGATGATGGCTAGCTGTGGCCAGTCGAGCCCGGTCCTTTCTTCAGCCATCATGGAGTACGCCACAGTCTGGTAGAAGTACGAGAGGATGTCCTCCTCGAGCTTCTCGCCGTTGCTCGTCTTGAAGTCGACGATGGTCCTCCTGCCTCTGAGCACCCCAGCCCCGTCCATGGAACCGCCCAGCTTGAGGCGATCTGAGTACGACCTGGATTCCACTCCATGCCAGACGTCGAACTCGTCGACGTACCTCTGGACTTGGATGAAGTAGGAAAGGGTAATGGGATCCGTATCCAGGGGCCTGTTTAGGACGTAGTTCTCCAAGGCCTTATGGAGGCGTTCTCCTCGACGGGCTGCCCGCTTCATCTGCCGATCGGCTTCTTCCTCACCGATCCTCGCCCGCCAGGACTGTAGCCACGGTTTAGGCATCGTGCCGAGTGCCGTCGTTACGGACGGATAGCGACGGCCTTCAGGCGTGAGGTAGAACCTGCCATCTAGAGTATCCTCCCTTACGGCGAGGTTAGCCAGACCTGGCAGAAAGTCATGTGCGTGTGTCTTCAGAAGCATGTCGTTCCCGTGCTAGTATGTATTCCCGCACGAGCTCTCCGCGCACGATGTCATCCACCCCAAAGTCGATCCTGGTGAAAGACTTCATTCTAGCTGCGATGGACACGAACCTGGCATATCCGGATTCCTCCTTTCGGAGGTCCTTCTGGCCAAAGTCACCACAGAACACCACGGAGCATCCCTCGCCGAGGCGCGTCATGACGGAGTGGATCTCGTGGTCGCTCATGTTCTGCATCTCATCCACCAGCACCAGAGAGTCAGTGATCGTCGTGCCACGGACATATGAAGTGGTAACGAAGTCTATCATCTCCTTGGTCCTGAGGACGTCGTAGGCATCCCCTCGGCCGTAGATCTCCGAGCACATAGCTCTGTACGGTATCTCGTATGCCCTCTGTTTATCGGCGATATTTCCGGGAAGGAAGCCTATGTCCCTGGTTGGGACTGCCGACCTGACGATGATTACTTTTTTGAAGCGCTTCTCCTCGACGGCCTTGAGGCCGAGATAGATGGAGACGAAAGTCTTG
>Ga0265338_10009399_pt1 | contig 11669 bp, 6 predicted proteins | sample 42126metaG_FD_193579 | JGI IMG/M metagenome (GOLD analysis project Ga0265338, IMG submission 193579) | Rhizosphere microbial communities from Carex aquatilis grown in University of Washington, Seatle, WA, United States - 4-21-26 metaG | ecosystem: Host-associated > Plants > Roots > Rhizosphere >... | reverse complement strand
GTCGCGCTGGCCCTTCTGGCCAGCGCGACGTTCGGAGGGCCATCGCCCGCCCTCTCCGCCGAATTCCCCAAGATCCCGGCGTGGGTGCTGGTGGGCGCTTTCCAGGACAGTTCCACCATCGTCAACCAGTCCGCACGATGCGTCGGCTCCTTCGCTCCGCGACCGGACAGCCTGCGCCTCTCGGGCAACGCGATGTCCCTCCGCTTCCTTCGCGATCGCGTCGCGGAGGCGCGCCCGGACTTCGGCGGCTATCGCATCTACCGCATGGTCGGCTCCGGCCTCGCCAGTGGCGGTGCCGACACCACGCGCGCCCTGCTCATCCGCCGCTACTCGGTGAACATCGGCAGCGAGCAGACCTGGCAGTTCTCCAAGCTCGACACCATTGCGTACGACATTGCGCGCATCGATTCGGTGCACACGCACACGTCCACGAATGCCGACACGGTCGTGCTGGACACGACCTTCCGTCCGCACCCGACGTACATGCAGTACCTGTGCGACGGGGGCGTGGTTCACGACAGCATCGTGACGTTCGTGGACCCGGATTCGAGCGGCAACTACGTCAAGGTCTGCCGGCGGCGGGATGCGTCCGGCAACTGCCTCTCCAAGGGTGATTCGATCTTCGTGCTGCAGGCCCCCCCCGGGCCGCACGACGGCTTCCGCACCTGGTACTCGATCACCTACGAGAAGATGAACACGACCGACACCGACTACGAGGACCTGTTCGTCCCGGACACGCTCGACAACTTCGCGCGCTGCACGTCTCCCGGCGACCGGAACACGTGTCCGAACCTGAACAGCAAGCTGGAGAACGCCGTGGGGCCGAGCGAGCCCACGCGCGGACCGGTGGCGAACCTGGAAGGCGTGCGCGTCGTGCCGAACCCGTACCGGGGCACCGCCCCGTGGGACCTGGCCAACGCCCACGAGGTGCACTTCATCTCGCTGCCGAAGCACTCGCTCATCCGGATCTACACCGTGGCGGGTGATCTCGTGCGCGAACTGCACCACGACGACGCGGTGCGCGACTTCGAGCGCTGGGACCTCAAGTCCGGCGCCGGCAGCGACGTCGCCTCCGGCATCTACATCTACCGTGTCGAGTCGGGCACCTTCTCGTACCAGAGCCGGTTCATCATCATCCGCTGATCGCCACGCGCACCGGGGGCCCGCCGATCGGCGGGCCCTTCGGCGTTTCGGGCCGGACCCCGGTCCGGATGCCCGAGGCGCGCGGCCGTCCGTGCCGGAGCCGGCCCGGTGGTGCCGGTGAGCAGGACGCTTCCGCGCGCTCGTGCGGAACGGTCGCCGGGGCGGGTTGCCCGTACCGGCCCCGGCCCGGAGTGCGCGCGTGGCCGTCACCGCCGCGGGGTCCCGGGCCGGGGGCATTCGGGCGGGAGCATCTTGCGGGCGTCCGCTGTACAATAATTCCTCCGGATTGCGCGCTGGCGTACCCGGCGCGTGCCGCGGCGATCGCGGCCCGGGTGCCGCTGCGCGGGCTCCGGGACGCCGGGGGTGAACCGCCGGCAGGGCGGCTGGCGCCGCGGATCGGCGATGGCGCCGGGGCGGTGGAAGCTTCGATCAGGGGCGTGTGGCGCGACGGTTCGCTCGCTCGGGCGGCGGCGCCCGGGATACTCGGGAGGTACGTCGGATGAAGCACATCGCGTTCGTGGCGCTCGCCCTGGTCCTGCTCGCACTCGCGCGCCCCGCCGCCGCGGCCAAGCTCTTCATGCGCCTCGATCCGCGCCTCACGTCCGCGCTCGCCGCGAACGCGGAGCCGGTCACCGTGTGGGTCGACTTCGCCGACAAGGGCGAACAGGGCCCGTCCGACCTGCAGCACCGCCTCGACCTGGCCGAGCAAGCGCTCACGCCGGCCGCGCGCGCCCGCCGCCTGCGCGCGCACGTGCAGCCGCTGGTCGACGCGCTCGACCTTCCCGTGGAGCCCGCGTACGTGGCCGAGCTCGCCGCCCGTGGCTACCAGCCCTACGGCGTCTCGCGCTGGCTGAACGGCTGCTGCGTGCGCACCTCGGGCGCCGCGCTCGCCGCGCTCGGCGAGCTGCCGTTCGTGAGCCGGCTGAGCCCCGCGCCCCTGGCGCGCACGAGCCGCCCCGAGCCGATGCCGTCCGAGGCCACCGCGCGCATCGCGCTGCCCGCGACCGCGACCGCGGTGGCCGGGACGCCGGCGTTCTACGGCCTCTCCTACGCGCAGGTGCAGCAGCTCAACGTGCCCGCGCTGCACGATTCGGGGTACACCGGCGCCGGCGAGATCATCGCCATGCTCGACGACGGGTTCAACTACTACACCAAGCACGACGCGACGAAGAACATCGACGTGATCGCCACGCGCGACTTCGTCTGGCGCGGCAACACCGCCGTGCAGGACACCATCAACTATCCCTGCTACCTCTACTTCACGCACGGCATGTACACGCTGAGCTGCGTCGGCGGGTGCGCGCCCGGCAGCTACGTCGGGACCGGCTACGGCGCCGCCTTCGCGCTGGCCCGCACCGAGGACGACTGCAGCGAGAAGCCGGTCGAGATGGTGAACTGGGCCCTCGCCGCCGAGTGGGCGGACAGCCTCGGCGCCGACGTCATCAGCTCGTCGCTCGGCTACATGCAGTTCCCCGACAGTGCCAACGACGCCTACGACATCACGCCCGCGATGCTCGACGGCCACACGACAATCATCACGCGCGCGGTCGAGATCGCCGCCTCCAAGGGCATCCTGTGCGTGAACTCCGCGGGCAACAGCGGGCCCGGCGTGGGCACGCTCGACGCCCCCGCCGACGCCGCGGGCGACAGCATGCTGGCGGTGGGCGCGATCACGTCGACGGGCACCATCACCTCGTTCTCCTCGCGCGGCCCGACGGCGGACGGCCGCTTCAAGCCCGACGTCGTGGCGCTGGGCTCCAGTGACGCGCTGGCCTCGGCAAGCGGGTCCACCAACACGTACGTCTACGCCAGCGGCACGTCGTTCTCGTGCCCGCTCGTGGCGGGGCTCGCCGCCTGCCTGCTGCAGGCGCGGCCCGACTGGACCCCGGTGCAGGTGATCCGCGGCATCAAGCTCACCGCGGATCGCGGCACGCACCCGGACAACACGTACGGCTGGGGGCTGCCGAGCGGCACCGCCGTGCTGGGCTGGACGCCCGACACGGCCGGCTCCACGCCCGGGCACCCCACGGTGACGGGCAACCTGCTGTTCGCGCTGTCTTCGGAGAACCCGGTGCGGTTCTCGGACGGCTGGCTGCTGTTCGAATACCAGATCCCCGGCGGCGCGTCGCATCCGTTCGCCAGCATGCGGATCTACGACGTGAACGGCCGGCGCGTGCGTACCCTGATGTCGGCTCCCGTGATCGACGCCCAGCCGCGGCTCACGGGCTGGGACGGCCGCGACGACGACGGCCGCCAGGTCGACCCCGGCCTCTACTTCGCCCGCTTCGAAGCACAGCAGCACAACGCGACGCTTCGCGTCGTCGTGCTCCGCTGATTCCCCCGGAGCTCCTCGAAAGGAACCGCATTCCCATGAATCGACTGGGCATCTCCGCGATCGGCTGCACGGTCGCGGTCCTGCTGACGGCCGCCGTTCCGCCGTCCGCGCTCGCCGCGTCCCCTTCGCTCGTCACGCTGCGCAACGGCCTTCGCGTCGTGCTCGTGCCGGATTCGACGGCGACCGCCGTGGACGTCTCCGTGACCTACGGCGTGGGCATCCAGGCCGAAGGCGCCGACGTGCTCGGCGCCCGCCACCTGATCGAGCGGCTCATGCTGCACGGCTCCGCGAACGTGGGCGACGGCGAACACGTGAAGCGCATCACGGCCGAGGGCGGCACGACCAACACGCGCCTGCTGCTCGACGCCACCGCGTTCTTCGAGACCGTGCCGGCCGAGGCGCTCGGCCGGACGCTCGCGCTCGAGGCCGACCGCATGGCGGGTCCGCGCCCGACGGCCGAAGCGTTCGAGGAGTCGCGCCGCGCGACCGTCGCCGACGTGCGCGCCCGCGCGACGCGGCCGCTGGTGCAGCGCGCCATCGGGCGCCTCGGGATGAGCGTGTATCGCGGCACCGGCTACGAGCGCGTCGCCGAGGGCGACGAGGCCGCGCTCGCGCGCCTGACGCCCGCCTCGGTCGAGGCGTGGCGCAGGGCGCACTACGGCGCCTCGGCGGCGGTGCTCGCGATCGTGGGCCGCTTCGACGGCCCCGCGACGCTCGCCCGCGTGCGCGAGCTGTTCGAGTCGCTTCCGGCCGGTTCGCCGCCGCGAGCGGCCGCCGCCCGTCTCGCGGCCCCCGCGCCCGAGACGGTGATCGAGACCTCGAGCAGCAGCCTGCCGGCGCGGCTGCTCCTCGTCGGCTGGCGCCTGCCCGGCCGTGGCGATCCCGACGCACCCGCGCTCGACCTGCTGGCCGGGGCGCTCTCCGCGAGCGACGACGGCGGGTTCAGCTGGGCGCTCACGCACCGCTGGAACATCGCCTCGTTCGCGCAGTGCGGCATCGACCACCACCGCGACGCGTCCATGCTCTGGACGATGGTGGCGCTCGCGCCCGGGGCGGATTCGGCCGGCGCCGCCGATCACGTCAAGGACGTGGTGGGTGCCTTCCGCCGCGACCCGGTCGCGGCCGACCGGCTCGAGCGCGTCCGCGCCCGCGTGGTGACCGAGGAGGGGCTGCGCGGCCAGACGGTCCGCGCCCGCGCCCAGGCCATCGAGGACTCGATGAGCGACGGCACCGGCGTCGATGGGCCCGAGCGCCGCATGTCGGCGCTCGAATCGGTCACCGCCGCCGACCTGCAGCGCGCCGCGAAGCGCTGCCTGGGCGACGGCGCGTGCAGCGTGGTGTGGCTCCTGCCGCAGGGAGGCTCGCGATGATCCGCACGTTCCTTCGCACGGCCGCCGCGCTCCTCGCGGCCGCCGCGATCGCGACGATGCCCGCCGCCGCCACGGCTGCCGCCCCGAACGATGCGCCGCTGCCCGTGCCGGCGCTGGAGCTGCGCGCGCCCGTGTCGCGCACGCTGCCCAACGGCCTGCGCGTGGTCGTCATGCCGGTGCACCGGCAGCACCTCGTGCAGGTCCAGCTCATGGTCCCCGCGGGTTCGGCGCAGGAGCCCGACTCGCTCCCCGGGCTCGCGGCGATGACTGCGGACCTGCTGCGGCAGGGAACCACCTCGCGGACCGCCGCGCAGTTCGACGACGAGCTCGCGGCGTCGGGCGGCATCCTGTCCACGTGGGCCGGCCGCGACTACGCGCTGGTCCAGTGCGCCGCGAGGCCGAACGCGCTCGAAAAGGTCTGCGAGCTGCTGAGCGACATGGCCATCAACCCGCTCTTCGGCGGCGACGACTTCGCGACCAGCCTCAAGGCGTACGGGCGCAAGCTCGAGCTCGCCCGCCAGACGCTCGCGGACCTGGCCGACCAGCGCGTGGGCGATGCCGCGTTCGCGCCGCACCCGTACGCGCACTCGGCGGGCTCCGACCTGCCCGCGATCCTCGCCGCGTCGGCGGGAGAGGTGACGCGCTTCCATCGCGACCGCTGGCGGCCGGATCGCGCGGTGCTCGCGATCGCGGGCGACGTGGACCCCGAGCGGGCGTTCGCGCTCGCGTCGGACTGGTTCGGCGGCTGGAGCGGACACGCGGCGCCCGAACGCGCGCGTCCCGCGCCGCGGCCGCACGCCGGCGTGCGCATCGTGGACGTTCCGCTCGCGGGGCCACGCGCGGAGGTGCGCGTGGCGCTCGTGGGCCCCGGGCTCGCGAGCCGCGACTACGCGTCGTGGGCGCTCGCCGAGGCCGCGCTCGAATCCGGCGGCCTGCCGCCCGGCGTGCGCGCGACGCTCGCGCCCGCGAGCGACGCGAGCCTGCTCGTGCTCGCCTCCACGACGCTGCCGTCGCAGTCGGCGGCGCAGGCGCGGCGCATGGCCGACGCGCTGCACGCGCTCGCCGCGTCGCCGCCGTCGGGGGGCGCGCTCGACGCGCTCCGGCGCCGTGCGGCCCAGCGCTACCCGCTCGGGCTCGAGACGCTGGGCGAGAGGCTGGGCCAGTGGCAGGCGGACGACGCGGCCGGCCTGCCCGGGGACGCCCTCGAACGCGGCGGTGAGCAACTCGGTGCGGCGGACCTCGCGGCCGTGCTGCCGCGGTTGTCCGCGCCGCCGGTGATCCTGGTCGTCGGCGCGGCCGACTCGCTGCGCGAACCGCTCGCCGCGCTCGGCGAGGTCGAGGTGGTCGGCGTGGATCCCGTGCACGCGCCGCCGCCCGATTCGCTGCCCGAGCCCACGGCCGAGGAACTGCGGCGCGGGCGCCTCGCGGTCGCCGCGGCGGTGACCGCGCACGGCGGAGCCGCCGCGCTCAAGAACCTCAAGACCCTCGTGCTCGAGGGCGACGAGTTCGTCTATCGGGACGACAAGGAGATCCCGTCCCAGTTCAGCCACGTGTGGGTTGGCTCGGACCACTTCTCGTCGTCGAACAAGGTCTTCCAGCTCGAAGCGCGGCAGTTGATCGTCGGCAACCGCGGCTGGTCCGTCCTGCTCTCGGACTCGATCGTGTCCGCCCGGCTCGATTCGGCGTCGTTCCAGGCGCTGCGGCAGATCGCGCACGACGACCTCGTGCACGAGCTGCTCACCGCCGCCGCGCCCGGCGCGCGGCCCGCGCTGCGCGGCACCGAGATGCTCGACGGCCGCACGTGCGATCGGGTCGATTTCACCGGTCCGTTCGGCCGCGAGCGCATGCTCCTCGACGCGACGACGCACCGCGTCGCGGCGATCGACGCGCTGCCCGCCCCGGGCCCGGTCTGGCTCGAGCGCCGGACGCTGTCCGATTACCGGCCGGTGAACGGCCTGCAGCTGCCGTTCGCGGAGGACCGGACTTTGTCCGGAGCCCGCAACTCCCACGTGATCACGCGACTGGCACTGGTCAACTCCGACGTGGACATGCACCTGTTCAACCCGCCGGCCGACCTGGCGAGGTGATCGCGAGATCCCCGTTGAAACAACGATGTAAATCGAGGGGCCGGTGGCTTGTGACGCCACCGGCCCCTCGTTATGCTCGCGCCATCATCCCGAGGAGGGACTTCCCATGAGCACGATCGAGAACGCCGCCCGGACGGGTGGCTCGGAGAAGACGATGAACGAGAAGTTTGTCTACTACTTTGGAGACGGTGCCGCGGAGGGCAACGGCGGCATGAAGGACGTGCTCGGCGGCAAGGGCGCCGGGCTCGCCGAGATGACGAATGCCGGCGTGCCGGTGCCGCCCGGCTTCACGATCACGACGGCCATGTGCCGGCACTATCACGCCAACGGCCGCAAGATGACCCCGGAGTTCCTGGCGCAGCAGGACCAGATGCTCGCGCGCCTCGAGGGCTCGCTGGGCAAGACGCTCGGGGACGCGAACGATCCGCTGCTGGTGTCGGTGCGCTCGGGCGCCAAGTTCTCGATGCCCGGCATGATGGACACGATCCTGAACCTCGGCCTCAACGACCAGGCGGTGCTCGGCCTCGCGAAGAAGACGGGCAACGAGCGCTTCGCGTGGGACTGCTACCGGCGCTTCATCCAGATGTTCGCGTCGGTCGTGATGGACTTCGAGAAGAAGGAGTTCGAGCACATCATCGAGGCGCTGAAGGTGAAGCGGAAGGTGAAGCTCGACACCCAGCTCACGCCCGCCGACCTGCAGGAGCTCACGCTCGAGTTCAAGCGCTTCATCCGCAAGCGCGCCGGCCGCGACTTCCCGCAGGACGCGCGCGAGCAGCTCGCGATGGCGCGTGACGCCGTGTTCCGCTCGTGGAACACCGACCGCGCCGTGTACTACCGCAGGCAGAACGGCATCCCGGACGACATCGGCACCGCCGTGAACGTGCAGGCGATGGTGTTCGGCAACATGGGCGACACGTCCGGCACGGGCGTCGGCTTCACGCGCAACCCGTCCACCGGCGAGAACCACTTCTACGGCGAGTACCTCACCAACGCGCAGGGCGAGGACGTCGTCGCCGGCGTCCGCACGCCGCAGCCGATCGACCACCTCGAGCAGGAGATGCCCGAGGTGTTCCAGCAGCTGCACGGCATCACCAAGCGGCTCGAGAAGCACTACCGCGACATCCAGGACTTCGAGTTCACGATCCAGGAAGGCAAGCTCTTCCTGCTGCAGACGCGCAACGGCAAGCGCACCGCGCAGGCCGCCGTGCGCATTGCCGTGGACATGGTCAAGGAAAAGCTGATCACCGAGCAGGAGGCCATCCTGCGCGTCGAGCCGGCGTCGCTGGACCAGCTCCTGCACCCGCGCCTCGACCCGAAGGCCAAGCTCAACGTGATCGCCAAGGGCCTCGCCGCGTCGCCGGGCGCCGCCGTCGGCATCGCGGTCTTCGACGCGGACACCGCGGCGGAGATGGGCCACGCCAAGAAGAAGGTCATCCTCGTCCGCAAGGAGACCACGCCGGACGACATCCACGGCATGGACGCGGCGCAGGGCATCCTGACCGCGACCGGCGGCATGACCAGCCACGCGGCCGTCGTCGCGCGCGGCATGGGCAAGCCGTGCGTCTCGGGCGTCAGCGCGATCCACGTAAACGAGAAGGCGCGCACGATGTCCGTGGACAAGACCGTGGTGAAGGAAGGCGACTGGATCACGATCGACGGCTCGACCGGCCGCGTGATCCTGGGCGCCGTGCCCACGATCGACGCCGAGGTCAGCGGCGAGTTCCAGGAGTTCATGCTCATCGCCGACAAGTACCGCCTGCTCAAGGTGCGCTCGAACGCCGACATCCCGCGCGACGCGATCAAGGCGCGCGAGTTCGGCGCCGAGGGGATCGGCCTGTGCCGCACCGAGCACATGTTCTTCGCCGAGGACCGCCTCGGGTTCGTCGTCCAGATGATCATGGCGGCGCCCGCGGTGAAGGCCCTCTCCGAGAAGCTCGCGGCGAAGGAAAAGGCGCTCGAGGGCAGCATGGGCGGCGACAAGGCGCTCAAGGCCGAGATCGCGGCGCTCAAGAAGGAGCTGGCCGCCCCGATGAAGGCGTACAAGGGCGCGCTCGCGAAGCTGCTGCCGTTCCAGCGCAAGGACTTCTACGGCCTGTTCAAGGCCATGAAGGGCTACCCGGTCACGATCCGCACGCTGGATCCGCCGCTCCACGAGTTCCTGCCCAAGCGCGAAGACCTCATGGTGGACATCGCCATCTTCCCGCGGGCCACGGCGGCGCAGAAGAAGGAGATGGTCAAGAAGTACCGGTTCAAGTCGGTGACCGAGCTCAAGAAGGGCATGCCCGAGCTGCTTCGCCGGGTCGAGGACCTGCACGAGTTCAACCCGATGATGGGCCACCGCGGCTGCCGTCTCGGCATCACGTATCCCGAGGTGACCGAGATGCAGGCGCGCGCCATCTTCGAGGCGGCCTGCCAGATCGTGAAGGAGGGCGGCACCGTCGTCCCCGAGATCATGATCCCGCTCATCGGCACGGTCGAGGAGCTCAAGGACCAGGGCGCGATCGTCCGCCGCGTGGCCGAGGAGACGCAGAAGGCCAAGGGCGTGAAACTCGAGTACCTGGTCGGCACGATGATCGAGATCCCGCGCGCGGCCATCACCGCGGCGCGCGTGGCCGAGGTCGCCGAGTTCTTCTCGTTCGGCACCAACGACCTCACGCAGATGACCTACGGCTACTCGCGCGACGACGCCGGCAAGTTCCTGCCGGAGTACGTCAACCGCAAGATCCTGCCCGGCGACCCGTTCGTCTCCGTGGACCAGGAAGGCGTCGGCATGCTGATGGACTGGGCGGTCACCAACGGCCGCAAGACCCGGGCCAAGCTGAAGGTCGGCATCTGCGGCGAGCACGGTGGCGATCCGGCCTCCGTGGAGTTCTGCCACCGCATCAACCTCGACTACGTGTCGTGCTCGCCGTTCCGTGTGCCGCTCGCGCGGCTCGCGGCGGCGCAGGCGGCCGTGCGCGGTTCGGCGGCGGAGAGCGATCGCCGGTAGGTCGCGATCCGAAGCGGTTCGCGAGGGCCGGGGCGGGGACGCCCCGGCCCTTCGCGCGTCCGAGGGCCGCCCCGCCGGCGCTCCGGGCGCCCTCCGGGCGGGCGCCGGGGGCCGGATTCGCGCCGTCCGCGCCCCCCGCGTATGCTGGGACCCGGTCCTCCAGGAGGAACGCTCCCCGTGTTCATCGAGGAACATCTTCGCGAGTTGCGGGCGCGGCGTTACGCGCCGCGCGCACTCGCCACGTACGCCCACCGGGTCGGGGCGCACGTGCGCCTCGAACTGCTCGCGAACCCGTCCGCGGTGCGCGCGATCTGGACCGCCGCGGTGGCGTACTTCCTCGCCGCGTTCGTGGCCGCGACCGCGATCGCGCTCGCCGGCGACCGCGAGCTGGCGACGCGCTTCTTCCTCGGCACCGCGCTGTGGACGCTGCTCGGCTTCGGGTTCGTGACGCTCTTCCTGGGGCTGCTGCGCGACGCCGACGGCTACCGCCTGCCGCGGCTCAACGCGCCCATGCTGCTCACGCTGCTGCGCGTCTCGCTGATCCCCGGCATCTGCGTCTTCCTCGAGGAGCGCCACTTCAAGGCCGCGCTCGGGCTCTACCTCGCCGCCGCGCTCTCGGACGTGTTCGACGGCTGGATCGCCCGCCGCTTCGGGCAGATCACGCGCCTCGGCACGGTCATGGACCCGCTCGTGGACATCGCGTTCACCCTCGTCATGCTCTGGGGCCTCACCACGGCGGGGCTGCTCGCGCGCTGGGTCTTCTGGATCGGCGCGACGCGGTACGCGATCCTCACGGTCGGCGGTGCGGGCCTCTACCTGTTCGTCGGCCCGGTCAAGATCCGGCCCACGTCGTTCGGGCGCTTCACGGGCGTCGTGATGACGACGTTCATCGCGCTGCTGACGCTGCTGTACGCGGTCAGCGGCCGGGTGGCGCACGCGCTCACGCAGCTCACCGAGATCGCGCTGGGGGTGCTGCTGGCCGCCACCACGGTCCAGATCGTGCTCGTCGGCTGGTACAACCTGCGCGTGATGACCGGCGCGGCGGCCGAGCAGGGAGGCGTGATCGAGGACGTGAGGTTCAACCGCCGATGAGCGCGAACCCGCCCGCGCCCGCGCTCGACGGCGACCTCGCGCACTTCTTCGTCTCCGAGGTGCTGCAGCTGCTGCAGCTCGCGCAGGCGACCGGCCGTCTCGAGGTCTCGCGCGAGCACGAGCGCGTGGACCTCTACCTCGACCGCGGCCGGCCGGTGTTCGCGCGCACGAGCGGCGTCGCCGTGCGCGCCGGCGAGATCCTCATGCACCGCGGCCTCGTGACGCCGCAGGCGCTCGAGAGCGCGCTCGAGCAGCAGCGCCGCGAGCCGCGCCGCCGCATCGGCACGCTGCTCGTCGAGGCGGGCGTGGTGAGCGCGGAGCAGGTGCGCGACGCCGTGCACGAGGTGCTGCGCCGGATCGTCTACGGCGTGCTGCTGTGGCGCGAGGGCCGCTTCCGGTTCGTGCCCGGTGAGCCCGGTGTCGGCGAGGACATCCAGATCGACCTGGACCTCGACCGGCTCATCCTCGAGGGCCTGCGCGTCGCCGACCAGGAACGCGCCGCGCGCCAGAACCCGCGCTGATCCCGCCGGGCGCGGGGCCGCTGCGGGCCGTGCCCCGAACGCGCGGGCGGTCGGCCCCGCGAGGTACCGCCCGCCCGTTCACCGCGATCGCGGGCCCGGCTACGGCGCCACGACGATGCGCGCCTGCCGCAC
>Ga0265338_10009397_pt1 | contig 11669 bp, 10 predicted proteins | sample 42126metaG_FD_193579 | JGI IMG/M metagenome (GOLD analysis project Ga0265338, IMG submission 193579) | Rhizosphere microbial communities from Carex aquatilis grown in University of Washington, Seatle, WA, United States - 4-21-26 metaG | ecosystem: Host-associated > Plants > Roots > Rhizosphere... | reverse complement strand
CTCCGTAAGCTTTCGTCATATGGCCATGGCGGTATATGGCACTGACTATATCGCGATTGCTCTCGTGACACTTCTCTTCTGCTGGTTGGCACGGCGATCAGCACTGAGTCTCAAATGGACGGTAGTGGCATGCGCAATTTGTTCGCTCTACGCATTATTTAGTCGGGTCACCATCATTCCGCACTCATTTAGCCTGGGTATCTCTTGGGCTCCACAATGGATTCGATCGGTGATACCGCTCGTGGTTGTCTCGGTAACGTATGCCTCCCGGTGGCGTACCGAACGTTCGTACCATGAGAACGCCGCCGCTTAGCAGAACTCTTAGTTGGATTGTCATCGGGTGCGTTCGACTTTTTTACCGGAGCTGTCACTTTCGCCGTGCAAAAGTTTCGGTGGCTTGATACAACGCACGGGGTAAATCCTGATTCGAGAGCAAGCGCGACCAGAGGCAAGCGAGATGACAACTGCAATGGAACAGCCTGGTGTCGCGCGTCCGCCAACTCCCACCAAGAAGCAGGCCAACGCGATTCGTGTGTCTCCCCTGCTGATCGAGGCCTCTCGCAAGAGCGCCGACGAAGTGTTCGCCCTGCTTAACACGTCTACGGCGGGGTTGACCCAATCCGACGCGGAAGAGCGATTGGCCACAAACGGACCGAACGAAGTGGCACGTGAGAAGCGGCACGGGTGGCCGTCACGGTTGTGGACAGCGGTGCGCAATCCGCTGGTGATCCTGTTGACAGTGTTGGCGACCCTTACGTATGCCACAGGGGATTTGGCGGGTGGGACGGTGATGGTGCTGATGGTGGCGCTGGGCGTCGGGTTGCGGTTTGTGCAGGAGTCACGCGCGGACACGGCGGCGGCGAAGTTGAAGGCGATGATCAGCGTCACGGCCACGGTGACTCGCGATGGTCAGCCGAAGGAAATCCCGTTGAAGGAGTTGGTGCCGGGGGACGTGATCAAGTTGGCAGCCGGCGACATGATCCCGGCGGATGTGCGGCTGGTGAGCTGCAAAGATTTGTTCATCGTCCAGGCGAGTTTGACGGGCGAGTCGTTGCCGGTGGAAAAACTCGACATCGCCGAGCCGGAGAATGGCCGGCAACCGTTAGAATTGCGCAACCTCTGCTTCCTGGGCACCAGCGTCGAAAGCGGGACTGCGCGAGCGGTCGTGGTGGCCACAGGCCCGCACACGTACTTCGGCAGCATGGCCAGCAGCATCACCGGTGTCCAGGTGGAGACCAGTTTTGACAAGGGTATCCACAGATTCACCTGGTTGATGATCACGATGATGATGGTGATGGTGCCGTTGGTGTTTGTGATCAACGGGCTCAGCAAGCACGATTGGAAAGAAGCTTTCTTCTTCTCGCTGGCCGTGGCGGTGGGGCTCACGCCGGAAATGTTGCCGATGATCGTATCGGTATGTCTTTCCAAGGGGGCGATTGCCATGTCGCGCAAGAAGGTCATCGTCAAGCGCCTGAACTCCATCCAAAACTTCGGGGCGATGGACGTTTTGTGCACGGACAAGACCGGGACGTTGACAATGGACCACGTCATTCTCGAACGCTATTGCGACGTGGTCTGCGACGAGAATGACAGCGTCCTGGAAGCGGCCTATTTGATCAGCCATTTTCAGACGGGGCTGAAGAACGTGCTGGATCGCGCCATTCTCCAGCACGTGGAGGCGCGCACGGGATTGCCGGTCGAACAGCACAAGATGGTCGATGAAATCCCCTTTGATTTCTCGCGGCGAATGATGTCGGTGGTCATTGAGACGCCGGAGCACACGAATCGCATCTTCACCAAGGGCGCCCCGGAGGCCATTTTCAGTCGTTGCACGCGCTTTGAGCTCAATGACGAAATCCTTCCGATGGAGGAGATCCTGATCCAGGATTTGAAGGACGAATACGAGAATCTGAGCGCGGATGGTTTTCGTGTACTGGCCGTCGCGTACAAGGATTTGGAGAAGCGGGCCGCTTATTCCAAGGACGACGAAAGCGACCTGATTTTGAAGGGCTACGTGGCGTTTCTCGATCCGCCCAAGGACACGGCGGCGACCGCCATCGCGGCGCTGCAAAAGCACGGCGTAACCGTGAAAGTGTTGACCGGTGACAACGATTTGGTAAGCCGAAAGATCTGCAACGAGGTGGGGCTGTCCACCGAGACAATCGTGCTTGGCCAGCAGGTGGAAGCCATGTCGGACGCCCAATTGGCGGAGGCAGCGGAGAAGACCACATTGTTTGCGCGGCTTTCGCCGGCCCATAAACAGAGAATTATCAAGGCGCTCCAGAGCAAAGGACACGTTCTGGGATTTTTGGGCGATGGAATCAATGATGCGCCGGCGTTGCGGGCGGCGGATGTGGGCATCTCGGTGGATACCGCAGTGGACATTGCCAAGGAATCGGCGGATGTCATTTTGCTTGAGAAGAGCCTGATGGTACTGGAAGAGGGCGTGTTGGAAGGTCGCAAGGTGTTCGTGAATATCCTGCGGTACATCCGCATGGGGGCCAGTTCGAACTTCGGGAATATGTTCAGCGTTCTCGGCGCCAGCGCATTTCTGCCCTATTTACCCATGCAGCCGCTTCAAGTGTTGACCAACAACTTGCTGTACGATTTCTCCCAGGTCCCCATCCCGACTGACAATGTCGGTCCTGAACAGATTGCCAAACCACGCCCGTGGGCTATCGGGCAGATCACACGGTTCATTCTATTTATTGGGCCAATCAGTTCGATTTTCGACTACACAACTTATTTCATGATGTTGTACGTGTTCAAGTGTTGGGATCCGTCTCGGGCCTCGCTGTTCCAGACGGGCTGGTTTGTGGAGTCGCTGATGACGCAGACCCTGATTATCCACGTCATCCGCACCAACAAGATTCCGTTTCTTCAGAGCCGCGCGAGCTGGCCGTTGACGGTGACCACGGTCATCATCATGTGTTTTGGCATGTGGCTGCCATTTTCTCCGATGGCCGCGACGTTGGGTTTCGTTCGGCTCCCGCCACTGTACTGGCCGCTACTGGCTCTCACGCTGGTTTGCTACACGGCTCTGACCCAGGTCATCAAATCCTGGCTGTTCCGTAAGTCGTGGATCTGATGTGTTTGGGGCGGATTTTATTCTTCAAGGCGCTCGAAGCGCGTGATGAATTTCCCCCTAGAAAGAGGGGAGGCCGAGGTTTGGAGCCTCGGCCTCTTATTGTCGCTTGGCGTGGAGAAGCGCCTTCGACGAGGTATGGTGTGGTATAGGGTGAATACTTACCTAGCAGGGTCGGTGCCAACCGTGCCAAGAGAGGATTATTGGCGGTTTTTCCGCCTGGCTGACGTCTAATCGGACAAAAGTGTCAGTGCGGTGGCCTGTAGAGTCTCAAAATTGCACGCCGAAGCGGTTTCCTGACCTTCAACTTTGCGAGTTGTGCGCTTGACGGGCTTCGACGGTTTTCTATACGGTTAGCCGCTGAACAATGGGAGATGAGATAGCACATGGCTGTTACGATTGAAAATACCGCGCCGTGCCGAAAGAAACTTCGTGTGGAGGTCGACGCACAACGCGTGGCGGGCACGCGCGCCGAGATCCTGCAGGAGTTCCGCAAGTTTGCCTCGATTCCGGGGTTTCGCCCGGGCAAGGCACCGGAACCGATGGTCGAGAAACGATACGCGGGGCAGATCGACGACGAATTGCGTAAGCGGCTCATCCCCGAGAGTTATCGCGAGGCCCTGAACGAGCAACACCTACATGTGGTGGGCTATCCGCAGGTAGAGGCCGTCGAGTATCAACCGGGCCGCCCCTTGGTTTATACGGCGACGGTCGACACCGCCCCTGAGTTTCCGCTACCCGATTACAAAGGGATTGCCGTGAAGAAGAAGGCGGTCGTGGTCAAGGACGAGGACATCGCCAAGACACTCGAGTCCTTGCGCGAACAACAGGCGGACTTCGTCGACGTGCAGGGGCGGACGCTCCAAGCCGGCGATTACGCCGTGGTCAATTACAGCGGCGTGGCCGAGGGCAAGCCGATCAGCGAGCTTGCGCCGGATGCGAAGGGGCTTGGCGAGAACAAGGAGTTCTGGCTGTTGATCTCCCCCGAGTCGTTCCTGCCCGGATTTTGTGACCAGCTCCTCGGCGCGAGCGCGGGAGAAAAACGGCAGGTGTTGGTCGATTTCCCCGCGGACTTCCCGCAAAAGCCGCTGGCGGGAAAGAAAGCGACTTTCTTCGTGGATGTGGTGGCGATCAAGGAGAAGAAACTGCCCGAACTCACCGACGAACTCGCGAAGAAGCTGGGCGCGGAAAGTTTGGAAAAGTTGAAGGATGCGGTCCGCAAGGGCTTGGTCGCTGAGGCAGAGGAGCAGCAGAATGGTGATCTGCGACGGCAGATTATCGATCATCTGTTGTCCAAGGTTGAATTTGAACTCCCGGAATCACTGGTCAGCCAGGAAACCCGCAGCATAATTTACGATGTCGTCCGCGAGAACAGCATGCGCGGCGCGACCAAGGAACAACTCGAACAGAAGAAGGATGAGATCTTCGGGTTCGCGACCAAGAGCGCCAAGGAACGGCTGCGCACGTCGTTCATTCTCGATGCCATCGCGCATGCCGAGGACATCAAGGTGGAGGAACCCGAGGTCGAACGACGCATTGCGGAACTGGCGCAACGCTCTCGCACCACGCCAGCGCGGTTGAAGGCCGAATTGACGGAAAAGGGCGGGCTGGGCGAAATTGAAGAACAAATCCTGGTCGGCAAAACGCTGGATTTCCTCGTAGACAATGCGAAAGTCGAGGAAGTCGCAGCTTCGTGAGAGCTTAAATGGCAAGGTCATTTGCAGACGGCAAAAGAAATGCTAGTATTGAACGCAAAGGAACGTACATGGACAAAGCCCAACTTCTAGTACCGATGGTGGTGGAGCAGACAGGCCGCGGGGAACGCGGCTACGACATTTATTCGCGCTTGTTGAAAGACCGCATTGTGTTCATCGGCACGCCGATTGATGACAACGTCGCCAACCTCATCATCGCGCAGATGCTGTACCTGCAGTCCGAGGAGCCGACAAAGGACATCAACCTATACATCAATTCGCCCGGCGGCTCGGTCACCTCGGGGTTGGCGATTTACGACACGATTCAATTTGTGAAATGCGATGTGACGACGTATTGCGTCGGCCAGGCGGCGAGCATGGCCGCCGTGTTGCTCGCGGCGGGTTCGAAAGGCAAGCGGTTTGCGTTGCCGAACGCGCGGATCATGATCCATCAGCCGTGGGGGGGGGTGCAGGGACAGGCATCCGACATCAGCATTCAAGCCAAGGAAATTTTGCGGATGCGGGACCGGCTCAATGAAATCCTCTCGTTGCATACCGGCAAGCCGATCGAGAACATCGCCAAGGATACCGACCGCGATTTCTTCATGTCGGCGGCGGAGTCACGCGACTACGGTCTTGTCGACGACGTGGTGAAGTCACGACGGGACCTTGAGAAGAAGCCGGAGAAGAAAGACTAAGGAACCATGGCACGACCGACCAATCTGACGATGTGCAGCTTCTGTGGGAAGACCCACGGCGAGGTGCGCAAACTCATCGCCGGGCCGGGCGTGTACATTTGTGACAACTGCATCACCGTCTGCAAGAGCATCCTCGACAAGGAACTCAACCACGGCAAGGGGAAGTCGTCCTCCGGCATTCGCCTGAGCGTTCCCAAACCCGCCGAGATCCGGCGCGATTTGGACCAATACGTCGTGGGGCAGGAACGCGCGAAGAAGACCATCGCGGTGGCCGTGCACAATCACTACAAACGCATCCAACAGGACGTGGTGAGTTCCGACAAGTCGGGGAACGCGGCGCTCAAGCTCGACGAACATCGCGACGTTGAGATTGAGAAGAGCAACATCCTATTGATTGGACCGACCGGTTCGGGCAAGACGCTGCTGGCCCGCACGCTGGCGCGCATCCTCGATGTGCCATTCTGCATTGCCGACGCCACGACGCTGACGGAAGCGGGTTACGTCGGGGAAGACGTCGAGAACATCGTCCTGCGGCTGCTGCAAAACGCCGATTACGACGTGAAACGGGCCGAACTCGGCATCGTGTATATCGATGAGATCGACAAGATCGGGCGCAAGAGCGATTCCGCCAGTATTACGCGTGACGTATCGGGTGAAGGGGTGCAACAGGCGTTGCTGAAGATTCTGGAAGGCACGACGTGCAACGTGCCACCACAAGGTGGTCGCAAGCACCCGCACCAGGAATACATCCAGGTGAACACCGAGCATATTCTGTTCATCTGCGGCGGCGCGTTCATTGGGTTGGATAAGATCGTCCAGCGTCGCACCGGCGGCCACACGCTGGGATTTGGCAAAGATGACGAGGCGTACAAGGTCATGGATCGCGCGAACATCACGGAGCACGTCGAGCCCGAAGACCTGCTGAAGTTCGGGATGATTCCCGAATTTGTCGGGCGGCTTCCCGTTGTCTCGGTGCTCAACGAATTGAGCGAGGCCGAACTGATTTCTATCCTCACCGAAACGCGAAACGCGATGATCAAGCAGTACAGCAAGCTCTTCGCAATGGAAGGGGTGAATCTCAATTTCACCAAGGATGCGCTGCAGGCGCTGGCGGAAGCGGCATTGAAAAAGGGCACGGGGGCGCGCGCATTGCGGGCGCTGCTCGAACGGCTCATGCTCGATTTGATGTACGAAATCCCGTCGCGCGACGACATTGCCGAAGTCACGATCAACCGTGGCGTTGTCGAAGGCAAACGGGAACCCCTCATCCGCAAGAAGCAGTCCAAAGACGCGGCTTAGGATACAATACTGCCGTAGGACTGGGCCTTGTTTATGGCTTGGGAGACTGGAATTTCTTCTGTTGCAGGTGGTCGATTCTTTGCAATTCCTGACGGAGCTGACCCAGGCGGATGTTATTGGTGACGATCAGTAGCGTCAGAATGAGTATAAACGTCACCACGACAATCATGGCGCTGCCGCGTTCGTTCTTCATGATTGCCCCCCGGCGACGGCGGTGAACGAGAACAGGGGACGCACGCGGATGGCCTTTTGCGGGCTGGCGAGTTCCACTTCCCAGCGCCACGCGTTGACGTGGGGACGCGAATCGTCCGACATGACCGAGACTTTCACACGGTCGAGCACCTGTATGCGCGATTTGGAAGTGCGCCGCCAGATCGCGCCGTCCGTGAACACGTAGGTGACCATGTTCGAGCCCTGTGGAATTGCGACGCCATTCTCGACCACGTGAAGTGGAGCAGTGGATGCGCGGACGTCATCGCGCCATCGTTCGCCGGCGCGCAAGGCGCACCCGATGTCGTCGGCGTTGCGGTGTAGGTCGTGGGCGTGCTTCGTGTAGCGGAAAAACGCGGCGAACGAGAGATTAAGGACGACCGCGAGCACCGCGATGTAGACGAGGCATTCGAGGAGTGTGTAACCGCGTTCGGCCTTCATCGTCCCACCGCCTCCCGCACGACGGGCAAACCCGAACGGGGTTTCTCCGGCCGCCATTCCAATCGCAGTCGCGGTCCGCGTACTGTCAGAGTGAATGTGCCCGGAGGCAAGTTCTTTGCCGACTCGGCATGGACGGTGTAGGGATGCTCGCCTTCGCCAAAGGTGTGCCAGTTGCCGGCGGCGAGGACTTCCATTTCTCCGTCCACAGCCTCCAGGGCGACGGCGCGCCAATAGAGGACGCGGCAGACATGCTGTTCCTCGACGAACGAAAACCCGAGAGGAATGAGCACCGTCACGATAATGGTCAACGCCAGGACCAATTCGATCATTATTGAGCCTTGCTCGTTGTGCCTGCGCGTCACCATAGCGACACCTCCCATACGATGGAGATCAACACCTGAAACACGCCGATGGCGATCAAGCCGACCAGACAACCATTCAGGACAACCAAAGTTGTCGTGATGGTCTGCGAAACGGCTTGCTCCAGCTGATAGGCTTTGGCTTCCAGTGTTTCGTGCCAACCCGCCAACGCCTTCATGAACCCGCCATGACCATGCGTCGCGTTCGTCAGACGCCAGCGCAATTCGCCCGTGTCATCGATCCCGCGAATTGCTTCAAGGAATATCACGCCGTCACGCAACCGCTTTGTGACCAGTGCGCCCCGGCGCATGAACGCCAGGTTGTCGGTGCTTTGCGCGGCGAGCGTCACCGCCTGTTCCTCCGGCACTTCCGCATCCAACAGCAACGCCAACATTGCCGTGAAATCCCGTTCCAATCGCTTTCGTCGCCACGGCAACCGGTAATTGATCGCATCGATCATTGGCTTCAGTGCCCGTGTGAACCACCGAGTCATTTTGGGGCTGAGGTCACGGGTTATCAACAGGAGGCAACTCGTGCCAATCAAGCACCATTGGAGCACAGTCAGGAGGAGCGCGTGCGCACAGAGAAACTGGAAGAGCGGAGGCAAGTGTCCGCTTCCATACTCAGCCGTCACTTGCCGAAATTTCGGCAGGATGATAATTGCAATGAACGGCCAGACCAGACCTCCGCATGGGTTCAACGCCAGAAATAAGATAAGGTAGTTTATCGTGCTGGAAGTCTTGGATGAGGCGCTGGTCAAAGTCTTGCGACAGGCCGGCAAAACCTTCCGGGTATCTCCAATCTGTTCGCCGACGGCCAGCATGGCGACCAGTTGGGGCGGCAACAATCCCGGAACCTTTTCGAGCGCCTGGGACAACCGCAGACCCGCTTCCAAATGGGTTGCCAGCCGGAAAAACCTGCGACCGAGCTTCACGTCACGGAGCCTGGCAAACTCCGTGATCGTGGCTTCCGCACTGTGGCCTTCTGCAAAACCAGCCTCCAATAGATCGAGGAAGACGCGCGCCCGTTCCTGGTTTCGAAGCGGCAAAACCAACAGGCTGTAGACTATGGTGGCCAGCACCACAAAAGCCACAAGAGCGACCAAACAATATATGATGACAGCGATCATCCCAATTCCGCGATTATTGGCAGGAACTGTCCTATTACTGCCTGAGCCAACGTGTACACCTGTGTGAGAATCAAGGCTCCCAGCAGAAGGACCGAAACGGGCAAAACCAGTTGCAGCAGGAGTTCAGTCCGATAGCCGGCGCGCGCATGATAGATCTCCGCGGCCCGTTTGAGTCCCGACGCCAAATCGTCCCGTGCGCTCACGATAAGCCAGATGAACAATGGCGGGAAGGATTTGGTCGGCACCGCGATGCCGGCAAAGTCGCCGTGGCCGCTGGCCAATCGTTCTCGCCATTGTGCCAAGTCATGAGCTACCTCAGGGTCCCGTTCCAACTGCGTCATCAGCCCGAGGGTATCGTCGAGGGTGCAGCCACCTTTCAACATGATCTGCATGGTCGAGGCGAATTGCCAAAGGCTTGCCTCGCGAAACCCGGGCAGCCGCCACCGCAATCGCGATCGCAGGCGCGGGCTTACAGCCACCACACCAACGACAACGCACAGCAGAACCACGACCACCACGGGCAGCCACAAGCCGATGGGTGTTGTTCGCATGCTAAATTCAGTAAGCGCCGGCAATGATCCTCGCTCAAAAAGAAAGCCGGACAACGCGTTTGGCAAAATCCCGGCGGCGGCGCCAAACAGGACCGCTATGAGGACCGACAGCACCAAAGTCGCGCCGAGCACGATCAGCGGATAGACCATCAAACCCTTGAGTCGTGTCCAAATCAGATTACTGGACTGATAGTAGTCAGCGACGAGGGTGAGGACGCCGGGCAGATCGTTGCTTTGGACGCCGACCTGCATCATCTGGACGTAGAATTGCGGCAGCTTGCGCGAAGCGAGGGCTTCCTTGATGGGGACGCCCTTGACAAGGTCGGCACGCAGCTTTTCCAGTTCGTCCCGTAACTCGCCACGGCGCATGGAAGAGCAGAGCTGGCCGAGGGCGCTTTCGAGCGGGATGCCGTCGCGCAGCATTGCGGCCAACTGTTGATTGAAGAAGGCGAATTCGTCGAGTTTCATGTACCGAGGACTCTCCTGAGTTCCGCGTGGTTGGTCAGCCCGCGTTCCACCAAGGCGCGGCCCGCCGTTTCGAGCGAACTCGACGGCGTGATGGCCGCAGCATCCTGGGTGCGCAATCGTTCGCGCATGGGTTCATCCATTTTCACCCACTCGGCCAAGGGGGCGCGGCCCTTGTAGCCCGTTCGCAAGCAGGACTCGCAACCGTCGCCCTGGCAGGTAGGGCAGAGACGGCGGATCAGGCGTTGGTTGAGAACCAGCCCCACGACAGAAACGACCGCGAAACGGTCGGGACACATCACCAGCAGGCGTTCGAACACACCGCGACAGGAGCCGGCGTGGAGGGTGGAAATCACCAGATGGCCCGTGAGCGCGGCGCGCACGGCGATATTGGCAGTTTCCTCGTCGCGGATTTCGCCGAGAACGAGCACTTGCGGGTCCTGACGCAACAGGTGCCGCGCCGCCTTGGAAAAGGTCAGGCCGCGAGCGTCGTTGACCTCCGTTTGCATCACGCCGGGAACGATCTGCTCGACGGGGTCTTCGACGGTAATGATGTGGCGGCCACCCAACTCCAGCAGATAGCGCAGGCAGGCATAGATGGTGGTGGTTTTGCCGCTGCCAGCCGGGCCGGTGAGCAAAAGTAGCCCGGCGGTTTGGCGCAGAAAAGACTCGAGTTCGGTGCAAATCGGTTCGGGGAAAGCCAATTCGTGAAGTGTTGGCGCGGTGAAATCGCTGAAGAGACGGAGGACGATCTTTTCGCCAGTGACCGTGGGGTAGGTGGCCACGCGAATGTCGTGCTGACAGGCGATATCGGCTTTGTCGATGCGGCCATCCTGCGGCAGCGAATCCTGATAAGTCTTCAGACGCGCGAGGTATTTGATACGACCAAACACGTGATCGGCCAACTCGGCGGGGATTTCCGAGACGGGCGTGACGATGCCGTCGAGACGGAAAGCGACCTGGGTGCCGTCGGCGCGCTTTTGCAGATGGATGTCGCTCGCGTTCGCGCGCTCGGCCTGCTGAATCAAGTTCTCCAACACCCTGGGTGCCGACAGGTCAGCCATGGGGCCATCCTATCCGTCGATAGACTGCATGGCAATTCAAAGACGCGGCGGTGGATGTGGTTGCGGCCTGAACGAAGGCACGCAAACACCGTCGACGAGCAAGATGAGTCATCGACACGAAATCTTCTCCCATTCTGATACTTGGACAGGGCTGGGGAACAATCGTCACACGGGAGGTGGGGATTGAGGCGGTTATCGGAAGTCGATATTATTGCTGGACGCGGCGGCGTGGTGGTGGTATAGAACCGGTTGTTCTTTGATATACGATAGAGGGTGGTTCGGGTCGACCACGGTTGCAACGGAACAGAGCAGACGGCGCGGTGGGCCACCGCGCCCTACCAACGGCAGGCAGGGGGGTCTCTATAGAGAAGAGTATTTCTGCCAAACGAACCCACCGAAAAATTACAGATGTGATTCGGTATGAGGGTGTTGGGTGAAAAGCGAGTTGGGTTCGTTCTGCAAAAACCGACGTATTTTTTGGGATTTCGGAGGGGTTTTCGAGACGAAAATGGGTTGTTTTGGCACAGAACGAAGCCAGATTTGGGGAGGCGGAGCGAGTGGAAGCAATTGTGTTGACCCCATCCGGAAAGTTCCGCATCACTAAGCGGCGTGACGACCGTGACGAAAACGAAGATGCCCGAGGGGGTGGGGAAGGCGTACGTGTTCCAGGTGT
>Ga0265338_10009395_pt1 | contig 11671 bp, 9 predicted proteins | sample 42126metaG_FD_193579 | JGI IMG/M metagenome (GOLD analysis project Ga0265338, IMG submission 193579) | Rhizosphere microbial communities from Carex aquatilis grown in University of Washington, Seatle, WA, United States - 4-21-26 metaG | ecosystem: Host-associated > Plants > Roots > Rhizosphere >... | reverse complement strand
ATTATGCATCACATGCCCGGCAAGCTTAGCGTTCCGCACGGCATCATGCAGATTTGCGGCGACACCGTTGCGACCCCAGGCCTCCATGTAGGCCATGTCGGCATGCATCTGTTCGACCACGTGATTATGCAAATTGCCGTTAGCGGCGATATCGAGACCACGTTTGATCAGGCTTGCGCCGAGCTTGGCTGACGCAGCGTCATGATGCGGGCCGTTGATCAGCGTGGCCGATGCCTCTTTGCAGAATCTGACAAGATCTTCCGGCTTGCTGGAATTCGCGAGATGCCTGATCCCGTCCGGAAGCTTATGAAGTTGATCCGCCGAGAGCAGGTCGCCAACGTTATTGGCCGGAACGACGACCGCAAGATGATTGACTTGCGTCACCACATGTACCGGCAACGGCTGAACGGTTTGAGGCGCCTGGAAGATTTGCGCGGTGTAACGGGGAACGCCTGAACCGCTGGTTTGAATGTTCGAAATCGAATGGGTAGGTGAAACCGCCTGACTGTGGCTGAAAACGTTCGATGCAAATTCGTGCGGCACGATATCCGCAAGGATGCTGCCGAATGCGCCGCCCATGGCACCGAAAGCCGCGCCTTTCGCAAAAGTGCTCCAGATCCAGTGCTCCTGGGCGCGCGCGGTTTTTCCGGCTTCGCCGCGCTTGAATCCTACTATGGCCAGCTTGGTAAGTCCGCCTATGGCCGCGCTTAACAGTATCGTGGTCAGGGCCGTGATAAGAATTGGCGCGCCGATATGCGCAAGCGTGCTAAGCGCGGCAACTTTGAAAACCTTACCGATAAAGCCTGTCGCTGTGCCGGCAAGAAACGACGGTGCGTTTTCCATCAGCCATTGCGGGATTTGACCGGCACGGATCGTGGCGCGGCGATCCGGCGCGAGTGCATCGGTAGGCGTAAGGGGCGTGGGAGGAGCGGATGGCGTTCCATCACCGTCGGCGAAAGCCGTTATCGTGCCGGCGGCGGCTCCCGCAAGGGCGAGCGTAGCGGCGCCGCCGATAATCCCGGCATCGCTTAATCCGCCGACATCATGCGAAGGGATCTTTGAAAACGTATTCTGCTGATCAGTCTGTTGAACCGAGGAGATGCTTTGATCGCCACCGATACTAAACGTCGCCGACTTGAGAGTGTAGGGGCTGCCCGCCGCCAGCTTGATCGTCGGAGTGGAAGCTTCTTCCTGCTGTGCAGCTTGTGCCTGAAGTACGGCGGTTTTTGCTTTGGCTTCTTCGCTTTCACTTTTTTCGCGCGCCAATAGAACCTGCTGATGTCGATGACGCACCGTTGCCGCATGCCGTTCTTCGGCGACAAGGCGAACGGATTCTTCGTGCTGCTTTTCGGTTATGTCGGTCTGAGCCAGTTGCCGCGCCTGATCTTCGCCCAGACGTTCTGCATTGGCGGCATAGCAAAGCGGATCGCTGGCAGGACGGCTTTCGCACATCGCCTTGGCGACGGCGTCTCTTTCCTGTTGCACGGCCAGATTGATTTCGCGCTGCCCTTGCTCGGCTTGCGACCGGTCGACGATCGATTGAGTGGGTTCAGTGATTGCCGCAGGTGAAATGTTCGCGTTGGCGCATTCGCTTCCAGCCGCCCAAAACAGGGCCGAAAGAGCAAGCGCGCGCACTGTTTTTAATGGCTTCATGGCAATAGCGTTTCAATCGGGAATGCGTGCCGAAAAGCCGGCCGGGCATTCGCTTTAAAATATTCGGACGGTTCCGTGTTCAAATCGCGCTTTTGCCCGTCGAGCATTACTCGCGTTACTTAGTGCATTTGCAGTGATGCACAACATGTCTGCGAATGGCTGAGCCAGCAACACGCACAGCAGTTGGAGGCGGAGGCGGCGCAACAGCCATCGGCGCGTGCGCGAAGGCATCCGCAAAACCTGGAATAATCGCAGCGCCCGCAGCATACGCAAAAGGACCGCCGTCTTTAGCCAATTCCACGCCGACTTGTCCTTGAGCCTGAATGCGAGCGATGGCAGCTTGGCCACCTTGAACCTGATCGATGCAAGGCGCGACCGGGCCGCTATGCACTTCACTGTCTCCGCTCATGGAGGCGCCGACGATAAGCGCTTGCACACCAAAACCTCTTGAAGCTTTTCCGTCAGTGTTCATGCAAACACTGAGATCGCTGCCGCTGTACCCGCCAGCACCCAAAACGGAAGGCAAATTGCCGCCGTTGGCGACCGCAGCAGCTGCGCCCGGTTTATTGCTGATCATTACGCTTGCGCCGGCGCCAGAATAAGAATTCGACTTATCTGTCTGCCATTGACCTTGGCCTTGCTTCTGGTCCTGACCCTGAGAGTTACCGCCACCGCCCCAATCTTGGGTATTTCCGTTAGTAGCCTGAGCAACAGGCGCCGAATGATCGGCATCACCGGCATAAGCAGCCGTCATCGGTGTTGCGACGAGTGAAGCGGCGAGAGCCATACCCAAATGTCTTTTAGCCATATCTGTTTCTCCTTCGTTGAATCGAACCGGCAAAATTGTCAGATGAAATCGCTGCGGCGGTGTAGCAAACCAGCGGTTGCAGCGCAACAATAATGTAGGTTTTTGCACAGTCTCGCCGAGCGTTTACTAAAATTTTTTCTCCACTCCGTTGACTACATTAACCATAGAAGTTGATGTTTGACTTCGATTAAAACTGAAAGACGCAGACAGAGTTGTGCAAATATGTCGCAGAGAAAAAATGACAAAAAGATTTTGGCGCGACAGAATCGAAGCGTTGCCCAGAAGAGTGAGCGGCAATTTAAGCCTGCGCCGCGAGGCACAAATAATTACCATGATTAGCTAAGTTCCCAGGACCCATGACAGGAACTGGGCTTTCTGCATAATGGGCCGGCATGCCCGATTCCCAGCTCGAGCTTTCCATCGTCATGCCGTGCCTCAACGAGGCGCGGGCGTTACCGGCCTGTCTTAAAAAGGCACAGGATTTTCTCGCGCGCCACAATGTCAAAGGCGAGATCATCGTCGCCGACAATGGCAGCGAGGATAACAGCGCCGCTCTCGCCCGCGCGGGCGGCGCGCGCGTCGTCGATGTGGCGGAGCGGGGATACGGCGCAGCGCTTTCGGGCGGCATCGCAGCGGCTCAGGGGCGTTTCGTTATCATGGGCGACGCCGACGATAGCTATGATTTCACGGCACTGATGCCCATTCTTGAGAAATTGCGCGAAGGTTATGCTCTCGTGATCGGCAACCGCTTCAAGGGCGGGATCGGCAAGGGCGCGATGCCGTTCCTCAATCGCTATCTCGGCAATCCGGTCTTGAGCGCGATCGGCAAGCTGTTCTTCAAGATTCCAGTCGGCGATTTTCATTGTGGGCTGCGCGGCTTCTCGCGCGCGGCGATCCTCGATCTCGATCTGCGCACCACCGGCATGGAATATGCCAGCGAGATGATCGTGCGCGCCGCGCTCCACGGCTTGAGAATGGCCGAAGTGCCGGTGACGCTTTCGGCGACCGTGGACGGGCGCCAGTCGCATCTGCATCCGTGGCGTGATGGCTGGCGGCATTTGCGCTTTCTGCTGCTTTACAGCCCGCGCTGGCTTTACATGTATCCGGGCCTCGCCATGATCGCGATTGGGCTCGTTGCTTCTGTGCTTTTGCTGCCGGGAACCTTCATCGTCGCGGGTGTCGGCTTTGACGTGCATACGCTGCTGGTGGCGGCGATGGCCATTTTGGTGGGCGTGCAGAGCATCACTTTCGGTTTGATTGTGCGCATGTACGCGATCAAGAACGGCATCCTGCCGGTCAACAGCCGCTACGAGAAGTTTTTCGCCAACGTCACGCTCGAACGCATGCTGCTTTTAGGCGGTGGGCTGATCCTGCTCGGCATGGCAGGCGTCGCCTGGGCAGCGCAAATTTGGTCGGCCAAGGATTTCGGCGCGCTTAATTACCGCGATCTCATGCGTATCGTCATCGTCGCCGTCACCTGCATCGTCGGCGGCTTGCAGCTCGGCTTCGCCGCCTTCCTGCTCGGCGTGATGGAAATCAAGCACCGCTAGGGATTAGAAACGCGGTGTGGATATTTGAGGGGTTTTTGAAAAACCGGATGATGCGTCCGCTTTGACATCCTCCTTTACCGCCTGCCTGATTTCGGCAGCTAATTGCGGCTTGAAATACTCGTATCCTTTCATGTAGCGGTCCACGAACATTCGCTCATCCGGATCGGTAATCTTGCCGCGCGCGATGCCGTTTTGGAACCGCCAATAGCTTGTGTCAGGGTTGTCGTTTATTTTCTTGGCTAAAGATATGGACATAGGATATTCCCCATCTGACTTATGCAAAAAATCCACCGCTGCCTGCTGCCCTTTCATGATCTGCTCAGGCGACGGCTGCACGGCGGGGGCGCGAAATTTATCCGGCCTTAATTCAGCCAAAAGAGAATCCACGCCGAATTGCGTGGCATGCGTCGGGTCTTCCAGACTGTTGAGAGCTCTCATACTCGCCAAAGCTTGAAGAAAATCTGTGTCGCCATATTTTTCATAAAAAGCCAGACCGCCCACTTTATCCGCATATATTTCTTCGCGCGTAGTTCGCGGGGGATCTTCCACTTTATAGCGCGCCTCTTCGGCTTCCGTCATATCCCCGGCCATCTGCTTTTCGCTTTCGCGCTCGGAAGAGAGGCGACTGTGATCTTTCAGGTGCGCTGTCTCATGCATAAGCGCGAAATCATGTACTTTCTGCGGATCCGGAAACGATGTTTCAGGATTGCTGATGCCCGTGAAGTTGGAAAAAATATCTCTATCGTAGTCGGAGGCTGTTAATAACGAATCTACCCCCTGAGGCATAAGCACAAACCCGACTTTGTTACCGTCAAAAATGGGCAATTCGCCGGGCTGATCAGCCTGAAACGTAAATGCGGCAGGACCGTCCGACGTTTTGCTGGCAAGGGCCTTTAACTCGCTGATTGGTTTCTTCCGTCCTATTTTCTGCATGGCCAGGTCGGTAATAAGATTTTCGACCTGATTGGCGGGCCAACTTTCGGCCTGCCCGGCCGCCCGTATTGCTTGCGCCAGAACTCCCGCTTCGTCGGCGGATAAGGCGGCGGCAGTCTGCCTGCTATCGACGATGAGTTCCCGTACGCCGCTTATTTTTCCCAGATCCTGCAGTAGCGGGCCGTTGGCCGCTTGCGCCGCCTGCAATTGATCGCCCGTCAGCAGCGGTACGAGGGGCACGCGCGTTCTGGAAAAAGGCATGATGCTAAAAATCCAAGTCGTACAATATCCTCAAGAATAACGGGAATATGGATAACAATTGGCTAAATTACCGAAAATGCCGACAGAAACGGCATATGCAAGCTGCCCGGTTATCCTAAAAATCGGTAAACACGCGTTGGATATGGAATCACGGCTTGCGCGCCAGCACAGCGAAGTTATGACAGAAGAGATTATTGCCGATCAGCCGGTCGACGGTTTTGCCGATGATGTTGAAAATCGCATATAACGGCGCACCGAATTTGCCGAGAACACCGTAGATCAGGAAATTAATCACCTGAAACAGGCTCAGAACCGAGCCGCCCTGCGACAATAATTTTTTCGGCGTGAAACCTGCCGCCACAACCAACCGGACGAGCCCTTCCTGCGTGAAGCGCCAATTGTCCTGCGGATGCGGATGATAAAACCAGACGTGCGGCGCGCTGGCGATGAGATGGCCACCAGGCCGCAAGATGCGGAAAATCTCGCGTAGCCCTTCGCCGGGATCGGCTATGTGCTCCAGCGCCTGCGTACATAGGACGAGATCGGCCGAGGCATTCGGAAGCTCTGTTTTTTCGATGCTGCCAACATAATCCGGCACACTATCGCCGTCGATGTCGAGCGTCTTCATCGCAAAGCCGCAGGCCTCGACTAGCTCGCGATAGGGACTTTTACCGCAGCCGATGTCGAGTGCCATCGGGCGATCTTGCGGGCGTGGCACTTCGGCGATAAGCCGCTCGATGTCGGCGACGAGCGTGCTCAGGGCGAGATAGTCGTATTGAAAAATATTCGGCTTTAGCCGGTCATGGGCTGCGTGGCGCGAATGTTTTTCCGCGGTGACGGCGCGGTAAGACGAGGTTATGTCCGACAGATCGATTTCCATCTAGTCCCTCAACTCCACCACGACCGGCGTGTGATCTGAGGCTTTTTCCTGACCGCGCGGGGTAAGGTCGATGAAGCAATTGGCGAGGCGATCCACGGCTTCGGGCGAAAGCAGGAAATGATCAATGCGCAAGCCGGTGTCACGCTCCCATGCGCCGCCGGTGTAATCCCAGAACGTATAGGCGTGCTTTTTTTGCGGATGCAGCACCCGAAAGGCGTCAGCGTAGCCGAGGGCTTCCAGTTCGCGAAAGGCCGCGCGCGACTTCGGATGAAACAGCGCGTCGTTTTCCCAACGCTTCGGATCGTAAACGTCGGTCGCTTCGGGGATGACGTTATAATCGCCGCCGAGCACAACCGGCGTTTCGCTTTCGAGCAATTTCTTCATGTGCCTGCGCAGGCGTTCCAGCCATGCGAGCTTATAAGTAAATTTTTCTGTGTCGATGGGATTGCCGTTCGGCAGATAGATGCTGGCGACGCGAATGCCTTTTATCGTGGCTTCAAGATAGCGCGATTGCACATCTTCGCCGGCCTCCGGCAGATGCTCTATCACGTCCTCGATGGCGTGGCGGCTGACGATAGCGACGCCATTATAGGCTTTCTGGCCGAGGGCATGGGTCTTGTACCCGGCGGACTGGAATTCCATGGCCGGGAAATTCGCGGTCTCGCATTTGATTTCCTGCAGTAGCAGAGCATCGATATGCGACGCCTTAAGCCAACCGAGCACGGCCTCAAGTCGCATCTTGATCGAATTGACGTTCCAAGTGGCGATGCGCACGGGGGCCTCGTTTTTTGCGATACGATCCGCTAAAAGACTAGCAACCGCGCATCCTCTTGTCCAAAGCGAGATCATGACCAGCCGCAAGAAAGAAAAAACGCCGCTGAAGACCCGCCCGCGCCTCATCCCGCGCGGAAAGGCGAACGAAGTCGTCCGCCTAGGTCACAGCCATTACTGGTTCAGCGACCTCTATGTGCATATGCTCGCAATGCCGTGGATCGCGCTAATCGGGGTCGTCGTCGCCTTCTATTTGCTGTCCAATCTCGCTTTCGCCTGCATCTACTACGAATTTCGAGGCGGCATCGAGAACGCGCACTCGTTTGCCGACATGTTTTTCTTCAGCGTTCAGACTATGGCAACCATCGGTTATGGCCGAATGGTACCGGTTGCGCCGCTCACCAACCTGACGGTGACGCTCGAAGCTTTGTGGGGATTTATTTTCTTCGCCTTCGTCGCCGGTCTTGCCTTCACCAAATTCTCGCGGCCAACCGCGCGGGTGCTGTTCAGCGACGTCGCCGTGATCAGCGATTACGAAGGCAAGCCGCATCTGAAAATGCGGCTTGCCAATCAGCGCACCAACCGCATTGTCGATGTCCGCATCGATCTCGTCCTGCTGCAGAACGGCGTAACCAAGGAAGGCATCAAAATGCGGCGCTTTTACGATTTGCAGTTGGTCCGCAGCCGGGTGCCGCTGTTGCAGCTGACCTGGACGCTTTTGCACCCCATCGACGAGCGCAGCCCGCTCTATGGCGCCACGCAGGAAAAACTCGAGGAAAGAGGCGACGAAATCATCGTCTCGATCAGCGGTTACGACGAAACGCTGTCGCAGACGATTTACGCGCGACATTCATATGTCGCCGATGAAATCATATGCAACGCCCATTTTGAGGATATATTGCGCCGCCGCGACGACGGCAAGACAGAAGTCGATTACAACCTGTTCCATTCCTACCAACCGGCGGGCGCAAAACCCAAAGCCGATTAGGATTTGACCGAAAACGACGTGCCGCAGCCGCAGGACGAGGCCGCCTGCGGATTCTTCACATGAAATCCGGCTTCCATCAGGTTTTCGCCATAATCGACCTCGCTGCCCTTCAAAAGATCGAGCGAGGTTTTATCAACCACCAGTTTCGCGCCGTCGCGCGAAACCAGCACGTCTTCCGCCGGATCGAATTTGCTGTCGAAACCGAATTTATACTGAAAACCGGAACAGCCACCGCCCGCGACTTCGAGGCGCACCATAAGATCCGGATTTTTCTCATCCGTGACCACCTTGTTGATGCGCCGCGCCGCGGCTTCGGTAAGGCTCAGGTGCTGGTTTGCAACATCCATCTAGGCTTCTCCAATGCTAGCCAAAAAGGGGCTGCATAGCTAATGTGGGGACATGGACGGATATTTGCAAGATTCGCGCTCAGGGCTTGCGCCTTATGCCACCAGAGCCGCAGAAACGCGCGGGCGGCTGGTTAAGGAAAAGCCACCTTCGACGCGCACGGAATTCCAGCGCGATAGGGATCGCATCATCCATTCCGGCGCCTTTCGCAAGCTGCGCAACAAGACGCAAGTCTTTATCGAAAGCGAAGGCGATTACTACCGCACCCGCCTTACTCATTCTCTGGAAGTCGCACAAATCGCGCGATCGATTGCCCGCGCGCTCGCGCTCGATGAGGACCTAACGGAGGCTTTGGCGCTAGCGCACGATCTCGGCCACACCTGCTTCGGCCATGCCGGCGAGGAGGGACTTGCCGAGGTCATGAAGCCCTATGGTGGCTTCAGCCACAATGAGCAGACCTTTCGGATTTTGACGCAGCTCGAACGCCGCTACATCGCCTTCGACGGCCTCAATCTGACATGGGAAACGCTGGAAGGCGTCGTCAAGCATAACGGCCCGATTGCGGGCGAGGCCGATCCGACCGTGCGCGCGTTTTGCGAAAAACTGGATCTTGAGCTTTCGACTTTCGCCGGGCCTGAGGCGCAGGTCGCTGCGCTCGCCGACGACATCGCCTATAATACCCACGACGCCGATGACGGCTATCGCGCCGGGTTTTTCAGCCTCGACGATCTCAGGGAATTGCCGCTGTTTGGTTCAACGCTCACGGAAACCCGCAAGCAGCATTCCTCCGCGCCGCACGACCGGCTGATGTTCGAAGCCGTGCGGCAGGTGATCGGCCTGATGGTGACGGATGTGCTCGCCACAACGCGTGCAAATTTGCAGAATCTGCGCCCAAAATCGGCAAGTGATATTCGCCATGCCTCTGCCGCCGTCGTTGAATTCAGCTCAGAGCTTCAAAAAAATTTGCAGACGCTGCGCGAATTTCTGCAGGCGCGGATGTACCGGCACGATAAGGTCAACCAGTCCTGCGCCAACGCCCGGAAGATCGTCAAAGACCTTTTCCTGCATTTCATGAAAGAGCCGAACACATTGCCCAAGGAATGGTTTGAAGCCGTTAAGGGTAAAAGCGCCGACGACAGAGCGAAAGCGCGCCTGATCGCGGATTATATTGCGGGTATGACAGATCGTTACGCGATCAAAGAACACCGCCGCCTGTTTTCCACGGAGATCATGATCTGATGACGATTTTCAAGGCTATCCATGCGGGCATCACCGCTGCCGTCGATGAATGCGCCAAGTCCGGTGCTATTGCGTTCAACGGCCCCGCACCGAATTTCGTGGTTGAGCCGCCGCGCGAAGCAGGGCACGGCGATCTTGCGACCAACGTTGCGATGATGCTGGCAAAAGTCGCGGGTAAGCCGCCGCGCGCGATCGCCGAAATCCTAAAGCCAAAACTAGAAGCGCATCCTGACATCGCCGGCGTCGAGATCGCCGGACCCGGCTTCATCAATATAAAGCTGAAGCCGGAAATTTGGCGCGCCGAGTTGAAGGAAATTCTCAAAGCCGGCATTCATTACGGCGACAGCGACCTCGGCAAGCATGAGAAGGTCAATGTCGAGTATGTCTCTGCCAATCCGACCGGGCCTATGCATGCGGGCCATGTCCGGGGCGCCGTCATTGGCGATACGCTTTCCAATCTGCTTGAAAAGGCCGGTTACGACGTCACGCGTGAATATTATTTCAACGACGCTGGAACGCAGGTCGATGCGCTCGCCCGGACCACGCATCTACGCTATCGCGAAGCGCTCGGCGAGATTATCGGCGAAATTCCCGAAGGGCTCTATCCCGGCGAGTATCTGAAAGATGTCGGCACGGCGCTTGTAGCGCGCGACGGCAAAAAGTGGCTCGGCAAGCCGGAAGCCGAATGGCTAAAGCCGGTGCGCGAATTCGCCGTCGCCACCATGATGGACATGATCAAGCAGGACCTCGATCTCATCGGCATCGACCACGCCGTCTTTACCAACGAGCGCGAGATTGTGGAAGGCGGCTTGCTCGACAAGGTCTATAAAATTCTCGACGAAAAGGGTCTTATCTATGTCGGCACCCTGCCGCCGCCCAAGGGCAAGGTGATGGACGATTGGGAACCGGCCGAGCTTGTCCTGTTCCGTTCTAGCCAGTTCGGCGACAGCACCGACAGGCCGCTCAAGAAGCGCGACGGCAGCTGGACCTACGCCATGCCGGACATCGCCTATCACTACGACAAGATCCGGCGCGGCTTTAAGTTGATGATTAATGTCTGGGGCACCGATCACGCCGCCTATGCGGATCGCATCAAACCAGCAGTCGCAGTTTTCAGCGACGGCAACGCGCAGCTGCAGATCATCTTCACTTCCATCGTCAAGGTGTTCAAGAACGGCGAACCGGTGAAGCTATCCAAGCGTTCCGGCAATCTCATCACGCTGCGCGAAATGGTGGAACAGGTGGGAGCAGGGGCCGTTCGTTTTTTCATGCTGACGCGCGATCCGAAATCGCCGCTCGATTTCGATTTTGCCAAAGTGGTGGAACAGACGCGTGATAATCCGGTTTTCTACGTGCAATACGCACATGCGCGCTGCTGCTCGATCCTACGTCATGCCGCAGAGCTTTTTCCGGTTACCGAGATCACCAACGAGGCACTTGCAAAAACGGACGCCGCGGCAATCAATTCTCCGGAGGAACTGGCGCTCATCAAGACACTCGCCGGGTGGCCGCGCGCGGTCGAAGCTGCGGCCACTGCCGAGGAACCGCACCGAATCGCTTTCTACCTGATGGACCTCGCAGCGCAGTTTCACAGCCTCTGGAGCCGAGGCAACGACAACGCATCGTTGCGCTTTATCGTTCCCGACGACAAGAATTTGACCCGCGCACGCCTTGTTCTTATTAAGGCTGTACAAACCGTTCTCGCCAGCGGCCTTGCCGTGATGGGATGCGAGCCAGTTCAAGAGATGCGCAATGACAGACCTGCCGCCGCCTGAACTTTTCTCCGAGCGCCCCGTGCGATCCGATTTCGTGCGCGTCGGCACCGGGCGCAAGCGGCGCACCCTCACCGTTGTCATCGCGCTCGCCATCCTTGCCTTCGGGCTTTATTACAAATTCGGCGGCTCGCATGCGCCTACCGAAATTCCGACTATCAAGGCCGAAGGCGCGTTCAAGCAGAAACCGCAGCAGCCGGGTGGCATCGACATTCCCAATCAGGACGTGCTGGCCTATCAACAACTCGATAACAGCGTACAGAAGCAATCGGGTGTCGAGCATCTGTTGCCGCCACCGGAAACACCCCAGCCGGTCGCAAACAATGCGCCTACTGAAAATGCATCGGCGAATGTTTCCGGCGCGCCTGCGATCGAAACATTGAATGCTCCGCCGCCGCTGCCGATCGCAACCACGGTCTCGAAAGAAAAGCCAACACCCGTGGTTGAAACGACAAAAGCCGCTCCGCCCCC
>Ga0265338_10009394_pt1 | contig 11672 bp, 11 predicted proteins | sample 42126metaG_FD_193579 | JGI IMG/M metagenome (GOLD analysis project Ga0265338, IMG submission 193579) | Rhizosphere microbial communities from Carex aquatilis grown in University of Washington, Seatle, WA, United States - 4-21-26 metaG | ecosystem: Host-associated > Plants > Roots > Rhizosphere... | reverse complement strand
TTCCGTGATCGGTGAAGGTTCCGGCCGGGTTTCCGGCGCCGGAAACGGGCTTGGCTAGAGCCGCCCCTGGCCGACTTCGCCGGCCAGCCAGGCGGCCTTGGCCAGGGCCAGACGGGCGTCCGACAGCATGCGCGCGGCGGCGCGGGGATCGCCGGACGAGGTCTCGCAGACCAACCGGGAAGAGAGGCAGAGTCGCAGGGCCGATACGGGATCGCCGTCCCGGATCCCGGCCGCGACCGGCTGGCCGAGCTCGATCCGGAGCCGCGCGGCCGCGCGCGCCTGCAGGCTCTGGCCGCCGGCATGGCTGCCGAGGTCCTCGCGCATCAACCGCCAGACCTTTTCGGTCTCAGCGCGACTGAGCCATGCGCCGTCCGGCGCGGCGCGCATCAGGAAGGGGAAGATGGTCTTCAGCCGGTCCCAGCCGCTGTCCGTGCCGAGGCCGCGGTCCAGCGCGCGCGCGTCCAGGGCTGCCAGCTCGGGGTGGGCGTTGATCGCCTCGGTGGCGACCCGCGCGAGGCCGGCGGCGACCGCCTGGACCTGGGCGTCGGAGATGGCGGCGAAGCTCCTGAGCTCCGCAAGCGCCGCTTCCCAGCGCAACAGCATGCCGAAATTGGGCGCGGGATGCAGCCCGCTGCGTGCGGACCAGCCCTCGGGCCAGTCTCCCTGGGCCGAGACGGCGGCCAGGCCCTGGGGCGCCGGCCGCGCCGACAGCCTTGGGGCCAGGGCGCGAGGGACCATCAGGGCGGCGGAGAAAGCCGGGCCGGTCAGGAACTTGGAGCCCGTCACCGCCACCAGGGCGCCGCGGTCCAGATAGGCCGCGAGGGTGGCCCCCGAGAGCCTGAGCTGGCACCCATCCACCAGCACGGTCAGGCGGCCGGGGTAGCGGGCGGCCAGGGCGAAGGCGGAGGCGGGCGTGGGCGAGATCAGGCCGGTCTTGGAGACGTCGATCAGCACCAGCAGGACGTCTCGCCCATCCCGCAGGGCGGCTTCGGCCAGGGCCTCGACCTCGGCATCGACTGCTGAGGCGTCGCGCGGCCGGCCGTCGGCGGCGCGGGCGGCCACGGCGCGGACCTCCACCGGCGCGAAGGCGGAATGAGGGGCGCCGGACGGCTCCAGCGGCGTCGGGCCCTTGATCTGGGCCCCGGCCAGGGCGGCGGGCACGCCGCTGCCCGTCTCGGTCTCTTCTGAGATGATGGCCAGGGGCGGACTGGCGCCGGAGGCGATCAGCTGGCCGGCGATCAGGTGCAGATCGGTGCCCGACGGCGACAGCACCACCTCCGCCCGGCCGGTCAGGCCGAAATGGATCAGCAGTTCGTCGCGGACCCTTTGCGCCTCGCTGGCGTAGACGTCCCCGGCCGTAGACTTGTCCAGCCGCGCCAGCAACCGGGCGCGCAGCCGCTCCACGGCGGCGAAGGCCTCCTGGGAGATGGTCGAGGCGGTCGAGGAGCCGAACGCCACCAGAGCGGCGTCGGGCGCGGGCGGGCAGCCATAGCGATTGGCGCGCCCGGATGCGTCCAGATGGATGCGGGCGTCCCCGCCCAGGCAGATGAGCTCTGCGGCCGAGGCGTGCAGCGGCGACTCCGGCGCGCCCGCCGGGGCGGCTGTGACGAGCCGGGCGACCGAAGCGCCGGGACCTGGGGACATAGCGAACACCGACCCTTGAGGCGCCGATTGCGCGGCGCTCGCCCACACTCTGACGATGCGCCTGACGAAGGGTTAACGGGCGTAAACGCTGCGGGCGCTGGCCGCGCCCAGGGCGGTGTCCTTGAGCAGGCCCTCGAAGGCGTCGAACACCTTGCGCATCTGGACCTTCTTGTAGGGATAGAGGTCCGCCGGATCGAGGTCGTGGACGATCATCGCCACGTCGGCCTCGAAGATCAGCAGCCCGCCCTCAGGCGTCTCGGCGCAGTCGATGGCGAAATAGCCCAGGCCCAGGCGCTGGTGCAGGGCCGCGAACGCCGTCGCATGGCGCCGCGCGAAACCCTGGTCGAAGCCTTCCATGGCCGCCTGTTCCTCGCCGCGCTTGGCCGGATCCTCGGCCATGCCGGCATTCAGATAGTGCACCATCCAGTGGCCGGAGATCGCCATGTGGCAGAGGAACGGCGCCCCCTCGAAGACGGCGATCCGGTACTTCCTGAACAGGCCGTCGGGTCCGGCATAGTCGATGAAGGGCGAGGCGTAGAGCCGCTCGGCCGGCTCGGCGGCAAGATAGGCGGCCAGGGAGTCCTGGGTGTCGATCCGCTCCAGCGCCTTGCCGGCGTGCGAGCCCACCGGCCGCAGGATGATGGGAAGCTGTGGCGGCGAGGCCAGGAGTTCGGCGCGGGCCAGCCGGAATGTCGGCGGGATCACCACCCCCGGCGCGCCCTCCAGGGCGTGGAACAGCCGATCGCGCGCCAGCTCGAGCACCCGGTCCGCCCGGTTCAGCATCGGCCGCGGCCAATGCGCCTCGATGCCGGACAGCTGTTCCAGCAGTGGCCGGGTCTCGTCCGATTCGCTGACCGCCATCACCGCCAGGTCGTGATCCGGGACCCCGTCAGGCAGGGGAACGCCGGCCTCGAGATAGAGCCGCATGACCTCGACCGGCCGGCCCTCGACCATCAGCTCCAGCGGCGTGTTGGTCATCAGATCGCCGGCGGTGACCAGCATCAGGACCTTCAGCGCTCCCGGCTCCGGCGGCCCGGAGCGGAACAGCCGCGCCGAGGAAAGCGCCATTCTCTGGCATTCCAGCGCCCGGCCCCGGTCGCTGGCCAGCTGGAACAGGGTGCCGAGCTCGAGCAAGGCCGCCGCGCCGGCGGCGCCCGGCCTCAAGCACGCTAGACGCTCCTGGATCAGAGGGCCGAGCGCTTCCCCCTTGAACGCCTGGCGAACGAAGCCGGCCGGATCGGCCGCCGCCAGCGGCTCGAGTTCAGCATCGATGCGGACCGGGGGCGCCATTTCCGGCGAGGAGGCGCCGAGTCGACGGCCAAGTCACGGGCGCACGCCGCCGCACGCCTCTGTTGCCAAGACACGGGGAAGCTGCGCGATCATGGCGGCGGCCGGGCGGCCGGCCGAAGTCGTGACGGGGCGTTTCATATGTCCGCTTGGGTTCGAGCGTTCGTCCTGGCCGGCGTGGCCGCCGGCGCCTTCGTCGCCTCGGCAGCGGCCCAGATCCAGCCCCCGCCCCAGCCCACCGGCCAAAGCACCGTGGGCGAGGTCACCGTCACGGGCCACCGCACGCCCGACGACGAGATGGTCCGGACCGTCATCGCGCCCTTCGTGGCCAATCACGCCGCGCGCGACCGGGTGAGCGGGCTGCTGGTCCGCGCCCCGCCGCAAGGGCTGTGTCCAGTCACCCTGGGCATGCCCCAGGCGTTCGACGATTTCGTGACACGGCGGATCACCGAAGTCGCGGGCCAGGTGGGGGCGATCGTCGAGCCGGCGGGCAAATGCCATGCGAATGTGGAGGTGCTGTTCACCACCGATCCGCAGAGGATCATCAACGCCCTGGCCAAACAGACCGGCGGCCAGATCCTGGGCATGCACTTCGTGGGCGAAACCGGCCGCCTGTCGCACGTCTCCCGGCCGGTGCAGGCCTGGTACATCACCGGGACCTCCGGTGACTCCTGCTCGCAGGACAAGCGGATCGGCCCGGACGGGACGGTCGACAGCGAGCACGCGCATGTGCGGGTCGACCAAGCCTACCACGGCGCGCTCGACACCGGCACCGGCAGCCTGGTCCCCCCGCGCAACCGCAGCCAGTTCGTCAACGTCCTGATTGTCGCCGACGCGGCCAAGCTGGCCGGCCACGAGATCGGGCCTATCGCCGACTACATGGCCATGCTGGCCCTGTCGCAGGCTCGAAGCCTGGACGCCTGCAGCCCGCTGCCAAGCATCCTGGACCTGATGGCCACCGGCTGCAGCTCGCGCCCGCCGCCTCGGAGCCTGACCGACAACGACCTCGCCTTCCTGAAGGCCCTCTACGCCGCCGACCCGTCGGTCTCGGGAAATATGGCCCGCACCCAGGTGGCGCACGACATGGCCAAGGACATTGCCCCGCCGACGAAACCTTGAGGCCTCGGTCACCCCTTCAGGTCGTCGATGGCGATTCCCTCAAGGGCCCTGTCCAGCAGGGCCCCTGAGCCGGGGCCGATGGCCACCACCATCCAAAGCTGGTCGTCCCTCATGGCCGCGATCACCGTCGCGCCCGGGGAGCGGACCCGCACGGCCGGATGACCCTGCCAAGCCGCCGTCTCGGGCGCGCCGAAGCGGTCGCCGCCGGGAGCCCCGGCCAGCACGGCCTTGACCTGCTCGGCCAGCGGTTGGTCGGGCGCGGCGGTGATCTGGTGCACCGAAACCTCGCCGCCCGGCCCCTTCATCGACATCACGGCGTTGGAGGGCCAGTGGGAGTCCAGGTCGGCGAAGTCGAACCCGTCCAGACGGTTCACGGCCAGGCCGAGCCAGGGATTGCGATAGACCCCGCCCTGCACCTGGTGATCGACGGCGACGGCGCTCACCTCGCGAGTCTGGTCGCCCATTCGGAAACCGAGGGTGCGGATGTCCACCTTGCCGTACAGCTTGGCCAGCGCGCCCACGCCGCTCAGGGTCCCGCTCGCGCCGGTCTCGATGGAGGCGGCGATGCGCGCCGGATCGGCGACGCCCGGGTAGTAGACGGCGGCGTCCAGCGGCAACCAGCGGCCGCGCGCATACACCTCGACCCAAGCGTGGCCGCCCCACATGTCCTGCAGATAGACATAGCCCATGCGGATGCGCGCCGGGATGCCCTGCGCCCGCGCCAGCGACGCCAGCAGGATGGAATAACCCACGCAGGTGCCGTGCCGGTCGCGGACCACCTCGCGGGCCGGGACGATGGCGATGCCGGCGTCGAAGGTCATGTGCCGGTTGACCCAGGACTGCAGTTTCATAGCCGCCTTCCAGGGGTCGGTCTCTCCTCCCGCGGCGTCTTTCGCGACTGCCCTGATCTCCGGCAAGTCGCTTTCGACCAGGGCGTTGGAACTCAGATCGTCGGCGGTCGGTGTGGCCCGGTCGACCGCGCCGGACCGATCGGCTCGGGTGATCTGCAACACCACGCGCCGCGGGGTCTCGGACAGCACGCGCTGGCCTGCCGAAGCGAAGTCGGGCCAGCCCTCCTCCGCGCCAGGCTTCTTGGTGATCTCCAGGGTGAGCGCGTCCAGCATCCGCGCGTGCGGCAGGCGGACGTTCGAGACCGCGATGGTCTTCTCATAGACTTCCTCGGGCAGCGCCGCGCCGGCGGCCAGCACCGCCGCGTCGGGCGCGCCACGCACGAAGGTGATGGGCCCGAACGGCGAGTCCTGGGATCCCTCGAGCGTGTAGCCTTCGGCGTCGGTCCACAGGGTGAGCTCGCCCGGCAGACCCGCGATGGTTTCCGCATACTTGAAGGCGCTCACCGGCCGTCCCTCGACCTGGATGGTCTGGGCGCCCTTGAAGTTCAAGGTCACTTTCGCCAGGCCGCCGACAGCCGAGACGAAGGTCTGGTAGCTCGCATCGGACGCGCCACGACGGATCCTCCGCATGATCCGGCGCACACCCTCCGGCCCGATCACCGGACCCTCGAACGCCACGCTGTGGCGGTAGGCCTTGTCGCCCGCGCGATTGCTCAGCTCCAGCACCTGGCCTTTCACCTGAAGGTCGGTGACCAAGGCGTCCTTGGCCGACGAGCTTTCGAAATGGCCGCCGAGCAGCCGGCCTTCGGCATCCTCGTAGAAGGTGTCGGTCCCGTCGATGGAGACCCGCGAGCCCAGCCGGTTCAGCACCATGGTCTGCCTGACCGTATCGACCAGCCGTCCGTCCGACTCCCGGGTGTCCTCGGAATAGGCGCCGGCCGAGACGCCGTTCAGCTGCATGATCGCGTCGTAATGCGCTGCGACCGCCGCCTCGGAACGCCATGCCAGCACAAGCATCAGAGCGCCCGCGCCGGCGCCCAAGAGCCAACGCCTCCGATTCGGATGATGATCTTGCCCCAGCATGTCCGCTCTCCCGTTCACGTCGCATCGACGCAGGCCCTTCAGTCGGCGGGGGCGGGATAATCCTTACGGGACGGCCAGAATGTCGCAGCCTGTAAGATGGCGGGCCAAATAGGCGACTGATCAGCCGGACCATGGCCGACTTCGACCGCATCATCGCCGAGATGGGACCCGCACTGGCGCGGGTCGCGGCGTCCTATGAGCGCGATACGGCCCTGCGCGAGGACCTCCTGCAGGACATGCTGATCGCCATCTGCCGCTCGCTGCCCCGGCTGCGTGACGAGGCGCGCGTGAAGCCCTTCGTCTTCCGCATCGCTCACAACAAGGGCGTCGATCACGTGGCGCGGCATGCGGGGGAGCCCGACACCGAGGAGGCCCGCGAAGACCTGCCGCGCCTGGACGGCTCGCCCGAAGAGCACGTCATGGTCCGTCAGCGCGCCGAGCGGCTGCAAGCGGCGGTGCGGCGGCTGGAACTGCCCTACCGGCAGGTGATCGCGCTGCTCCTGGAAGACCTGTCCTATGCCGAGATCGCCGAGACGCTGGGAATCGGCGTCTCCAACGTCGGCGTGCGCATCAACCGCGCCAAGGCGCTGCTGAGGAGCCTGTTGGATCATGAGTGACGAATTCATCGGATCCCTGAAGGCCGACTGGAACCCGCAGGGGGCGGACGTGGCCCTCGTCCGCCTGCGCCGGCGCCGTTGGGCTCCCCATGCCCTGTTGGCGGCCGATGCTTTCGGCGCCCTGGTCATGCTGGGCTTCGGCCTTGCCTATGGGGTGATCGCCCTGGAGCGTCGCGACCTGCTGTTCGCCTTGTCGGCCGTAGCCATGCTGCCGGTGGGCCTGCCCCTGGTCCTGGCCGGCATGGCCATGCGCTGGCGGGCGCTGGCTTGGGAGGGGGAGACGCCCGAGGGCGTGCTGACGAGCAGCCTGCGGCGGCTGATCGCCACCCGCCGGGTGCTGAAGCTGGGCCGAAGCGCCGCGGTGGTGCTGTTCCTGCTGGCCATCGCCATTTGGGGCAGCGCCTTGGCCGGCTGGGTGAGGGAGCCGCGGTGGATCCTGCTGGTCATAACCTCCAGCTGGGTCACGGCCGCCCTGGCCGGCCTGGGTTGGATCCGATGGCGACTGGCCCGCACGGCGCGCGACATCGCCGCCTGCGAGTCGCTGCTGGATCAGTTCCGGGACCTGGCCGCCTGACCTTGTCGCCGGCGGGGGCTAGGCCAGGCTCCGGCCGTGGGCGACGGGCTATCGCGACAGACGGAAAGCTTCGCAAGCCGGTTCGAGCCGGGTGGCGACGACTATCTTGTCCGCTCCCACGGGCGTGCGCCCGCCATATGGTTGACCGCCGCCGAGCGCGACCGCCTGGTGCAGGCCTATGACCGCAGCATCGGATGGACGAGCTGGATCGCGGCCGGCCTCATCCTGCCGGCGATCGCCGCCGTGGGTTCATTGCTTGCCCGCATCACGGCTCCGCTGCCGGTCTGGGCCGACTTCGCCGCCATGGCGCCCTGCGTCGCCATCTATTTCGGCCCGGTCTATTGGCTCTGGCGTGCCCCGACCGCGCTCTGCGGGGACGCGCGCCCGCGGCGGCAGGCCGGACGCGGGCGGAGGCCAGGGCGGCGGCTCTGGCAAGGCGGGAAAGCCCCTGAGGGGATCAGGCCGCGACGGCCCGGCGGCGGATGATGCGGAGCAGGCCGTGGGTGCGGATGACGTCGGAGGCGCCGTCGTCGGCGTTGGCGGCGACCATCTGCTTGTGCACCAGGACTTCCAGCCGTTCGAGCGCCAGGCGCAGCATCACCTCGCCCTGGGCCGGTTGGCCGCGGAACACGGCATATTCGACCGCGCCGTCGAACTGGCGGCAGACTTCCTTGTAGGCGACCGGCTCGGCCAGGGTCAGGTCGGCGATCATGCCGGAGGCCCCGCGGGTCAGTTCGCTTTCGTCCAGGCCGGCCCGGACGCCCAGCGCCTGGATCGCGTCGGAGACGATCTGGGCCCAGGCCGCGCCCGGGAACCGCTGCACCAGGAGGCCCGCGATGATCACGCAGGCGGTGGCGTAGGTGAGCCGAAGGCCGAGGGGCTCTTCCTCAAGGTCGGGGAGGATATCCTGGAGCGGCGGAAGCAGCATGCGGCGGGCGGCCTCGGCGATCAGCCACTCCTGGCCGCCACGCTTCAGCGGGCGCCTGTCGCCCACGAACCGACGCAGTTGCGCCGCCGAGGAATCCTGCCGCAAAAACATGTCCGGACGCGCCCGATCCACTGCCTCTTCGCCGGGATGGCCGGCTCGGAATGCTCAGGATACGGCCGGTATGGTTACTGGTTCATCACCGGCTGGCCACCCTCGAGGATGTCATCCAGCTCCGCCTTGCGCGCGGCCGCCGAGATGTTCAGGCGGGTGAAGAGATGGGTCGCCCGATGCTTGCCGACCGCCTCGTCCCATCTGGAGCGGGCGTCGTTCATGAGGTTCTCGGCGTCACCCACGAAGAGCACCTCGCTACGCCCCGCGTCCTCGCGCACATAGACATAGGCCCCGCTCATGGCCGAGGTGGGCTTGCCCTGGGGCGCCAATCTGAACCGGTACAGCTTGCCGGTGCCGCCGCGTACATCGATATGTTCGTTCATTCCGCTCGTCGCAGGTCCGCTTGGCCGCCCCCAGCCAAAGGATTCCCATGGCTCGGCACTTGGGCCAGATCGAGGCTTATCAGGAAAGGGGTCGGGCGCGCCACGCCTGAACGGCGATGAAAGGTTTCACGGCTGCGTGGGGGCTGGACCCGCGGGCGGCGCGGGGGCCGCGGGCGGCGCCGCGAGCGGGTCGGTCGGGGACCCTCCGGGGGCTGGGCTCTGGCTGGGGGCCGACGACGGCGCCAGGGCCGCGGCCTCGGCCCGCAGGGCCTCTTCGCGGAGGGTCTCCTCGGACAGCTTGTCGGCGGCGGCGGAGTCGGCATCGGAGATCGGCGCCAGGGGCTGCAGACTGACGCCCGCGCTGCCCACGAAATCCAGCACCGGCGCCCACCAGGCCTCGCTGGTGCGCAGCCTGAGGGCGTTGTGGCGATAGCCGTGCAGGACCGCCAGCCGCTTGGGCTGGTTGGCCGCATCATAGACCTGGCGGCCTTGCTCGAGGGGGGTGGTCACGTCGGCGTCGGACTGCACCACCAGCACCGGAACGTGCACCTTGGCGATGGCGTGGGCGTTGTCCCACCAGTCCGGCATGGCCGCCAGGACCACACGGCTCGCGCCATGGGCGGCCCAGAAATCCTTGAGCGACGAGAAGGCGTCGGCCACGATCACGCCGGCCGGCTGGGGATCGAGTTTCGGCTCGGCGGCGAGCATCACCGCATCGCCCATCGAATGGCCCATCACATAGAGCCGGGTCGATGCCGGGAACCGCGCGCGGGCGAAGGTCCAGGCGGCCGGGGCGTCTTCGGCCAGATGCGCCAGGCTGGCGGGCTTGGTGCTGTCGCCCTCGCCGGAGGGGTCGAACACCAGGGTGGAGACGCAGTGACGCCACAGCAGCGCCTGGGCTTGCACCCACTTGGAGATGGTCTCGTCGAACCCGTGATAGACGAGGATGGCCGGCGGATCCTTGCAGTCGGCCGGAGCCCGAACGAGGTAGCCGTCCAGCCGCCGCGAATGGCTGGGGATCGACACCCGCTCGAACGGCACGCCCAGGGTGGCCGGGGTCTCGGGACCGTTCGGGCCGGTGCTGAGCGCGTTTTCGCTGACGACGTTGGCCACCTCGGCGCAGCCCGCCGCGAGCAGCACAAACCCGCCGACGACCAGCCACGCGACAGTGGAGCGCTTCACGAGGTCAAGACCCCGGCGCGTCCCACCTCAGATAGGCCAGCCGGCGGGCTTCCATGCGCGAGCGGGAAACCGAGTCGAGGATCAGGCCGCAGCAGAAGGTGAGGAGCGCGATGATCATGAGGCCCGTGCACAATATCGCGGTGGGGAAGCGCGGCACCAGTCCCGTCTCGACATAGGTCCGCACCAGGGGCGCGGCCAGCAGCACGGCCGCCAGGGCGGCGACCGCGCCGGCCCCGCCGAAGAACTGGGCCGGCTTCTCCTGGCGCAGCAGGTTGATCATGGTCCGCAGGATCCGCCAGCCGTCGCTGAAGGTGCGCAGCTTGGAGGCCGAGCCCTCGGGCCGGGCGCCGTATCGGGTGCGCACCTCGCCGAAGGGCAGGCCCAGGGTCAGGGCGTGCACGGCGATCTCGGTCTCGATCTCGAAGCCGGAGGACAGGCACGGGAAGGTCTTCACGAAGCGGCGCGACATCACCCGATAGCCCGACAGGATGTCCGAGAAGCCACGGCCGAACACCCGGGCCAGGAAGCCGGTCAGCATCGCGTTGCCGAAGCGGTGGCCGGCGCGATAGGCGGCCTCGGCCTCCCCTTCGCGGCAGCCGACGACCATGTCCAACTGCTGGCCGAGCATCATCTCGACCATCGCCGGGGCGGCGGCGGCCTCATAGGTCGCATCGCCATCGACCAGCAGATAGAGGTCCGCATCCACGTCGGCGAACATGCGGCGGACGACATGGCCCTTGCCGGGCCTGGGCTCGCGCCGGACGATGGCGCCGGCCTCGGCGGCGCGCTCGGCCGTGGCGTCGGTCGAACCGTTGTCGAAAACGTAGATCTCGGCGTCCGGCAGGGCCTCGCGGAAGTCGGACACCACCCGGGCGATCGCCGCCGCCTCGTTCAGGCAGGGGATCAGAACGGCGACGCGGGTCTGCTGGGCGCGGGCCCAGGGCGCGATCCGTTCGGCGATCTCCACGGCTCTGGCGTGCATTCCTAAGCTTTGACCGCAGACTGCTTAACGCGCCGTCGATAACGCGCAGCCAGGGCGAATGGATGTCGAGATTGTTTCAAACCTTGGCTTGGCCTAGGTCTTGACCGGGGGTGGACGAGGTCCTGGCGCAGGCGTTGTCGAGCGAATGACCACACTGGCCGCGCGTCCCGCGACGGACCCCCGACCGCCTTCGCGTCGGCGCGACCGGATCGAGGTTTCGCCCCCGGCGGCTTTGGCTCTGGCCGCCCTGACCTTGGCGGCCCTGGCGATCTGCCTGCCGATCGACCATGACGAAGGCCAGTACGTGGCGGCCGCGGCCCTGGCCCGCCGCCTGGTCCCCTACGCCGACTTCGCCTACCTGCAGACTCCGCTGCAGCTGGATCTGACGGCGCCGATCGCCGCCGCGGCCCGGGGCTGGGCCTTCCTGGCGCTGAGACTGACCAACGCCGCCCTGGCGTCGGGGGAGCTGGTGCTGGTCTACGCCGCCCAGAGGCGACTCGGGGTGGGCCGCGGACGGGCCCTGGCCGCGACCGGCCTTTTGCTGGCGTCCTATCCTTTCCAGTTCTCCAGCGTTGTGGCGCGCAACGACGCCTTGCCCGCAGTGCTGGAGGTCGCAGCCATGCTGGCGGGCCTGGCGGCGCTTGAACGCCCACGCTCGGCTTGGGCGCTCTGGACCCTGGCGGGTGGGCTGCTGGGCGCCGCGGCCAGCGCCAAGCTGTCGTATATTTTTCCGCCGGCGGCCGTGGGCGTCTTCCTCTTGTGGGAGCTCTGGCGCGGCAGGTCCGGCCTTGCTTCCCTGATCGGCTTCGGCCTGGGCGGTCTTTTGGGCCTCGCGCCCTGCCTGGCCGCCTGGCTGCAGGCGCCGCAAAACTTCCTCTGGGGCGCGGTGACCTATGCCGAGACTGCGCCGG
>Ga0265338_10009393_pt1 | contig 11673 bp, 8 predicted proteins | sample 42126metaG_FD_193579 | JGI IMG/M metagenome (GOLD analysis project Ga0265338, IMG submission 193579) | Rhizosphere microbial communities from Carex aquatilis grown in University of Washington, Seatle, WA, United States - 4-21-26 metaG | ecosystem: Host-associated > Plants > Roots > Rhizosphere >... | reverse complement strand
GCTGACAACTCTGTTATTTCAATGACTCTCTATCTCGAGCAAGCTGCGCGAGTGGGTGGAAATAACGAATAAATAAAGAGGGATCATGTCCATCAATGGTCTGACTCCAATGCCGTCGAATATTGTCCTCACCACGGGCAATGCGCAGAACTATTTGAGTTGGGACCAAGTCGCGGGCGCTACGGGTTACACCGTTCAGCGCTCAACGACTGGACTTCTCGGCAGTTACACGACTCTTTCGGGCGCGGTGGCCGTAAACAATTACTTGGATACGGCCGTCACTGCAGGCACTCAATATTGGTATCAAGTCGCGAGCAATAATTCAGGCGGAACGAGCGGTTTCAATCCGATTGGCACGAATGGACTGCAGCTCACGATTACTCCGTGTCTGCCTGGTCAAATCAATCTCGGATACATCCGTTATATGGCCAAACTAAAGGCCGATAAGCTCAATTCACAGTTTTTGACTGATGACGAATGGAATTTCAACATCAATCAAAGCGCTTTCAGGCTTTATGATCTTTTGATCACGAAATTCGGTGAGAAATATTTCCTGGCCCCTCCGCTTCAAATCCCAACGGCTACATTCACAGTTTCACAAGGCATGGCTCTTGTCCCACTTCCAAATGGATCACTTTACAATAATGCTCCAGGATTTTTTAAAGTCGCGGGCGTTGATGTTTCTGTAAATCCAGGGAATGGACAATGGTTCACGCTTCCAAAGTTCAATTGGGTTGATCGCAACCGTTATTCAACGCTTCAACTTTCTGGAACCGTGCAAAGCATTTATGGACTGGCTTATTGTGATTTCGGTTCGAACTTGTACTTCATTCCGCAACCGCAAGCCTCACTTTACGTCCAGCTTTGGTATGTACCGATCATGCAGCAATTACTCAGAGATCCCGACATGCTTCCATTCAGCATTTCTGGATGGAGCGAAATCGTAATTGTCGATGCTGCGATCAAAGCCTTGGTCAAAGAAGAATCTTACGAGCAAGCGGCCGCTCTAATTAACGAGCGGAGCTCACTTATCGATAGAGTTCAAGAAACTGCGGCCAACAGGGACGTTGGCCAACCTAATACTGTGTCAAACACTCGCGCACGATGCGGAGATCAAAACTTCGGATCATTCGGTGGATTTGGCACCAGCGGCTTTGGTGGCGGATTCGGCTGGGGTGGCTGATGTCACAACTTCCGATAAATCTGCCATTACCTTTAATGCAAACCAAATGGGCGAGTCAATTAAATCCAGTTCTTGCCAATCCACTCAATGGGATTTCGATTCTTAAAGATGTTTCTCTCATCAATGGTGTCACCAAGATCAATCATCTTCTCGGTCGTCAAATGCAAGGCTGGATGATTCTAGATATCGACGAGCCGGCCACAATTTATCGTTCGGCTCCGTTGAATCCTTTGACCCTTACTCTGACCTCAAATGTCGCAGTAGTTGTAAATATCGGAGTTTTTTAATGAAATTCATTCTCGCTTTACTGCTTTTGGTTTCATGTAATCTCGCGGCTCAAGTTAATACGTCTCCGAACATGAATTTGCCAGTACCGATTCCCGGAATCACTCCCGGCCCGGTTTACGCACAAGATTTGGTCCAGGCTTTAAATCAAATCGATTCGCATAATCACAGTTTTGGACAAGGCGTTCAGATTCAACCAAATGGAATCAATATTTCGTCACAATTGACCTTCAATTCTCAGGATGCGATTCAACTTCGCACTGTTCGATTCACTCCTCAGAATTCTCCGATTGCTAATACAGCACCAGACGTGGGAGCTCTATATGTTTCAGGTAATGAGCTTTACTACAATGACGTCACTGGCAGTCATCAGGTCAAGCTTACAAATAACGGAAATGTTAATGCAACCAGTTCAGGAATTTCAAGTGGCTCTGCTAGTGCTTCTTTTTCTGCTGGTACTCTCGTCATACTTTCTAATGTAAATGTCCCGGCGAATGTCGAGCTTGGATCAGTTCTGCTCGGCAATGCAGATTCGTGGCCAAATTTCTTAACGCTTCAGCCTCCAGCACTCGTTTCGCCAAGCTACACGATCACATTGCCGCAATTGCCGGCCGCGACCAGTTTCATGACCTTGGATCAGGTGGGAAACATCAATGCGCCAATTCTGGTGAGTGGTGGTCTCACGAGCTCTAACCTTAGCGCTTCGGCAAACATCACTGGAAGCCAATTGAGTGCTTCTGCTGGAATTGTGGGCGGTCAAATTGCCGGAAAAACACTCACCATTGCCAATGTTGCCAATTCAACACTGCAATTCAATGCGACATCTTCTTATCAAAGCGCCGGAAACTTTTCGTTTGTAGTTCCGACCGGAGTCACCAACGTCACTATTAAAATGGTTGGTGGGGGCGGGGGTGGGGGCGGAGGATCTGGCGGTTGTGGAATTGGACAGCAAGCCGGAGGCGGCGGCGGAGGGGGATCTGTCCCCGTAACAACGACTATTTTGACTACGCCCGGAGAAACACTGGCTGTTCAAGTTGGCACTGGAGGCCCTGGCGGAAATTTTGGCGGTCATCCAGGATGTTCCAACGGAGTGGCTGGGACTTCCGGCCAAGCCTCCGTGATCTCTAGAGGCGCCACTCCATTATTTCAAGTCAATGGCGGGAATAACGGTGGACAGGCGCTAAGCGGAGGCGCTGGAGCTGCGGGCGGTTTCACGGGTAATGCTTTTCAAACTTTTGGAGGAAACGGAGCGGCCGGCAATACCGGGGCGGGCGGACAAGTTTCTTTTGAAGGATCGGCAGGCAGTGGCAGTTTAAACGATAGTTCATGCGGCGGTGGCGGCGGCGGTGGAGGTGGATGGGGCGCCGGCGGATCTGGAGGTAACGGCAAGTGCAGCGGGGGCGGATCTGCATTTAATGGCTTGCCTGGGTCAGGCAATGGCGCCGGCGGCGGCGGCGGTGGGGGGGGCGATGCGTCCCGTGACGGCGGATCCGGCGGCAATGGGTCACCTGGCCGAGTCGATATTTATTGGATGGGAAGCTGATGCTGCAAAAACAGCCAATTCCCATTCCATTCGTCCATGGTCTTGATACCAAGACGGATCCTAAACAGGTCACCGTTGGCAAATTCCTAAGCCTTCAGAATTCTATATTTACAACGACCGGTGAAATGAGAAAGAGAGACGGTTATGGGCCACTCACAACTTTGCCCAACCCTGCCTCCTATATTACTACGTTTGGTGGAAATCTCACAGCAATCGGCTCAACGCTACAAGCTTATTCGAATGGCACAAAATCTTGGCTTAATAAGGGCACCTTTCAACCAATTTCATTGAATGTTGTTCCGGCCGTTCGCTCAGCATTGAGCCAAACTCAGGCTGATTCTGTAATTGCTTCAAACAATTTTGTCTGCACGGTTTTCAGTGAAGCAAATGGTGGAACTTACGATTACAAATATGTGATTCAGGACTACGCAACTGGACAATACATAGTTGGCCCTACTCTCATCCCCGTTTCGAGTGGAGTGGTGACTGGAAGCCCTCGCGTTTTTTTGCTAGGCGGATATTTCATCGTCGTATTCACAAATGTAATCACAGCTACAAGTCATCTTCAATATATTGCCATTTCAGTCAATAGCCCGACTACAGTCACGGCCAATACTGACATTGCTTCAGGTTATGGCGCGGTCTCGACTGTTTCATGGGATGGAGTGGTTGCAGATAATAAACTCTTTATAGCATATGATACGTCGGCCGGCGGCCAACAAATCAAAATCACCTATTTGAATACGTCTTTGGTTCTTGGGACTACGGTTTCTTTCGCTAGTGAAATCTGCACGATCATGAGCATGTATGTGGATCTCACCAATCTAGCACAGACTGTTATTTATGCCGCCTATTACGACGTTGCCAGCACTACTGGAAAAGTTTTGGCGATCGACAACAATCTAAACAAGTTGATGTCACCAACCACGATTATTTCAAGTGGGACTGTAAATAACATCACATGCACTGCTCAAAATGGAATTTGTACCATTGCCTATGAAGTGGCTCACACTTATTCGTATGATAGCAATATAGCTTCTAATTTTTTAGATAAGGTGACAGTCACTAAACCAGCCACTATCACCACTGGAACGGTTGGATCAACTACAACTTTCGTACGTTCAGTTGGCCTTGCTTCGAAAGCTTTTCTGCTGAATGGCTCCATGTATATGCTTGCGGCGTACGACGGAAAAACATCAACAGTCGCAGCATTTCAGCCCACTTATTTTCTCATCAATCTTTCTGGGCAAGTACTTGCTCGATTGGCCTATCAAAATGGCGGTGGATATTTGGCGACCGGCCTTCCACAAGCTCAGGTCATAGGCAACACTGTCAATATTTCCTATTTGTTCAAAGACTTGATTCAGGCCGTGAACAAAACGCAAGGTGCAGTCAGCGCGTCGGGTGTTTATTCGCAAACTGGCGTCAATATCGCAGCAATGGAATTTAGCCCATCAACTCTATCGACAGCAGAGATTGGAAAAAATCTTAATATTTCTGGAGGCATGCTTTATGCCTACGACGGAAATACTTTGAGTGAACAAAACTTTAATCTATATCCGGACAGCATTGAAGCCACGTGGTCTACTTCTGGTGGCTCAGTCCATGCTCAGCCCGATGGATCGACCAACACAAATGCCTATGCCTATCAGGTTATTTATCAGCAAACCGATGCACAAGGGAACATCTTCAACAGTGCTCCGTCCATTCCTATTTTCGTCACCACGACTGGATCAGGAACTTCTGGATCGATCACAGTCACTGGCCCCTACGCTCGCCTGACCTATAAGAGCAATGTCAAAATTATCATTTTCCGTTGGTCAGTCGCGAACCAGGAATATTTCCAAGTCACCTCTATTTCAGCTCCATTATTGAATGTGACAACTTCTGATTCATGGTCATTTGTCGATACACAAGCCGATGCATCCATACAGGGAAATTCTCTCATCTACACGACTGGTGGGGTGGTGGAAGATGTGGGTGGTCCGAGTTGCACAGCTCAAACTATTTTCGATACTAGGCTTTGGTTAGTCGACGCTGAGGACAAAAATCTTCTTTGGTATTCGAAGCAGATTATTGAAGGCACTCCTGTTGAAATGAGTGATCTGTTCACGTTTTATATAGCACCAAATGCTGGAACCAATGCGAGCGTCGGACAAATTCAATGCATTTTTCCTATGGACGATAAGCTCATAATTTGGCTTCATTCCGCCAACGGGTCGCAAGCAATTTACTATTTGAACGGCACTGGGCCCGATAACACTGGCGCAAACTCACAGTTTTCTCAACCGATCTTCATCACCTCCACAGTCAGCTGCACAAACCAGAATTCAATCGTATTGATTCCACAAGGATTGATGTTTCAGGCGGCAGATGGAAAAGGTATTTGGCTTCTTGATCGATCGCTCGGCACTCAGTTCATAGGTGATCGGGTGCAATCTTTCAGTGATCAAGAAGTGAATTCTGTCGTCAATGTTCCAGGTACCACCTTCGTCTTGTTCACTCTTTCTAGCGGCACGATGCTCATGTATGATTACTATTACAATGAGTGGGGAACATTCGTCGGACAATTTCCTGTTTCATCAACGATTTTCCAGGGTCTTCACACGATAATTAATTCTCAAGGTCTCGTTTCCCAACAAACGCCTGGTCTTTACATGGACAATGGGAATCCGGTCAATATGCAGTTCCAGACCGGGTGGATCGCAATGGCCAATTTGCAGGGATATCAACGAGCCTATTATTTTTATCTTTTGGGCGAATACATTTCCCCCCACACTTTACAAGTCGGCATCGCCTACGATTATTTGCCGAATGTTGAACAGTTCAATGTCATTCACCCGCTTAATTTTGCAGCAGACTTTGGTGACGTTAGTCCATTCGGTGCTGAAACGCCATTTGGTGGCCAACCGACATTAGAACAATGGAAAATTCATTTGAAGAGACAGAAGTGCCAGGCATTTCAAATCACCATTCAAGAAAACTTTGACCCGATTTTCGCAACTCAACCAGGGGCTGGATTGACTCTTTCTGGATTGAACATAATTGCTGCAGTCAAACGAGGCTCTAGGCCGCTCAGAGCAACGCAAACGATTGGATAGGTATGAAGGATTGGGATTTAGCCAAAAAAAGAGCATTCACTAAAGCAATGAAGCGGCCCAGTTTCGCCAAAGGCGGAATGATTCGCAAGATTGCTGGACGACATTACTTTGATGACGGTGGGAATGTGACGGCGCAGAATCTAACGACGCCAGGGACTAATCTGAGCGGACCTAGTTCTGGTGGGACAGTACAAAATGCTTCCAATCCAAATACAGGGATCATGGGAACTATTGGCGGAGCGTTAGGTCTAAACAACAATTTTCAAGCTTCAAGTGCCAATATTCAACAAGGAACAAATCAAGGTCAGTTGAATCAGGCCTATAATCAGACACAGCAAGGAATCCAAGGACAGCAAAATCTCGCAAATACACTTACTCCTCAGGCATCCTCTGCTGTCGCCAATCAAAATGCTTTAGCCCAACAACTTTATGGAATGACTCAAGGTCAGGGCCCCAATCCTGCACAGATGCAGCTGAACCAGGCCACTGGACAGAATATAGCCTCCCAGGCTTCCTTAATGGCTGGCCAGCGTGGCGCGGGAGCGAATGCTGGACTTATTGCTCGCGAAGCTGCGCAACAGGGTGCGGCGACTCAACAGCAAGCGGCTTCGCAGGCTTCGGTTTTGGAGGCCCAACAACAAATTGCAGCTCAACAAAATCTTGCTGGACTAGCTGGAACCCAAATTGGGCAAACGTCAGGTGCTATTCAAGGTCTTAATACGGCCGCGCAAAATGAACAAAATATTCTTCAAAATGCAAATACGGCAGCCAATAATGCCGCAGTATCTATGCAAGGAAACATAAATTCAACAAATGCTCAAACTGCAGCTGGCAATCAGAGTATGGCCGGAAACATATTGGGTAGCGTAGGCTCAGCCGTATCTGCGATACTCAATAAGGGCGGAGTTGTTGGGCAAGACGGCCAAGAAATGGCTGAGCATTTGAAACTGGCTGAAATGAATGCCCATTCAATTGCACATGGTCGAAAGAACTATGCGCCAGGCGGACAGATTGTTGGTAATCCTTTGCTTGGAAATCAAACTACAAATCAAAATCCTAATGTTGCATCTTCTGGACAATATACGGCTCCCTCCTCATCTAATGGTCCGAGCATGGGTTCTGTGGCCGCGGCTCCTTCATTAAAAGACAATATGTCAGAAGGTATCGGAGACGCCGCTGGAGATATAAAAGATAAGCTAGCTGGGCCAAAAATTACTGAATCTGTTGGCGAAGAAACTCCATGGGAGACTGGCGGAGGCTTAGCTGGCGGTGCTGGCGATACAATGGATAATTCTGCGCCAATGTCTCCCGGCGCAGGACTTGCCGGTGACCTAGGTCCGTTAGAATTCGCAGCTCATGGTGGAGAAATTCATCACGTGGCTCAATATTTATTCGCAGAGGGCGGAAAAGTTCCAGCAATGGTCTCCCCTGGAGAAATTTATCTCACACCAGATCAGGTCCATAGAGTAGTTCACGAAGAAGTAGACCCAGCCAAGATTGGCAAAAAATTCGCAGGTAAAGCCAAAGTCAAAGGCGACAGTCTTAAAAATGACACCATTCCAACTGATCTCGAAGAAGGTGGAGTTGTCATTGACCGAAAAAATATGGCCACAAAAGACAAAAGACGGGCATTCGTTCATCGTGCGGTTGCTAGAGCAAAGGCGAGGAAATAATGGGCGCATTTGATTTACGACAATTCGAAAAAATAGCTGAAGATGACAACACAGCAACATTACGTCATCCCAAAGGTCACACCATTGTCATAGCGGTCAAAGCTATTCCAAAAATTCAGCGTGAAGCTATTAAGCGCTTGAAACTTGCGGACGGCGGTAAAGTTGAAAATCCCGAAGGGATAAGCGAACAGGGAAAAGATGTTCGCTTCGCTAAGAAGAAATCTGGATCTGAAAAAGAACTAGCCCAAGACATGGCCAAAGACGAAGCCCGCGGCCGCGCTCAAGCTGAGCGTGAAATGATCAAACCTAAAATGAAGGGCTTAGCAAAAGGCGGAGAAGTTCAATATTACGCTGATGATCCGAACCTGGTTTCAAAAGACGACAGCGGTTTTGAGCTTGATAAGGATTTAGAAGCTCAGCCAGAAAAAGGCGGAACGCATATAACAATCAACGCCGGTGCGCCCACGCAACCTCCGAAAGCCCCTGAACCAGTTGCCATGCCGTACAATCAAGACCCTACTGCCGGCACTGGAGTCACGTCCGTCCCGGGAGCTCCGCCTCCGGGCGTTCCAATGCAAAATGGTCAAGTTATTCCAAAGCAAGCACCTTACACCGAACCTACTGGTACACCGTTCGCCCAAGCGGCTCAAGAAACAGCCAATGCGGATGCGGCAGGAAAAACTGGATTAGAAAATCAAAGAAATATCGCTATAGCTCAACAGCCTGAAATTCAAGAAGTTGAGCAAAAGAATCTTCAGAGAGTTGAAGATCGCGCTAAATTTAATGCAGACGCTATCAATCACATGCATCAACAGACAGCGGCCTTTGATCAATATCAAAAAGATAATCCGATTAATCCTAAGCACTTTGCCGAAAATTTAGGTACTTGGAATAAGGTGAGCGGAGCTATGGGCTTATTCCTTGGTGGCCTTAGCGTTCCATTTGGTGGACAAAATTTTGCGTTTGATTTTCTTAATAAACAAATAGATCGGGATATTTCAGCTCAACAACAGAATTTTGAAAATAAAAAAACTATTTGGGGAGCATACAATTCTGCATATCACAATGATATTGTGGCTTCAAATTTAGCAAAAGATTCTACTCAAGACATTTATTTGGCAACAATGAGAAATATTGCTGCCAAACAAGGCACTCCGCAAGCATGGGCAAATTATCAAGCGGCTGAACAAAAATGGGGAGCAGAAAGCGATCAGCGCAGAAAAGAAAATGCTGCCATTTTAACATCAGAAAAGTTTGGACAGCAAAATGATCAACAGCAAGAATCGGGCGGATCAAAAGATGAATCAGGACAATTAAATTCTTCAATCTTAGTTCCGAACGCTGAAAAATTGCTCACGTCCGCTAAGTATAATCCAATAATCAAGGATCAATATCCAGAATTGCAAAGACAATATAATCAGGCCCTTCAGGCTGAGAAAAATCTAAAGCAACTCAATGAAGAGTATCTGGGTTGGATCAATGACGTAAATGAAGCCGGGGTCCTAGGCCGCGGACGTGGGCTCATCCCACATGCGGTGGCCGGAGCCGCTGGAGCCACAACCGCCGCCGCTACTCATAGTCCACTATTAGCCGCAACTGCGACAGCCGTTGGAAAAGGAGTCGGAAATGCCGGCAAGGAAGCAATCAACAGAGATATTGATCGAAGAATAGAAGCTAGAAAAGAACGAATTCTTAAACTCATTGGAACTGCAGTTAAGGGAACAAATTTAGGTTCAGGTGATCTCAATCATATTGTTGAAGCCTCAGCCCCAATTTACGGAAATGAACGAAAAACCAATGCTTTGGGTCTCAAGGGCTTAAGAGACGCAATCATAAACAGCGTTGATAAAGGCATGTTGAGCCAGGCGGGAATGTTGAGAAAATGAGCGATTACTACGCATTTGATCAGGGGCTGCCCTGCAAAAATCCAAACTGTAAGAGCCATGGGCATCCGCATCCCAACTGCAAATGCTATTCGGGCGCAGGATCAGAGAATTACGCCAAGGGCGGGTCTGTTTGCTCAACTGGCAATCCCCACCAAATGGGATGCGAATATTTTGCAGACGGTGGCGATATTCAACCGATGCCCGTGCCTCAACCACAAATTCATCCGTCTGTTGCTTTGGGCCACGCAGCTCTTTCTCATGGCCTCCTAGGCCTTCTTAAAAACGTTGGTCGCCCCAACATGGCCAACCCAGAAAAAAGTCATAAAACATTGGACAAGGCTAAAGCTCACCTGAATGAGCGAGATCATGAGAAAGCCGCGGAAGCCATGCATGAGAGTCCTCTCGCGGGACAGGCTGGAAAAGAAAATCTTAAAAAAATAGTTGGCCACTTAGCTCCGGCCATTATGAACAATGAACCAGATCCAGAAGCTCTGCGCGGTTCCATTGACTATATGAATAGCGCTGTTCGTGGGCATGATTCACTAGAAAACCAATTTGGTGGAGCAATTACAAAAGACAAAATGTCTATCGATCCAGACAATGAAGGCGTTGATAAGCTAAAAGATTTTCTACAAAGCGTAAAAGAAAAACCAGAACAGCTGTTGGATATTGGAGGAAAATTAGGGCATTACATGCCCGATCATGCGGCTGGACTTGGGGCCATGGCCGCAACTGGGACTCAGTATTTGAATTCAATAAAGCCCATGAGCTCGCAGGGCGCTCCATTAGATGACGTGACTCCTCCAGACAAAGGACAAATGGCCGCGTGGAATCGTCACCTAGATATTGCTCAAAAACCTCAGAGAATATTACAGCACATAAAAAATGGAACTCTTTTGCCTCAGGATTTGCTCACGCTTAAAACTATTTATCCAGGACTTCATCAATCAATGGTCGAAAAAGCCGGTGAAGCTTTAATAGATGCAAAGACAAAAAAGAAAGAAATTCCATATAAGCAACGTGCTTCTCTTTCATTGCTTTTAGGACAACCACTTGACTCGACCATGACACCACAATCTATGCAGGCAATCATTCGCTCGGCTGGGATTCAACAAGCTCAGGTCAGACAAGAACAAGCGGAAAATAAGAAAAAAGCCACCGGAGTGGAACTAAAGCAAATCAATAAAGTTAACGAAATGTATGAAACGCCCTCGCAACAACGACAACTGGACAGGAGATAGAAAATGCGCAATTCAGGACCTATACAATTGGCTAAAGCTGTAACGATGAATGCAAATATAAATTCAAGTGGGATTTATTTAAATCAGACTTTTGTTTATGCAATTCAAGCAATATGGACTGGGGCTTCTGCGTCCGGCACTGTAAAGATTCAAGTGTCTTGTGATAATGTTCCTCCGGTTTTATATAGTTCGATGGGTGGGACAGCAAAGGATCCTGCTGCAAACGTAGTTAATTGGATCGATTATCCATCTACAACTCAAAACGTATCTGGTCCTGGAAGTTTCTTCTGGAATTTTTCAGACGCAGGATACCCATGGGTAAAATTAGTTTTTTCATATAATTCTGGCACTGGATCTTTGACAGTAAATGCATGGACTAAAGGCGGATAATTGTGAAAAGCATTATTTTCATTCTGAGCTTAGTTTTTTGCACTGCAAATGCGCAAGTGCTCAACTATGGAGGAATAGGTAATGCTTCACAATGGCAAGGTTTGAATGTCAGCACTATTCATCCAACCAATGGTCAGGTAATGGTTTGGAATTCAACCACCACGACTTGGACTCCCGGATCCGCAGGAGGATCTGGGGGAATTGGAACAGTCACCAGTGTAGGGTCTGGAACTGGTTTGTTAGGTGGCCCAATAACTTCATCAGGCGTTCTTTCTGTTGATGTAGGAGTGGCCGCTAATAAAATAGTACAATTTACCGTGAATGATCAATATCCAGCGGTCGACGGTTTTTTGATTACCAATTTGAATGCT
>Ga0265338_10009391_pt1 | contig 11675 bp, 10 predicted proteins | sample 42126metaG_FD_193579 | JGI IMG/M metagenome (GOLD analysis project Ga0265338, IMG submission 193579) | Rhizosphere microbial communities from Carex aquatilis grown in University of Washington, Seatle, WA, United States - 4-21-26 metaG | ecosystem: Host-associated > Plants > Roots > Rhizosphere... | reverse complement strand
TCAGTCCCGATGCCATCCAAATCCAGCCGCGCCATTGAATTCAGTTCCATTTCGTCGCCGGAATTCGACAGCCCGACAAGATCGGTCGGCGGGCCGGATGAACCAGGCGCCGCGTTTCCGATTATCGTGACGCCGCCGATTCCGCCGAATCCGGCGGTCATTTCGCCGGAGCCCAACGCTCTGGCGCTCGGGGCGATTTTCCTCGGGGCGTGGCAAATCTTCTCGCCGCGGCGCAAGAGGGTTTAACCGTCAGCCCCAGCGCCTCGCTTCACAAATGGATGCGGCCGGCCACTTGCGAGACGTCTTTGTCGCCGCGCCCGGAAAGATTGACGATCACCAATTGGTCCTTCGACATCGCGGGCCCGCGGTCCATGATGGCCGCGACGGCGTGAGCGGATTCGAGGGCCGGGATGATTCCTTCCAGGCGCGCCAGCTTCATAAACGCGTCGAGCGCCTGATCGTCCGTGGCGTACGTATATTCGACGCGATGCTGGTCGCGCAGCCAGGCGTGTTCGGGGCCGACGGCGGCGTAGTCCAGCCCGGCGGAAACGCTGTGTGTCAATTGAATCTGGCCGTCCTCGTCCTGTAAAATAAACGACCGCGTCCCTTGGAGCACGCCGAGCGATCCGCCCTGGAAACGCGCCGCGTGCCGTTCCGGAAAGATGCCTTCGCCGCCGGCTTCGACGCCGAGCATTTTGACACTGTCATCCTGAAGGAACGGGTAAAACAACCCGATTGCGTTGGAGCCGCCGCCGACGCAGGCGATGAGCAAATCCGGCAGCCGGTTTTCCTGCTCGAGAATCTGGCGGCGCGCTTCCTCGCCAATGACGCGATGGAAATTGCGCACCATGACGGGATAGGGATGCGCGCCGTAGGCGGTGCCAAGTATATAATGAGTGTTGCGCACGTTGGTCACCCAGTCGCGCATGGCTTCGTTAACGGCTTCCTTGAGGGTCTTCTGGCCGGCGGTGACGGAGACGACTTCGGCGCCGAGCATTTTCATCCTGTAGACGTTGAGGGACTGGCGCGCGCAATCGACTTCGCCCATGTAAACGGTGCATTTGAGGCCGAACATCGCGGCGACGGTGGCGGTGGCGACGCCGTGCTGGCCGGCGCCCGTTTCGGCGATGACGCGGGTCTTGCCCATGCGCCGGGCCAGGAGGATTTGGCCCATGGCGTTGTTGATTTTGTGGGCGCCGGTGTGAAGCAAATCCTCGCGTTTAAGGTAAATCTTCGGGCCGCCAATCGCGCGCGTCAGACGCTCGGCGAAGTATAACGGAGTTGGCCGCCCGCAAAACTGCCGGAGGTAATAGGCCAGCTCCTTTTGAAATTCCGGGTCGCCTTGCGCGCGGAAATATTCCTCCTCCAACTGCTGGAGGGGATACATCAATGTCTCCGGCACAAACCGCCCGCCGTAAGGGCCAAACCGCCCGTGTTCGTCTGGAACTTTTAGCATCGCCTCCATAATTCCTTATTCGTGTGAATTCGTGTTAATTCGTGTAAAAAACCTGGGCGTCTCAAAACTCAAACTGCACATCGCCCAGCCGGCTGGCGATTTCCCCAAGGACACGTCGCTCATCGGCCTCGTTCTTCGCAATGAAGGTAACGCTGAAGCGCAAGTAGGCGCCGGCGTCATCCCACGGCACTGTGGAAATCAGCTTCTCGGTGATAAGCCACTGCGAGACTTCCTCGGCGTTGGCGAAGGGCAGGCGTTTCCCACCCGCCACGGCGGCCCTGGGCGCCTTCACATATAAAAAAAACGATCCCTTTGGCTTGACAGCGTTGAAGCCGGCCTTTTTCAGGACGCCGACCAACCCGGTCATCCGCCGCGAATATTTGGCGGCGATCGCCTCGGTGATTTCCGGGTGATCGAAGCAATAGGCGGCAGCGTGCTGGATGGCCAGGAATTGGCCGGAATCGGTGTTGTCCTTGACGTCGCCGTAGGCGCGGACGAGGCGTTCGTTGCCGGCGACGAATCCGCAGCGCCAGCCTGTCATGTTGAAGCTCTTGCTCGTGGAATGCAGTTCGATGCCGACGTCTTTGGCGCCGGACACGGACAGGAAACTGAGCGGCTTGCCCTCGAAGACGAGCGCGGCGTAAGCGGCGTCGTGCAGCACGACGAGCTGGTTACATTTGGCAAAGTCCACAACGCGCTCAAAGAACTCGCGCGAGGCGCTGGCGCCGGTTGGATTGTTCGGATAATTCAAGACCAGCGCCTTGGCTTTCTTGAGAATTTCCCCAGGCACGGAATCCAGGTCCGGCAAAAAATGATTCGCCTCAGTCAACGGCAAATTGTGGACGAGCCCCCCGTAATATTTGCTGTGCGTCCCGAACACCGGGTAACCGGGCGTGGTCATCAGCACGTAATCGCCGGGATTGACGAGCGCCGCGGGCAGGATCGAGAGAGCGGCCTTGCTGCCAATGGAATGCACGACTTCGGTTTCCGGGTCGATCCCGCTGACGCCGCACACATTCGCCAAATATCGCGCGGCGGCTTCTTTCAGAACGCTGTCGCCGTTGTCGGAGTAGCCGCGGTTTTCGGGTTTTCGCGCTTCCTCATGAAGTTTGTCGACCACCTTCGCGAACGCCATTTCGTCTGGTTCGCCGACGCCGAGATCGAGGATTTCAGCGCCGGGATGGGCCGCAAGCGCGGCGCGTTTGGCGCGCTTGATCTTCTCGAATTTGTAGATCGCCGTCGTTTTGCCGTAATTTTTTCCGCCAATGCGCTCGGCAAAAAGGCTCTGAATGTAGGAATCGACCATTGGATCAGTGTAAAAACGGTTGGGCAAAGTTCAAAGGTGAAAGTGACGAGTTCCCACGCGTAGCGCGTGGATGCGCGTGTAAGAACGTCCTTGCAATTGTATTACAGCGTAATATCTTTCTGGAGTGACGTTCATTGAACTGCCTTTGTTCACAAAGATGATTGTTGATCTGGTGGACGATAGTCAGTTTGCAGAATTTCAGAAAGAATTGCTGAGGCGGCCTGAAAAAGGAGATGTGATGCAGAATTCTGGCGGACTGCGTAAGGCGCGGCTTCGATTGCCAGGCCGAGGCAAGAGCGCTGGGGCGTGAGTTATTTACATGTATTTACAGCGTCACGACACGATTGTGTTGTTTTACGTTTACACCAAAGCGAAAAGTGAAAATCTCTCTGCTGAACAGCTAAAGCGGCTGCGATACGCGGCGACCATTATCAAAGAGGAGTTCCAGGCATGAAACGCAAAGAAATCGAGTTCGAGGCGGAAGCGCTCGTCGCCAGCGTGGAGGCGATGGCTGCGCACGTTCGAGGCCAGCGCAAAGTGACGTTGAGGACGACGACTGTGACGCTTCCAGAACCGATAGCGCCGATTCGTCCACGCGATGTGGCGGCGATACGGCGCCAACTAAATGTCAGCCAGTCGGTCTTTGCGGCCTTGCTCAACGTGCCCAAAGTGACAGCGGTGAGCTGGGAAAAAGGAAGGCGGAAACCGACGGGAGCCGCTCTCCGCCTGCTGGATTTGATCCGAAAGAAGCCCGAGATTCTCAAAGCGGCGTGACGGGCATGCGCCCTTCTCCCGTCGCCTCTGGAGCGATCCCCTCCGTTTTTAGCGTCATTTCGCATTTTTAGCGGGCAGAATGAATCAGACCTATGGGACGACGGGCTGTCAAACAAAGCGGGAGCAAGCTCCCGCACTCCAAAAATTGAGCAACTGCCATCCAAGCGGGGGAATGCGTGTCTGTGAGTTGGGATCGGTTGCGAAGGGCTAAGCGGCGGCGGGCCGGGCGGGTGTCAGCAGAAAGAATGAACAAGGGGCGGGGAATGTCAGTCAGGTAGAATAGGCAATCCATGTATTTGAAGGAGTGATGTCAAAGAGCTAGTTTAGCTATCGTGAAGCAGAGAGTGTCCGTAAGGCTCGCAGTGGTGTGCGCGGCGGCGGGAATCGCCTTGGCCGCGGCCGCCTGGCTTCTGCCCGCGCATCTGCGGGCGGTGGACGCGCGGGCTTTGCGGGCGGCGAGCGGGAGGGGTTGGGCCGTGCGCGAGGCGGGACTGGAATTGGTCCGCCAGAATCACGCGGGCGCGGCGGAACTGCTTCGCCAGGCGGCGCGCGAGGCGCAAACGCCCGGTTCAATCGAGCTGGACCGGCTGCTGGATGATCAGAAACCCGCTCCGCCGATGACGGATGTCTTCGTTGGCGAGGCGAAACGTCAGCAAACGCTGGCGGCCCTTGAAAAATCGACTTCGCCGGCTGTTCGTGAATTGCTGCGGACACGCCGGCTCACGAACACGCATTTGTTCGCGCCTTCCGGTTCGCCCGCCGGCCAGGCTTTTGACGCGGCGGTGGCAATGATCGGGTTTTTGATCGATAACGGGAACGTGGCGGGGCCATTGCGGGATTCGATCCAGGCGGCGGCGGGCTCTGCGAATCGCGGCGGCGACACCGAGGGGCTCGAGGCTATTTTGCTGGATTACCTGTCGCTGGGCCAACGCTTGAACGAGGACCAGGCGGAGGTATTTGTCAATAATATCCAGGACGCGGCGACGTTGAGCGTTCTGGCCGAGGAGGCGCGGAATGCGGGGCCAAAACTGCCGGCGCTGTTTGCGGCGGTGGCGTTATCGGGACAGCCCGGCGGGGTGGCGTCCTATTTGAGCGATTTCAACCAGAGCGGCCTGGAAGACCTTGCGGCGAGTTTGCGCTATGGATCGGGCGGCGTGACGGAATTGGTGAAACGGCATGAGCGGCTTTACAGGGCGGGCGCGGCGGAAAGCCGGGCGGCGACGGGGCTGGACGGGTTCTGCTTGCGCAAGCCGCAGTTCGCGGTGACCTTGAAGTGTCTCTTGTATTTTTTGGGCGGCTTTTTCCTGGCGCAAGCGGCGCATCTTGCGCGGCGGGCGCCGTCCGCTCGCGCCCGGCCGCTGGAAATTCGCGGAGCGCGATATGCGCGGGAAGTGTTATTTGCGATGGGGTTCCTGCTGGTGGCGTTGCTTGTGAGCGAGCCGTTTCTCGCGCAAGGCGGCCAGAAGTTGGAAATGCGACTGCGTTTGCCCACGGTGGGCGGAGCGGTCCTGGCCGGAGTCCCCCACGCGAACCAGGTGAGGACAATTATGAACCACTCAACCTTATTGACGTTGCTGCTGTTTTTCGTGCTGCAGGCGTTGATCTACGTCGCGTGCGTGGTGAAGCTGGCGGAAATACGCCGGCAGAACGTCGTCGCGCGCGTGAAGCTCAAGCTGCTGGAGAACGAGGAGCATTTGTTTGACGCCGGGCTCTATCTTGGGTTTTGCGGCACGATTGTGTCGCTGATCCTGGTGTCGCTGGGCATCATTGAGCAAAGCCTGATGGCGGCGTATTCCTCGACATCCTTCGGCATTATTTTTGTGTCGATCTTCAAGATCTTCCAATTGCGGCCCGCCAAGCGCGAACTGCTGTTGCAGGCCGAGGACGACACCGTGGAGATCGAGGCGGCGCGTTCAACTCTAGCGACGATGCCATGAACCGGTCCATTCTCATTGTCATTTGCGACTTCCTGTTGGTGAGCCTGCTGGCGTTTTCGACGGTGGACATCAACAAGGTCGCGCATCCCGGCTCGACGAGCCGGCTGCAAATGAACGGGGCGCCGGCCACAAATCAGGCCGCGGCGAAACAGGATTTGGGCGAGGTCATGCGCCTGGCGCTGACCGAGGAGCAGAAGAACCGCGCGGTGTTGCTGGGCGAATTGGCGCAGACACGCGCGGCCGTGAGCAATTCGCAAACGCAGTTGGCGGCGCGCGAGGAGCAGTTGCAGAATTTCCAGGCCGAAATGCGCGGGCGCGAAGAGCAGGCGCGGCAATTGCAGGGCCAGGTGGCCGCCGCGCAAACGAACATCCAGGCGCTCAACGCGCGGTTGCAGGCAAGCGCGGCGGAAAGCGCGCTGACACGCGAGCAGCGCGCGCAAATCGAAGCGCAGGCGCAGGAGCAGGCCCGGAAGGCCGCCACGCTGCAGCAACAATTGGAGGCCCTGCAACACAACAACGAAATGGCCCTGGCCGAGAACCGCATCCTGTCAGGCCAATTGCAATTGAGCGAATCGGCCCGCCAGGCTGCTTCGGCGCAACTCGCGACGATGAGCGACGAAGTCAACGCGCAACGCCAGCAAAACGCCAAACTGGCCGACGGCGTGCGGACGCTCGCGACGAAATCGTCGGAATTGGCGCAGCAGATTCGCGAGAACACGCCGCTGGCGCCGAACACCATTTTCAGCGACGTGGCGGCCAATCGCGTGGAAGCCAATTTTGCGGGAGTTCGCGCCGGGCTGTTCGGCGGCTCCAGCCGTTACAAGCAGGCCACGACGATCCTGGCGACCGACGGCACGAACGTCTTTGGCGTATGCCATGTGCAGGACACGCCGCTGGTGTTCTGGAGTCCCGGCGCCAAATGGGACGACCTGAATTGCTCGCTGGCCCACAACGGCGCGGCCGTGAAGGTCAATTCGATTTTGTTCTCGGCGACCGATCCGCGCGTGGCCCTGATGCCCCTGGATGCGACAGCGCCGCGGCAGTTGGGCGTGAAGGCGTACCGGCTGTCAAACGACCCCTACAAATTCCAGGACGCGGTGGTGGTTGGGGCGCGGGAAGGTTATTACGGGGAATGCAAGTTTGAAATCGACTTGACAACGCCCGACTATTTCCGGATGGACCGCAGCACGCTGCGCGGGTTGTTCGGCAAATTCAACCCGTCGAGCGGGGACCTCGTGGTGAGCCGGACCGGCGAATTGCTGGGCGTGATGGCGAACAACACCTATTGCGTGCGGCTGCACGGCACGGGGGCGTCGGCGGGATTCGAGCTGGGCCCGAAGATTCGCAACGAAGGCACTTCGGAAACGTTGTAGGCGCTTTACGCGACGGTCGCCGGGCTGCCGTATAAGCTACAGTGAGGCGTCTTCGTCCTCGGATTCTCTTCGCTGCCGGCGCGCTTCGAGCGCGTCCCGCGTGAATTGCACCGTTTCGGAGTCGCTGAAATCCAGTTCGCCCTTGGATTCGCCGCGGAGGCGGGCGCGCCGCGTGGCGCTCAAGGCCATCGCCGCGATGAACAGAAGGAGAAGCGCTACGACGATGCAAATCAGAATGGCGAGGGCAGCCAGTTTCATAATTGACTGAATCTAGCGCCGCGGCGGGCGACAGTCAAAAATTTGGAGGCGGCACAAATTCGAAAAGCCACGCGTCCGCGGCGTGCGGGTCGTAGGTGAAGGTGTGGCGCGGAGCGGAGCCGTTGGTTCGCCGGCTGCTGCAAATCACGAATTCGTCGCGCAGGCCACGAAACCGGCCATTTCCTCAACGGCGTCGCACAATTCCGCACGCACTTTCGCCTTATCGTCGCCATGGACCCCGCCCAACATAAGCTTCGGGCAACGGCCGATGAAGCATTGGTCTTCATCGCTCCATTTGACATACTTCGTGTATCGCCCCGCTTGCGCTTTGATTTCCTCTGGAATCATATACTAGCTAGTGTGGTGTTAGTGAATTCCGTTTCAGAATTCCCCGGTCCGGGGAGCGCGGGCGTCTCGCACGCATCCGTCGGCGTCTCGCCGACGGATTTATAGAAATGACTTGGCTAACACCACACTAGGAGCCGCTTATGCCGTCTGCTACGGATTGTGACTTCGCGGTCAGGCGGCGGCTTCGACGATTTTGGGGGCGCGGGTCTGCGAGGCGCGGCGGCGCAGGACTTCGTCAAGTATCTTTTTGCGCAGGCGCAGGCATTTGGGCGTGGCTTCCACGTATTCGTCGGAGCCGATGTACTCGAGGGCGCGTTCGAGCGAGAGCTTGAGAGGCGCGCCGAGCTGGATGCCCTTGCCGTCGCCCTGCGAGCGCATATTTGTCAAGCGCTTGGCCTTGCACGGGTTGACGGGAATGTCGTTTTCGCGCGCGTTTTCGCCGACGATCATGCCTTTGTAAATCTTGTCGCCGGGCTCGACCATCAGGCGTCCGCGCTCCTGCACCATGTTGAGGGCGTAGGCCATCGCTTCCCCGTCTTCCATGCTGACGAGCGAGCCGTTTTTGCGGGCGATAATATCGCCCCGGTCCGGGCCGTATTCGTGGAACAGATGGCTCATGACGCCAAGCCCGCGGGTCATGTTGACTAGATCGGTCTCGAAACCGATCAGGCCGCGCATGGGAATCAGCGCCTCGATGGTGACTTCTTCGCCATGATGGTCCATGTGCGTGATATCGGCCTTGCGCTGGGCGAGGTTTTCCATCGTCGGCCCCATCGATTCCTTGGGAATTTCCAGGAAAAGTTTCTCGATGGGCTCCAGCAGCTTGCCGTCGTTGTCCTTGTGATAAATGACTTCCGGGCGCGACACGAGCACTTCGTGGCCCTCGCGGCGCATTTGCTCCACGAGAATGGCGATCTGCATTTCGCCGCGGCCGGACACGTTGAAAATATTGGGCGCCTCGGTTTGCGAGATCCGGATGGCGACGTTGGTGCGGATTTCCTTCTGCAACCGCTCCCAGATATGGCGGGCGGTGACAAGTTTGCCGTCGATGCCCGCCAGCGGGCCGTCGTTGACCGCAAATTGCATTTGGATCGTCGGCGGATCGATTGGCACGAACGGCAACCCCTGCAGGACCCCTCCGTCGGCGAGGGTCTCCCCGATGAAGACCTCCTCAAAGCCGGTGACGCCGACGACGTCGCCGGCGTGGGCCTCCTGGATTTCGATGCGTTTGAGGCCCTCGAAATGGAAAATGGCGGTGAGTTTGCCCGTGGTGCGCCGCCCATCGCCGTGGATGCAAACGGCTTCGGCTCCGACTTTCGCCGCGCCGCTGTAAATCTTCCCGAACGCGATTCGCCCGAGGTAATCCGAATAATCGAGGTTGGCGACGAGCATCTTGAATCCCTGCCCGGCGTGCGCGCGCGGCGGGGGAATGAACTTGATGATCGCGTCGAACAACGGCTCCATCGTCGTGGTCGTGTCCTTGATGTCCTTCTTCGCGTAGCCTTCCTTGGCGCTGGTGTAAATAACGGGAAAATCGAGCTGCTCGTCCGTCGCGTGGAGCGAGACGAACAGATCGAACACCAGGTCCAGCACCTTGTGAGGCTGGGCGTTGTCGCGGTCAATCTTATTGATGACGACGATGGGTTTGGCTCCCGCCTCCAGGGCTTTGCGCAGCACGAACCGGGTCTGCGCCTGGGGACCGTCCGCGGCGTCGACCACCAGCAGCACCCCGTCGATCATATTCATGATGCGCTCGACCTCGCCCCCGAAGTCGGCGTGGCCAGGCGTGTCGACGATATTGATGTTGTAATCCTTGTATTTGAACGCGGCGTTCTTCGCGCGGATGGTGATGCCCTTTTCGCGCTCCAAATCCATGGAGTCCATGATGCGCACCTCAGATGAGATGGCCTGGTTGGCGCGAAAGGTGCCGGATTGTTTGAGCAGACAGTCGACCAGCGTCGTCTTGCCGTGATCGACGTGAGCGATAATAGCGATGTTGCGAATATGATCCATTTTTTAACGAGCCGCGTAATGTGCCTCTTTTGCGGCAAAGGTCAAGGGGCGTAGACAGACGACCGCACGATGCGTTGCTATCGAATCCTGTAAAACCGATATGCGGCGCCGGACGCCCCCGTGTCTATATATTGGTTGGTCCCGCTTGAATTGGCGATAACAATCGGCGCCCCCCAATTCACGAAGTCGCTCGTCGACGAGATGTTGACCTTTTTGCCCGTCAGACCCTCGAAGATCAGCCCGAAATTGCCGTTCGGATAGGTGGTCGCCGTCACGAACTGCGCCGCGCGGACCAACCCCGAAGTGCCTGCGCTGCAAATGGATTGGATTTCCGCCGGCGCCAGCGCCCGGCTGAACACCATCGCCTCATCGATGCTTCCCGCCATGTAATCGCCATACGTGTCGCCGCCCATGAACAGGCGGCCGAGCGGAATGACGGTGTTGACCGAGCCTTGTTGGGCGCCATTGACATAAAGCGTCGTCGCCGTGCCGTTGGCCACGAACGCCAGATGCGTCCACACTCCCACCGGCGCCACATACGACGGGCTGAACACGTAATCCGACGTTCCAATCTTGGTGAATCCCACCGCGCGGCTGGCGTTGTATTGCTCCAACTTCAGCAAATACGTCGCGTCGCCCAGCAGTGTGGCCGAAGTGCGCGGGGTGTTCTGGCGGTTGACCCAGAAGCACGCCGTCCACGGCGGGGCGAGGGTTGCGGTCGGATTTGTCAACTGCAAATAGCTCGACGCGCCGTCAAAGTGAAACGCCAGCCCCACTTCACCCGGCGCGTAGACAAACCCGCCCACCGGCGTGGCCCAACTGCCGCTGTAAATGTCCTGCGTGTTGCCATCCGCCGTCCACCACTGCGCAAGGCCCTGCGGCGCCAGCGCTCCGCCCGGCGCGTTCGAAAGCGGGGCGATCACGGACAGGTAGGCCGAGGAGCTGTAAATCAGGCTCGCCGCGTTGCTGACGTTGACGGTGTACAAGCCCGCGTTGGTCAATTGCGCGTTGGCGATCACGCAATTGCTGGCGGTCACGCCGGCGATCACGTTGCTGTCAAATAGCCACTGGAACCGGAGCGCCGTTCCATTCACGTGCGCCACGAATGTCGCGCTGGCGCCCAGGGCGGCGCTTTGGTTGGTCAGCCCCTGGTTGCCGATGACGAATTTCGCGATGAATTGGCTAAAGGATCCATTGTAAACGTCTGAGTCGCCGCCAGACCAATTGGTGTCGCCATATTGCCAGATGTCCCAGGTGGACCACGGGGCCGTGCTGCTCGGCGCGCCGGTGAGGGGAACGGAGCTGCCGCATTCAACGCATTGGAACGCTGCGTTGCTCGTGCAGGACGGGTAACTGGCCATCCACAGCGGCCATTGCGTCACTGTCGAGTCCAGCCAGGCGCTCGAGTAGGACATGTAAGTGTAGACCACCGGCTTGACCACGACGCCGCTGGTCGACGCGTAATACGCCACGTCGTTGCACCATTGGTTGACCCACTGCGAAAGCGTGGTCTTCGTGTAAGCCGGGCTCGCCCCGCTCAATGACTGCTCGATGTCAAGCATCGGCATGAGGTAGGAGCCGCCGCCCTTGACATAATTCTTGGCGACATTCCAGAACGCTTGCGCTTCCGCGTCCGCGCCGGCGGTCCCGATGTGTGTTTCGGGGTGCGCATAATGATACGCGCCAATCGGCACGCCCGCAGCGGGGGCGTTGACGGCGTTGGCCGTGAAGGAGGCGTCGGTGTAGGTCGTGCCTTCGGTGGCCTTCGCCCAGGCGAACGTCACGCCCGAGGATTTGATGCTGGACCAATCGAGCGACGAGCCCTGGTAATGGGACACGTCCGTTCCCAGCGCGTGTTGCGCTTCGACACTGGCGGTCAAAACAACCTGAAAAACGATCAGGCAGGACAGGACTCTTTGCGGGACAGCCACAACGGGCGTTCCTTCTAGCGCCTCGGCGGCGGAATGTCCATCGTCATTCACAGAAATTCGCATTATCTCTATTGACTCCCTATCTCGGGTTGTGCTAGGTTTCCTTCGTGACGTCGCTCCGCCATGCCGGATTCGCCGCGCGAGCCCCATTGACCGCGCGAGGGGAGCGACTTCGGGTACAGGTAGGGCCGCCTCGCCGAGGCGGCCTCGTCAGCGCGCATATCGATATCGTGGGGGGGGGAGCGAATTTGGGGTGTTTTGCACCCAACCATGTGGGGG
>Ga0265338_10009390_pt1 | contig 11676 bp, 6 predicted proteins | sample 42126metaG_FD_193579 | JGI IMG/M metagenome (GOLD analysis project Ga0265338, IMG submission 193579) | Rhizosphere microbial communities from Carex aquatilis grown in University of Washington, Seatle, WA, United States - 4-21-26 metaG | ecosystem: Host-associated > Plants > Roots > Rhizosphere >... | reverse complement strand
ACACCGTGGTGATCTACTTCAGCGGGCATGGGACGAGCGCCAATGACAACAACAATGCCTACGACCTGCCCTATGCGACGGGTGCCTGGGTGCCTTACGACCTGGACTACGCGACCACCGCCACGGTGTCCAAGTCCCTGATAGTCGGGCGCCGCGACCTGCTGCCGCTGCTGCGACAACTGGACGAGGGGGGTCGCTGGGTCGTCGTCGTGTCCGACAGCTGTTACTCCGGCCAGGTGGTGCGCAGCTTCGGCAAATCGCACAGCCGCTCCCGCTACCTGCGCGTGCGCGCGCGCGATCTGGGCGTCGCGGCAACATTGGCCACCCCTGCTGCGCCCGCGGCGCGCCCGGATCCGCCCCCCTATCCCTATCATCATGTGGTGCTGCTGTCCGGGGCCAGTGACAGCGAGCAGGGAATGGACATCTCCTCACCGGAGGATCTGCGGAACACGCCGACCCTTGATAACCGCTACCACGGCGCCTTCACCGACGCATTCCTGCGCCTGCTCAACGGGCAGCTGTTACCAGGCAGTTTCACCTACGCGCAGGGCCGCGACGCCATGCTGTCGTTCATGGAGCACCGCAACTTCGCGCAGCACCCGCAGCTGCTGCCCGGCATTGCCGAGGACCCTCAGAACATCGGCTCCAATCTCCTCTTCACGCCCACCACTGCGCCGGCCACCGCTGTTCCGACCAGCACCGCCGCGGCAGCCAGGACCAATACAGTCCGCGTCACCCTTGAGGGCGTATTGCCGGCCCTGAGGACGAGTATTACGGCGCTGGCGGGGGTTACGATCGTCGATCGCGGCGCTGACCTGACTGTCCGGCAGGCCGGCGCGAAGCTGCAGCTCCTGGGACCTGCCGGCGACCCAATCCTGGTGACCGTCGCGGGCGACCCCAACGTGCCCAAGCGCATCGCCGCGCAGGCGTGGCTCAATCGGGTACTCCCGACACCTTCAGGAGATGCCGGCCTGCGGGCGGAGACGAATCCGGGCAGTCGCGGCAACACCTTCGTGCAGTGCGAGTCGTTCGTGTTTGAAGTCCGCCTGGACAAACCCGCATACGTGATGCTGCTGGATCTGGATCCGCAAGGCGGCCTGACGGTGCTGTATCCCACGCGCCCATCGGAGCGCGGAATTGTTGCGGGCGGCGCACCGCGGGCCATCCCCAGCGAGGACCCGAAGGATCGCATTCTTGTCACGCCGCCCTTTGGTTCGGATGCGGTAACCGTGCTGGCCTTTGAACAGGCGCCCGCCTTCTTCAGTGACTTGAGCGGCGCCCCGCGCTTCGAGCCGGACAGCAAGCTGGCCAATGAGCTGGCGGCAGGCCTGCAAACGCAGCACGGCAAGGTTGGCTTGCAGCGCATCGCGGTCAATACCTATGCGGGAAACAGCAAGACCCACTGCGGCACCTGATCGGGGATGAGCGAAATGGACGTCGTCGACTGGTGGCTGAAGCCCATCGCGTGGCTGTTCGCGCATCGCCCGAAATGGCGCGACACAGTCGGACGCGCGCTGCTGTGGATGGGCAATCGATTCTACGTCGCGCTCGCGGTCATCCTGGCCCTCACCGGTGCCTGGGACCTGTTTGTCCAGCCATTCACCGAGCAGTTGTCGCGCGACAATTTTGACTGGCTCATGACGCACCGCCCGGCGCCTTACGGCGCCGATCCGGACATCGTCGTACTGGACATCGACGAGGCCAGTCTGGCGGCCCTCGCGGGGCAGTTCGGGCGCTGGCCGTGGCCGCGACAGGTGCTCGCCGACGTCGCCAGCCGCGTCGAAGCCGGCGGTGCGCAGGCCGTGCTGTTTGATATCCTGTTCTCCGACCCCGATCTGGCCAACAAGGGTGGCGACGAGGCCTTTGATCGCTACGTCAGTGCCAGCCGCAAGTCGTTCTTTCCCTTCGTTCGGCTCAATCCGAAAACAGACTCTCAAAGTGACGTCCGGGTGTCGATGCTGAATTTCGTGGTCCCCGAGGCGGGCACCACCCGACCCGATGCCAAACGCACGATTGCATTGATACCGCCCTACTTCGACAGCATCTACGAAAGCACGCGGCTCGGAACCAATAACATCCAGCCCGACGTGGACAATATCGTGCGCTGGTACGGGAATTTCGAGTCCCTCGCGGGTTATCGCATTCCATCCCTGGCCTACCGGATGGCGCAACAGCTGCATTGGCCACTGCAGCTGCAGCCCCGCTCGCTCATCAACTGGCCGCGCGGTGCCGCGCCTTATACGACGATTTCATACGCCGAGGCGTATCGCGCTGCAGCCGTCAACGACGGCGGTTATTTCGCCCGGTTTTCCGGCAAGGTAGTGCTGCTTGGGTCAACGGCACCCAGTCTTGGGGACATCAGGGCGACCCCGGTCTCCGGCGCACATCCCGGAATCTACATTCTGGCGACCGCGCTGGACAACACCCGCAACAATCGCTTCCTGAGGGCCTTGGATCCGATCTGGATCTGGGGCCTGGAGCTGCTGATGCTGGCGGCCAGTGCCCGGCTGTTCATTCGCACCACGCGCGCCACGGCAGTGACCAAATATTTCGTCATCATTCCCGGTACACTGCTGCTGATTTCACTGTTGTCGGTGACCATCAGCGATGTACTCGCGGACTTGAGCCTGCCGGCCGCATTGGTATTGGGATACTTTGCGGTCGCCAAGATCTTCGAGACCAACAGCAATGACTTCAGGTCCGGCAGCGGACCATTTGCCGGCACCCGGAGGGAGCGAACCGAAGGGCAGCTGCAGATCGCCTGCCTGCCGGCGAGCGTGACGAAGGCGGCCGTCAATGCGCTGCTGATGCAGCCCGGCTGCCCCATAAAGCTCTGGCAGCCACCCAGAACCGGCCTGGGATCACCCTGGGCTTCCCAGGGCTGGGTATTCTGGAGGTGGTACCTTGCTGGTGCCGATTCAGACCGTGATACGGTGCCGAAGCTGGTCTGGCACGACGCGAAGCCGGCTTCGGCAGAAGATTCCTTTGCCATTGCCCAGGCCATCACCGCGGCGGCGCGCGACCTGACCTGCCGGAGTATTCAAACCCATGTCTAAAGCCTTTCGCAAAATCCATGCCGCGGCGATCGCGGTGGCGCTGTGTGGCGGGCTGGCCGCGACCGTGCTGGCACAGACCGCTCAGGCGCCGTCCCACCCCGGGGTCAAGGTGTCGCCGCTGGCGCAGATGAAGAACGGCCGTCAGGCCAGAGGCAACAATCAGATCCTGACCACGGGCATTCGCGGCCTTCCCGTGCCCACCAATCATGCGCTCATCATCACCGTCTCCGGCTATGCGCGCAGTCCACTGCCCGGCGTGGAGCTCGATCGGAACATCGCGATCGAACTGGCGCAGCGCCTTGGAGTCCAGCGCCAGAACATCGTCGAGCTTGCCGAAGAGCAGGTCACCCGCGAGGGACTGCGGCAGGCGCTGGTCGACATGGAGCAACGGATGGCGCGCGGGGATAAGCTCTTTGTCTATTTTTCCGGCCATGGAGCCCGCTTCTTCAGCAAGGAGAGCGGACAGTGCACCGAGAGCATCGTCATGCAGAACATGAAGCTGGTGACCAACAAAGAATTCTCCGAGATGCTCAAGCCGCTGAGCGCCAAGGCAGACAAAACCATAGTCATGCTGGATTCCTGCCATTCCGGTGGCGTCGCGCAGGCGGCCAGCGCCCGGGATCTGGTCATGGGAAAGCAGAGGCCGAAGTTCAGCCCCGAAGCCTCCAGCCCGCAATGTTCGATGGCCGCCAACAGTGGGAGTTTTGCGCAGGAGCGCGGCATCGACCTCGGCACCACTGATAACAACCTGGTGCTGATTGCCGCTGCCAGGAAGACCGAAGTGGCATGGGATACCTCCCGGGGCGGCGCGCTGACCTATAACTTCGAGCAGTGCCTGAACGGGGCCGCGGTGGACACCGATCACAGCGGCTCCATCTCGGTCGCCGAGATGGTCGGCTGTGTCCAGGAGAAACTCGACAAGACTCAAGATGAATCCGAGCGCCAGCACATCACGCTCGCCGGAAATTCAGCCCTGGTCCCCGCCTTCAGTGACATGCCGGTCACCGGGGTCGTGGCAGCGGCCCCGGTCGACACGCTCGCTGCGATCATGGACATCTACCATCAGCGCGATGATCGGTGGAACGTCAATGTCACGGCCACCCAGCCCAAGGTGAAGATCGGGGGCAACCTGGGCCTGATCGTGCGCTCGGATCGCGCCGGCTTTGTGTACGTCTTCTATCGGGGCAGCCAGCCCGACAGTTTCTACCTGCTGTTCCCGAATCAGCTTGACTCCAACAATGCCATTGCCGCCAACCAGGAACTGCAGCTGCCGCGCGCCGCCTGGTCGGTCACGGCACTGGGCCCACCCGGCATCGACCATCTCATGGTCATGGTCACCGAGAGCCCACGCGATTTCTCGACGCTCTCGTTGCCGGCCGAATACGTGAGCCAGACGGGGGCTTTCGACAAGATCCGGCCCACTTCCCAGGCAGTCGGAAAAATTGGCCAACTGGCAACCCTGTCCGCGGCGGCCGGCACCTCCGCCTGCGGTGGCGCTGCGGGGGCGCGTGACCTGGGCGTGGCGCGCACCTGCTCCAGTGCCTTCGGCGCCGGCGTCCTCAGCATCGAGGAAACAAACTGAAAGCCGCCGCTAGAGCCAGTTACCCATCAGGATGAAGGGCGCCCAGAAGTACGGATGCGCGTAGGGTGCCTTGAGGTCCGCCTTGAAGGTTGACGGCGTGATCGGACCGTTCTGCTGGCGGGCCAGTCCACGCTGTGCGTCGTTCGCCGACGCTGCTCCCGCATTGGAACCATACAGCAGCGACAGCTGCGCCTGCCGCAGTCCATCGGCCTTGTCCAGATGGTCGTCCTTATGGGCCTGGTAGAGCGCGCGCATCAGTGTTGCCGTGCTGGCATCTGCCACCGGCCATAACGTGGCCAGCACCGCCTTCGCGCCGGCCTGCTGGGCGATGGCGCCGAGGCCTTCGACCTCCGCGCCGTGGTGCTCGGTACTGGAGTCCCCGAGCGCCGTCTCGCAGGCCGACAGGGTCAGCAGTTCGACATTCTTGAAGTTCAGTCGGGATTTGATCTGCGCGAGGGTCATCTGGCTGCCGTCGCCCAGCAGCAAGAACGAATCATCCATGCTTCCGGGGGTGAACTGGAAATGACTCGCGATGTGGATGACGGGGAAGGATTGATCGAGCCCATCACGCAGTGATGTCTCGGTAAAGGCGCCGTCCAGGAGCACCTTGCCGGTCAGGATGCCCTTCTGGCCGGTGATGCCATTGAGTTCAACTCCGGCATAGGGCAGCGCGTCGTAGCCCTTGCCACCCCGGGTGATGCCGAGCCCCCACACCGACCAGTTGGAATTGGGCGCCTTGCCGAGCTTGTCACGCACCGCATCGGTGACCATGACGATCGACATGCTCTCCACGAGGTACTTCTGGCCATCATGCAGCGCTGCGAAAGGCAGATAACGCAGGGTGTCATCCAAGGACAGCATCAGCGTCCTGGCATTCGCCTGCCGCAGATCCCCCGCTATGGGCTCGATCAGCACCTTGTAGAGGGCCTGCGCCTGGGGCAGAGGGTCCTGCCTCGGGCTGCTCAAGGTCTTGCGGAATCCCATGATCAGCGCGTTCAGGTCGCTGCGCCTGATCGGGGCTTCCCGCGCCACCACCGCATCGGGTGTCGTCAGCAGAATGGCGACCTTGTCATCCTCGATGAAATACTGGGCGACGACGGCGTTGTGCCCCAGCTCCTTGAGGCTCGCCTCAAAATCGGTGCTGAAATCGATCATCTCATGCTGGCGACGCCGTTGGGCTTCCGGGTCACTGGAGGTCTTTGCCACCTCGGCGACGCGTGCGTCGAAGGCGCTCTGAGCCTTGTCCATGGACGCATGCAGCTGTTTCAGGCGCGCCCGATCGGCGGCGCTGAACTTGTCACCCTGTTTGCCGAACTTGTCCTGCAGCGCTCCCAGTTCGCGCCCCAGGGTCACCTCCTGGTTGGCGAGCTGGTCGAGCCGGGTCTCGGCGGAGTTGAGACTGGCGGCCGCCGCTTTGGGCGCATCCGCCACGAGGGTATGCGCGCTGAAATCATAGAGCTCCTGCTCCTTGACCATGGCGCGCACCTGCTGCGCCTCGGACAAGCGGCCGTCTGCGAGCAGCAGATTGGCGAGCATGCGATAGATGGCGACGACCTCTTCGGCCCCGATGAATGCGGTTTGGACGTCGGCAGAACCGGAGAGGTTGCCGCGCAACCGCTGCAGATCATTCACGGCCTCCTTGCCATAGTAGATCGCAAGCGCCCGGTTGGCGCCGGGGGCGGAAGCATAGAACTGCATCAACTGCGCCGGAGCTCGCCATGCCAGGGCCTGATTGTCCGATACGTGAGAAATCGCGTAGGCGTGCTTCAGGGCCGCCAGGGCCTGGTCGTTGCGAGCGGTGGCCTGGTATAGCTTTGCCTGGCTTAAGGCGATGGCGCCGACTCCCGGATGTTCCGGCCCCAGGTAACGCACGACATGTTCCATCGCTTGGCTGTACAGCGGCTCTGCCTCGGAATAACGATTGGTTTCGCTCAGGATGTCGCCGAGCCCGACCAGCGCCAGATCCAGCGACGGATTCTCGGGACGCTCGGTTCCAAAAATCTTCTGCGCGGTGGCCAGTCCCGAGCGCGCAAGCTTTTCGGCCTCCGGATACTGCTTCTCCACGCGCAGCACCTGCGCCAGAACCACGGTGTTGATGACGGTGACCGGGTGCTCCGCTCCGAGGGCTTTCTGATCAACGGCGAGGGCCCTGCGCTGTGCGATTTCGGCTTTCTTGTAACGACCCGTCTGTCGGTACAGAACGGCCAGATTGTTCAGGCTGATGCCGACGTTGCCGTTATCCGAGCCGGTAATCTGATGATTCAGCTCCAGCGCCTTGTTCAGGGTGCTCTCGGCTTCCGAGTAGCGGCCCGTATAGATGAGAGCAACACTCAGTGCATTCAGGGGCAGTCCGCTGGCTGGTGCATCCGGACCAAAGAGTTTGCTGCAATTGGCGAGCGCATCGCGCAGCGCGGCTTCCGAGCCGGCATTGTCCCCGAGGCTCGCGAGCGAGGTTCCCAGCCGGTATTCCAGGATGACCGAACAGGCACTTCCCGGGCCGTAGGTCTTGTTACACGCCGCGAGCCCCTTGCGGTCGAGTGCGACGGCTGTGCCGAATGCTCCCAGGTCTTCGTTGAGCTGTCCCAGAAAGAAGTAGTAACCCAGCATCTGCGGATGGCCCGGGGGATACGTCCTTTCCTTGGTATTCAGGGCCTGTTGGAGTACCGGAATCGATTCCTTCACCTTGCCGCTCAACCCCTGCGCGTAGGCGGCAACGGCGGCCTCATCGACATTGAACTCACCGGCGGCTTTTGCAAACTGGTTGGCGGAGCCGGTGCCGGTCTGTCTGAACCGGATCGTGGCCTTGCTGAACGGGCATTCGTACAGCACCGAGACCATCGATTTGGCTTCGAACTCGCCGACGAACTCCCCGTTGCCGGTCTGGCGCAGCCGCATCACATGCCGGGGTGAGCCCTCGCCGGGGTAGGTTATACCGAGCCGGCCGATATCATTGCCGCTGATATGCGCTGTGGCGATCTCATCGCCAACGAGGTAGCCCTCGATGCGCTGCGTGCCATCGTCTCTGCCGTAGATGGTGATGTTGAAGGTCCCACCGCTCACCGCCGAACAGAAGCCCTTCGGCGGCTGAATCTCGATCTGTCCCTCATACGACAGGTTCGTGGCCGCGGCCCAGCCGGCGAAGGCGAATAGCATCAATACGGCGGCCAGTGGGCCGAACAGTCGCTTGGGCTGAATGCTCACGGGTCCTCCGACAGCGGCGCTGCTACTTTGGCACCAGTTCAGTCCAGCTCTGCTGCACCGGATACACCGCGCCGTTGGGATCGAAGCTGTGATCATCGGTGCTGAGCAGCGTCGACCGGTCGGAAGACAGCCACTGGTGATTGTAGTAGCTGCTCGCCTCGATCGTCTCCCCGGTGGTCGGGTTCTTGTACTCGCCGCGGCCGAGGGAGTCGAGTACCTGGCCATGTGCCGCCTGGTCGGTTGCCGCCTGGGTGGCCCGATCCCGCGCCTGGGACTGCTGGAAGGATCGCTGCTCGGCTGCCTGGAAGGCGGCATTCTGGCGCATGAGCGCGGCGTGATCCGCCTGGCCCTGCCGCATCAGTGCCTGGAAGGCTTCATTGCTGCGAGCCTGTGCCGCGTTGAAGGCCGTTTGCTGGTCGTGGATGATGCGCTGCAACCATCCGGTGTCGGCCTGGGTCCCTTTGTTCAGCTCCGCCAATGCCGGGGAACTCAACAGGGCGTCAAGTTGTCCCTGCGGACTGCGCACGATGTAGACGCTGCGGGCGTTGCAGTTGCGATTGGTGTAGGAAGGCTGCATGTAAATCGCCGGCAGTTGCGCCTCCACGCAATCGACCACCGTCTGCACCTGCTCCTCCACGGCCTTGCCGCCGACTTGATAGCTGACACGGACGCGGGCGCCTTCGAGGGTCAGTCGTTGCGGTTTCTGACCGTAGCGGGCGGCCATTTGCGCATTCGCCTGGCGGGCCTGGGCAAGCTGGGATGCCAGCGAGGCCTCGCCCGCGGCGTCGAGCCTGGTGACCGAGAGGATCCTGGCCTGCTTGTGCAGATTGGGGATGGCGACATTGACCAGGAAACCCGCCGCCGAGTTCAGATCGACGGCCGGACAACCCGACTTCTGCATGGCCTGGCGCATGGACACATTGTCGGTCCACATCCAGCGAAATCCCGGAACATAACGAATCTCGGTCAGACCATCGGGACTGGCCACGACGCTCTTCAACCCCGGTCCATTGCCGCGGCAGCTCGGATCGCGACTCACTTGGCCGGCGAACCGCCACCCGGTCGGGACCGACTGGGTATAGGCGGTCATATTTAGCTGCGAATCAACCACCTGGACGCTATGAACGCCGGACCAGCCCGCCCCCAGGGCGCTCGCGGACACACCCGCCAGCAGCACTCCCGGAGTCACCCGCTTGCAGATCCCCATGTCCGACGCCCTCCTGATGAAGTGTTTTTCTGGATAGGGCCCAGGGACCCGTTCCGTTGCCAACGCCACCAAACTACAGCCGCCAGCCTCGTCTGTCACGCCGCGACGCTGAGCCGTATGGCCTCACGACCGTTGGGTCGAACCGGTAGTCCGTGAGACGATGTGTCTAACACTGGTATCGCATCCTTAGCCGGGAGTCCGCATGAATCGACCCCAATGCATCCTGTGCGCGTTGGCGCTCCTCACGATCGGATCTGGCGCGCTCGCACAGCAGCAGTCTTCACAAGGCGGGTTCAGCACCGTCGACAATCCCGGCGGCGGGCAATTCATCTACGGACCCCTCACCGGGCGCGGCACGTTATCGCAGGCCGTGGTCTATATGCTGCGCCAGGTTCACGGGCATTTCGGCAACCGCCCGGAAGTGGGCAAATTCTTCCAGTCCCGGGATGGGTCGCAGGTCGCGACATTCTTTGCCGTCAACGACCAGAAGCACGACAACAAACCGACCCAGGGGCTATTGATCGTAGCGCTTGCTGCCGACGGTTCCGGCTCCACTGCCGTGCTTTACGATGATCGGACGCGGTTCGGAAAGACCGAGCCGGTCATGATGAAGTCGCTGTCCGCCGTGTGGCATCCCGGCGGCAGCGCAGCGCAAAGCAGTGCCTCCACATCGTCGTCCGCAGCGGCCCATGCGACAGGCGGCGTGCCGCCCCTCACCCAGATCACCGGCGGCGACCACAGCGCTGCCATCCGCGCACCGGCGGGCTGGAAGGTCACGGCCGTCAGCTCCGGGGCGCTGACGGCAGAAGGACCCAAGGGCGAGCGCGTCTTCCTGGCCCTGGTGTATCAGGGAGTTCGGGCCGGACCGGATCTCTTCGCCAGTTTCGTCACGGCGAGCAACCAGGCGCGCATCAAGAATGGGCTGAAGCCCGCCGACTACTCGCAAGTCACGCAGACCAGCATCGGCGGTCAGGGTCGTGCGATCCAGGCCCTCTTCACCGTCGATCTGCATGACGGTGCGGGCCCCCGAAAGGGTAGCGTTCGGGTGGACTACTGGGCGCCCACTGCATTCAGCGTCAGCGGTTCCAACCTGCCCATCGGCATTGCAGAGAGTGAAAATGCCACCATGCTGGCCGTCATCCGGTCATTTACCCAAAACGAACAGATGATGGCGCAGATGCGCCGGGGCGAGATTGATCGAGTCCAAGCCGATATTGCCCGCGGCAATGCACAGAACGCCGCCATCAATGCACGCCGGGAGGCCAGCAACGCCGCCTATGACCAGCATGTCAACAACCTGAATGCGCAGTTCAGCGCCAACGACGCTCATATGGACAACATCGATCGCGCCAGCAAAATGCAGCAGGACTACATGCTGGATCGATCAGTGGTGACCGATAACGAGAATGGGGATCGGGGCACGGTCAGCAACAATTACGCCGACTCGTTGGTTCGCGCCAACCCCGACCGCTACCAGATTGTTCCAAACCAGAACCTGATCAAGGGTGCCGACTATTAAGCCGGGCACCCCCTCTCCCACGGGCAAGAGGGGGAACGAACCGCCTTAGTTGCGCGAGCCGTTCGCGCCGCCGGCCGGGCGGCCTGCATTCGGATCCGCGGCGCCGCGGATCATGCCGCCCTCGTCATTGGCCTGCGGCCCGGGAATGGGCGTCAGGGTGTGGACCTGGCGGATCCTGCCGTCGATATAGCGGAAGGAGTGGCTGTCCGGGGACTCGGCCCGTCCGCCGAACCTGCAGAACACATTGATGACGCCGAGCTCCTCGTCGATCAGGTAGTCGCGATGGGTGATGTAGAGCACGCCTGCGGGCAGGCCGACCTCGCAGCTCGCATGCGGGTCCCCCTTGGCATTGGTATAGGCGCCCCCCTCGAGCCGCGCACAGGGGGTGCCCCAGGGAATGTCGGTGAACTTGTCGGCGAAGCCGTCCAGATAGGCATTGGCGCCGCGGATCATCTCCTTGGGCTCGGTCAGCTGATACTTGTACAGCGGCGACCAATCCTCCTGGGTCGTGAACTTGAGGTATGAGTTGGCATTGAACAGCCAGTGGCCCTGCCTGGTGACGAGGCTGTCGACGCGGATGATCTTGCCCGCGTGGGCATAGAGGCGCGTGCCGATGACATAGGGAACGGGGCCGGTCACGATGACCTCGGTGAAGGTCTTGCAGCGCTTGTCATCATGGAAGCTCATCGCGTGGGCGACCCGGAGTGGTGTAGCCCACATACCCGCGCCCGCATCCACGTCCTTGCCGTTCTCAAGATAGTGCGCCTTGGGGTCCATCGGCAGCGCCGCCAGGCTGCCCTTGCCCTGCGCCTCGACATAGGCGGCGCTGAGGCGCTTGAGTTCATCCCGGGTGCAGCTGGGATGGTCCTGCAGGGGCGCATAAGGATTGGGCGGCGGACCCGCGGCCCCTTGCTGTTGCGCGAGGCAGGGCACCGCGGCGCAGGCCAGCAGCACGGCAAGGATTGTTCTGTTCCTCATGTCTTTCCCCTTGGTCTCTTTGATGTTCGGTGCGAAGCCTCAGCGGACGTCCTGAATGTCCTCGGACATCGCCTGCTCGTACGTGGACCAACCCGAGGGCGTGCCGAACGGCGACTTCTGGAACATGGCCTCG
>Ga0265338_10009389_pt1 | contig 11676 bp, 9 predicted proteins | sample 42126metaG_FD_193579 | JGI IMG/M metagenome (GOLD analysis project Ga0265338, IMG submission 193579) | Rhizosphere microbial communities from Carex aquatilis grown in University of Washington, Seatle, WA, United States - 4-21-26 metaG | ecosystem: Host-associated > Plants > Roots > Rhizosphere >... | reverse complement strand
CGCCTCGAGTTGTGGCTGTACCGACGGCGGTGCGTCGGAGAAGTACCAGGTGTTGAGCCGGTCACTCGTCGCAAGCGCGGGACGCGGTGGCGCCGTCCACTGGGCATCTCGGAGCCAGGCATCGATGGTGCGGGCAGCCCGCTTGCCATGACCGATTGCGGTCGTCGCGGTTCGGTGCCCGGCGGTCATGTCGCCGCCGGCGAAGATCCCGGGGTGGCCCGTCATCTGGTCCGATCCGACCATGACTGCGCCGTCCCGAACCTCGATGTCCGTGACCTGGTCGAGCAGGCGAAGGTCGACGTCCTGCCCGAGCGCGAGCACGACGGTGTCGGCGTCGAGCTCCTCGAACTCGCCGGTGGGTTGCGGGAATCCGCTCTCGTCGAGCCGCATCTTCTCCACCGTGACGTGCTCACCGTCGGTCGCGGTGATCGTCGACAGCCACTGCACGCGCACGCCTTCGGCGATCGCAGCCTCGAGGTCCTCGGAACGGGCCGGCATCTTCTCGCGGTTGCGGCGGTAGACGATAACGGTGTCGGTGGCCCCTAACCGTTTGGCGGTGCGGGCGGCGTCCATGGCGGTGTCGCCGCCGCCGTAGACGATGACCCGGCGGCCGATGCTCGGTCGCTGCTCGGCCGCATTGGTGTCGTGCAGCAGGGCGATCGCATCGACGATCCGGGCCGAGTCACCGGCCGGGATGTCGGCATGCTTGCTCACCTGCGCGCCGACCGCCAGCAGTACGGCGTCGGCGTTCTCGGCTTTCATGGTGGCGTCGAGGTCGTCGACCCGGGTGCCGGACCGGACCGTGATTCCCAGCGCAACCAGGCGGGCGATCTCGGCATCGAGAACGCTGCGAGGAAGGCGGTACTGCGGGATTCCGTAACGCATCATTCCGCCGAGCTCGGACTCTGCGTCGATGATCGTGACGTCATGGCCGTAGCGCCGCAGCTGGTACGCCGCCGACAGGCCGCACGGGCCGGAGCCGACGACAAGCACGCGCTTGCCGGTCGGTGCGGAGTCGACTGTGATCGACCAGCCATTGGCGATCGCCTGGTCACCGAGGAAGCGCTCGATTGAGTGGACACCGACCGCTTCGTCGACCTGCGCGCGATTGCACGCGGTCTCGCACGGGTGGTAGCAGATCCGGCCCATCACTGCCGGCAACGGGTTGTCGACCATGATCTGCCGCCAGGCCTGCTCGTAGTCGGCAGACTCGGCGTGGTAAAGCCAGCCTTGAATGTTCTCCCCGGCCGGGCAGGCGTCGTTGCACGGGGGCATGAGGTCGACGTACAGCGGCCGCTCGGTCCGCCACGTGCCGGTGAGGTTGGTTTTGCTCGTCGCGATGTCGAGCGTGATCGCGAACGGCTTCTCGCTCATCGTGCGCCGCCTTCGCTGATCAGCCCGTAGCGCGCGATGTTGCGGTCGGCGTCGGCTTGGATCCGGGCGATGACCTCTTCGTTGGGTTCCGGCCGGAACAAGTGGGCGTAGCGTCCCTGCAACTTCAGGTAGTCGGTCACCGGAACCGGCCGGCGGAGCGGGGTGACATCGACAACTGCGCCGTCCTCGGCCGCGAACACGGGGAACAGCCCGGTCTGGGTCGCGAGGCGGGCGATCAGGATGGTCTGGTTCGAGTCGGTCGCCCAACCGAGCGGGCACGGCACCAGGACATGCAGATAGCGGGCCCCGCGGAACTCCATCGCCCGCCGAACCTTTGCCTCCAGGTCGCGCAGGTCGGCGACGGTTGCGGTTGCGACGTACGGAAGGCGGTGTGCCATCGCGATCGCCGGCACGTCCTTGCCCTGTCCGAACCGGTTGCCCGGATGCGGGCCGACTGCCGGAGTCGTCGCGGTCCTTGCTGCCGGCGGGGTTGCGCCCGAGCGCTGGACGCCGGTGTTCATGTAGCCCTCGTTGTCGTAGCAGATGTAGAGCACGTCGTCGTTGCGCTCGAACATGCCGGACAGGCAGGCGAAGCCGATGTCGACCGTCCCGCCGTCGCCACCTTGGGCAATGACCCGGGTGTCGGTGCGACCCTGCGCCTGCAGTGCGGCCGCGACGCCGGTTGCGACCGCTGCGGCGTTGCCGAACAACGAGTGCAACCACGGCACCTGCCAGGCCGATTCGGGGTACGGCGTGGTGAAGACCTCGAGGCAGCCGGTGGCGTTGACGACGACCAGCTTTCCGTCCGTGGCTTCCAGCGCCGTGTCCAGCGCGTACCGGGCGCCGAGGGCCTCGCCGCAGCCGCGGCAGGCCCGATGGCCGCACGTGATCGCGTTGGCCCGGTCGGTCTCGGACTGCACGGACTGCAGCTCGAGCGGGAGCAGCCGGTTGCCGACCGCATGGCTGCCGACTTGGTAAAACTTCACCGGTGCTGCGGTCATCGGGTGCCTCCGGTCGGCGCGGATGTCGAGGTAAGCACGGCAGCGATCGCGTCGCGGTCGAGGTCGAGGAACGTCAAGGGTTCGAGTGCATCGCCTTCGGCGGCCGTGATCATTGCGCGAAGCGAGGTTCGGATGATCGGTCGCCCGCCGAGTCCGGCGATCACTGTCGAGATCTCGACGCCGCTCCCGGCAAGTGCGGAGCGGACGTCGGTGGTGACGGTTTCGCCGCCCCCGGGTGCCAATGAACGCTCGACCACGACCACTCGTCGGGCACCGTCGGTCGCCGCGCGGACCGCGGCCGCGGGGAACGGCCGGTACGACGTGATCCCGAGGACGCCGACCCGATGGCCGTCGGCCCGCAAGCCGTCGACGGTGTCCTTGAGCGTCCCGAGCACCGAGCCGAGCGCGATCACGACGGTGTCGGCGCCGGCGCTGAAATACGGGGAGACCAGCGATACGCCGGGGCGTCCGACGATCGACCCGTACCGCGACCCGATCTCGGGAATCACGCTGAGCGCACGCTGATGACCGACGTGGGCGAGGTAACGGACCTCGGTGAACGCCTCGGGCCCGACCATGGCACCGATCGACACCGGCGCCTGCGGGTCGAGCACCTGTCGCGGCTGGTAGGACGGCAGGAACTCGTCGACCTGGTCGGCGGTCGGCAGTTCGACCTGCTCGAAGGCGTGCGTGAGCACGAAGCCGTCCATGCAGACCATGACCGGCAGCGAGAGCTCCTCGGCGATCCGGAACGCCTGCACGTGCAGGTCGACCGCCTGCTGGTTGTCCTCCGCGAACAGCTGCAGCCACCCGCAGTCGCGCTGGGACATGCTGTCGCTGTGGTCGTTCCAGATGTTGATCGGGGCGCCGATGGCGCGGTTGGCGACGGTCATCACGATCGGTAGACCCAGCCCGGCGGCGTTGTAGAGCGCCTCTGCCATGTACAGCAGGCCCTGGCTCGCGGTCGCGGTGTAGGCGCGGGCGCCGGTAGCCGACGCGCCGATCGCCACCGACAGGGCCGCGAACTCCGACTCGACGTTGATGAACTCGCAGGGAGCGAGCGATCCGTCCCAGACCATCCGGCTCAACCCCTCGACGATGTGGGTCTGCGGAGTGATCGGGTATGCGCACACCACCTCGGGACGACAGCGCGCGACGGCTTTGGCTACCGCTACTGACCCTTCGAGCTGCTCAAACACCGGCTGCCTCCTGATGGCTGATCTGCACGCTGTCGAAGGCCTCGCGCGCGGCCGCGGCGTTCTTCTCGCCGATCGGCCCGGCGAACCGGTCCCGCAACGCTCGCTCGATGTCTGCGATCGGCACCACACCGGTCAGCGCCGCGAACCCCCCGAGCATCACGCCGTTGGGCAGCGGGCGGCCGAAGTGCCGCAGGGCGATCTCGGTCGCCGACACACAGACCACGCCGGCCCGGCCCTCGTCGGTCAGCTCGGTCAGGCCGAGGTCGGCGACCGGATGGGCGGAGTTGATCAGCACCACGCCACCTGGCTTGAGCCCCTGGAAGACATCGACCGCGTGCAACAGGGTCGGGTCGAGGATGATGACCGCATCGGGGGTGACCACGGGTTCGCGCAGCCGGATCGGCCGGTCGTCGATCCGGCAGAACGCCACCACCGGTGCGCCGGCTCGCTCGGATCCGAAGCTCGGGAACGCCTGAGCGGTGCTGCCGGCATCGAACGCGGCCACCGAGAGCAGCTCCGCGGCGGTCACCGCGCCTTGACCGCCCCGGCCGTGGATCCGCACCTCATACATGGCGGACACAGCGAGGGTGGCAGGAAGATCGGGTCATAGTGCGAGCGTGCGGGGCAGGCCGGGCGCAGAGATAGGGGCCTTGGTCCCGTACTGGGGATATTTCGACCCCGTCTTCGCGGGGACGATGTCCCTACTTCGCCGCACGGCGGTGATGGACCTCAGTGTCGTTGCCGGGGAACAACAGGCCCTCGTGACCGGTGTCGGACCATCTCACGAGGTACGGCGGCGCGCCATCGGGACCGTGGACTTCCAGGACCTCCGCATCCCGCATCGGGCCGTCGACGACGGGGGACTTGACCATAAGCCGGTCTCCTGGTGATGCCTGCACGGCTCCTCCTTCACTCGGTGACACGCGGTGTCACTCGGAGTGTGGGCACGACGGCGCGCGCGGCTAAAGAGTCCGAGGTCACCGCGCCCTAGGCCCAAGGTCCCTGGTCTTGGTCGCCCAAGGCGAGAAGAATCGACTTCGCGAGGCGACCCGCCTCAGCCGGCGGAGCGCCTTCGGGTGGATCAGGAGAGTCCGATGGACGATCGTGCCGAGGCTGTCAGCAACCATCCGACCCCCTGGGCGGCGTGCGTGGAAACCCAGTCGTCGGCCGTGTTCATGGCCGGTGAGCGGGTGCTGAAGCTGAAGAAGCCGATCCGGACCGCGTTTCTCGACTACACCTCCCTCGAAGCCCGGGAAGCCGCCTGTGAGTCCGAGGTGCGTCTCAACACGCGCCTGAGCCCCGATGTGTACCTCGGGGTGGTCCATGTCGGGCTCCACGATGGCGGCCCGGGAGAGCCGGTCGTCGTCATGCGCCGGCTTCAGGAGCGGGATCAGCTTCGGGTTCGGATGGCGCAGGGCGATTCACACTTGCGCGCTGAGATCCGCGAGGTGGCGCGCCGGATTGCCGTGTTCCACAGCGAGTGCGACATCTACTGCGGACCGGACTCGGCCGGGTCGTGGGAAGCAGTTCACGACCGCTGGATCGAGGAGTGCGACGAGATTGATCTGCTCGGTGATGTCATGTCCGACGCCGAGGACCGGTGGGCGTTGCGGCTGCTCGGGACGCGGTATCTCGCCGGGCGCAAGCCGCTTTTCGACGCCCGCTTGCACGACGGCCAGGTGCGAGAGGGTCACGGCGACCTCCGGTCCGAGCACGTCTACCTGACCCAGGACGGCCCGCGGATCATCGACTGCGTGGAGTTCGATCCACAGCTGCGGATCGCCGATGTGTTGTCCGACGTCGCGTTTCTCGCGATGGACCTCGAGCAGCGGAGCCGGGACGACCTCGCCGAGGCTTTGCTGTCCGACTATCGGGAGTTCAGCGCGACGCAATACCCGGCATCGTTGCTCGAGTTCTACGTCGCGTATCGGGCGCTGGTGCGCGCCAAGGTCCACGCCATCCGCGCCCGCCAGGTCGGCGCGACCGATCCCGAGTCCATCCGGCTCGTCCGGATGGCGGTGGCACACCTGCGGCGTGCGATGCCGACGATGATCTGCGTGGGTGGCCTGCCGGGGTCGGGAAAGTCCACCGTCAGTGAGGCGTTGGCCGTTTCCCGGGACGCCGTACACCTGTCCACGGATGAGGTCCGGCACGGTCTCGCGGCCACCGCCGGTGCCGAACGGGACGGGGTTACGTGGGAGACCGGCATCTACGCGCCCGAGGTGACAGACCGGGTCTATCGCGAGTTGTTCGACCGGGCCGAGGCCGCGTTGCGCGAGGGCTACAGCGTGGTCCTCGACGCCTCCTGGCGCGATGCCCGGCATCGGAGCCAGGCGCACGCGGTGGCCGGTGCGTGCTGGGGGGTGCCGGTCGACATCAGGTGCGAGGTCGACCAACGAGTGGCGCTCCAGCGCTTGACCGGGAGCCGTCAGGGCTTCTCACAAGCCGGTGTCGATGTCCGCGAGGAGATGGGTAACGCATTCGCCGAGTGGCCGGCGGCCCGGGTGTTGAACACGAATCGCGACCTCGAGACCACCCTTCGCGAGCTCGGCGACCTGGTCGACGCAGAGGTCGCCGTCGTCACCGCCGGCCGAGGATCGCCTCCACAAGGCGTGCGATCTCCAGTTCTTCATGGGCGGCGATGACCAAGATCTGACCGGTTGCGTCGGTCGCCGCGACGGAGCAGTCCGGCCGAGCGTCGGCGTTCAGGGCGATGTCGAGATCGACCCCGAGGTGCCCGAGTCGTTCGCAACAGCGCTGCCGGATCTCTGCCGACCGCTCGCCGACCCCGCCGGTGAACACCAGCGCGTCGATCCCGCCGAGCGACGCCGTCATGGCCCCGATCGCGGCAGCGAGGCGGTGCAGGTAGACCTCGACGGCGAGGCGCGCTTCGGGGTCGCTGCGGGTCAGGATCTCCGCCATGTCCGCACTTCCGCTCAGGCCGAGCAGCCCGGAGCGATGCTCGAGGGCGTCGGTGACCTCGCGCGCGCTCAGCCCGGCGTGATCCTCCAGCCAGGTGACCAGGCCGGGGTCGAGCGATCCGCATCGGGTTGCCATCACGAGCCCGTCCAACGGAGTGAAGCCCATCGTGGTGTCGACCGACTCACCGTCGAGGACCGCAGTGACCGAGGCGCCGGCGCCCAGGTGGCAGATGACCAGTCGCCGGGCCTGGGGGAGGAGCTGCCGAGTGCGATAGGTCGACCAGGAGTGCGAGAGGCCGTGAAAGCCGAAGCGCCGGATCGGCCACTGCTCACGCCACTGCTTCGGCAACGCATACGTGGAGGCGGCGGCGGGCATTGTGGCGTGGAAAGCGGTGTCGAAGCACGCGACGTGCGGCACGTCGGGCAGCAACCGGTGGGCGGCCTCGAGCGCACTCAGCGACTTCGGCTGATGCAGCGGGGCGAGGTCGGTCAGCGCGCGCAGCCGGTTCTCGACCTGGTCGTCGATCACGACCGGCCCGACGAACTCGGTCCCGCCGTGCACGATCCGATGGCCGACCGCTTCTACCTCGGGTGCTGTGGTGGGAAGGCCGTCGTACGTCGACTCGACGACCTCGTCGACCACCACGGCGACCTTGAGCGAGCTGGAGCCGGCGTTGACGGTCAGTACGCGCATCAGCCGGGCCAGGTCCAGCCGGAGATGTCGGGGCTGTCTTCGCCGTACTCGCGGGTGTAGGCACGCGCGCGCAACCGCGCGTCCACCATGTCCTGGCGCACCCCGGCGGCGCGCTCACCGAGCGATGACACGCGGTCGATGACGTCGATGACGAGGTGGTAGCGGTCGAGGTTGTTCATCATCACCATGTCGAACGGGGTCGTTGTCGTCCCCTCTTCGATGTAGCCCCGGACATGCAGGTTGTGATGGTTCGCGCGGCGGTACGTGAGGCGGTGAATCAGCCACGGATAACCGTGGTAGGCGAACAGCACCGGTTGATGGGTGGTGAACAACGCGTCGAACTGTGCGTCGGGCAAGCCGTGCGGATGCTCGCTTTCGGGCTGGAGCCGCATCAGGTCGACGATGTTGATGACCCGAATCTTCAGCTCCGGGAAGCGATCGCGAAGGATCGCGACGGCGGCAAGTGTTTCAGTGGTCGGGACGTCGCCGGCGCAGGCCATGACGACGTCGGGGAGCTCGCCCTTGTCGTTGCTGGCCCACTCCCAGATGCCCAAGCCGCGGCTGCAGTGGGCCTCGGCCTCGTCGATGGACAGGTAGGTCAATGCGGGTTGCTTGCCGGCGATCACGACGTTGACCCGGTTCTGGCCGCGCAAGCAATGATCGACGGTAACGAGCAACGTATTGGCGTCGGGGGGGAGGTAGACCCGGACGATGCCGGCCTTCTTGTTGACGACGTGGTCGATGAAGCCGGGGTCCTGATGCGAGAACCCGTTGTGATCCTGCCGCCAGACCAGGCTCGAGAGCAGGTAGTTCAGCGAGGGAATCGGTCGCCGCCAGGGGATGTCCTGGGTCGTCTTGAGCCATTTGGCGTGCTGGTTGACCATCGAGTCGATGATGTGGATGAACGCCTCGTAGCAGTTGAAGATCCCATGCCGCCCGGTTAGGAGGTATCCCTCGAGCCAGCCCTGGCACAGATGCTCCGACAGCACCTCCATCACGCGCCCGTCGGGGGAGAGGTGGTCGTCGCCGTCGACGGTTTCCGCCTCCCAGGCGCGATCGGTCACCTCGAACACCGCGCCGAGCCGGTTGGACGAGGTCTCATCCGGCCCCATGACCCTGAAGTTGCGCGGGTTCTGCCTGATGACGTCGCGAAGGTATTCACCCGCGACGCGGGTCGCCTCGGCGAACTCGACTGCGGGCCGGGTGACCTCGACCGCGCACCTGCGGTAGTTGGGCAGCATCAGTTCGTCGAGCAGCGCGCCGCCGTTCGCGTGCGGGTTCGCACTCATCCGGGCGGTCCCCAGTGGTGCCTGCGCCGTGATCTCGGGCCGAGCGGCGCCGGTCGCGTCGAACAACTCCTCCGGCCGGTAGCTTCGCAGCCATTGCTCGAGCATCACCAGGTGCTCCGGGTTGGTGCGCACCTCGCTCAGCGGGACCTGATGGGCCCGGAACGTCCCCTCGATCTTGATGCCGTCGACCACCTTTGGACCGGTCCAGCCCTTCGGGGTGCGCAGCACGATCATCGGCCAGTTCGGCCGGGCCGCGTTTCCCTTCGCGGCGCGTTCGCGGATCGCCGCGATGTCATCGAGTGCGTCGTCGAGCGCAGCCGCCAGGTGCTGGTGGACCTCGGCCGGGTCGGAGCCGGAGACGAAGATCGGCCGATGGCCGTAGCCCTCGAGCAACTTGCGCAGCTCGGCCTCGGGGATTCGAGCCAGCACGGTCGGGTTGGCGATCTTGTAGCCGTTCAGGTGCAGGATCGGCAGCACGGTGCCGTCGCGCTCGGGGTTGAGGAACTTGTTGGAGTGCCAACTCGCGGCCAGCGGTCCGGTCTCGGCCTCTCCGTCGCCGATCACACAGGCCACGGTCAGGTCCGGGTTGTCGAAGACCGCGCCGTACGCATGCAGAAGCGAATATCCGAGCTCGCCGCCCTCGTGGATCGAACCCGGCGTCTCAGGCGCGACATGGCTCGGTATCCCGCCCGGGAAGGAGAACTGGCGGAACAGCTGGAGCAGGCCGTCGAGGTCCCGGCTGACATGCGGATAGATCTCGCTGTAGGTGCCCTCGAGGTAGGCGTTCGCGACGATTCCCGGGCCACCGTGACCGGGCCCGATGACGTACATCATGTTCAAGCCACGGAGCCGGATCACCCGGTTGAGGTGCGCGTAGATCAGGTTCAGCCCAGGCGTCGTCCCCCAGTGGCCAAGCAGGCGCGGCTTGATGTTCTCGGGGCGTAGCGGCTCGCGCAGCAGCGGATTCGCCATCAAGTAGATCTGGCCGACCGAGAGGTAGTTGGCGGCGCGCCAGTACGCATCGATGAGATCGAGGTCGGCCTGGGACAGCGGCCCGAGCGGCGAGCCCGGAACGATGACGGGTGTTGCCGTGGCGCGGGGATCGCTCATGAACGATCACTGTGTCACCGCGGCGATGGGCCTCCCTCAGTGGCCCGCGCGAGGTCGGCTATCCGGCTGACGCGCCGCTGGCGCCGGCCATCTCCTCGGCCGGCTGGTCGGGGATGATCGACGGCCCGGCCGTTCCCTTCCTGAACCGCGGGCCGAGACCGACCAGCCACCACAGCGCGGCGAGTGCGAGTCCACCCAGGACGTAGTAGTCGGCCTTGTGGAACTCCTGCGGCAGCGACAAGGCGAGGACCACAACCACCAGCCAGACCAGCGACGCGGAGAACACCGGAACGGCCCAGCCGCGGAGGTGGAATGCGCCGGGCAACGCCTCGAGCCCGCGCCGCTTGTAGCCATAGGCGATGACCGTCAGCAGGTAGACGATGTAGGGCACGAGCGCGGTCGCCCCGACCAGTGTCCCGAAGGCGTTCCCGCTGTTGTAGCCGTAGATCATGATCGCCACGCAGATGACCCATGACACCGTGAGCGCCACGATCGGGGTCTGCGTGGTCGGATTGATCGTGCGGACGACGTTCGACGCGGGCAGCATGTTGTCGCGCGCCATGGCGTAGATGAGCCGGGCGTTGGCCGCTGCGCCGATCACGCACAGCGCGAACATCGAGAAGACAACGATCGCGACGAAGGTCCGCGCAAGGCCGGCGCCGATCCAGTACTGGAACTCGCCCGGCAGGCCGCCGCCGGTCGAGAAGAAGGCGCGCGGGTCGCCGGGCGGGATCGCCAGCACGAAGCCGATCAGCGCCACCATGCCCAGCACCGTGGACCAGATCACCGAGTTGATCATCGCGCTCGGCACCGACCGGCGGGCATCGAGCGCCTCCTCGGACATGTCGGCGGCGCTTTCGAAGCCGACGATCGTGTAGACGCCGATCAGCGAGGCCAGCACGATCGCGTACCAGAACGGTTGCCCGGGCAGGTGCGAGTGGTTGCCGAGGAAGCTGAAGCCACCGCTGTGCTGGGTCTTGTGCTTCCCGACCCAGAGGAAGAACAGCACGATGGCGAGCAGCGTCGTACCGACGATCTCGGTGAACACCGCGACGTTGTTGACCCGGGTCGCGACCTGAACGCTGATGACATTTGTCAGGTAGGCGACCGTCAACAGCAGCAGGGCGATGAACAGCACGAGCCGCGAGCTGGGCGCACTGACGTTGAAGACGTACGTCGTCAGCGGCGCTGCGGCCAGGAACATGATGCCGGGCAGTCCGACCGCGCCGTACATCACGCCGAGAGCTCCGACGAACCAACCGTACGTCGGGCTGACCAGCCGGGCGCCCCACTGGTAGTTGGCGCCGGCGAGCGGAATCCGGGTGGCGAGCTCGGCGAGCACCAGCGCGACGAGTAGCTGGCCGACGCCGGCGACCGGCCACAGCCAGATGCTGACCGGGCCGAGCTCGGTGATGCCGAACGCGAAGTTCAGGAAGATGCCGGTGGTGATCGAGATGATCGAGAACGCAACCGAAAAAACCGAGAATGCCCGCAATCCGCGACGCAGTTCTTGGCGGTAGCCGAAGCTGTTGACGACCTGTTCTTCGCTGCCCGAAGGCTCGACGTCGGTGCTGGACACTGGCCCTCCTTTGTGGTCCTACCGATCCGAATACCGCGAACCTTGGCACTTCGTCGGTGTCGTGTCCATATGCATCGTGAAGTGGCCGGATCGGGTCGGATCGCGGCGTAGGTTTGCACCGTGGTTCCCGACCGGCCGGCGACTGTGGAGCACTCACCGCGCACTTCGCCGACGGGCGGGGACATCGGGTTCCGGGGCCGATCGGTGCGCCTCGGGTTGACCGCGGTCGCCGTCGGACTCCTGCTCTACGGCACGATTGCCGGTAGCGACAACATGTTTCCGTTCGGGCCGTTCCGGATGTACGCCGGCTACTACTCGCCGAACGGCGTCATCACCTCCAACGTCCTCATGGCCAGGACCGCGAACGGTCAGGTGGTGATACCGACCCAGGCCGACATCGGGCTCGCGCGTGGCGACATCGAGGGGGAGCTCCGCGCCTATCAAGGCGATCCGGGTCGGCTCGGCGACCTCGCGCGGACCTTCCATCGTCGCCATCCGTAGGCGTCGCC
>Ga0265338_10009388_pt1 | contig 11676 bp, 15 predicted proteins | sample 42126metaG_FD_193579 | JGI IMG/M metagenome (GOLD analysis project Ga0265338, IMG submission 193579) | Rhizosphere microbial communities from Carex aquatilis grown in University of Washington, Seatle, WA, United States - 4-21-26 metaG | ecosystem: Host-associated > Plants > Roots > Rhizosphere... | reverse complement strand
GGAGGCGCTGATGGCAGCGTGGGACGGCCCGCCACCTCCGTATCGCATCGAGACCGAGCGACTCGTGCTGCGTTGCTACGAGCCGGCCGACGCCGGGCTCGTCAAGGACGCGATCGACTCGAGCCTCGAACACTTGCGGGCCTGGATGCCGTGGACCGAGCACGAGCCGCAGACGCTCGAGGAGAAAACGGCTCTTCTGAAGACGTTCCGATCCCAGTTCGACCTCGGCGACAACTTCGTGATGGGTGTCTTCTCCGCCGACGAGTCGGAGGTGATCGGGGGGTCGGGTCTCCATCCGCGGAACGAGCCGTGCGGACTCGAGATCGGCTACTTCGTGCGCGCGAGCCAGACGCGCAAGGGCTTCATCACGGAATCGACGGCGGCCCTGACGCGCATCGGCTTTGAGATCTGCGGGGCGGACCGGATCGAGATCCGGATCGATCCCGAGAACGAGGCGAGCAAGGGCGTGCCGCGGAAGCTCGGCTATGTGGAGGAGGCGACGTTGCGGCGGCGGTTGCCCGGCAAGACGGGCGGTCCGCTGCGCGACGTCACGATCTTCACGATGTTCCGCGAGGACTTCGACCCGTCGCTCGCGCCGGGTATCCGAGCCTTCGACGCCCGAGGCGAACAACTCCTCTAGCCGTCCCAACCGGACACGTCCGGTGTCAGACACCGGACGTGGCTCTTCGGGACACCGCCCTAGTCGCCGAGCATGGACGCTGTGAGCGCGTCGGGCGAGTCGACGACGACGTCCGCCAACGCGAGCGCCTCGTCGTCGGGCGGATAGCTCGGGTTCGGGATCGCGAGTACCCGCATCCCGGCGGCGTGGGCGGAGCGGATCCCAGCGTGCGAGTCCTCGACCGCGGCGCAGTTCTCCGGCGCAACGCCGAGCCGCCGCGCGGCCTCGAGGTAGACGTCCGGGGCCGGCTTGCCCCGCAGCACCTCCTCCGACGAGACCGTCGCCTGGAAGCAGTCGGCGATCCCGGCCAGGCGGAGCGCCTCCTCGAAGATCGCGCGGTTCGACGACGACGCGAGCGCGAGCGGGAACTGCGCCGCGATGCGCCGCACGAGGTCGACGGCGCCAGGGAGCAGCGGCAGGTCGCGCCGGTACGCCTCGAGCATCAACTCGACGACGTCCGCGTTGATCTGCTCCGGCGTGCCGGGGACGCCGGCGTCCTCGTGGAGAAACGCCGACCACTCCGGCGCCGACATTCCCATCATCGCGCGCTGCACCTCGTCGTCGTACCGGCCGCCCCGCTCGCGCACGTAGCGCTCGCGCACCGCGTCCCACACCTCCTCCGACCGGAGGAGGACGCCGTCGAGGTCGAAGACGACTGCCGCGATCATCGGGGCGCACTGTAATTTCGGGCGCGTGCCGGCCATCTCTACAGCGATGGCGGATGACAGGGAGCGGTTCGAGCGGATCTACCGCGAGAACTTCCGGGCTGTGCTGCGGTTCGCCGCGCTGCGGATCGATCCGGAGCGGGCGAAGGACGTCGCGGCGGAGACCTTCCTCGTAGCGTGGCGACGTCTCGACGACGTTCCAGCCGAGCCGCGGCCGTGGCTCCTTGGCGTCGCCCGGAAGGTCATCGCGGGACAGTTCCGTTCGGAGACACGACGGGACGCGCTCGCTCGGCGGCTCGAAGACCAGCCATCGACGACGACGGACATGCCGGAGCCCTTGCCGAGTGGGACGAGGCTCTCGCTGCGTTCGTCTCGCTCGGTGAGCGGGACCGGGAGGCGCTCAGGCTCGTCGCGTGGGACGGGCTGGCTCCGGCGGAGGCGGCGGACGTTCTCGGAATTACCCGCCTCGCGTTCACCGTCCGCCTGCATCGCGCCCGGCGGCGTTTGGAGCGGGCTCTCGAGCTCGTATCGGACTCTGCCGCGCCAAAGAAGACAAGGAGGCACGCTGATGCGCACTCGTAACGCACTCGAACGGCTTATGGCTGCCGGCCGGCCGCTTCTCGCCGAAGCCGAATCGCTCGTGAACGTTGCCGAGGAGGAACGGATCCTCACTCAGATCGTCGCGTCCGACAGGCGGTCGACGGTCCGGCGCCGCCGTCCGGTCGCTCTCGTGCTCGTCGCGGCGGCGGTCGGCGGCGCTCTGCTCGCGGGCATCCTGACGCGCAGCCATGCAGCTCCGACGGCGAGCACGCGCGGCCGGCACCACGTCGCGCTGACCGGCACGCTCCTCGAGCTGGACGGCTACCACTTCCGAACACCGGCCGGGTTCAAGGCTTCGGATGCGTCGTGCTCGGCGGATTCCCGCGACCCAGGTGACGCCTTCGAGACGGCCGCCGCCGCGGAAGGAGGGTGTGTCTCGGTCTACAACGTGCTCCCAGGGTCCGACGGCGTCCCGGCGCCGTCCGGCACGGGTGAAGAGCGGGTCACTGTCGGCTCGTACCAGGGCCTCTTTGAGGATCGGGGATCGGCAGGCATGACGTTGTACATCTCCGGCGGGCTCGTCTTCGACGCGCAGGGCTTGACGGAGGATCAGCTGATCGCTATCGCGGCGTCTGGGCTGGGGAACGCGCCACGCTTGCCTACGACCACGACCGGCACGGAAACCGGCTAGACGGAGTGGTAGGTGCTCTCGCGGTAGACGAGAGCGTTGCGCGAAGGGCCGTGTTCGATCGAGAGGACGTCGGCGATGAAGAACGTGTGGTCGCCGGCGTCCGCCTCGGTACGCGTCTCGGCCTCGATCCAGCCGAGCGCGCCGTCGATGAGCGGTGCGCCCTTTCCTTCGCGCGTGGGCACTCCCTCCCAGTGGACGATCGGCGGGTAGCCGGCGGCGAAGCGCCGCGCAAGCTCCTCCTGGTCGGAGCCGAGCAGGCTGATCGCGAAGCGGCCGGCCGCGCGCAGGAGCTCATAGCAGGACGCCTCCTTGCCGATCGAGACGCCGACGAGCGGCGGCTCGAGCGAGAGCGAGACGAGGGACGAGACAGTGACGCCCATGCGGTCGCCGTCGACGTCGACGCTGAGGATCGAGACGCCGTGCGGCCAGAGCCGCATGAGGCCGCGAAGGTCGTCTCCCGTCGTCATCCGAGAGAAAGCTAGCGGCGGGGCTGGGATTTGAACCCAGGGATCCGTGAAGATCAACGGTTTTCAAGACCGCCCCGTTCGACCGCTCCGGCACCCCGCCGCGCTCGTCTAGTGTCGCAGCCGTGGCGACGATGAAGGATCTCGACGCGCTCGCCCTCGCGCTTCCCGAGGTGACGAAGGAGCTCGACGACGGCCGGCCGGCGTACAAGGTCGCCGGCAAGACGTTCTGCTTCCACCGCAGTCGCCGGCCTGACGCGGTCGATCCGGAGACCGGCGAGCGGCTCGACGACGTCCTCGTCTTCTGGGTCGAGGATCTCGAGATCAAGGACATCCTCGTCGAGTCGGGCAGCGTCTATTTCACGACGCCGCACTGGAGCGGCTACTCGGCCGTGCTCGTCCGGATCCCGGATCTGAAGAAGCTCCGGAAGGCGGAACTGCGCGACCGGGTCGAAGAGGCGTGGCTGAAGCGCGCGCCGAAGAAGCTCGCGAAGGAGTGGCTCGCTACGCGGTGACGCGTTCGGGGGCGCCGTACTGCCGCAGCACGTCCGGCACGTCGCCGCCGAAGTTCTCAAGGATCGCGAGGACGGTGCGGTCGGTCGTCGCAGTGCCGTTCAGCGTGTTGACGGGCTCGACGTCCTTGCCCGCGCGGTACCGGATCCCGAGCCGCCGCGCCTGGAAGTCCGTCGTGTTGGACGCCGACGTCAGCTCGCGGTAACGCTGCTGCGCCGGGAACCAGCCCTCGATGTCGTACTTCTTCACCGCCGGCGCGCCGAGGTCGCCCGCGGCGACGTTGACGACGCGGTACGGCACGCCGAGACTCTGGAGGATCTCCTCCTCGATCCCGACGAGCCGCTCGTGCTCGTCGGCCGCCCCGACCGGCTCGCAGAAGACGAACAGCTCCACCTTGTTGAACTGGTGGACGCGGAACATCCCGCGCGTGTCCTTGCCGGCGGCGCCGGCCTCGCGGCGGAAGTTCGTCGAGAACGCCGTGTAACGGAGCGGCAGCTCATCGACCTCGAGGATCTCGCCCATGTGGAGCCCCGCGAGGGCCACCTCGGACGTCCCGGTCAGGTAGAGATCGTCGCTCTCGATCCCGTAGATGTTCGAGCGCTCAGTCGGGAAGAAACCCGTCCCGTACATCGCCTCCTCGCGGACGAGCACCGGCGGCAGCATCGGCGTGTGGCCGTGCTTCACGGCCGTGTCGAGCGCGTAGCGGTAGAGCGCGAGCGCCAGGAGAGCCGTGTCGCCGAGGAGATAGCCGAAGCGCGAGCCGGAAAGCCGCGCGGCGCGCTCCATGTCGAAGCGGCCGATCTCGGTGTGCTCCTTCGATTCCGGCCCCGGCTCGCCGACGCGGCGCAACTCTTCCGCGTCCTCTTCGTCGAAGCCGTCGGGCGCCGAGTCATCGGGGGGATTAGGCACCTGTGCGAGCGCCGCGTCGCGCGCTTCCTCTGCCGCCGCCAGCTCCTGCTCTGCAGCCTGCAGCTCCTCCTTCACGCCGCGCATCTCCTCGAGCTGCTCGGGCGTCGGCTTGCCCTTGAGCTTCGTCTTCGCGCGGAGCTCGTCGACGCGCGGCACGAGCTCGCGCCAGCGCTCGTCGGCCGCGAGCCACGCGTCGAACGCCTCGGCCGCGCCCTTGCGCGCAAGCCGGCGCCGGTATTCGTCCGGGTCGTTGCGGGCTGCGCGGGCGTCGATCACGGGAGGGAGTCTAGGTACGCCTCGAGCAGAGTTGCCACGCCTTCCTCCTGCACGGGCGGAACGACCAGGTCGGCGCGCGCGAGTACGTCGGGATGCGCGTTCGCGACAGCGACGCCGAAACCGGCCCAGTCGAGGAGCTCGCGGTCGTTCTCGCCGTCCCCGCACGCGACCGTCTCCGCCCGCGTGAAGCCGAGCCGGGCGGCGACGAAGGCGAGCCCGCTGCCCTTGCTCACGTCGGGATGCGCGAACTCGAGGAAGTACGGCAGCGACTTCGAGATGAACAGGCGTCCCGCGAAGCGCGGCTTCAGCTCCGCCTCCAGCGCGTTCAGTTCGTCCGGGTCGCCGACCGCGACGAGTTTCGTCGGTTCGCGCTCGAGCCACGCGCGGAGGTCTCCGACCGCGTTGACCGGGATGTGCTGGAACTCCGAGTAGCGCCGCGCCTCGGCGTTGACCTCGGCGACGTAGAGGTTGTCGTCGACGTACGCGTTGAGATGGAAGCCGGCGTCGAGCACGGCGTCCATCGCCTCGCGCGCGTCGTCGAGCGGGATCGGGACGTGGAGGAGGAACTCGCCGCTCGCAGGATCGGCGACGACGGCGCCCTGGTAGCAGACGACCGGATCGTCGAGCCCGGTCTGCTCGAGGTACGGCCGCACCGCGCGGAACATTCGTCCCGTCACGACGATCACGTGCGTGCCGGCATCGCGCACGGCGCCGAGGGCCGCGCGCGTGCGCGGCCGCAGCACGCCGTCCTCCGCGATCAGCGTCCGGTCGAGGTCGAAGGCAAAGGCGGCGACAGGCCGCGGGAAATCCGCCGGGAGGTCTACGGAACCTGGCCGCCGGTGGACTTCACGACGTAGGCCGCGACATCGGCAACCTGTTGCGTCGAGAGCTGGCCCGTCTTTCCGAAGGCGGACATGCCGACGCCACCGTTGGTGACCTGGGCGGTCACGGCCTGGTAGTTCGGCTTGAGACTGTCCAGATTCGGCCCGACGGTGCCCGAGGAACCGGCCGCGGCGAGCGTGTGGCAGCCGCCGCATCCGGCGCTCGAGAAGATCGTCTTGCCCTTTGTCGCATCTCCCGTGAGATGGAAGGCCGGGACAATCGGGAACGTCTGCGTCGTCAGCGTGCCGACCACGGTGGACGGGGTCGGGGACGCGATTCCCTGCGCTCCGCACGCCGCGAGCACGCCCGCGGCGAGGAGACCTGCGGCGATGACTGCTGACCGGCGCACCGGGCGAGACTCTAATGAAGCGCTAAGACCGACCGCGGCAGGACCGGTAGCCCGGGCCGCCGGAGTACCATCACGAGCGTGAACCGCAGGTCGTTCGGTCGTGACAGAGGGCTCTCGCTGCGCATGTTCTTCACGAGCAGCCTCCTCGGCCTGCTCTACGTCGGCTTCGGGCTCGCCCTGTTCTACTACCTCAACGTCGGCCTGGCGCCGATGCTCCTGATCGTCGTCGGCCTCGCGTTCTTCCAGTACTACACGTCGGACAAGCTCGCGCTCGCGGCGTCGGGCGCGAAGATCGTCTCCGCCGATGAGGCGCCCGAGCTGCACGCGATGGTCGAGCGGCTCTGTGCGATGGCCAACCTCCCGAAGCCGCGGATCGCCGTCGTCCCGAGCGACGTGCCGAACGCCTTCGCGACCGGCCGCAACCCGAAGCACGCGGCCGTCGCCGTCACCCAAGGGCTCTGGAACCGGCTCGAGCCGCGGGAGGTCGAGGCGGTTCTCGGGCACGAGCTCTCGCACATCGCGAACCGCGACGTCCTCGTGATGACGATCGCGAGCTTCTTCGCGATGCTCGCAGCGATGCTGACGCGCTTCGGCATGTACGCCGGGATGTTCGGCGGCTTCGGCGGCGGAAACAGGAACAGCAACAACAACAACCAGGTGCCGGTCTGGCTGATCGTCATGCTCGTCTCGATCGTCGTGTACGCGATCAGCTTCGTCCTCATCCGGACGATCTCGCGCTATCGCGAGTACGCCGCCGACCGTGGCTCCGCGCTGATCACCGGCGCGCCGGAGAACCTCATGAGCGCGCTCCAGAAGATCTCGAGTGGGATCACGCAGATCCCCCAGCAAGACTTGCGCGAGGTGCAGGGCATGAACGCCTTCTTCATCATCCCGACGAACTGGAAGTCGAACATGAGCGAGTGGATGATGGATCACCCGCCGCTCGAGAAGCGCCTCGCCGCCCTCGCGGAGATCGCCCGCGACATGGGCAAACCGGTCGCGTAGTCTCGATTCCGTGAAGAGAGTCGCGGTCGGCCGAAGCCGGGCGCTCACCGTCCGGATGGCAGTTGCGCTCGCACTGCTCCTCTTGACCTATGCCGCGCTCTGGTTCGGCGTTTTCGAGCTCTTCGTTGTCTTGCCCCGCGCGGATCCGTACTGGATCGTCGTTGCCGCGGCGCTCGGGATCGCCCTCGTCGGCCACTACCGGAATGCCACGCGCGGGATCCTCCGCTCGGTCGGCGCGGTGGTCGTCGACCCCGCGTCCGGGCCGGAGCTCTTCGAGCGGCTACGTCGGCTCGCCGGCCTGGCCGACATTCCCGTGCCGCAGTTGGCTATCGCCGAGACCGATGCCGCGAATGCCTTCGCCGTCGGCCTGAGCCAACGCAACTCGGTGATCGTCCTGACGAGCGGGCTACGCGAGCAGCTCGAGCCATCGGAACTCGAAGCTGTTCTCGCACACGAGATCGCGCACATCGCCAACCGAGACGCTGCCGTGCTCACTGCGGTGGCCGGGCCGCGCGTGCTCGGCGAGACCATGATCGGCGGCCCCGGATCGACGTACCTCGGGCTCGTCTGGTTCGTCATCTGGCCGCTGGGCATCCCGATCTACGCCCTCGGCACCCTCCTGACCCTCACCGTGTCCCGCTATCGCGAGTACGCCGCAGACCGCGGCTCGGCGCTGCTCACCGGAGCTCCGGCACAGCTCATGAGCGCACTACAGAAGCTGGCGTCCGCGGCGGGCGAGATCCCGCACGCGGATCTCAGGACGGCGAACGTCTTCTGCATCGTCTCGACCGAGGCGGTCATGCTCGAGCTCTTCGCCGACCACCCGCCGCTCGCGAAGCGCCTAGCCGCCCTCGCGGAGATCGCCCGCGACATGGGCAAGCCCGTCAGCTAGCTCGGCGTCCGCAACTCGTTAGCCATGTCTCTCGCGGCCACGTCCGGAAGCCGGTTCCGGACACGACCGGATCGGCCGTGACCGCTTAGGGCATTCCCCGCTGCTCGTCCCGCTCGCCGCCCGACCGGCCGTGCCGTTCGTGGACACGTCCGGGACCGGGTTCCGGACGTGTCCTGAGTGGACAGCTAGATCGGCGCGTCGAACAGCGCGAGCCACTTGCTGAGGTCGGGCTCGACGGGGAGCTCCTTCTCGAGCTTCGCCTTCAGTTCGAGCTCCTGCGCGTTGTCGCGCTCCTGCTTCTCGCCGGTCGGGATGAACGGCCACCACGTGCCAGTCTTGAAGCCGTAGATCCAGTAGACGGGATGGCCGTTGCCGAACGCGCTGCCGTCGAAGCGAAAAGCGGCAGCGAGCAGCTGTCCGCCGAAGCCGTGCTCCTCGAGCTCCGATGCGAGCGCGTGCACGCCGGCGACCTGGTCATCGAGGTCGGGGTCGCGGACGATCACCCACTCGAAGCCGAACGTGTCGGTCTTGCGGTCGATGTCCGAGCCCTGTCCCTTCGCGATGCTCTTCAGCAGTTCCTCGGCATCGCTCTCCGTCGAGGCGAACTCCCCCGCGGAGAGCGGCTTGAAAATGAGCGCCGAGTCGCCCGCCGTCTTGAGCGAGCACTCGGTCTGGAGCGTCACCGCCGCGGTCGAGAGCGCGAAGAGCTTCTCCGCGGCCGGCTCCTTGAGCTTCTTGCGCCCGAAGAGGATGTCGCTGAGCGGGCTCAGGGCTGCGGTGCGTCTTGGGCCGGGGCGTCTTCGCTCGCGGCCGGAATCTCCTTCGGCGCGTCACCGCCGGAGCCGACCTCGGCTTTGAGCTTCGCTAGCTCGTCGTTCACCTGGCTCGACGCGGAGATCTGTGAGAGCTCCTTCGTGAGCTGATCCTGGTCGCCGGCGGAGAGGTCGTCGAGCGCACCGGTTGACGTGAGCTCGTCGATCGCGGATGCGCGCGCCTGCATCTCCTCCGTCTTGTCCTTCGCCCTCTGGATCGCGAGGCCCGTGTCCTGCATGCCGCGCCCGATCCCGGTCGCCGCCTCGCCGACCTTGACCTGCGCCTCGGCCGCGGAGTATTGCGCCTTGAGGACTTCCTTCTGGGTGCGGAACGACTCGATCTTCGTCTGGAGTGCTTGCTCGGAGTCGATGAGCTTCTGCTGCTGGTCCTCGAGTTGCTTGACCTGCGTGTCCATCTCCTGCAGCTGCTGCTGCGCGACCACCTTGCGCTGGATCGCCTGGGTCGCGAGGTCGTCGCGGTTCGCGGCGACGGCTTGCTTCGCCTGCGTCTCGAGCGTGACGACGTTCTGCTCGAGCTTCTGCTGCTGCAGCTCGATCCGCTTCTTCGCGGTGACGACGTCGGCGACGCCGCGCTTCATGTTCTGGAGCTGCTCGAGCATCTGCTCGTACGAGTAGTCGAGCGTCTCGGTCGGGTTCTCGGCCCGGTTGAGGAGCTTCGAGTACTTCGACTTGATGACGATCATTGTGCGTCCCATGAGTCCGGCCATGGGGGCTAGCCTAGCTGGCGATGTTGGTCGCGAGAAGCATGCATCCCGACTGGTTGTCGAACGCGTATGTGATCGCAGCGGAGGAGGGAGGCGTCGCCGTCTTCGTCGACTCCGGCGCCGCTGTCGAGCCGTTGGTCGCCGCGGTGGAGCAGTGGGGCGTGCGGCCGGTGGCGCTCCTGCGTACGCATTCGCACCACGACCACGTCGTGAACGAGGCGGGTCTCGCCGCGCGGTACGCGATTCCCGTCATTGCCGAGCCCGGCGAGTGGGAGTGGGAAGGCGTCACGGTGCGCGGGGTCGCGACGCCGGGCCATGCCGACGACCATGTGGCGTTCGTCGTTGGCGGTGAGGCGGTCGCGACCGGCGACGTGTTGTTCCGCGACGCGGTCGGCGGAGGTGACGTCGAGCAGGTGCGGACCTCGGTGATGGACGTCCTCCTCGCGCTGCCCGACGAGACGCTCGTCTTGCCCGGCCACACCGACGAGACGACGATCGGCCGCGAGCGCGAGGCGAACCCGTTCGTCCGCGTCTGGAGCGGCGCCGAGCCGGAGGGAACCGAGCCGGTGCGCGTCGGCGGCCGCGACGCGACGCTCCTCGTCTGGTCGCCCGACTACGACGGCAAGGGCAAGGCGTGGGTGCGATTCGCCGACGGCAGCGAGGCGATCGTCGGCGGCTCGCGCGTCGAGCGCGTCTAAAACGGCCACGTCCGGGGTCAGACCCCGTCGTGTCCGAAACAGACATGTCCGGGGTCAGACCCCGTCGTGTCCGAAGGGGACAGTAGGTTCCGCGCGTGCGCCTCATCGTCGCCCGCTGCGAAGTCGTCTACTCCGGCCGCTTGAAGGCCACGCTGCCGGAGGCAGTCCGCCTGCTGATCCTCAAGGCGGACGGCTCGGTGCTCGTGCACGACGACGCCGGCGGGTTCAAGCCGCTCAACTGGATGACCGCGCCGACGTTCGTAGCGGACGAGGGAGACAAGCTCGTCGTGACGAAGCCGAAGACCGATGACCAGCTCGAGATCCGGCTCGTCGAGATGCTGAGCGACGTCCAGCACGACATGGGCGAGTCGGCCGCGCTCCAAAAAGACGGCGTCGAGCGCGACCTCCAGCTCGCCCTCGCCGACGCCCCCGACGCGCTCGGCGAACCGCTCACACTCGTGAAGCGCGAGTGGGCGACCGAGATCGGCCCTGTCGACCTCATGTGCAAGGACGACGCCGGCGAGTGGGTCGCGGTCGAGATCAAGCGCATCGGGACGATCGAGGCGGTCGAGCAGCTCACGCGCTATCTCGCCTTCATCCGCGAGGACCCGGCGAAGGCCAGCTGTCGCGGCATCCTCGCGGCCCAGCAGTTGAAGCCGCAGGCGGTGGCGCTCGCCGAGTCGCGCGGCATCCGATGTGCGACAGTCGACCTACACGTCCTGCGCGGCGAGCGCGAGCCGGACCTCACGCTCTTCGCCGCCTGAGAAGGAGGTACCGATGGCCGTCAAGCTGCACCGCTGCTCGCAGCAGTGGGTGAAGATCAAAGGGCATCCGTGCTGGCGCGTCGAGAAGGCGCTCATGGACATGGGAGTCGAGTACGAGCGTGTCCCCGGCCCAGCGAAAAAGGCCAAGCGCGAGGGTGTGTTCGAGGGCACGGGCCAGCGTCTCTATCCCGACATCCAGTTCGAGGACGGGACGTGGTACCGGGAGCAGTCCAAGGACATGGAGGCGACGATCCGCGAGGGCAGGCTCGACTCCAAGCGCGGCTAGACTTCTCCGTCGCGGGGCTATAGCTCAGTTGGGAGAGCGCCTGGTTCGCAATCAGGAGGTCGCCGGTTCGAGCCCGGCTAGCTCCATCCGTTGTAGAAGTCACAACGAGTTCCCTGCAAACGGCCCAGTTCTCAGACCCGAGTGCTCGCGGGTGGAGTTGCGTGAGACACAAGGCTCCAAACCCGGCTGATGCGAATACGACGAAGCCCCATGACCTGGGCTGCGTTGAGGCAGAGCGCCACCTCGCGTAGGGTCGCTCAAATGGTGGCACTCCCGGAGCGGCGGCTCGTGGCCGTGATGTTCACGGATATGGTCGGCTACACGGCGCTCATGCAGGCCGACGAGGAGAGTGCGGTCGCCAAGCGCGACCGCTATGTGCGCGCGCTCGAGCGTGTGCACGACGCCTGTGGCGGGACGATCGTGCAGCGGCTCGGCGACGGCAGCCTCTCGATGTTCCCGAGCGCGCTCGCAGCGGTTCGGGCGGCGGTAGCAATGCAACGCGAGTTGGCGGAAGCGCAGGTTCCGG